>Ga0183100_1000145_pt1 | contig 88787 bp, 84 predicted proteins | sample Biomet2_FD_127789 | JGI IMG/M metagenome (GOLD analysis project Ga0183100, IMG submission 127789) | Microbial communities from bioreactor (seeded with anoxic lake sediment) at LBNL, California, USA - Biofuel metagenome 2 | ecosystem: Engineered > Bioreactor > Anaerobic > Unclassified ...
AAGAAACAAACGAAAAATAATACTTCGGTAGCAGAGCGGATGCTCTGCTATGTTTGTATACAGGAGAAAATATGAAAAATAAACCTAATGTGGGAGGGCAAGCTGTAATAGAAGGCGTAATGATGCGCGGCCCGGGCAAGATTGCAATAGCAGTGCGGCAGCCAAATGGAGAAATACTCGTTGATGTTAAGCCGACCGGCACAATTACAGATAAATACCCTTTATTAAAAAAACCCTTATTGCGTGGAGTGGTTGCTTTGTGTGAATCTCTGGTCTATGGAATGAAAGCGCTTTCTTTTTCTGCTCAAGCATCAGGGGAAGAAGATGAGAAGCTAGACGGTAAGGAAATGGCTATGACCATTGTATTTTCAATTGTGCTAGCCGTGCTATTATTTATTGTAATTCCTACTTGGACTATGAAATTTTTACACGCTTGGACCGAAAACTCCATAGTTTTGAATTTAGCTGAGGGCGTTTTGCGTATGGCTATCTTTCTGGCATATATTGGCGGAATTTCAATGATGGAGGATATTCAAAGAGTTTTCCAATATCATGGAGCAGAACACAAAACGATTTATACTTATGAAGCAGGCCTACCGCTAGAGGTTCCTAATGTGCGAGGATTTTCTACTTTGCATCCTCGTTGTGGAACAAACTTTTTGATGATAGTAATGATTATTAGCATGTTTGTTTTTACCTTTTTAGGGTGGCCTAATTTAACTTTAAGAATAGTTTCACGCATTGTTCTTATGCCTATAATTGCGGGCGTCAGTTATGAGATTATTCGTTACGCAGGGAAAAATATAGATAAAGCTTGGGTAAAGACAGCTATTTGGCCGGGACTGTGTTTGCAAAGATTAACGACCAGACAGCCGGATGATTCTCAAATAGAAGTTGCAATAGCGGCTTTAAAAGCGGTATTACCGGAAGAAAAAAGCTCGGAAGAATTGGTGAATGAAGATGTTAGACAAGTTACAGGCAGTTGAAGATAGGTATTTAGACCTTGAGGCCAAAATAAGTGATCCTGAAGTTATTGCTAATCAGCCGGAATGGCAAAAGGCAACCAAGGCACACGCTAAATTGGCTGAAGTCGTGGAAGTATTTCGTGAGTATAAAAAACTCAAACAGGATATGAGCGATGCCGAAGAAATGAGTAAGGACAGCAGCGATACTGAACTGGCAGAAATGGCTCAGGCTGAAATAAAGAAATTAAAACCACAAATAGAAGACTACGAAAACCGCTTAACAGTTTTACTCCTGCCTAGCGAGCCTAATGATGATAAAGATGTCATTGTGGAAATACGTGGTGGAGCCGGCGGCGATGAAGCAGCTCTTTTCGCAGGGGATTTATTCCGCATGTATACTCATTATGCCGATAGTTTGGGATGGCACTGCGAAATATTAGATTCAAGTGCTACGGGACTAGGCGGGTTTAAGGAAGTGGTGTTTCAAATTACCGGTAATGGTGTTTATAGCCGTATGAAATTTGAAAGCGGAGTCCATAGGGTGCAGCGTGTTCCTGATACGGAGTCTCAGGGGCGTGTACATACTTCTACGGTTACGGTAGCTGTAATGCCGGAAGCCGAAGAAGTAGATGTTGAGATTAATCCGGCTGATTTGCGCATAGATACTTTCCGCGCAGGTGGTGCTGGTGGTCAGTATGTTAATAAAACAGAGTCCGCAGTGCGGATGACTCATCTTCCCACAGGTATCGTAGCCCAATGCCAAGATGAAAAGTCTCAGCTAAAAAATCGTGAGAAGTGCATGAAGGTTTTAAGAGCCAGAGTTTTGGAAGCGGCACAGGAAACGCAACGAGCGGCTACTGCTGAAGACAGAAAAAGTCAAGTAGGTACAGGCGACCGCAGTGAGCGTATTAGGACCTATAATTATCCTCAAGGCCGTGTTACTGATCATCGCATTGGTTTGACATTACACAAGTTGGATAGTATTTTGAACGGTGATTTGGAAGAGCTATTAAATGCACTCATTACTGCTAAACAAAGTGAGCGCCTACAACAGGTGAAATAATGGAACAAGAAAAACCGGTTTGGACTATTGTAAAAATATTAGAATGGACAAAGCAGTACTTCGCAGAGAAAGGCGTGGAAACACCGCGTCTTGATGCTGAGGTACTGCTTTGTGATGTTTTGAAATGCCAGCGAATTAATCTCTATGTTAATTTTGACCAGCCCTTGGAAGAGGATGAATTGAAAATTTACAGGAGCTATGTGGCGAAACGTGCAAAGCATGAGCCTTTGGCTTATATTTTGGGGCATAAGGCCTTCATGCATAGTGAATTTAAGGTTACGACAGATACTTTAGTGCCGCGTCCGGAAACAGAACTTTTGGTGGAGCAGATTGTTGCTCTCAATAAAGATAAAGGACCGCGGGATATTTTAGATATTGGCTGTGGCAGTGGCGTTATAGTAGTTTCTTTATTGCAACTTTTACCTGAGTCAAGGGCAATAGCAGTAGACATTAAACATGAGGTTATAACTGTTGCCATGGAAAATGCCGCAAAGCTTGGAGTTGCTAATCGGTGCACCGGCTTAGTTTCAGATTTATTTCAAAATATGGCACCGGGCAAAAAATTTGATGTTATAGTATCCAATCCACCTTATATTCCTACCGCAGATATCCCGTCTCTTGCTGCTGATGTGCAAAAAGAACCTCGTACAGCTTTGGATGGAGGAATAAATGGGCTGGATTTTTACTGTAGGATTTTGCAAGATATTAATATTTTTCTAGAACCTAGTGGTATGTTGGCTTTTGAAGTAGGAATCGGGCAGGGCAGGCAGGTTGCCAAACTTTGCCATGAACAAGGCCTTGCAATAACTTCGGTACTTAATGATTATGCTAATATTGACAGGATGGTATTCGCAACTAAAGAGGGAAGTAAATATGCAAACGAAATTTTGGCTATTGGACAAAAATAAAAATCTTAAAACACAGTTGGCAGAAGCGGCAAATTTGGTAAGGCGGGGCGAAGTAATTGCCTTTCCTACGGAAACAGTTTATGGGTTAGGTGCTAACGGGTTAGATGGCAAGGCGGCTAAAAAAATATTTGCGGCTAAGGGGCGTCCAGCTGATAATCCGTTGATTTTGCATATTGCAGATAAGGCTGCTATCAGCCTTTTATCTAAAAATCTATCCACCAGTGCTTTGCGTCTAATGGACAATTTTTGGCCTGGGCCGTTGACAATTATTGTCCCTAAATCAGAAGCTATCCCTAAGGAGGTAACGGCAGGTTTGGAAACGGTAGCAGTACGAATGCCTAGTCATCCCATAGCCAGAGCTTTGATTGAGTTGGCCGGGTGTCCTATTGCGGCCCCTTCTGCCAACAAATCAGGCAAACCTAGTCCCACTAATGCTCAGGCCGTACAAGAAGATATGGAAGGTATAATTGCTGGTATCATAGATGGCGGACCCTCTGATATTGGGGTGGAGTCCACTATAGTTGATACAACTTCACCGTTACCAACAATTCTTAGACCTGGTGGTATAACTCTAGAAATGCTAGAGGAAGTATTGGGGGCGGTAGAAATAGACCCCGGACTTTTACGGGAGAATCAGATACCTAAAGCTCCGGGAATGAAATATAGGCACTATGCACCTAAGGCGGAAATGTACCTATTGGAAGGTAATGATGCTTCCTCTCAAATTGGTTTTTTTGTGGCACAGGCTGTAGCTAATGGGAAAAAGATTGGCGTTTTGGCAGATGCAGACGCTGTCTGTAAATTAATGACCAGCAGGCAAATTTTTAGCCATTGCTGGGGTTCTACGCAGTCGGAATTAGCGGAGAAGCTTTATGATTATTTAAGACGCTTTGATCAAGAAAACGTGGATATTATTGTTGCCCAGGGAGTTTCAGAAGATGGTTTGGGACTAGCAATTATGAATAGGATGCGTAAAGCGGCCGGCAACAATATTTTTAAAGCGGAAAACGGAAAACTTATCTTACAAAGTGGGACAATTCCAAGCTTTTTGTGATAAAATAGCAGTGGCCTGTTTATAGGCTGGAATTGGGAAAAATTTCTTGGAAGCAGGGGGGAGCGTTATGAAAATAGCAATTGGTAGCGACCATGGCGGCGTTCATCTGAAAGAGCATATTAAGAATTACCTAATAAAAAAAGGGTTTGCAGTAGAAGACTATGGTACTTATAATGAAGAATCAGTCGACTATCCTGATTATGCGTCGGCAGTAGCCCACGCTGTGGTAGAGGGCAAACAAGAATGCGGGATATTAATTTGTGGTACAGGCATAGGAGTTTCTATTTCTGCCAATAAGATAAAAGGAATACGCGCCGCTTTGTGCGGGGATTGTTTCTCAGCCCTAATGAGCAAAGAACATAACGATGCAAATATTTTATGTATGGGCGAAAGAGTTATTGGTATAGGGCTAGCAGAAAAGATAGTTGATACTTATTTGTCCGGACGTTTTCAAGGCGGACGACATGCACGCCGCGTAGAAAAAATAATGAATTTAGAAAAATAAGGTGATGTAATGAAAAACGAGAAAATAGCGGCAGAGCTTACAGCTGCGGCTGAAGAGTTGATTTCTATAGCTAACCCCTTAAAAGGGCAGGTTCTTGTTGTAGGTTGTAGTACAAGTGAGGTATTGGGCAGTAAAATAGGTACTGCCGGTTCTATGGAAGCAGCTGAAACCATTTTTCGAGTTTTACAAGAAGTGACAAGCAAACATGGCTTATTTTTAGCGGTGCAGTGCTGTGAGCATCTAAATCGCGCTTTAGTAACTGAGATAGAGGCAGCCGAGAAATATGGCTGGGAGGAAGTGTGCGTTAGGCCTGTGCGGCATGCCGGCGGTGCTCTAGGTACTGTAGCTTATGAAAACTTTGCACATCCCATAGTAGTGGAAAAAATCGCTGCCCATTTTGGGCTTGACATAGGGCAAACGCTTATTGGTATGCACTTGAAAAGAGTAGCCGTTCCCGTACGTTTGACTCAGAAAAAAATTGGTGACGCAATCTTAACTGCGGCACGTACAAGGCCCCTTTTAATTGGAGGGGAAAGAGCTGTTTACAAATAATAGTTGGAGGTATGTACAATGAATTTAGAAAAATTGGCGGTAGTAGACCCTGCTGTAGATGGGGCAATTAAGGAAGAGCTAGGCAGACAACGCAATAAGATAGAATTAATAGCTTCCGAAAATTTTGTTTCTCCGGCCGTAATGCAGGCTATGGGTACAGTTTTGACAAATAAATATGCCGAAGGATACCCGGGCCATAGATATTATGGTGGTTGTGAATACGTAGACAAAGTAGAAACATTGGCCATTGAAAGAGCAAAAGAGCTTTTTGGCGCCGACCATGCTAATGTTCAGCCACATTCAGGTGCTAATGCCAATACTGCCGTTTATTTCGCCTTTTTAAAACCGGGCGATACTATTATGGGAATGAACTTATCTCAAGGGGGGCATTTATCTCATGGCAGTCCTGTAAATATTTCCGGTTCCTATTACAAAGTAGTGCCTTATGGCGTAGATGCGCAAACCGAAACTATTGATTATGAAGAGTTAGAAAAATTAGCTATGGAACACAAACCCAAAATGATAGTGGCAGGAGCTAGTGCGTATCCGCGTATTATTGATTTCAAGCGCATGGCTGATATTGCTCATAAAGCAGGATCGCTGCTTATGGTGGATATGGCTCATATTGCCGGGTTAGTGGCTGCGGGCTTACATCCCAGTCCGGTGCCATATGCTGATATAGTTACTACTACGACACACAAAACATTGCGTGGACCTAGAGGCGGTTTGATTTTATGCAAAGAACAATATGCCAAGGCTATTGATAAAGCAGTTTTTCCGGGAACTCAAGGCGGTCCTCTTATGCATATTATTGCCGCAAAAGCAGTTGCTCTGGGAGAAGCTCTAAAACCTGATTTTAAGGTTTACCAACAAGGAATCATTGACAATTGTCAAGCTTTTGCCAAGGGCCTTTTAAAGGCAGGGTTTAGGCTAGTTTCCGGCGGGACCGACAACCACTTGGTTTTGGTGGATGTACGGGGCCAAGGCCTTACAGGCAAAGTTGCAGAGCAGCTATTAGACGAAATCGGCATCACTTGCAATAAAAATACAATTCCTTTTGATCCTGCCAGTCCCTTTGTGACTAGTGGTATTCGTTTGGGGACAGCAGCTGTTACTACTAGGGGATTCCAAGAAGATGATATGCTGGAAGTGTCAGCAATTATAGGCTTGGTATTAAACAATGCTCAAAATTCAGACGCTCAACAAGAGGCAGCAGATAGGGTTGCTAAATTGTGTGCTAAATATCCTATGTATCCGGGACTATAAGGAAGGGGCATTGAACAATGTCATTACATATACTAGACCACCCAGTTATTAATCATAAATTGACCATGATGCGCAATAAGAATACTGATAATAAACATTTTCGCGAGATGTTAGACGAAATAGCCATGCTTATGACTTATGAAGTAACAAAAGACCTTCCTTCCAAGAGGATTCCGGTAGAAACCCCGGTAGCTGCAACTACGGGGTACGAATTGGACGTATCAGGGATTACTATAGTACCAATATTAAGGGCTGGATTGGGGGTGGAGCGCGGTGTAACGCAAGTCATTCCCAATGCTAAAGTGGGGCATATTGGTTTATATCGTGACCCGGAAACCTTAAAGCCCGTAGAATATTATTGGAAGCTTCCGGAAGATACCGGGGCAGAAATAATTGTAGTTGATCCTATGCTGGCGACAGGTGGCAGTGCCACAGCAGCTATTACCATGCTTAAGGGAAAAGGGTACAAAAAAATTAGAATGATGTGTTTAGTAGCGGCTCCAGAGGGAGTAGCAGTTATGCAAAAAACGCATCCTGAGGTAGAAATCTACACTGCGGCTTTAGATGATCATCTAAATGAACATGGCTACATAGTTCCGGGTTTGGGAGATGCGGGAGACCGTATTTTTGGTACAGACTGATGGAGCGGCCGGATTGGGACAGTTATTTTATGGAGATAGCCCAAATAGTAAGCAAGCGCTCTACTTGTTTGCGCCGTGCCGTAGGTGCCGTTTTAGTAAAAGATAAACAAATTTTAGCCACAGGATATAATGGTACACCAAAAGGATTGCCTCATTGTGAAGAGGTAGGATGCCTTAGAGAGCAGCTCCATGTTCCGTCAGGGCAAATGCATGAGTTATGCAGAGGTATTCATGCGGAACAAAATTCCGTTATTCAGGCAGCGGTAAACGGAGTATCTATTTCAGGATCAACCTTGTATTGTACACACCAACCTTGCGTTGTATGTAGTAAAATTTTGATTAATGCCGGCATTAAGAGAATCGTTTATGCCAATCCTTATCCTGATAAATTGGCAGAAGAAATGATGCGAGAAGCAGGTAATATTGAAATGGTCGTATTCCCTGTACAAAAAGAGAAAAACCAAGATAAAAAATAGTATGAAAGAAATGTCAGTTGGTCATTGATACTTTCTTTTGATATGTATTGCCCACTTGTTGTTAAATGTTTTTTGTACTATACTATAGAGAGTATTATTTCAAATATTTCATGTGGGCGATTTAGGTCGCAGGAAGGTGCATAAGTGCAATCATATTTAGTGGCATTTGCCATTGCTTTATTTTTGGGGTGGGTTTTGACCCCATATGTAAAAAAACTTGCATTTCGACTAGGAGCTGTTGATAAACCTGATGCACGTAAGGTTCATCATGTTATAATGCCTCGGTTAGGCGGCTTGGCTATTTATGCTGGCTTTATGGTGGCCGTTTTGACGTGTATGAACATTACCAAAGACGTAGTTGGCGTACTGTTAGGTGGTACAATAATTTTAGTTGTGGGTATATGTGATGACATATATCAGCTGTCCGCCAAGGTTAAATTGCTTGGACAGATTTCAGCAGCCATGGTTTTGGTTTTATTCGATATAAAGATTGAATGGCTAAATAATCCTATGGGTGGCTATTTTTATTTAGATTATTTATCTGTTCCGTTCACAGTATTTTGGGTAGTTAGTTTCACTAACGTTGTAAATCTTATGGACGGATTAGATGGTTTGGCGGCAGGAGTGTCCGCTATTGCCTCTGTAACGGTGATTTTAGTAGCTCTGCAACAGGGATTTTACCCAGTTGCTATCATTACAGCTGCTTTAGCCGGTGGTACTATTGGATTTATGCGTTATAATTTCAATCCCGCCACAATATTTATGGGTGATACGGGAAGTTTGTTTATTGGTTATATGTTGGCTGCAATTTCTATTTTTGGCGCAGTCAAAAGTGCGGCAACCATCGCACTTATAGTTCCGGCTATTGCTTTGGGATTGCCGATTATGGATACGGCGTTCGCTATTGCCAGACGCTATATTAATGGAAAGCCTATTTTTCAACCGGATAAAGGGCATTTGCATCACCGACTTTTAGCTTTAGGATTTACCCAACGGCAAGCTGTTATACTTATGTATTTAATTAGTGCAGGGTTGTGCATAAGCGCTGTTTTATTTACCGAGATTGACGGAATTTACGCAATTGTATTGCTTGTCATTATTGTTGCGGCCATTTTCATTGGGGCAAAGAAAATTGGCATTTTGAACGATCGCTGACAATATAGGGGTGTAGTAAATTAATGAAAAAATTAAAAGTTATGACCGTGTTTGGGACTAGGCCAGAAGCTATTAAAATGTGTCCGGTAGTTTTAGAAATGTATAAATATCCTGATTACATTCAACCTATTGTAGCCGTAACGGCGCAACACAGGGAGATGCTTGATCAGGTTTTGGGGCTGTTTTCTATAGTCCCTGATTATGATTTGAATATAATGACGACAGGGCAGACGCTGTACGATGTTACAGGTCGCGCTTTGGAGGGGTTGCATCATGTTTTGGAAACAGCTAAACCTGATATTGTCCTCGTCCACGGCGATACAACTACGACTTTTGTAGGTGCCCTGGCGTCTTTTTATATGCAAATTCCCGTGGGACATGTGGAAGCGGGGCTGCGCACAGGTGATAAATATTCACCATTTCCGGAAGAAATGAACAGAAAATTAACCGGCTCTATTGCAGATTTCCATTTTGCACCAACACAGATTTCCAAAAATAACTTATTGAAAGAAAACATAAGCACAAAGAAGATTTTTATTACGGGTAATACTGTTATTGACGCCTTAAACACTACGGTAAAAGATGATTTTGTCTTTTCTGACAGCAGGATACAAAAATCAGTAAATAGTGGGAATAAATTAATTTTGATGACGACACACCGCAGAGAAAACTTGGGGGAACCCATGCGGCATGTATACCAAGCCTTAAAAGAAGTGTTGGAAGCATACCCAAATGTAGAAGCTATTTTTCCTATGCACAAAAACCCTCAGGTACGTAAAGTGGCAGAGGCTATTTTGGGGCATTTGGACAGAGTACATTTGATAGAACCTATGGATTATGAGCCTTTTACCAATTTAATGGCTAGGGTGGACATTGTTCTAACGGATTCCGGAGGAATTCAAGAGGAAGCTCCTGCACTTGGAAAGCCTGTGCTAGTTTTAAGAGATACTACTGAGCGCCCAGAGGCAGTAACAGCGGGTACCGTAAGGCTGGTGGGGACAAATAAGGAATTGGTTAAACGAGAAACCATAAGGCTTTTACAAGACGAAAAATATTATCGTTCCATGTCTGAAGCTTGCAATCCCTATGGAGATGGCAGGGCAGCCGAACGAATTATTAAAATAATTTTGCAATACAATGGGGTTTCCATAGAAAGCATTCCGGAATTTTTTGAGAAAAAAGGAAAAAAGTAGTTGTCACATAGGTACAGATATATTAAAATATAAAATAGTTAACAAAAAATATTGAATAGTTTGTGATATTTTCTTGAAATCATAGTGAATTTTGTGTAACAATGTAAAAGGAATGAATTATGGAAGTACAAAAAGAAGAGTTATTTGCTTGTTGTAAGCAAATTTTTCTCAGGCAAGTCGCAGTGGCAGGCATTATTTGCATTACGGCAGTAATGGTCAGTAAAGAATTATCATATAGCTGGATTATAGGCTGTATAGTTGCCATTTTTGATACATGGTTAGTTTTGCAGGGAATTTTCAACGGGGTGCGAAAAGCCCCGGAGGAAGCTGTTCGTTATATGCGCAAGACTATGTTCAAAAGGTTGTTTGCATTAATCCTCATTGTTTTGGTTATGTTAAAGTTGAAGCTAAGTGTTATTGGTATTTTTATTAGCTTCATACTATTACATATATTCTTGGTTTTAAACTTAATTATTATCGCGCGCCGAAACAGATCTTTAAAAAAAAGGCCGTGAAGAAAGGAGTGAACTGAATGGGAACAGCAGAAGCGTCCGAAGGCATTATTCATTATTTACCTAAAGAGATTTTAAGCGGAGTCGTAATTAATATGCAAACTATGTACATGTCTTGGTTGACAATGGCTATTGTAGCCGCGATCGTCTTTGCAGCAACCAGAAAAGCCGAGATCATTCCTTCTGGGATACAAAATGTGGTAGAAGTTTTTGTGGATTGGCTTAATGGCTTGATGGAAAGTAATATGGGCATTGAAGGCAGGCGCACAGTAGCACCTTTTGTTATAACTTTATTTCTCTATATTTTCGTTGGCAATGAGATCGGGTTGTTACCACAAATCGGCCCGCATTTAACGTCGCCTACAAACGATATTAATGTAGCGTTTGGTTTGTCAATAACAGTATCTTTGACCGTGTACTTGCTTGGGGTTATGAAGCAGGGCATGGGATATTTTAAACACTTTGTGCAGCCCTTTGCGGCTATGCTTCCTCTAAACATTTTAGAAGAACTTTCCAAACCATTGACTATGGCTCTTCGCTTGTTTGGTAATATTCTTGCTGGTGAAATTTTGTTAGTAGTATTGTATATGTTGGCACCCTGGGTTATTCCTAATCTTTGGATTGGTTTCAGTTTAATTATAGGTTTTTTACAAGCCTTTATTTTTACTATGTTAACCATGATCGCTATTGCTCCTGTTTTCAAAATGCATCACTAATATATGAATGCTTTGGGGGCATATTAATTTATTCAAATTTAAAATTTATATAATTTGAAAATCAAAAAACAATTTTGAAAATCGAAAGGATGTAATTTAAAATGACTGAAAATGCTATTATTATTTCTGCTTCTGTAATCTCAGCCGCCATAATTTGTGTAGGAGCTGTTCGTGGTGCTACTGCAGGAGATTCCGCAGTTGCTACCAAAGCTTTGGATTGTATGGCTCGCCAGCCTGAGCAAGCAAGTAATTATCAGGTTAATATGCTTATCGCTATCGGCTTAGTTGAATCTATTCCTATTATTGCAGCAGTTATTGCCATTGTACTAGTGTTCGCTAATCCTTTTGTGAAATAATTTCTGAGTGGCTAGAAGATGAGAGAGAAAGGAAGAGTGCTATAAATGACTGACATAAACGCAACACTTATTGCACAAATCCTGAATTTTATTGTTCTTTTGTGGGTACTCGCGAAATTTGCATATAAGCCTTTAATAAAGGCTATGGATGATCGTCGCAATCGCATAATTAACGACCTTGATTCTGCAGAGCAAACCCGCCTTGATGCTGAAGCCTTAAAGGCACAGTATGTCGAACAGATGGCTAATGCTCGTCAGGAAGCAACTGAAATCGTAGATAAAGCGAACAAAGTTGCGCAGAATTTGCATGACGAGTTCATGGAACAAGCTCGTGCAGAAAAAGACGCTATGATGGCGACCGCTAAAGAACGTATTGAGCAGGATAAGAAGCAAGCTTTAGTGGATATTAGGACTCAGGTTATCGCTTTGAGTACGCAAATTGCTAGTAAAGTTGCTAATCAAAAGCTAAATTCTACTGAAGACCAAAAGTTGGTTGCAGACGCAACAGATCAAGTTTTGGGGAACCGCTAATATTAGCATGATAAAAATGGGTATAAATGATGAATTAGTCTCAGACTTGAAATTTCCCATAGTTAATAGGCTGTGGGTGAATACGGAGGTGATTGATACAGTATGGAAACCAAGGAGAATATTGCTTTAATTAAACAAAGCATTGAAACCTTTGAATTTGCAGCAAAGGATTTAGCTTTTTGCCAAAATGAAGAAGTTATTCCCGTGCTTGTAACAACAGCTACTGAGCTTACTGTATCTGAATGTGAATCTGTTTCCGTAATCCTATCCGGAAAGATTGGAAGAGAAGTTTGTATCAAAAGACTTGTTGAGCCGGCTATTATAGGCGGTATCATTGTGAAAATAGGCGACAAAGTATTTGATGCAAGCGTTAAACGTCAACTGGAAAAAGTTGGCGCGCAAATGGGTAAGGTACAAATGGATGGGGAATCCCTTGATAGACCTGCCGGTATTGCTGAAGCTCTAACTAAAACTGTTAAGGATTACAAAATAGATATTGATTTAGAAGAAGTTGGCGTTGTTGAAAAAGTCGGTGATGGTATTGCTACTGTAACAGGTATGCGTGGTGCTATGTCCGGAGAATTGGTTGAACTGCCCGGTGGTGTAACAGGTATGGTACAAAACTTACGCCCTGAAGAGGTCGGCATAGTTTTGATGGGTGGCGAAACAAAAATTAAGCAAGGTGACGTGGTTCGTCGTACAGGACGTATCATGGAAGTACCGGTTGGCGAAGCCATGCTTGGACGTATTGTTAGTGCCCTTGGTATTGCAATTGACGGTAAAGGCGATATTGTAACTAAAGAAGTTCGCTCTATTGAATCAGCGGCTCCCGGTATTGCTGATCGCCAACCGGTTGATGTTCCCCTACAGACCGGTATTAAAGCTATTGATGCTTTAGTTCCTATTGGTCGTGGTCAGCGTGAACTTATCATTGGTGACCGTGGTACCGGTAAGACTGCTGTAGGTATTGATACTATTATTAACCAAAAGGGTTTAGGTGTTATTTGTATTTATGTGGCAATTGGACAAAAAGCTTCTACAGTTGCTCGTATTGCTCGTATTTTAGAAAAACATGGTGCTTTGGATTACACTATTATTGTAGCGGCAACGGCAGCTGACTCTGCTCCTTTGCAATACTTGGCTCCTTATACAGGTGTTACTATTGGTGAGTACTTCATGGATCAAGACAAAGATGTACTTGTTATATATGATGACTTGTCTAAGCATGCTGTTGCTTATCGCGCAATGAGTCTTTTGCTGCGTCGTCCACCAGGTCGCGAAGCTTATCCTGGCGACGTTTTCTATTTACATTCTAGATTATTAGAACGTGCGGCAAGACGTAACAAAGCGGCAGGCGGTGGTTCTATTACGGCTTTGCCTATTATTGAAACACTTGCAGGCGATGTTGGCGGCTACATTCCTACTAATGTAATTTCTATTACGGATGGACAGATTTATCTGGAAAGCGAATTGTTCTATTCCGGTATTCGTCCCGCTATTAATGTTGGTTTATCAGTATCCCGCGTTGGTGGGGCGGCGCAAATCAAGGCAATGAAATCCGTTGCCGGTACCCTTCGCCTAGATTTAGCACAGTTCCGTGAGTTAGCGGCTTTTGCACAGTTCGGTTCCGATTTGGATAAAGCGACTAAAGCACAATTAGATCGTGGTGCTCGTATGACAGAAGTTCTAAAACAAGGACAATATGTGCCACTTACCGTAGATAAGCAGGTCATGATTCTGTTTGCGGCTACCAATGGCTACTGTGATGATATTCCAGTCGCGGACATTACAAAATTTGAAAAGGAATTTTTAGCTTTCATGGCTGCTAATGCTCCGGAGATTGGGGATTCAATCCGCAAGGAAAAGAAAATCACGGACGAAAATAAAGCCGCTTTGGTAAAGGCTATAAAAACTTTCAAAGAAACCTTTGCTACCTCCAGCGTAAAGGAGTGATGATTAATGGCAACTCCACGCGAGATACACAGGCATATAAAGAGTGTTAAGAATATCCAGCAAATAACGAAAGCTATGAAGATGGTTGCTGCTGCTAGGTTACGCCGTGCGCAGGAAAAAGCCGCCTCTAGTCGTCCTTTTGCCGGTAAAATCAAAGAACTTTTGATGACTGCTGTAAGTGATAAAAAAATGATGGATAAACTTAACATGGATGAGCACCCCCTTTTAAGTGAAAGGCCGGTTAAGAAAGTTGCTTATATAATCGTTAGCTCCGATAAGGGCTTAGCCGGTGCATATAATGCCAATTTGCTCAAACATGCGGTTGTAGAACTGATGGACAAAGATAGTTATGTTTTAATTACTGTTGGCCGTAAAGCAAAGGAATTTTTCAGACGTCGTGGGTTTGCTATTTATCAATCCTTCTTTGGTTTTTCTGATAAACCTACGTACAATGATGCAGATGAAGTTGCTCATGTGGCTGAAGGGCTTTTTGTTTCAGGCGCCGTGGACGAGGTAATTCTTGTTTATACGCAATTTAAGTCGGCTCTATCTTTCACACCGGTTACCAAGCGTTTGCTTCCTGTTAAGCCACCTGTAGTTCAACCGGAGGTAAATGCCTATGTTGATGATACAGTAGAATCTAACGGTGATGATAATACGAGCGATGTTATCTTTGAACCAAAGGCTGAAGAAACCTTGAAATACTTAGTTCCCTATTATGTGAGAACTCTGACCTATGATTCTATTATGCAAGCGGCTGCCAGTGAATTGGGAGCGAGAATGACCGCAATGTCTTCTGCTACCGAAAATGCTAATGACTTATTAAATCGGCTGGAAGTTTCCTATAATAAGGCACGGCAGGCGGGTATTACAAATGAAATTAATGAAATAGTGGGTGGAGCCGAGGCTCTACAGTAAATTAAATGGGAGGGAAAACATTGAATATCGGTAAAGTAGTTCAAGTTGTAGGTCCTGTTATCGACATCAAATTCCCACCAAAATGCCTTCCAACTATTTATAACGCAATTAAGATCGATGGTGAAGTAGGCGATGGGATGAAAATCCATTTGACTGCTGAAGTAATGCAACATATTGGCGATAACGTTGTTCGTACTGTTGCAATGAGCACCACTGATGGCCTTGTACGTGGTATGGATGCCATTGACACGGGTGCACCTATTAGTGTTCCGGTTGGCGAAGGTACTCTTGGTAGAATTTTTAATGTATTGGGTGAAACAGTTGATCATGACGATAAACCGGTTGAGGCAGCTGCTTACTGGCCTATTCATAGACCGGCTCCAAGTTTTGACCAACAGGCAACAAATACCCAAATTCTTGAAACCGGCATTAAAGTTGTAGATTTGATAGCGCCCTATTCTCTAGGCGGTAAGGTAGGTCTATTTGGCGGTGCAGGTGTTGGTAAGACGGTTATTATTATGGAACTTATCCATAACATTGCAACAGCTCATGGCGGTTATTCCGTGTTTGCCGGTGTAGGCGAACGTACTCGTGAGGGCAATGATTTATGGGGAGAAATGAAAGAATCAGGCGTTATTAGCAAAACAGCTCTTGTTTATGGTCAGATGAATGAACCACCGGGAGCTCGTATGCGTGTAGGTCTAACAGGCCTTACTATGGCTGAATATTTCCGTGACGTGGCAGGACAAGACGTATTATTGTTTATTGATAACATTTTCCGCTTTATCCAGGCTGGTTCTGAAGTATCGGCTTTGCTTGGCCGTATGCCATCTGCAGTTGGTTACCAACCGACTTTGGCTAATGATATCGGTGCTTTGCAAGAACGTATTACGTCTACGACTACAGGCTCGATAACTTCTGTACAAGCAGTATACGTTCCTGCGGATGACTTAACTGATCCAGCTCCGGCGGGAACTTTCGCGCATTTGGATGCTACGACTGTTTTGTCTCGCCAAATAGCAGAACTAGGCATTTATCCCGCAGTTGACCCTCTTGACTCTACCAGTCGTATCCTAGATCCCTTGGTAATTGGGCAAGAACATTATGAGGTTGCTCGTGGCGTACAAGCTATTTTGCAACGCTATAAAGAATTGCAGGATATTATCGCTATACTAGGTATGGAAGAATTGGGTGAGGATGACAAGATTACTGTTGCCCGTGCTCGTAAAATTCAGAAATTCTTGAGTCAAGCTTTCTTTGTTGCTGAACAATTCACAGGAACGCCTGGTCAATATGTTCCTTTAGCTGAAACCATTCGTGGTTTTAAAGAAATACTTGATGGTAAACACGATGATTTGCCGGAAGGGGCATTCTATATGGTTGGAACCATTGATGATGCTATCGCTAAGGCAAACAACATGAAGGCGGAGTGATTGCATGGCAAAGTTAATGCAATTGGAGGTAATAACTCCTGATAAATCTTTATTAGTACGCCAGGATGTTTCTTATGTTTTGGCCGAAACGGTCATAGGCGGCGTGGGAATATTGGCTAACCATGCTCCATTGATTGCTACACTAACTGAAGGGCCGCTAAAGTATAAAGACGAGACAGGTGCTTTGCACTTTGTTTATGTTGAGGGCGGATTTATGGAAGTGGGCAATAACAAAGTTACTATTTTGAGCGTAGATGCAGAAGATTCTGCTGATATTGACGTGGAAAAGAACAAACGTCGTATCGAATCTGCCCAAAATAGGTTAGCTAATTTAGAACCTACCACAGATGTTGCGATGGTAGCCAAAAGATTGCGCTGTGCAAAGGCTCGCTTGAAAACAGTGGAACGAGCTCAGGAAAATCATTAAAATGAACAAGAGTCTATTCGCTTTAGGCGGGTAGGCTCTTGTTTTATAAGTAAAGACATTGCTATTTGCCGCCATTTTGTTTATAATATAAGTAGATAAAAATTGTTTGGGGAGGGTGCGAACGATGGCGGAGAGAGATTTTATTAGCAAAGTCGCAGGTAGTAAGATGGGGCAGTTAAGGCAGGAGATTTCCGATTTACGCAATCTTTTAAGTAAAACTGATGATGATGAGAAAGCAGTCCTTATCAAAAAAGAAATAATGGAAAAAGAGACATATTATAATATCCTAGCTGACAGGGAAAAGGTCAAGGGATGATTTTTGCGTGATAATACCCTGCATTTGTGGACTTCCATTCATAGGTGCAGGGTGTTTTGTTTATTTTCATGGGTCAATATGGTATACTTTACGTGTAAACCTTGTATGGAGGATGTATATTATGCCTGATATGGTGAAAATTATATTGAAATATGCCATAGTTTTTTTAGTAGTCTATTTCGTCTATCGTGATTCCAAAAAAAAGAATATTCGTTATGGCAATGCTTGGGTGGTTGGCTCTTTGCTTTTTCCTCCTATAGCAGTTGCTTATTTATTATACAGTACACTAGCGTCTAAGGAAGTTGTGCTGAGCACGAAACAAAAAGTAGAAATTGAGATCAGGAAAAGAGCGGCCGAACATAAGAAAAAAATAGCTATAGAGCGCCAAGCTATGGAAATAGCCAAGCGGGAAGAGGAAGAAAAGAACAATTTAACGTTGGAAGAAATAGAAAAAGTAAAGGCAGACCGCCTTGCAGCCAAGAAAAAACGCTTACTTGAGTTGGAGGAGGAGCGGAAATACCAACAGGAAGAAAATGCTAAACAATGGGGTCTCGGTTCAGGAAAAATGAGTAATACTGATAATAACAAATAAATTTGACAACCGTCTGAAATTAGACGGTTGTTTTCTGCTACATTTATTGCCAAAGAAGCAACATTAGTGATAAACTATTAATGGTCATATTATGTCAGAGTATTCAAAGATAGGTTTGGAGGAAATTTGGTGGAAAAGCTACTTATTAGGGGCGGCAATAAATTGCAAGGCACGGTTAAGGTTAGTGGAGCAAAAAATGCGGTCTTACCGATTATTGCTGCGGCCATTTTAGGATCTCAGGGCAGTTACTTACTAGAGGTACCTGAATTAGAAGATGTACGAACTATTTGTAAAGTTTTGGAATGTTTAGGGATGAAGATAGACTATAGTGAACGTAATGCACTACATATAGATAGTCGCGAGGTAGTTTCATGTGAGGCTCCTTATGAATTGGTGCGTACCATGCGGGCTTCTTTCCTGGTTATGGGGGCATTGCTGGCCAGAAAGGGTAAGGCAAGAATTTCTCAACCGGGCGGATGTGCTATAGGTACTCGGCCTATAGACATTCATTTGAAGGGCTTTGAGGCTTTAGGGGCTAGGATAGAGATGGGACATGGCTATATTGAAGCTTCTGCCCCGAACGGTCTTGTTGGTACGACGATTTATTTGGATTTCCCCAGTGTAGGTGCTACTGAAAATCTTATGATGGCAGCTTCTATGGCCAAGGGAACGACTATTATAGAGAATTCTGCTCAGGAGCCGGAAATTGTTGATTTAGCAAATTATTTAAACGTTATGGGCGGTAAAGTGCGTGGAGCGGGAACAAACGCCATCCGTATTGAAGGAGTTAAAGAACTTCGGGGTGGAGAACATACAGTTATTCCTGATCGTATAGAAGCAGGAACCTTTATGGTAGCAGGGGCTATGACCGGCGGAGATATTAGGGTGGAGAATGTTTTATGTGAGCATTTAAAGCCACTGATAGCTAAGCTTAGGGAAGCAGGTGTGACTATTGAGGAAGATATACGTGGCGTAAGGGTCTTAGGTCCTAGAAATTTAAAGGGAATTAATATCAAGACGCTGCCATATCCGGGATTTCCTACGGACATGCAGGCACAATTTATGGCATTGATGTGTATAGCGCAAGGTCAAAGTACAGTAACCGAGACAGTCTTTGAGAACAGGTTTATGCATGTTGATGAATTGCTGCGCATGGGCGCTAACATTAGGACTAGTGGCAGGGGTGCTTTTGTGGAAGGGGTGCCTAGGCTTTTGGGTTGTCAGGTTCGTGCAACAGATTTGCGAGCAGGAGCAGCGATGGTTTTAGCGGGGTTAGTGGCAGATGGCTTAACGGAAATTACAGATATTTTCCATATTGATCGAGGGTACGAAAATTTGGTGTATAAATTTAAACAATTAGGTGCGGATATAGAGCGTCGAGAGGCTAAATAAATGAACATTTTGAATAGTAAAGGGTTTAATAGATTTTTTAATAGTGTCGATATTGGCGTGGACCTTGGTACAGCTAATATTTTGGTGTTTCTCAAAGGCAAGGGTATTGTACTAAAGGAGCCTTCCGTAGTTGCCACTGATCGGGAAACCGGCAAAGTGCTTGCTATTGGTCGAGCTGCTAAGTATATGTTAGGACGGACTCCGGAAAATATTATTGCTATTCGTCCATTAAGGGAAGGCGTTATAGCTGATTATGATATTACGCAAATAATGTTAGAGCACGTTTTACAAAAAGTGGCTGGGAAAAGTATGTTTTTTAAGCCTCGTGTTATGATTTGTATTCCTTCAGGAGTAACAACTGTAGAAAAAAGGGCAGTTTTAGAGGCCACTATGCAATCGGGAGCGGCAAAAACCTATTTAATAGAAGAGCCTATGGCGGCAGCTATGGGTGCTGGGTTGGATGTGGGAGAATCTCGTGGTTGTATGGTAGTTGATATTGGCGGCGGAACTACAGATGTGGCTGTTATATGTTTAGGCGGTATTGTTGTCGCAGAATCTCTGCGTATTGGCGGAGACAAGTTTGATGAAGCTATTGTGCGTTTTGTAAAGAAAGAGCATAATGTTTTAATTGGTGAAAGGACAGCCGAAGATATTAAATTGGGCGTTGCTACAGTCAGTAAACATGGCCGTAAAGCTGAGGTGACTGTTCGTGGCAGGGATTTAATTACGGGACTGCCTACTACTATTAGAATAACTTCCGATGAAACCTATAGAGCAATGATTGAACCCATTGGTATGCTTATAGCTTGTATACGTTCTGTCCTAGAGAAAACTCCACCTGAACTGGCTTCTGACATTGTGGAATGTGGGATTGTTTTAACCGGTGGCGGGGCATTACTGGACGGGTTGGCAGAATTGGTACAGGAAGAAACTAGAATTACTACAATAGTGGCAGATAATCCATTGGATTGTGTGGCACTGGGTACAGGTAAAGCCTTAGCCAATTTGGGGGTATTAAAGGATTCTGTTTTTATGGAAAATCGTAAGCGTTAAGCATGACAAGTCGTAATATAACTAAAACGAATAACTTAAAAACCTGGGGCCGACCACAAGGTCGCCCCTATTTATTTAGAAGTATAGCTATTTCAAAAAACTGTTATAAAGGTTAGAGACAATTCAATTAGGAAGGTCACAGTATGAAGAGAAAAACGTTTTATAAGATTATGCTAGTTTTAATTTGTCTAATCTTGTTGCCGTTACAAGTGGCAATGGCTGCTATATTAGGAAATTTGCGTTCAGGAAGTAACGCAGATAGAACACGCATGGTAGTTGATTTTGATAGGATGCCAAAATATTCTGAAACTGTAGTTGGCAAGCAGCTCATAGTAACTTTTGATGGGAAGGTTAAAAGAAATCAAACTTTACAATTAAAAGATCCTTTGGTAAAAAGTGCAACTTTGGAACGTTTTAATAATCAGAGCCGTCTAGTTGTAACTTTTTACAAAGCGGTACCACAATATATTATCTTTTCTTTAAAAAATCCCAATAGACTAGTGGTCGATTTTAAAAAAATCAATTATGATAAACGTGTTACTAAGCTTGCAGAAGGCTTAACTTATACTTACCTGCGCGAATATGCAGGCGCTCTGCCCGAAGAATTTTACATCTTGGAAATAGCTCCAACCGGTAGGTACACATTAAAACCAATTTTGGGACAGGGTGATTCTATCCAAAAAGGGATTTTATCACAAATGGCTAGTAATGCAGGAGCCAAGGCTGCCGTTAATGCTTCTTACTTTGATTCTGATGTGTGGGTGATTGGCAATCTAATGATAGATAAAAAATGGGTGTCTGCGGAAGACACACCTAGAACTGCTCTTATTATTGACGACAATGATAGGGCGCAAATCATTAAGAATACTAGCTATTCAGGTAAAGTTATTCGTAGTGGTGGACTAAGCGCTAAGATTACCGGTTTAAATAGGATGCGCCTTACTAATGACTTAATTTATTATAACGATGCCTATGGTACTAGTACGAATACTAATGCCTATGGGGTTGAGGTAAGAATAGAACGGGGTAGGGTAACTGAGGTTTCCAAGATGGGAAATCTAGCGTTGCGCCCTAATTCAGTAGTACTTTCCGGTAATGGTACCGCTGCCACATTTTTACAAAGCTTAAGGGTGGGGGCAAGAGTTAAAATACAGCAAAGTTTTGGCAGCATTGAGGCTGATAATGCCAAACATGTTTTGGGGGTAGGTCCCTTGTTGGTTGATAATGGGTTGCCCAGCGTACAGTCTGAAGCAGAAGAAATTGCTGACGATATTGCTGTGGGCCGTTCACCTCGCACGGCAATTGGTATTAGATCTGACGGTACACTGGTAATTTTAGTAGTTGATGGCAGGTCTTCTTCAAGCAATGGTATGAGTCTTGCAGAATTAGCCGCATATATGGTCAAATTAAAGGTTAATACGGCTATGAACTTTGATGGTGGAGGTTCTAGCGAAATGGTAGTAAACGGAGAAGTGGTTAATGAACCTTCAGATGGGGACGAAAGACCCATCCGTGTTGCCTTAGGTGTTTTCGACAAATAGCATAACTTGTAAATAAGTAGATATAGTATTATAATCATAGTATGAGAAGGTTTTTTTGTGGGTGGAGGGGATTATTGTGCGTCAACGAATTTTTAGTGTAAGAAATATATTGGTTTTAAGTTTGGTGATGCTTGTGATGTTTGCGAGTTTTGCTTTCGCTGCCGGAGCTATCGCCCAGACTAGCAGTTTGACAGGTACAGTAGTTGCTGAAGGCTTGGTGTCTACAGGAATGCTGGTTTCTGAGGGACAGGTATTAGTGAAGGTTAAAACTATCGCAGGTACGGCTGCAGCAGCACGGGCTAATTGTAGCGGTAAGGTTGTATCAGTGTCTGTGTCACCGGGAAGTAGTATTGTGGCAGGGCAAGTGGTAGCGAGTATTCAGCCTTGAGAATAAACAATTACAAGACCGGCGTAGCTTAGGCACGCCGGTTTTATAGTATAATAAGGGGTGAGCTATGAAACATTGCAAATTTTTATTTTTAGCTATTTTAATTTTATGTGTACATACTGTGGCGGCAGCGGCCGCTATACCGACTATTTCCGTTGATGAATTGCGGCCCGGCATGCATGGCTATGCTAAAACAGTTATTAAGGGTATAGATATAGAAACATTTGATGTAGAAATTTTAGGCGTAACGGGGTCTGACGTTGCCGGACATAATATTTTGATTAAAGCATCGGGCCCTCTTATTGAACGTTCCGGTGGAATTGCTCAAGGGATGAGTGGCAGTCCGGTGTATATCAATGGGCGACTAGCGGGAGCCGTAGCTTATGGTAAAGCTTTTTCTGATCCAAATTATTGCTTTTTAACTCCCATAGCAGAGATGCTCAAAATGTTTGAAAATTATGATCCCCGCCCGTCAGTATTTTTACCAAAGAGTACTCCGCTGATGGTTAGTGGATTTACAGAGGACGGAGTGCAATATTTAAGCAGCAAATTATCGCCTTTGGGTCTAACCACATATGCAGTGCCTGCCGGGAATCAGGATTTAAGTAATGTGCCATTGGAACCGGGAAGTTCTATTGGTGTGGAATTAGTGCGTGGTGATTTATCAATTGGTGCTATTGGAACCGTTACCTGGAAGGATGATGAAACGGGACGTATTTTAGCTTTTGGACATCCGTTTTTACAAAGAGGAGCAGCCGATTATTTTATGACTAATGCTTGGATTTTTGCCTCTATTCCCAATATGGAATCGGCCTTTAAGGTCGGAGCTTTGGGGGAGTTAAAGGGGCGTATTTCCCAAGATAGAGCAACTGGAATTGCCGGCATTATTAATGAAAATCCAAAAGTTATCCCTATGTTTGTTTCTGTTACAGATAAGGACAGGGGGTTGCATAAGACGGCCAGTGTACAATTGATTACCGATGAAGATTTAGTCCCGGCCTTAATCGATAGTGTTTGTTATAATACGGTTAATCAAGCCTTTGATAGGAGAGGCGGCGGTACTTCCCGTATTAGCTTTAATATTACGGCTCGCGGAGAAAACGAAGGCCAAATTAACCTTAAAAGAGAAAATATGTTTTTTAACAATGCGGATATTGCCAAAGCGACTGACGGAGAGCTGGCTTTTGCCTGTGATATGTTGATGAAAAACAAATTTGAAAAGGTAACTATTTTTGATGTCAATGTGGATGTTGAGGTTACGTCCGGTTTTGAAGTTGCAGAAATAGTTAGTGCCAAAATGCCCAACAAAAAAGTCAAGCCTGGTGATATTATTCCCCTAACAATTGAATTTAAACCTTATCGAGCTGCAAATTTCACTAAGCAAATAGAATTTAAAGTACCGGAAAATCAAAAGGCAGGACCCATGAATATTGTTATTCGCAGTGGTAATGCCTACGTTTGGCTAACTAAACTTATAAAAAAACAGAAAGAAGAGGGGACAGTCGCCCCGAATGAAGAAAAAAAATTACAGTTTAAAGAGTTTTTACAGGACTTTAACGAAGCTGACCGCAACAATGAAATAATTGTGGATATTTTACCTAGTGTAAGGAAGAAAACCAGCGAAAAGACTACTGATTCTGGTGCTCAAAATCCTGCTGTTACCGGATTTCGTACCATAATCAAAGGCAGTAAGTATAAACAAAAATATCCGTTGGATTTTATTGCCAATGGTGAGGTAGAATTGACGGTGTCGGTGGGGACAAAGTAATAATTAGTTTAATATTGCTAAATTTGCAGTGAAGTGTAGGTAGCTTCACTGCTTTTAATTTCTTTGTTGACAAAAAAATGTATTGTAAATATAATATGAATGATGTCAGTCATTGTAGGAAAGAAGGGATTATATGGCAAGAATTACTAAGGACCCGGTGGTTAGAAAAAATGAAATTATTGATGCAGCGGAGAAATTATTTTATTCGGTAGGCTACGATGAAACATCTGTCAGTGATATTGTCAAAGAGATAGGGGTAGCGCAAGGAACATTTTACAATTATTTTGCTTCGAAAGAAGCAGTTCTTGAGGCTTTAGTGCAAAGGCATGTTTCTACAATATATGTTAAATTAAAAGGCATAGATAATTCAGAAATGACTGCGGTACAAAAATTTGAAAAAATGTTCTATACGGTTTTTGAGAACCTTCGTAATGGTGATGGATGGGTTTTTGACTTCTTGTATTACAATAAGCACTTGCAAATTACAGAAAAAGTTATTAGGCAGGGCAGTAATATGTTTTTACCTTTTACAAAGAAAATAATTGAGGAAGGAAACCGGAAAGGAGAGTTTAGCGCAGATTATATTGACGAAACGCTTGAATTTATTACTGCAGTGCTGCAATGTTTTACACATGCTCTTTATCAAAAGAAAACGGAGGAGGAATTAAGGCAGCGGTTAGTTATTGTTAGCAAAATGATAGGTGGTGCTATAGGAATTAAAGCTTACGAATTGCAGTTGGTTATTTAGTCCTTTGCTAAATGTTAAGTAGGTTTTTTATAAATTTTAAATGACTGATGTCAGTCAAAAACACTTTTGGGAGGATAAAAGATGCATGAATTTTTCAAAAAAAGAGTTAACATATATATTATTTTAGGAGTTGGGTTTCTTGCGACACTTACGTTATTTTTGGTGCATGCTTTTTTCAATCATAAGACTGTTTCTGAAGATATCCCGCTAGTTAGAACAATTGTGGTGGGAGTACAAAGTGGCAATGCAAAATTTAATTATTCAGGAGAAGTCAAGGGCCGTTATGAGTCACAACTGGCTTTTCAGGTTGGTGGCAAAATAATAAATAGATACGTTAACTTAGGTAGTGAAGTAAAGCCTGGAGATGTTTTGATGCAAATTGACGCAAAAGATATTCAACAAGGAGTTAATGTTAATTCTGCCCAGGTTTATTCTACGCAGTCACAGTTAAAGCTTGCGTCAGCTAATCTGGAAAGATATGGCAAACTGTATGAGCAAGGGGCTATAAGCAAAATGCAGTATGACCAATATGTCAATGCTGCTCAGGTGGCTGAGGGCTCAGCTCTGGTTGCTTCAGCGCAATATGCACAGGGTATGAATCAGTTAGATTATAGTTTGCTCAAGGCGGATAAACCAGGTGTAATTACGTCGTTAAGTGCTGAAGTTGGACAAGTTGTCAGTGCGGGAGAGGTTGTTGCTGTTCTTGTTCAAAAGGGAGACCGAGAGATAGAGGTAAGTATTCCGGAGAGTCAAATCGAAAACTTGCGCAATGCTAAACAAATTGAAATTTCTTTTTGGGCACTGCCTTCTTTGAAACTGGCGGGTTCGGTCAGAGAAATATCCCCTATGGCCGACTCGGTTACGCGTACCTATAAGGCTCGTATCAGCATCCTAAATCTTTCTCCGGAAATCAAGCTAGGTATGACGGCAAATGTAACAATCAGTGATGCCAAGGCTATTAATGAAATAAAAATTCCTTTAAGTGCTGTTTACCAAACGGACCAGGGCGCTTGTGTATGGGTAATAGACAATGGCAAGGCAACATTGCGGTTTGTAAAGATAGCGAACTTTGGCGATGATGCCACAGTTGTTGTTGCCAGTGGACTCCATGAGGGAGAGGCTATTGCAACAGCAGGTGTACACAAACTGCATGAAGGACAGCAGGTACGGACAGGCGGTGCGCTGCAATGAAATCTTTCAATTTAACAGAATGGGCACTCAAACATAAGCAGCTCATCTATTACTTTATGGCTGCGATTTTTTTTATGGGTATATATTCTTACCAACAGCTTGGCAGGTTAGAGGATCCTGATTTTGTAATTAGGCAAATGGTTGTCTCGGTTGCCTGGCCAGGTGCTAGTGCTCAGCAGGTAGAGGAACAGGTAACAGATAAAATTGAAAAGAAACTTCAGGATACACCGGGGCTCGATTATATTACCAGTTATTCTAAACCGGGGCAGGCAGTCATCTTTGTGTATTTGAAAGAAACGGTGTCGGAAAAAGATGTAAGGCCTACTTGGCTAGAAGTGCGCAACCTTGTCAATGATATGAAGAGTACTCTGCCTTCAGAGGTGCAGGGGGTAGCTTTTAACGATAGGTTTGATGATGTGTACGGAAGTATCTATGCGTTGACCAGTGATGGTTTTTCTTATGAAGAAATGCGCAGCAATGCAGAAAAAATTCGGCGTGAGTTGCTAACCGTCAAAAATGTTAAAAAGGTTGAGCTGATAGGCGTCCAGGAAGAAAAGGTATATGTTGAAGTTGAAAGCAGCAAACTAGCACAGCTTGGCATTGATCCTGAGCTGATAGCAAGCACTATTTCCGGACAAAATGAAATGACTGCTTCTGGTATGGTAGAGACCTCTCAGGATAATGTTTATTTGCGTTTTTCCGGTATGTTTAAAAACCTAGAAGATTTGAAAAAAATCCCTATTAGAGCTAATGGAAGAACTTTTATTTTGGGAGATATTGCAAATATTAAAAGTGGTTATTCCGATCCTAAGGATCCGCAAATGTATTACAATGGACAGCCTGCTGTCGGTATTGCCCTCTCAATGGATAAGGGTGGTAATATTTTACAACTGGGTGATGATCTAGACAGCAAAGTTGCGCAGATAGAAAAGGAACTTCCTTATGGTCTGCAAATTGACCAAGTGTCTAATCAGCCAAAAGTGGTAAAAGAATCTATCCATGAGTTTGTAAAATCATTGTTTGAGGCAGTAGTCATAGTTCTGATTGTCAGCTTCCTGAGTTTGGGCTATAGGACAGGTATCGTTGTGGCTTTGAGCATTCCGCTAGTTATTGCCGGCGTTTTTGCTGCCATGTATGGCTTGGATATCAGCTTGCACAAAGTATCATTGGGAGCACTGATTATTTCTTTGGGATTGTTGGTGGATGATGCTATTATTTCTGTGGAAATGATGAGTGTGAAAATGGAAGAAGGTTGGGAACGTTCCAAAGCGGCATGTTTTGCTTACACGGCAACTTCGTTTCCCATGTTGACAGGTACCTTAGTTACTTGTGCAGGATTCATACCGATTGGGTTTGCTAAGGGTAGTGCTGCAGAGTTTACCAAAAGTATTTTTGTGGTAGTCTCTATAGCGCTGCTTATTTCCTGGCTGGTATCTGTTTTGGTAGTACCACTTTTGGGAACTATACTGATTAAACCGAAGATGGTGGCACAAAATCATGATCCTTATAATAAAAAATTTTATAAAGTATTCAAGAAGCTTTTGTCATGGTGTCTCAGAAAAAGAAAATTAGTACTGATAATAACGCTAGCTTGTTTCGCAGGAGCAATCGTTCTGATGAGTTTTGTAAAAAGTGAATTTTTCCCACCTTCTACCAGACCGGAACTCATTGCTGAAATGACTTTGCCACGAGGAACTTCCATCAAGGCAACTGCTGAACAGGCTCAACGTATGTCTGATTACCTAAAAAATGATCCTGATATAGTTAATTATAGTTATTATGTAGGAGAAGGATCTCCGCGTTTTGTTCTAACACTGGAACCGGTATTGCCCATGGATAATTATTGCCAGTTCGTAATCACTACGAAAAATGTTGCTGCCAGGCAGAGACTGGACAAGAAGATTAATCAGCTTTTTAATGATGAGTTTGATAATGTACAGGGATTCACAAAAGTCATTCAGACGGGTCCTCCTGTTGCCTATCCCGTTATGATTCGTGTTTCCGGGGACGACCATAATAAGGTGCGTGCTTTGGCAAAAGAAGTAGGAGGTGTTATGTCAGAAAACCCGCAACTGAAAAATATCAATTATGACTGGAATGAAATGAGCAAGGTTATGCATCTGGATATAGATCAAGGCAAAGCTAGGATGCTTGGGATTGATAGCCATAGTTTGGCATCAGATTTGCAGACCCAATTGTCAGGTGCTTCTTTGGCAGAATTCCGCAGGGCTGACAGGACTATCGACATCACTTTTCGTCTGGATGCCAAGAACAGGAAAGATTTAGCATCTATCAAAGATATGCCTGTTCATATAGGCAATGGAAAGTATGTTCCGCTTGCACAAATTGCTAATATTAGCTATGCGGGTGAGGACGGACTGATTTGGCGACGCAATTTGAAACCTACAATAACAGTCCGCGCCGATGTTAACGGTACAATAACAGGGAATGATGCAACTGCCCAAATTTATGATGAACTGAAAAACTTAAGGGCTGGTATGCCATTTGGGTATAACATTGAACCAGGTGGTTATATGGAAAAAAGTGCGCAGTCGACAGCTTTGCTTATGCAGCCTGTACCTATGATGATTGTAGTGATTATTACGCTGCTTATGGTACAGCTGCAAAAAGTATCTCTAGCTATGCTAGCAGCGTTAACGGCACCGCTTGGTATGATAGGAGTAAGTATTTCTTTATTACTAACCCAGCGTCCTTTAGGATTTGTAGCGGAATTAGGAATATTGGCATTATCAGGCATGATTATAAGAAATTCGGTAATTCTTATAGATCAGATAGAACAACACCTTAAAGAAGGACAGACACCGTGGAATGCAATAATTAATTCGGCAGTTTTGAGGCTGCGTCCAATTATGCTCACTGCGGCGGCGGCTATCTTGGGAATGCTTCCATTGATTGCGAGCCCCTTTTGGGGACCTATGGCGGTGGCAATTGCGGGAGGACTCTTAGTAGCAACATTTTTAACCCTATTTGTGCTGCCGGCAATGTATGCAGCATTGTTCAAAGTTAAAGAAGAAAATTGACAGCTCTGACAAATATGATTGTATGAGTTTAGGACGTGTTGATTTATGCCAATAAGATATCCCAAAAAGACAGAGGTTGCTTTGATGATGATAAAGAATTTGGAACCATAGAGTTGTTTGGGTATATTTATAGAAGCCAAGTTATTAGTTTTTATAATTGCGGTGATGCCTTTCAAACAAATTTACTGCAGCTGGGGCCTCAGATTTTACGGTCGCAGCCAAAGATATTATGGAAGATAGGCGGTTTACATCACCGCAATACCTTTTTTAAATTGTTTTGGAAAAATCCTTTGGAATGAAGTATAATGATACATGTGGTATTATGTTTATTAAGGAGATTTTATGCATACGCACTTTACTTCGCTTTGCGAATATGTCGGAAAGTTCACAATAAAGGCTTGCGCCAGTACAGGCAAGATAGTTAATCTTTTTTTAGGGACTTGTGCTCGCTTGCGTGAAGCTAATTTAACGGAAACAGTGCGGCAAATGGCCAAACTAGGCACTGATTCTTTGCCGATTGTGGTTGTTACTACCATGTGCACAGGTATGGTTTTAGCCGTGCAAACAGCCAAGGAATTTGTGCGCTTTGGAGCTGCTAATTCAGTTGGTGGTATTGTTGCCATTGCTATGGGCCGTGAACTGGCTCCTGTTTTGGCCGGAGTGGTAGTAGCAGGGCGTATAGGTGCGGCAATTGCAGCTGAAATTGGAACTATGAAGGTGACTGAGCAAATAGATGCTCTTAGAGTTATGGCAACTAATCCTATTTCTTATTTAGTTGTGCCACGTTTTATTGCTATTGTACTCATGCTTCCAATTCTTATTATTTTTGCTAATGTGGTAGGCAGCGTAGGTGGGTGGATAGTTGCCACCAACTATGCGGATATCAGCAGTTATGCTTATATTGACTCTATCCGCGTGTTTACTGAACCCTGGGATCTTATTGGTGGCATGATTAAGGGGGCATTTTTTGGCGCTATTATTGCCATTGTAGGCTGTCATAAGGGTCTTGGGGCTCAACAAGGAGCGGAGGGCGTTGGTGTTGCTACTACGGCTTCTGTGGTTTTATCTATAATTTTGATTTTTGTCACGAACTATTTTCTGTCCGTGATTTTGTTTGTACAGGGAGGTTAAAAGGTGGAAGAGCCGATTATCCAATTCCAAGAAGTTAATATGTCATTCGGACCTAAGGTTATCTTGGATAAAGTTAGCTTTGATGTTTACTCAGGGGAAACGCTGGCGGTTATTGGGCCTAGCGGGTGCGGTAAAAGTACAGTGCTAAAACTGCTAATTGGCCTGCTTGAACCGGATAGTGGCCGTATTATTATTAAGGGTAACAATGTATGTGATTTTTCCGAAGATGAGTGGAACGAATTGCGTAAGGTTATGGGGATGGTTTTTCAGTACTCTGCTTTGTTTGATTTTCTGGACGTTGGGGAAAATGTTGCCTTTGGTTTAAGACAACACACTGATAAAAGCGAAAAAGAAATACAAGAAATAGTCACTAAAATGTTAGATATGGTAGGATTGCCTAATACCGAAAAGTCTTACCCAGCTGAACTATCAGGTGGCATGAAGAAAAGGGTGAGTTTGGCTAGAGCCATTGCTTTAGAGCCGGAAATAGTTTTTTATGATGAGCCAACAGCAGGCTTAGATCCTATTATGGCCAATGTTATCAGCGAGCTGATTTTGAAAACAAAGGCGACCTTGGGAGTGACATCTCTTTTGGTAACACATGATATGGCGTCAGCTTTTATGGCAGCAGATAAAATAGCCATGCTAAATGAAGGCCATATTGTTGCTATGGGAACAGTGGAGCAAATTAAAAAAAGCTCAAATCCTTTAGTACAGCAGTTTATCAGGGGAGAGTTGTTTGTGGAAAATAAAAGGAAGGATGGTGCGACCGGTGAACACAAAAAATGATGTGAAGGTGGGAGCATTAACTATAGCCGGCTTGGCCCTTTTTCTAATGATTATTTCCTTTTTAGGAACATTAACTTTTGCTGGGGGAGGATATATTATTAACGTAATATACGATCAGGTTAGCGGGTTAAAGGTTGGTAACGAGGTGCGCTTTGCAGGTGTTCCCATTGGTAAAGTTAAGGAGATTGAGGTGCAGGGAACCAAGGTACGAGCTATTTTAAAAATTGATGAGAAGACAAAAATCCCGCGTAATTCGCGGTTTTCTATCGGGATGGACGGCGTTATGGGGACAAAATTCGTTACCGTGGATCCGCCGAAGATGGTTAACGGTCAGTATTACAAAGACAAAGAAGAAGTTTTTGGCGTTAAAGCTCAGGGTTTAGATGATTTCATGGAGTCTTCCACTAAAGTTTTGGCTAAAGTAGAAGGTATTGCCGATGCCTTTAATAATGTTTTTGGCGATAAAGAAGTACAAAAATCTATGCGTGACGGTTTCCTAAATGCCAACGCCATTAGTAAAAATCTAAATACATTTAGTAAAGTTATGGCAGAGCTAGCTTCTTCAAATCAACAAGAAATTTCACAAATGGTACATGATATGAGCACAATGGCGGCTCATATGAATAGCATTATGGCTGGCGCTGATAATGATGGAGCTACAGGGAAAAATTTATCACTGATGGCTGAAAACATGGCGGTAGCCAGTAAGCGTATTGAAGAAATGGCAACTTCGTTGCAAGGTATTGTCACAGATCCTCAAACTAAAAGTGATTTAAAAGCTACTATTCATAATGCCAGAGAAACTAGCGATAAGGCTAATAAAATGCTCGGTATCGTTTCTGATGCCAAAGCACAAGCAGATGTTAGTTATAATGGCAAGAATAGAAAATGGCGTACAGATATGGGCGTAAAATTTCCTTTGCAAGATAATAGTTTTATGTATGTAGGAGGAGCAGACATAGGGGATGATACTAAGTTTGATTTGCATTATGGAAGAAAGTTGAACTCCGCTTTTGGTGTTCGCGCTGGGTTAATGCAAGGGTATTTTGGCCTGGGAATGGACTATAATCTTAGTAAGAACTTTAAGCTTTTTACCGATGTTTACGATTTTAACGATACTAAGTTAAGAATTGGTGGTGAATTGGCTCTGACTAGAAACTTTTCTCTAATTGCTCAAAGTATGGATATTACTAGCCATGGTTCAGACACTGCTTATTTTGGCGTCCGCAGTTATTTTTAATAAAAAGTTGACTTTAAGAGAAGAAATAACTATAATCTATCTATATTGACTATTTAGTCAGTGGCAACAGGAGGAGCTAAAATGGTAAAAGATTACATGACAAAAAAGACGCTTTTAGCCGCATTAGTCTTGAGTGCTTTAGCAGTGCAGACGGCATTTGCAGCTACGGTGGAGCTAAATTTAGACAAAGCTGTGCACATGGCTTTAATGAATAATTCTACAATAAAAATTTCCGATGCTGAATTAGCAAATGCTAAAGCTGTAAAAGATCAAGCAAAGGGTGCGCGTTGGGGAAGTATTACGGCTAGCAGCAGCAATGCGCGTGGCGGCTACTATCATTATGTAAATGGTGATGGATATGGACCTTCAGGTACTTTTAAAAATGGTTTTACCGTGGAGTTCCCTATTTATTCCGGTGGAGCACTTTCAGGTGCCATAGATAAGGCCAATAAAAATTATGAATATTACAAATATGGGATGGATGAATCCTATCAGGCGACTAAATTAAACGCTACAAACGGCTATTATTCGGTGTTGGAAGCTGCTAATACAGTTACTTTGGATAAAGAGTCTGTTGACCAATTGTCGGAGCACTTAAAGAATACTCAGGCGCAGTTTAATGTAGGCGTAGTGGCTAAAATAGATGTGCTTCGCAGTCAGGTTGAACTGGCAAATGCAGAGCAAACTCTTACTAAGGCAAAAAATGCTTATGATGTGGCCGTGGCAACTTTAAATAATGTAATAGGACTGCCGATTTCTACTGAGCTTAGCGTTAGTGAAGGGTTAGAATATAAGCCTTATAATTATTCTCTAGATAATTGCTTGACCTACGCCATGACTAATCGCCCGGAAATTCATCAGGCTGAAGCCAGCGTTGCCCTTTACAAGGCTGCCCAAAAGATAGCAAATGCTGGGAATATGCCAACTGTGGGTTTGTCAGCTTCTACCGGGTGGGCTAATAACGCGTGGCCGGCCACAAAAAATGATCAATGGTCTGTTGGAGTTAGTGTATCTATGAATGTTTGGGATTATGGCGTAACAGCCGCTAAGGTTGCTGCTGCTAAAGCTGATGTAGTAAATGCGGAAGAAACTTATCGACAAACTACAGATAGTGTCCAATTGGAAGTTCGTACTTATTATTTAAGCCTGCGTGAAGCTGAAAAACGTATTAGTACAACTTCTGTAGCTATAGCTGAAGCCGAAGAAGCCTATAAAATAGCCTTGGTTCGTTATCAAGCCGGCGTTGGAACCAATACTGACGTTATTGATGCGCAAGTTTCATTAACCACAGCTAAGAATAACTATATACAAGCTTTGTATGATTATAATACCTCCCATGCTAAGTTAGAGAAGGCCATGGGCGTTCCGGTATTACTTGATTAATTAAAATGTTGTTAAAATACCGTTACCGGAACAGTAACGGTATTTTTTTGTGTGGAAATTTGGTATACTATACAGATAGAATGTTAGGTTTGTGCCAGCTTCTATTAATGTATGATTGAACTTATAATAAAAATTGCCTTTAAAGGAGATTACTGCCCATGTCCATTGCAAGAAAGTATTCATTGGGCTTTGTGGTGTTGCTGATAGTTCTATACTTTGGGGTTATTAATATAGTCGTGCCTAGCTATTTGACTGCGGCTATCCCTACTTTAGAAACAATTGCGACTAATTATATTAACGGCAAAGTTAATATTGGGGAACTAAACGTTTCTAACACCTTGGAGCTTACAGCTAAGAATATTACAGTGTCCGATAAATCCGGCACAGAAATAGCTCATGCTCCTTCCGTGGTTATTGGATTTAGCTTCTTTAAAGGGCTCGCTGGGTACAGTGTTGTAAGTGCTATTAGTAATATCTCAGTTAATGACCCTGTATTACGCGTAAATATGGATGCAAGTGACAAGTGGAATATTGATAATCTAATTAAAGAGACGAAAGAAAAAGGCACGGTCTTTAAAGGACTAGTGCATATTAGTAATGGGCAATTAATTATGACGACGCCTTATGGCAAATGGACAGCGGGAGTGCAGGGAGATATTGATGCGGCCGGTAATCCAAGCTACGCCGTTGATTTAGATGTTTTTCTTCGCAACGAGACATTGTCTATCGTAGGTAAAATAAATAAGGACAGAATTGGAGCATTAACAATTAAAACTGAGTCTTTTGGCTTAGATGATTTTACTGCCTTTATTGAGCATTATATCCCAGTGCAAAATATGTCCGGGTCTATTAAGGATATGAGTATTTTGTGGCATAATGATGGTGGTACTGTAGGGATGTCCGGTACCGGTAAATTTTTCCAAGCGGCAGGAACAGTTGTTAATGGTAATGCTAAGATTCCATTAACCTTAGATGGTAGAGTTAACTTCCATGAAATGTCCATTAAGGCTGATAAACTTGCCGTTACAGTCAATGGAGAGAAAGCTGAAATAACTGGGAATCTTGATTTTACTAATAGGGAAAATCCCGTGGCTGAGGATTTATCAATAAAGCTGGAAAATTTTGATTTATCTAAGGTTGTAGCGGCTTCACCCGTAGTAGGGGCGGTTAGTGGGACTTTAGTTTTAAATGGTACGCAAAAAAATATCTTGGTCAAAGGGAATCTTACTGCGCCTATTTTGAACATAGAGGGAGAAACACTGACTGATGTTACAATTCCTTTATCCATGAAAGATGAAAAAATAATAATTACAGGTGCTGGGGCAAAGTATTCGGGAGGTGAGATTTCTCTTGTCGGTACTTACGAACAAACTGATAGCAAAATTTTGGCGACCGTGGGGCTAAAACACGTAGATATAGCACCATTGGCCCAACTTTCCAATGAGAGTATCATTGCTGATGGTGATGTTGCACTGGAAGGTTCATTTGCTAAAGGAAATCTTAAGGTAAACACTTCTGCTAACTTTATGACATTAACATGGCGCGGTGCTGTGTTTAAAAATTTAGATGTGGACGTGGACATTAATAAGGATGCAATAATTATTAACAATTTCAGTGGTTTTAGTGACAATGGTGGTGCCATGGTGGCTAAAGGCTCTGTTATAAATAATGTTATTGACGCCAAGGTACGAATTTCCAATTTACCTATTGGACCGTTTTTGCAATTAGCCCAAAAGAATGGTTATGGCACATTGTCGGGAGAATTTGCCGTACATGGGCCTGTACATACAGCTAGTATTGAGGGTATTGCTGCTTTGGGGGCAGGTGAACTGTTCGGGCAGAAATTCACTGAGGCACATGGGTTTCTTGCTTTTCACGATGATGTTTTGAAAATTAAAAATTGGCAATTGACGATGCTGCAGGGGGAACATTTAGTTGATGGATTCATTGATTTTAGTGGAATTGAGGCAGTAGCGGATATTAATCTTACTACAAACAATGTGCGCATGGACCCTATTTCTGACTTTTTTGCTCCTGAGGTAAAATTAACAGGTAATTTAACCAATACGGCGCATATTTCGGGGCCTTTAAATAATTTGACCATTGTTGGGAAAATACATGCCTGGGATGGCAGCTGCAAGAAATTTTTGGTTGATGATATTGCCGGCGAATATAGTTATGATAAGGGTATTTTAACACTGCAAGGATTTAAAATTAAAACCTTGACTACGAGTATTGATTTGGATGGAACCATGGATGCTGCAGGTAACTTGAACTTTGTAATGGATGCCCGGCAAATACATTTAGCCCGTATACCGCAAATAAGTAACTATGCAGACGTGGAAGGTATGGCAGATTTTAGTGGGAAAGTTAAGGGAACTAAAAGTCTACCTATGTTTGCCGGGGTTTTAACCTCAAACGCTATTAAAATTAATGGTGAAGAACTAACCGGTCTTGCTTTCTTTTTAGAAAGCAGCGGTGGCACGAGAAATAAATTAAATGGTACATTCCATCAGACGGCTGGGGGAGACTATGAAGCGTCCTTACTCTTAGATTTAAGTGAGGGATTGCTGCAAGGAACTTTAAATGTAACTGGTGGTAATGTAAAGTCATTACTTAAAATGACCAAAGAAGAGTTCGCAATGGAAGGGTCATTAGATGGTAAAATTATCATTAACAAAGACGGCAAGGGCAGTGGCATCAGTGTAACAGGAAAGGTTAATAAAAGTAATATTCGCGGGGTTCCCTTTAAAGATATTGGCTTTGATTTATTTTATAAAAGGGGACTTTGGCAGATAAAGAATCTGAAGGCCGAAGAAGAAGCAGGAGGGTTTATGGCTGCTCAAGGTATGGTAGACCTTAAGAGTCGCAAGATTGATTTGGAAGTTGGTTGTAACAAAGTTAATGCGGCAATATTAACTGCATTTATGGCAAACCCTATTGATTTCGGCGGCCAAATGGATTTTACCGCGCAACTAACGGGTAATTTAGATAATCCTAATGGTAACATTTCTTTGCAGGTTACTCAGGGCAAAGTAGCAGGAATTTCCTTTGATAATTTATATGGTATGGTAACTTTGCGGGACGATGTGTTTAAGTTGGAACAATTGTTTTTAGAAAAAGATGTTTACAAGGTTAGTGCTTATGGTACATTCCCAGAAGATCTACTAAGAGCTAAAGACAATCGTAGAAACCCAGATGCCCAGATGGATTTAAGTGTAAGGTTAGATAATGCCAACTTGGCTATTTTACCTTCTTTAACAAAGTGGATTGATTGGGCAGTGGGAGATACTAAAGGCAATGTAGATATCGGTGGTACTTTGGAAGATCCTAGAGTTAATGGTTCAGTTCTTATAGATAAAGGAACTATCAAGATTAAGGAAATGGCAACCTTGCTAGACAACTTTAAAATGGAGGTTAATTTTAAGGGGAACCAAGTAATCCTGAAAGAACTTTCTAGTAATATTGGTAAAGAAGGACGCGTTGTCGTTCATGGCAATTTTGTTTTTGCGGATAGGGATAATGCACCGTATTTATTAGACTTTGACGCTAAAAAAGTGCAAATTGAATCAACTTATTTTAATGGGATCATTAATGCCAATGGTAAAGTAGAACAAAAGCGTAATAGACCCCAGTTAACTTCAACTATCCGTTTAGATAATGTGCTTTTAAATATTCCGGGTATTCCTGATATGGATCAGGGAAGTTCCAATATAGGCCTTGATGTAACCTTAGAACTTGGACCCAACATTCATTTGCGTAATAAATACATGTATGACTTATGGCTTGCAGGTGGTATCCATATTACAGGAAGTACAAAATTCACTAATGTAGATGGCAGTATAGACGCAACTAAGGGGACTATAAGTTATATTAGAACGCCGTTTAATATTAAGCGGGCGTCTGTTGCTTGGCCTATTCCGGGAAGTATAATGCCGTCAGTTAGTTTTGAAGCTACCAGCAGGTTCAGCCGCTATAATATTACTGCCAAGGCTGATGGACCGGTGGATGAAATGAATGTTTCCTTAACCTCTAATCCGGCAAAGAGCCAAACGGAATTATTACGCATGTTAACCCTAAAGACTACGGATGATAATTCTAACAGCAGTGTGAATAATGCTAACGTACAGGGTCTGTTGGACGCTGGTTTACAAATGACATTTATGGGCGACATAGAAGATTTTGTCAAACAAACCTTTGCTTTTGATGAATTTAGAATTTATAATGGAAATGTACGTTCAAGCATTGGTTTTGATATTGATGCGCTAAAAGCAGAAAACTTTACTAATGAGGATAGAAACCAGTATAATGTATTGATCAGCAAGAGGTTCATGAAAAATGCCTTGGTGGGTTATTCAACTAGTTTTGACAGAGAGTATCATAGCGTTTTTGCTGAGTATGATATTACGGACAAACTTAATTTGAACTTCTCTAAGGATGAAAAAAATAGAAGATGGTATGGCATACAGTATCAGATTTCATTTTAAAGAAAAGAAAGGAGGTAGGATATGCTTAGCAAATACTTGGAGGAATTGAGAAAGATTAAATTGCTTTCTAGGGAAGAAGAAATTTCGCTGTGGGAAAAAAGTGGCGAAGGAGATGCTGACGCGCACAATTTGCTTATGCGTTCCTACCAACCGTTAGTTTTTAAAACGGCACTCTCATTTCAACTTCCAACGGAACAAGTTTTGGAGCTTATTCAGGAGGGAACAGTAGGCCTTTTGGAGGCGGCAGAGCGTTTTGATTATACTAAGGGTGTTGCTTTTAGCATTTTTGCTCTGCATCGCATAAAGGGCAGGATGATAGATTATTTGAACTCAGAATATGGCAGCAGCACGCTATCGTTGGACAGTGAAGCTGTTGCAGGGAGCGGAGTTTGTTGGTCGGACATGTTGGTGTCAGCGGAAGCTTCGCCACAGGAGCAGGCTGAAAGAGCTTTTCTTTCAGGAAAAGTCTTGGCCGCTATGGAAAGGCTGCCGGATAAAGAACAGCAAGTCCTCTCTGCCCTTTATTTAGAGGACAAACGGCCCATAGATATTGCTGCAGCAATAAACGTGACTACAGGCCATGTTTATAGATTACAGAAAAAGGGCGTGCGGCGCGTGCGAGGCATGTTATCACGGTTAATGGCGGATTTGAAGAAAAGTTAGGCAGCAGGTATATAGAGGCTGAAATGCAAGTAAAAGGAAGAAAAAGGCAGATAAAATACTAAAATCACTATAAATGGCAGGCGGAGAAGTAAGTGCTTATTAGGACTATATACCAGTATAGTTTTTGAGGTGGTGACGATAATGGTAAGGCAAGGAAAAGGAATTTGTGACCAGATAAAAACTTTGCAAAGTAATTTAAAAAATGCGGAAGAAAGTTTTAAGGCTCATAATGGGGCACGAGGCGAGCTGGATTTAATGCTTGCAGAAGCTCAAATGCAGTTTTTGCGCGAAAAACGTGGGTCTAAAAGTTTCTGGGCGAGGCAGACTTTAGCTATTTTTATTGCCGCTATTCTTGTTTTTGTTGGCGTTGGCAGTTGGTTTTGGGCCAAAAGTACTATGAAAGAAAATGAACAATTGGCTGTTACAAAAATGCCGCCAATAATAAATGTTGTACAGCAAGCAGAAATTCCGGTGCCAAAATCGGAAGTTGTGCCAAATGTTAACGCTACAGCAAAAAGTAATAGTGCGGCAGAATATAAAATAAAAGAAACAGGACCTGTACAGGAAAAACAGAAAGTTTCAACAACGCAGGCAGTGAAGAGTACGCCTTTAGCAGAAACTCAGGAAATGCGTGATTTAGTGCGGGTGGCCCGCAAAAAATTAAGCGAATCAAATTAGGGGGTTTACCATGAAAAAAAGAAAAATTTGGCAACCATTAGCGGCAAGCGTATTGGCGTCATTGCTTTTGACGTCGCCTGTGTATGCTGAGGTGTCTGTTAGTCAGCCCTTGGATACTAGACCAAAGGTTGAAGCTGCTGAAGGTAAGATGGAGGTTGCTCCTTTAGCTAAATCTGTTACACAAGAAGCTTCTATGCAAAAGGAACAAAGTAAAGCAGCAGATAATGCAGCTAAGGCGGCACCATATGTTGGTAGTTTGGTTGCCAAGGTAAGCTTAATTGGAATTGACAATTTGGATCAAGAGAAAATTAAAGAGGTTCTTAAGATGAAACCGGGAACCACGCTGACCGCTGACGGCTTTGCAGAAGACCTACGAGCCTTGTATGAAACAGGGTTGTTTTATGAAATCACGCCAATTTTTAGAGAGGTGCCTGAGGGAGTCCAAATTGATTACAATATTATGGAAAACCCAGTTTTTACACAATTGGATGTAGAGGGAAATACTAAAATTTCCACGGCTGACATTAAAAAAATGGTTGATATTCCGAAAGGAGAGATCCTTAATACCAAAAAAGTTAATGAGGGAGCTCGTAGAATTGAAAGTGAATATAGCAAGCAAGGATATATTTTAGCGCGCGTTAACGACATTAGACTGTTGCCGGATGGCCATTTGGCCATACTTATCAATGAAGGCGTTGTTGAAGATTTCAAAATAAAGGGAAATACTAAGACTAAGGACTATGTGGTTACCAGAGAAATGAAATTGAAGAAAGGGCAGCCTTTTAATGCTAAGGCGGCTCGTCGCAGTATGCAGCGTATATACAATTTGGGCTATTTTGAAGATGTAAATATTAAGCTAAACCCAGGGCAAAAACCCAATACGGTTGTTGTTGAAATTAACGTAGTTGAAATGAGTACAGGTACTTTTGGTATTGGTGCTGGGTACAGCGATGCAGATGGTATGTTAGGAATGATTTCTATTGGTGATAAGAACTTCCGCGGCACGGGTGACAAAGTGAATCTGCGCTGGGAGTTTGGCGGCGATGACGTTTATAATAAAAACTATGAATTGTCCTATGTACGTCCATGGATAGATAACAAGGAAACTACTATGGGTGTTACTATTTACGATATGACCAATGAATACGTGGATTATAATCGTGATAGTGACGAAATTGCTCGTTACTACAAAAAAAGACGTGGGCAAGAAGTATCTTTTAGCCGCGTAACTGATAATGAATTTATCACGAATTCTATAACACTAAAAAACAGAGATGATATTTATGTTAAGCCGGTAAGTGGGTATACTTATCAATATTTTGAAGGATATGATCTTGACGGCACGCAGCAAAGCGCCGCAGTTATAGCGGAAAGACAAGCGGAAAATTTTGGACTTACTCGCAGCGTAACTTTTGCTCGTACCTTGGATAGCAGAGATAATATTTACGATCCTCACGAAGGTAAAAGAAATAATTATTCTGTAGAGGTTGCTTCTTTTGGCGGCGATTTTAGTTTCCAAAAGTACAGCGCAGACTACCGTTATTATTATCGCCAGGGAGTAGACAATGTTATTGCTGTGAATTTTGCTGTTGGCTATGCCAACGGCGATATGCCACTTAGCCAACGTTTTGCTGTAGGCGGCAGCGATACTCTTCGTGGCTATCGAGATGATATATTCAAAGGCAACAGCATGCTTCGCGGCAGTGTGGAATATCGTGTCCCGCTGGTTAAGAAAGTCCAGGGAGTGGTCTTTACTGATGCCGGGTATGCTTGGAGTAAAGATTATGACGAAAGCAATTTTGAGTTGGGATTAATGAAATATAGCGTCGGTGTCGGTTTGCGTATTAATTCTCCGCTAGGTCCATTGCGGTTAGATTATGGTATTCCACTAAATGGTGGTAATGGTGGAAGATTCCACTTTAGTTTTGGTGGACAATTCTAGAGAAAACATGGGGGAGGGAAGCTAAGTGAGGATAAAAAGTTTTTGCAGCCTTTTGTGGCTTATCCTTGCTCTTATGCTTTTACCCACAAGGGGTTTTGCTGCTCCTATTGAGCAAGTACAAGTAGACATTCAAGATGCCGGTCATCATGCCAGCGATGCCTTGCTGGCAAGGATGACTGCTAGTATACAGGTAGTGGCAGAACAACTTTTATTAGATCGAGAAACCACACAAATAACGGGCGCCCAAGCGGATTATGCAAACTTGCTGCAAGAGGTGGCTGACAGAGTCCTGACAGGCTATCAAGTAGAACGGGTGAGTTTAAAAGTAGACCGAACTACGCAAGTTAGTGTATATTTATCACCGTGGGGAAAAGTAATTGAAAATGTGCAGGTAGATGTTCGCTTTTCTGACGTTGACGATAACATGGCTAGGGAGCTTTTGCAAAGAATGCCAAAGTTAGAAACCCAAATAAAAAATACGGTACTAGGTGCTTCTGTAGATGCTACTGATTGGGCCGGTGGTGTTTTGCGGCAGATGATTAGAGCCGATGTGGCTGCTGCCTTACCCAATTTTAGGGCTGCTATTGATTTAAGCAGGCAGGAAGATAGGGCTGTTGTACAAGTCGTGATTTATCCTGTGGGTAAATTAATCCAAAATGTACATTTAGAAATAATGTCAGATAATATGCCTAACATTCTCTTTTTGGATACTAATAATGTTTTCAGCAAAGAAGTGAATAATCTCAGAGGATTGCCTGTCCAATATGTTAGGGATAACTTGGAAAGCGTGCGGCAAAAACTTTTAACAGTACTAAAACAGCAAAAAGCAGTTAAGCTTTATGGTATTGTTCCTACGCTGACTATTATTCCGGGAGCCGATACCTTAGTAGAAGCACAACTGGATTCTCCTCGCTATAAAGTATGGTTTGAGGGTTATGGTGACGTTGGGCGTGATGGTCATAACATTTCAGGAGTTGCTCATATTGGCAAATATATGTCTGGGGCTGATGAAATTTTTGCAGAAGCTTCTATCACGGTTAATCCTACAGAGTGGGAGTTTTCACCTGGGTATATGCGTAAGTTAGGCAATGTTTCTATTGGTTATGCCAGACGAATTTCTGCCAAAGAAAACGACTACCGTTTTGAATATAAATTTTCGCCAAGATGGAAAATAAGGGTAGAACATTTTAGCGGACCGGACAACAATGAGTTTGGGCTGCGCTATCGCGTTCATGAATTTTTAAGTACGGAATATGTTTATTCTAGAAACAAAACATATTTTCGCATCGTGGGAAATTTGTGAAAATGGTTGAAAGCAGTGGTCTTTGTTGCTATAATTATTAGGTTAAATTATTACTTGGCAATTTTAAGAGAGTAGGGATAGCGAAATGATGGAATTAGCTAATAAGAAAAATGTAAAAGTTATTTCTTTAGGCGTTGCGGCAATTTTCATTCTGGGCCTGTTTGCACTAGGAGTGACGCAAAGCGGTATAGGTGGATCATCTTCCTCTGATTTGATTATGGAATCAGCCATAGGTAAAGTCGATTATCAAGATGTGATGAAAAATGCTCCAGGGACTATGGAAGTGCAGAGTTCTATGAATAGCGCCGTGGAAACGGCTCAAAAAGAGTTCACAGAAAAAAGCAAGGACATGAATGACAGCGACAAGCAAAAATTGATGAAACAGTATCAAGAAGAATTAAGTGCTAAAGATAAAGAGCTGCTTGAGCCTATTACTAAAAAGGTTGATGCGGCCATCGTAGCGGTAGGAAAGAAAAAAGGGTTAGCTGTTGTAGTGGATAAGAGTGCCGTTGTTTATGGTGGATTAGATGTCACTGCTGACGTTAATACCGAATTGAAAAAATAATACAAATTAAACCGGGCACCTGCTCGGCTTTTGTAATGTTGTTTGCTGAGGAGGGATAACTTGCGCTGGCTCATATGCATACTTACAGCTACTGCCTTGCTGGTTTCCGCCTGTGGTAATTTGAGCATGAAGAAAGATACTCCTTCTATTGCTGTTATTGATTGGCAAAAGGCGATGAAGGCTCATCCTAAATACAAAAGACTGATTCAGTCTGCGGACTCCGTGGAGAGAGCAACTCGGTTGCGAGATGAGCAGCTTTCTTTGGGGAGGAAGCAACTGCAGCTTTTAGATAATCTAACAAAGATGAAAATTGCCGGTAAGCAGAACTATACACAAGCGGAATTTACTACCCGTATGGTTGAACGTGAAACAGCAGAAAACGACCGCTTACGCAAGCTGGAAAGAGCCGCTATTCTAGAAGCTGACGAGCAAATGGCGAAAGACAAAGCCGCTGTGGAAGAAGAGTATAGGCTGCCTATTGTTAATTTGCGAATTAAGCTGGAAAGCGTAAAAATGACTACTGATGCCAGGGCAGCGGTAGTAAAAGAATTAAATGAGGTTCTGCAAGCCAGAGAAACAGATTTGGCTGTGGTAGCCAGAAAACGCAATGAATTAGTCGATAAAAAAATGGCGCCGGAGATGGTGGCTGCCCATAAAGCAATGGCTGACTACGCTAAAAAACTTCAAGCGGAGTTATTAGGGAAAGCTATGGGTGTTAAAGGCAGCGGAACAGAACAATTTAAACAGGGACCGGCAGAGTTAGAAAAACTTATTGCTTCTATGGATAAGCAGATTGATTTAAAAAAACAGGCACATGATAAGCTTTTAGAAAGCATAAACAGCGACATTACAAGTGCCATTAAGAAGGTTACGCTTCACAAACAATATAAATTAGTGCTGAAGGATGTAAAAGCTAATATTTCGGGAGTAGATGTTACTGATGATGTTTGCACTGAAATTAAAAATATAGCAAATTAAAAATGAAGAGGGATAGAATATGAAAAAATTATTAGTAATAGCAATGCTGGCAACTTTTGCAGCAGTATCTTTTGGTTGTGGACGTAGTGCGGAATTTGGTGTAGTTGATATGCAGAAAATTGAGACTGATAGTGCTGCTTATAAAACAATTAAAGAGGATGTAATGACTAAAGGTAAAGCATTACAGGATGAAATGACGAAAGAAACTGCAGGTAAAAGCCCGGAAGAAGCTCAAAAAGTAGTACAGGAAAAAAGTGCTAAAATGCAAGTTTTGCAAACGGAAGCACAAAATAAGTTAAAAGCTAGTTTTGAAGCTGCTGCTGCTGAAGTAGCTAAAGAAAAGAAACTTGGAGCTATTTTGGTTAAAGAAGCCGTACCACAAGGCGGCGTTGACGTTACTGACGATATTGTCAAAAAAATGAAGTAATAGTGGTTTAAGGGCGGACTTTCACGTCCGCCTTTTTAAAATATTTGGCGAATATTCAGTTGCGCCCTAAAGGTTCGCGAAATATTTTAGGAGTTAAGCAATGGAGGGAAAAAAATGAAGAAAACACTGGAGGAATTAGCTGTTTTTTTGGGTGGCACCCTTGAAGCTGCTGATCCTGATTTTATTGTTCACGGCGTTAATGGGTTGGAAGAGGCTACTGCTGAGCAGATTTCCTTTGCCGTTCCGCCTCATGTTGAAGCGGCAGCTCTTTCAGCAGCGGGTGCTTTAGTTTTACCAAGGGATGCGGAGTTTATAGGTAAGCCTATTATTCGAGTGGATAATCCAAGGGCGGCGTTTGCTAAACTTTTGGCCTTATTTAGACCGCCGGAAGAAGTTACTAAGGGAGTGAGCAAATATGCCTTTATTGACCCCACGGCTACCATAGGAAAGGATGTGGCTATTTTACCATTCGCTTATATTGGTGGTGGCGCGGTTATTGGTAATGGTACGGTTATTTATCCTCATGTTTATGTAGGGCGGCATGTGCACATCGGTGAGAATTGTGTGCTCTATTCTTGTGTCACCGTAAGAGAGAGCTGCGTTATTGGTAATAGGAGTATTTTGCAAGCGGGAGCCGTTATTGGCGGTGATGGGTTTGGCTATATTACTGATCATGGTAAGCACAGCAAGGTTTTGCAGGTTGGCAATGTGGTTATTGGCGACGATGTGGAAATAGGAAACAATACTTGCATTGATAGAGCTACTGTTGAAAGTACTATTATTGGTTCAGGGACAAAAATTGATAATTTAGTGCATTTAGGTCATAATGATATTCTTGGGGAAAACTGTATGGTAGTTGCTCAGGTTGGGCTTTCAGGCAGTACCGTAGTTGGTAATAACGTTACTTTTGCCGGACAGGTTGGCAGTGTAGGGCATATTCGTATTGGTAGTAATTGCGTGTTTGCAGCTCGTAGCGGTATTACTAATAATATCCCTGATAATTCGATCTGTGCGGGGTTTCCAGCTAGGCCCCATAGGGCTTGGCTGAAACAAGAGGTACAATTAAGGCGTATAGGTACTATTAATGATAGACTAAAAGCACTAGAAAAGCTTGTGTCCGCATTACAAGCTGAGAAAAAATAAAGGGGTAAAGCAAAATGAAAAAGAGCTTAGGAACTTGTGCGTTGATAGGGTGCTTGGCACTTACGGTTCCCTGTGAAGCAAAAATATTACTCAGTTCAATTTCGGGCGTTATTAACGTACCTTCTGCACATGTACGTACTATGGGGGCTTTTTCCCTTATGGGGCAACAGACAGAAGATGGTCATGTATTGGGTATAAATGCTGCTGTTTTACCGGATTTAGAAATAGCCTACAGCAGATTCAGCCCAAAGCATGAAGGCGATTTTAATATGGTCAGTGCTAAGTATCAGCTTTTATCTGAGTCAGTATTATCTCCTGCGCTGGCTATAGGTGTGGAAGATATTGGTGATAAGCTTGAACGTTCGGGATATGTAGTAGCCACTAAAGAAGGACCCTGGGGGTTCAGGGGGCATTTAGGCATAGGGACGGGGCGTTTTCAAAATGGTTTTATAGCGATGGAAAAACAATTTAAGGTTAATAGTGATATTTTAAATTTGAGTTTAGCGTTAGAATACGACGGACATCATTTTAATTATGGCGCTACTTTGCCTGTAGGTAAGCTGGTACAAGCTGAAGTTGGTATGCGGTCAAATGATCTTTACGCCGGCATTAACTGTACTTTTTGAGCAAGAAAGGGTGACATAAGTGCTGGGATACTGGGCGATGAAAATTTTGAGCTGGTTCATGTGTGTTTCACCTAAATTCATGCGTAGGGTTTTTGCTGATTTTACAGGTTTTATAGCATGGCTGGTTGTTCCCACTTGGCGAAAGTATATGGCTGAGCAAAACGTTATGGAATGTTTGGGATTGCCGGAGGAAAGAGCAAAAGTTATAGTAAAAGAAAGCGTTACACGTTTTGGACGTATGATCGTAGAAGTTCTAAGGTTTCCCTTGCTTAACAAAGACAATTTCAGGGAAATGGTTACCATAAAAGGTGAAGAGTATTTGGAGGCTGCTTTTAGGCAAAATAAGGGTGTAATTATGTGTACGGCTCATTATGGCAATTGGGAATTTCTAGGGGCTTCTATGGCACTTTTAGGTTATCCTATTTTGTCAGTGGCTCGTAAACAAAACAATAGTGGTATGGATAAATTTATTAATGAATATAGGGAGCTGGTAGGACAAAAAGTCGCTTATAACCACGGCGAAAATAGTATGCTAGCCATTAATAGAATTTTAAGGGACAAGAATTTGTTGGGAATTGTGTATGATCAAGATACCGGGACAGATGGAGAACAGGTGGTTTTCTTTGGAAAACCTTCTATCGTGCCGCCGGGAGCCGCGCTTCTCTCCCGTTTACATGGGGCTCCCATAATTCCTTTTTTTATACACAATGAGGCTGATGGCAAACTTACTATCAAAATTATGCCACCGCTTTATACGCCGAAAACTCTTGATAGAAAAAAAGATGTTCATGGTATAATGGAACAACTCATAGTAATTGCCGAAAACGAGATTATTCAAGATCCTGCTATGTGGTTTTGGGTACATGACAGGTGGAAAGACGGCAAGGAAAGATACAGAAAGTTTACGGAAGGGGCAAGGGCTTAATGGAAAATTCCCGGCAACAAACGCTAGCTACTGAAGTGATATGTAATGGCATTGGTTTGCATTCAGGGAAACCGGTGGACTTAAAATTATTGCCGGCACCAACAGATACGGGGATAGTTTTTATTCGCACTGATTTACCTAATAAACCACATGTTAGAGCTATTACTGCCAATATAACCTCTACTCTTAAGGCAACTACTCTCAGTGAGAATGGTGCTGAAGTTTTTACAGTAGAACATGTAATGGCTGCTTTGGCTATGACAAAAATAGATAACTGCTTTTTGGAAATGTCATCACCTGAGCCCCCTGTTGCTGACGGCAGTGCTGATACTTTTGTGCAGGCAATACTGAAAGCGGGAAGAGTTATACAGGATAAAGCTCGTCAGGTTTACAAAATTGACAAAGCGTTTGCAGTTTACGATAAAGATCGTTATATATGTATACTGCCCTACGATGGCTATAGAATAACTTTTACATCTATAAATTCTCACCCTATGTTAGGAACGCAGGTATTTGACCTAGAGTGTACGGAAGATAGTTTGTTGCGTGATATTGCTCCCGCTAGAACGGTAGCTTTTGTAGAAGAATTAGATGCTATGCGAAAAATGGGCATGGGCAAAGGCGGTACCACAGAAAACGTAGTAGTTTTCGACACAGATAAGATCTTGTCTGTACCTAGGTTTGAAGATGAACTTATTCGGCATAAGATTTTAGATGTTATTGGTGATTTGTATTTGTTAGGTCCAATTCAGGCACACGTAATCGCTATGAAAACGGGACATGCTTTTAATGCGGCGGTTGCCAAACAAATAGCCGATTATCGTAATTGTAAATTTGAAGCAAGGAGCAAAAACATGATTACACTAGACATTAGAGAAATTCAAAAAGTTCTTCCCCATCGTTATCCTATGCTTTTAGTCGATCGTATTTTGGAACTAGAGCCTATGAAGAGGGCGGTAGGCATAAAAAATATTACTATGAACGAAGCCCAATTCATGGGGCATTTTCCCGGAGACCCCATTATGCCGGGTATCATGCTAATTGAGGCAATGGCACAGGTCGGCGGTGTAGCAATGCTCTATCCGGAAGAAAACCGCGGGAAAATTGCTGTTTTTGGCAAAATTGATAAAGTCCGTTTCCGCAAACAAGTTGTTCCCGGTGATCAGTTGGTAACTACGGCCGTTGTTACAAAGGTCAGAGGAACTATGGGGGTTATTAATTGTAGAGGAACGGTGGATGGAGAACCTGCCTGCGAAGGGGAATTCTTTTTTGCCATAATGGACCCCAAAGAATAAAAGAGCTGTTTTTGGTAGTTAAAGAGAGTATTATAACGAAAATAAGCCAAAATATACGAAAATACATTGATTTTAGCACGTTGAATTTACCTGTAATAGTTTGATTGTATAACAGATGTTTTTTAAATAGTTATTGGGAGTGAGAAAATTATGGGATTTGATTCCGCGGTAATGCCCATACGTAAGGTACATGAAACAGCTATTATTTATCCGGGAGCTGTACTGGGGCGAAATGTACAGGTAGGACCATATGCTGTTATAGGTGAACATGTAACTGTTGGGGATGGTACAATTATTCATCCTCATGTGGTTATTGACGGTTATACAACTATTGGTAAGGATTGTGAGTTTTTCCCAGGGGCAAGTATTGGGGCTGCTCCGCAGGATTTGAAATATAAGGGCGAAGAAACTAGTACTATTTTGGGTGATGGAGTTGTTGTCCATGAATGTGCCACTATTCACCGTGCGGTAGGGGAAGGTAACGAGACTCGCGTAGGAAATAATGTATTGCTTATGGCCTACACTCATGTAGCTCATAACTGTATAGTAGGAAATAATGTTATCATGAGTAATGTGGCTACTTTGGCAGGGCATGTTGTCGTAGAAGACAGAGCCGTTATTGGCGGTTTAACCGCCGTGCATCAATTTACTAAAATAGGACGCAACAGTATGTGTGGGGGCATGACTAAGATTACCCAAGATATTCCACCTTACGTTATTGTAGCAGGAAATCCGGCTCATGTTTCAGGGTTAAATAGTGTTGGTCTTTCCAGAGCGGGGATTTCGCCAAAAGTCCGCGAAGAATTGAAACAGGCTTTTAAAATTCTTTACCGTAGCAAATATACTCTCCAGGAAGCTATTGGTGTTATGGAGCAAGAACTTGACAGTTGCGAGGAAGTGGAGCATTTTATGAGATTTTTGCGCAATGTAGAACGTGGTATTTGTCGTGCGACGGCTCGTGGCAGTAAGGAGTAGGATACCCTATGGACAAAACCTTAGGAATATTGGCCGGTGTAGGACATCTACCCGTGGAACTTGTTAGTGGAGCGAAAGCTGCGGGTTACAAGACACTGGTTATTGGCGTAGTTCCCGGCATAGATGAAGAATTATCCAAGGTTGCTGATACTTTTTACAGTACTCACATAGGTAAATTGGGGAAAATCTTAGATATTCTTAATAAAAACGGTATAAAAGTAGTTACTATGATCGGCAAAGTGACAAAAGAAATTTTATATAGTGAGGGCGCTATAGTTCCTGATTGGCAAGCGATTAAATTATTATCTTCTTTGCCTGATCGGCATGATGACACCATTATGCGTGCTATTGTAGACAAGCTGTCCTCCCAAGGGATAGAGGTTATAGATCAAACATTTTTCCTGCAAGCTTTAATGCCTAAGGCCGGCGTTTTGAGTAAAAGGCAGCCAACGGTAGAAGAAATGGAAGATATGGATTATGGCTTTGATATGGCAAAAAAAATTGGCGGGCTGGATATTGGTCAAACCGTAGTAGTGAAAAATAAAGCTATTATGGCTGTAGAAGCTATTGAAGGCACGGATAAATGCATTTTACGTGGCGGGGCATTGGGCAAGAACGTCATTGTGGCAAAAACCGCAAAACCTGCTCAAGATAATCGCTTTGATATGCCAAGCGTAGGCATTGCAACCATTGAGGCTATGATTGCGGCCGGGGCTGTTGGTCTTGTTGTAGAGGCGGATCACACGTTACTGGTGGATCGCGAAAAAGCTTTAGCTTTGGCCGATCGGCACAACATAGCAATAGTAGCCAAGCAGGCAAAAAAATGCTGAATATTTTGGAGTGGACAAGCGTCCACTCTATTTTTGTGTTATAATACAGTGTGATGCTTTGCGCCAAAATATTTTTTTCTTCAATAATATTTGACAATAAATTAAGGGAGTGCTTTTTGTGACTAAAATCCTTATTTCTGCCGGTGAGGCATCAGGCGATTTGCATGCCGCAGCTCTTACTAAAGCTCTTTTGGCTTTGGAACCAACGGCAGAGATTTATGGTATGGGTGGGGACGCTTTACGTGCTGCCGGTGGGGAAGTGGTTTTTGATATTAAAGACCATGGTGTTATGGGCACAGTAGAAGTTCTTCGTAAACTGCCACAATTATACAAGTTGAAAAAAGATTTTCGCAAGCTTATGGAAAATAGGCGTCCTGATTGTTTTGTTACCATTGATTATCCTGATTTCAATATGCGTATAGCTGCTATGGCCAAAGAAATGGGAATACCTATTCTTTCCTACATTGCTCCCTCAGCTTGGGTATGGCGTAGAGGACGGGCAAAAGACGTAGCAAAGTTAGTTAACAAGGTGGCTTCTATTTTCCCTTTTGAGTATGACGTATATAAAGAAGCTGGTGCCGATGTAGAGTTTGTGGGACATCCGTTAGTGGATATAGTGAAGCCACATATATCTGAAGTCGAAGCCAGGATTAAAGCCGGCAAACGGGAAAATCATCCCTTGGTTCTTTTATTGCCGGGCAGCCGCATAAAGGAAATAAAAAATATGCTGCCAACCATGCTCAAGGCTTTAAAAATTATTAAAGCAAAAAAGCCCGGGGTGGATTTTGTTGTCCCCAGAGCTTCTACCATTCCTTTGTCAATGTTAAAAGAAATAATTGCAGTGGCGGGAGTAGAGGTAAAAATTGTTGAGGGAGATACCTATGATGTTATGAACGTAGCTGATGTAGCATTGGCTACTAGCGGGACAGTCACTTTGGAAGCTGCCTTATGTGGACTGCCCTCTGTTATATGTTACAAAACTTCGGCTATAACAGTAGCTATTGCCAGATGTTTAGTTCGTATTCCTTATATTGGCTTACCAAATATTGTAGCCGGGCGGCAGATTTTACCGGAGTTAATTCAAGAGACCATGACACCTGATAATATGGCCAAAGAAGTATTAAACTTTCTAGAGCCATCAGAATACGTACGAATTCGCAAAGAATTAAGAGATGTTGTAAAAAAACTAGGTACACCCGGTGCAGTAGAGAGGGTGGCCAGATTAATATTAGAACAGGCTGGAGAACATAAATGAATCTATATTTACGCATACTTAGCTATATAAAACCTTATTTACCAAGGCTAATCCTGGCTGCTCTTTGCACCGCTTTAGCAGCAGGGGGGAATTTGTATGTCCCCTGGATTATTCGAGATGTTATTGACCAAGTTTTTTCGCAAAAAGACAGTCATCTTTTAAATTTAATTGCCTTGGGCATCGTAGCAATCTTTTTTGCTCGTGGTATATTTTTCTACGGACAAAATTATTTAATGAGCTATGTAGGCGAACGTGTAGTCATAGATATTCGTGCCGCTGTTTATCGTAAGATGCAACAGCTAAGTACAGCATTTTATGATAAGAACAAATTGGGAACTATTATGAGTTATGTAACTAATGATGTTTCTGCCTTGCAATCAGCTATGGTGCAGAACACTATAGAAATGATTACAGAGGGCTGCATCCTTATCGGCTCTGTGGGGGCAATGATTTATCTTGACTGGAAGCTGACCCTTTTTACCTTTTGTACTTTTCCTGTAGTTCTTTTACTCATGGACGTATTTGGCAAAAAAATTCGCGTTGCCGGGTATAATATACAGGAATGCACAGCAGATATTACTTCCGTATTGCAAGAAACACTATCTTCCGCACGTATTATTAAATCCTTTGTGCGGGAAGAATATGAAATAGACAGATTTGAACGGGAAAATATGGCGAACTTTGAGGCCAACATGAAAAACGCTAAACTTATGGCGATTTTAACCCCGGTTATTGAATTTGTCGCAGCTCTTGGCGTTACAGCTATTATCTGGTTCGGTGGCAGAAGTGTTATTCACGGTGAAATTACAGCTGGGTCACTGGTAGCCTTTTTAGTCTATGCGGTTAATATTTCTAACCCTATTAAACGGTTGACTCGTGTTGTTGGCAGCATCCAAAAAGCTTTGGCAGCGGCTCAAAGGGTATTTTATATCCTTGATTTGGAAGATGGTATCAAAGATAAGCCGGATGCTATTGTCCTGCCTCCTGTACAGGGAGCAGTAGAATTTAAGCATGTAGGCTTTGCCTACAATGAGAATGAGCCTGTTTTGCAGGATGTTTCTTTTAAAGTTGAGCCTGGACAAGTGGTGGCGTTAGTGGGGCCTTCCGGTGCAGGAAAATCTACTATTGCAAACTTGTTGCCACGTTTCTATGATGTTACTAGTGGTAATATTGTCATTGATGGACATAATATTGAAGACGTCACCGTTTCCTCCTTGCGCACTCAGGTAGGGATAGTGCCTCAGGAAACGACCCTTTTCAACGGCAGTGTGTATGATAATATACTCTACGGCCGTTTAGAAGCGACTAAAGAAGAAGTCGAATTTGCCGCTAAGGCTGCAAATGCCCATGATTTCATTATGGAATTACCACAAGGATATGACACGAATTTAGGCGATCGCGGTGTTAATATTTCCGGCGGTCAGCGTCAGCGTATTTCTATTGCCAGAGCAATTCTCAAAGATCCGAGAATTTTAGTTTTAGATGAAGCAACATCTGCGCTGGATACAGAAAGTGAACGCGTAGTGCAGGAAGCGTTGGATCGCCTTATGGTGGGACGCACCTCGTTTGTTATTGCCCATCGTTTGTCCACAGTACAAAATGCTCATAAAATTATCGTTTTAGATAGGGGACAAATTTCTGAGATAGGTACTCATCAAGAGCTTATGGCCAAACATGGCCTTTATGCCCATCTCCATGACATTCAGTTCAAGACGGCGCAATTACAAAGGGGATAATTCATGTATTACATATTCTATAATTGTCTGATTTTAATAGTATTCGTGATTTTCATACTGCCTTATTTTAGTTGGCGGTTCTTCAAAGAAAAAGGCTTCCCCAAGCGGTTTAGGCAGGGAATGGGGCGTATTAGCGATGAAGAAATAGCAGCAGTAGCCCACAAGGATTGTATTTGGATTCATGGGGCTTCTGTGGGGGAAATCGTGGCTACTAGTCCTTTGGTAAAGGAAATTCGCAAGGCTATGCCTGATGCCAAAATACTAGTGTCGGCAGTAACTACCGGTGGCTATGACATGGCTAATAAAATCATTCCGGAAGCTGATGCTATTATTTATTTTCCTATAGACTTGCCGTTTATTTCAGAGTCTTTTGTAAAACGTATTATGCCTCGTGTCTTTATGCCGGTAGAAACAGAACTCTGGCCTAATTTCCTCCGCGCTATCAAATTGCGCAAAATACCTGTTATGATGGTTAATGGCCGTATTTCTGATAAATCCGTAAAATCGTATCGCTATTTGTTCAGCATTTTATCTGATATGCTAGGCTCAGTTACCAGATTCTGCATGCAATCTTCTATAGACGCGGCTTATATAGCTCACTTGGGCGCCGAGAAGCGTAAGATATATGTTACGGGCAATACTAAATTTGATCAAACATATGCTGCGGTCACCAAGGAAGATTTGTCAAGATACAAAGAAGAACTAGGACTCATAGATGCTTATCCTGTTTTAGTGGGAGGCAGCACTCATCCTACTGAAGAGGCAGCATTATTTAATTCTTTTAGCGTTATTCGCAAGGAATTTCCTAAAGCACGTTTGGTTATAGCGCCGAGGAAACCGGGCAGAACAGACGAAATTGTCAAGTTAGCTAAGCAATATGGATTGGAAACAGGCTTGCGTTCTAAGCTTTTAAAAGATCCGTCACCTAGGACACAATATCCTGTGATTATTATTGACACTATTGGTGAGTTGGGACGTATTTATGCCGTAGGTGATGCTGTTTTCGTAGGTGGAACATTAATTAAGCACGGCGGGCACAACGTACTGGAACCTGCCGCTCATGCTAAACCCATTATCGTAGGTCCTAATATGTATAATTTCAAGGATTCTTTTGCCCTGCTTTCTAAGGTCGGTGCCTGCAGACAAATAGAAGATGTTAACCAATTAACCGACGTTTTGTTAGAAATTTTCAGAGACGACCAATTAAGAGAGAAAATGGGAAAAGCTTCTTTGCAGGTTATCCATGAGAATCGCGGCGCAGCTGTCCGTACTATTGAATATTTAAAAGAATTATTAGAAATCACTGCAACAGAGAGTATGGTTAATGTTCATTACAAGGTAAATACCAGAAATATTAATGATGAAGTCAGTCCCCGCATGCGCCCAGGTGACGCGGTTACTCAGTATTTGATGCAACTGTCTCATGGCCAGGATAACAATTTTATTGATTGGCTGGTTTTGGCAACCTTGCGAGGATTTTCAGTGCTTTACGAGGTAGGGGTAAGGCTGAAACTCTACCTTTATGACCAGGGAGTTTTCGCCCGGGCTAAACTTGCTTGCTGCGTTATAAGTATCGGTAATATTACGGTAGGGGGAACAGGGAAGACTCCTACAGCGCAAAAGGTTGCTGTTATGATTCAAGATATGGGCTATAGGGTTGTTATTTTGAACCGTGGTTACCGCTCTCATTGGGATCAAGAGATTGGCGTGGTATCAGATGGGAAAAAGATTTTCATGACGGCCTATGAAGCAGGCGACGAAGCTTATTTAATGGCTAAGACTCTGCCGGGAATACCTGTTATTATCGGCAAAGAACGAGCCGTTACCGGTAAATTTGCCGTAGAAAAATTGGGCGCTGAGGTTATTATTATGGATGATGGGTATCAACATTGGCAGCTCTATCGTGATTTAGACGTGGTTTTGGTGGATACCTTGAATATGTTTGGCAATGGCAGCCTGCTTCCAAGAGGAACATTACGTGAGCCCTTGTGCAATTTAAATCGTGCCGGGCTATTCCTTTTAACCAAAAGCGACCAAAGTTCCAGCATTTCCAGAGATACTTTGTGTGATACCTTGCACAAGTACAATAATCATGCTCCCATTATTGAGAGTATGCACAGACCTTGTAATTACGTAGAAATTGCTGATTGGTATAAAGGCATCAAAACTCAAGCCTTACCCTTAGAAGAGTTGGACGGGCAGTCAGTTATGGTTTTTTCCGCTATTGGTAACCCCTCTTCTTTTGAACAGACTTTGACTAATGAGGGGTTGGAAATTGTAGAAGCTATCCGGTACCCTGATCACCACGATTATGGTATGGTGGAAATGCAATATATTATGGATAGAGCAATTAACAAAAAAGTGAAAGCTCTAGTTACTACGGCTAAAGACGCGGTAAAAATTCCAACAGAATTTATATATTTTGAAAGAGAAGTCCCCCTCTATGTTTTAAATATGGAAATTCAAATAACTTATGGTCAGGATGACTTCGAAAAAGCTATTTCTAGCGCTATCAAAAAGGAGATAAAAAGATAATGAAAGTTTTGTGTGTGATACCGGCCCGTTTTTCTTCTACAAGGTTACCGGGTAAGCCGTTGGCCTTAATTGCAGGGAAACCTATGATACAGCACGTTTATACTAGGGCTTGCCAAGCTAAGCTGCCGGAAGAAGTATTGGTTGCCACAGATGATGAAAAAGTGGTTGAAGCTGTAAAAGGGTTTGGTGGAAATGTTATAATGACTTCAAGGGAGCATCCTAGCGGTACAGATCGTTTGGCAGAGGTTGCTTTAAGCTACCCTGATATAGATGTGATTGTGAATGTGCAAGGCGACGAGCCTATGATTACGCCACAGGTTATTGATTTATTAGCAGAAGCCTTTATAAAAGATCCCCAAATATCGATGGCAACCTTGAAAACATTAATGTCACCGGAAGATTATGATAACCCAAATGCGGTGAAGGTAGTAACTGATTTTCATGATTATGCCCTTTACTTTTCCCGCAGCCTTATACCTTATCCTCGTAAAAAACCTGAGGATTTCAAAGTATATAAGCATGTAGGTATTTATGCTTATCGCCGGGATTTTCTCCTACAGTATGCGGCTTTAGAACCTACGCCGTTAGAACAAATAGAATCTTTAGAGCAATTACGTGTTTTAGAAAATGGGTTTAAAATAAAAGTTTTAACCAGCGATTTTCAAGGTATAGGCATAGATACCAAGGAAGATTTAGAGGCTGTAAATAAGTTGTTTGAAGAAAAAAGTAAATAGTCATAGATATATTGAAGTAACTAGTGCAAGATAGGTTAGCACTAAAAAGAAAGGAGTAAGATATGCATATTGTTAAAATAGGTGATTACCAAGTAGGTCAAGGGCATCCTTTGTTATTAATGGCAGGCCCTTGTGTTTTAGAAGGCTATGAACATAGCTTAGCCATCGGTCAGGCAGTAAAGAATATTTGTGGAAAACTCGGCATTCCTTATGTATTTAAGGCTTCTTATGACAAAGCCAATCGTTCTTCTGTACATTCTTTCCGTGGTCCAGGGCTAGAGGAAGGCCTTAAAATCTTGGCACAGATAAAAAAAGATTTAGGTGTGCCCATTGTTAGTGATATCCATGAAACCATACAGGTAGAAAAAGCGGCAGAAGTTTTAGATGTTTTGCAAATACCGGCATTTTTGTGCAGACAAACAGATTTGGTCTATCAAGCTGCCAAAACCGGTAAAGTAGTTAATGTGAAAAAAGGACAGTTTTTGGCGCCCTGGGACATGAAAAATGTTATAACAAAAGTTGAGGAAGCAGGCAGTCGCAATTTAATGCTTACGGAACGTGGGGTTAGCTTCGGTTATAATGCCCTGGTAACGGATATGCGCTCGTTGCCAATTATGAGGGAGTTAGGTTATCCTGTAGTTATGGATGCAACTCACAGCGTGCAGATTCCCGGCGGGCAGGGAACTACTTCCGGCGGTCAAAGCCAGTATGTGCCACATATGGCCAGAGCTGCCGCGGCTGTTGGCATAGATGCTTTATTCTTAGAAGTACACGATAATCCTGATGAAGCTTTGTCGGATGGGGCTAATATGGTGCGCTTGGATCAACTGGAAGAGCTATTGACGGATGTAATAGCTATAGATAAAATTGGTAGAAGGTGTAAACATTGCTAGAAAGAGCTAAAGCAGTATTACAAATGGAGGCAGAGGCTATTATGGAGCTTATACCCCGGGTAGATGAAAATTTTGCAGCAGCTATTAGTATGATTTTAGCCTGCCATGGCCGTACCGTAATTACGGGCATGGGTAAGTCAGGAATTATTGGGCGTAAATTGGCGGCTACTCTGGCTAGTACAGGTACCCCCTCCTTTTACCTGCACCCTGCGGAGGGAATTCATGGAGATCTGGGCATGGTTACCTCTGATGATGTAGTTATTGCTCTCTCTAATAGTGGTGAAACGGGGGAAGTTTTACAAATACTTCCTTCTTTGCGTCGTATTGGTGCAAAAATTATTGCCATGGTGGGAAAGAGCGAATCTACTTTGGGCAGGCAGGCAGATGTAGTTCTAAACGTGGGCGTAACCAAAGAGGCCTGTCCTTTAGGGTTAGCACCTACTTCAAGTACTACGGCAGCTTTGGCCTATGGCGATGCCTTGGCTATAGAACTGCTCTCTGCCCGCAAATTTACGGCGGATCAGTTTGCCGTATTCCATCCGGGTGGTTCCTTGGGGCGTAAACTGTTATTAACGGTAGAGAATATTATGCACAAGGGGGACGAAAATCCTCTTGTAACAGGTGAAATGACAGTAAAAGACGCTCTCTTTGTTATTACGGATAAAGGTCTTGGGGCGGTCTCGGTTATAGACAATAATAACAAAATGATCGGGGTACTTACTGATGGTGATATTCGCCGTGGTCTTAGCAAGGGTTTTGGCTTTTTGACTAGGCCGGTGGTTGAACTTATGACTAAGTCCCCCAAAACTATCACTAAAGACAAATTAGCAGCAGAAGCTCTGCATATAATGGAAAGTAATAAGCCGCGACCTATTACGGTGTTACCTGTCATTGACGCAGAAAAGCACGTTATTGGCCTGCTGCATATGACGGACTTGGTCCATCAGGGGGTTATATAATGACAAATCCTAGCATAAATTTTCAAGATATCAAGATGTTGGTCATGGATGTGGATGGTGTACTTACTGATGGTGGTATCATTATTGGCAACAAGGGGGAACTTTGTAAGCGCTTTGACGTACAAGACGGTATGGGTATTAGTTTAGCTTTGCGCAACGATTTAAAAATTGCCCTTATTACCGGCCGCCACAGCGAGATTCTTTTACGTCGAGCTAAGGAACTAGGGATTACTCTTATTTGCGAAAGAGTTACCGACAAGAAAGAGGCTTTAGAGTCACTAGCGAGGGAAAACAATTTAGAATTATCTCAAGTTGCCTTTATGGGAGACGATCTCAATGATTTACCGGCATTGAACATAGCAGGGCTGGCTTTAGCACCACTTAACGCGGCCATTGATGTAAAGAAACGTGCACACTATATAACTCAAAAGCCCGGAGGGTTCGGCGCGGTAAGAGAAATTATTGAAATAATTTTACGGTCTCGTGGCCTTTGGGATAAAATAGTAGCTGATTATACTGCAAAGGGACAGGGAGACAAACAGTAATGTGGCTTTATTATATGCTCAAAACCATTAGCAATATTATTTCGGCTTTACCTTACAAACTTGTGGTGAGGTTGGGCAGGGGTTGTGGAAAATTATATTGGTACATTGCCAAAAAACAACGTATTCGTGCAGAGGAAACCATGCAAGAACATTTGGGAGTAAGTCCTGCCGAAGCCCAAAAACATGTGCACAAACTATTTCTTAATCTAGGAATGACTTTTTTAGAAATTATGTATATGCCTGCTTTAAACAAAGATAATATCAGGGGATTAGTAAATTTTGACCGTCCTGATGTTTTGTGGGAAGCAATGAAACAAGGGCATGGTGTGGTTATGCTTGCTTGCCACATGGATAACTGGGAATGGCTGGGAGCGGCTTTGGCCCTTAATGGGTTCCCGCTAAGTGCTGTGGAAAAGCCTCAACCAAATAGAGTTTACAGTGATTTTATGAACAAGCTGCGCAGAGGGGCAGGGCAGGAAATTTTTTCCCGGGGAACAGGAGAAATTTTGGGTTGCGCCCGGGCTATGAAAAAAGGGCGGCTTTTAGGTCTTATTGCTGACCAAGATGGCGGTTACAATGGTATTTTTGTTCCTTTTTTAGGCAAGATGGCTTCAACGCCTACAGGACCGGCATATTTTGCCAGAAAATTTAACGCACCGATTATTCCAATCTTTATTGTGCGCAAACCTGGGGATTATGGTCATTTGGCTATTGTAAAAGATCCTCTTTACTATGAAGATACCGGTGACAGAAAAGCCGATGATTATAACGTAACGTTGAAAATGACTAAGGTTGTAGAAGAAGTAATCAAAGAATATCCTGATAACTGGATATGGTTTCAACATCGTTGGAATACGCCATATGAAGGTGAGGGGCAGCCGGAAGGCAAACCCAAGCCTTAGAAAATGCAGAGAAAGATATTTTTGTTTCTCTGATAAGGAAGGGTTTTAAATGAAAAACAAAAAGACCATACTCTACATTACAGGGGCTTTGCTCATTATGGCTGTGATTTTTGCCTGGCTTATGTCAGGGCAAGTCAGTATTAAGGAACCTGTGGCTAAGGGGCCGGAAGTGGCACCACATGAGCTTAAAAATACTTCTTTGCACGAAGAAGACAATGGTAAGAAAGTTTGGGAACTAACCCTAGCTTCGTTAATATATGATAAAGAGCGTGATGTTAACGTGCTCAAAGGAGTTAAGGGAAAGTTTTATCAAGAAGATGGCAGCAATATTGCGATTGAGTCTGAAACAGGGGAAATAGACATGAAAACCAAAGCTATTATGCTCACCGGTCACCCTAAAGGAGTCTTTAGCAATGGTGGAGAATTAGTGGCGGATAAGCTTACTTGGCTGAGCCATGAACAGAAAATAGTAGCTGAAGGTAATGTGAAAATAACAAAAGATGATATTGTGGCCACGGCGCAAAAAGCTACCATGGAAACAGCCATAGAGCATTTGAAACTTGAGGGTGAAGCCCTCGTGCAGAAAGGGGTAGGACAATGAAAAAGAAAAATATAGGTGCAATTTTTAGCTTTCTGCTTTGCTTGTCATTAGCCGGAGTGACTTATGCCGGATCCACCATTTCCGGAGATACGGTAGAATATGATTTTCGTAACAGCCAAACAGTAGCCAGAGGGAATGTGGTGCTTACTAATAATGATGGCACGGTTAAAGCCGCAGATGCGGAATATAATACTAAGACTGAAGCAGGGAAGTTAACCGGGGGCGTGGTAGGTGTCCAAGGTGAAGCGCAAATTACCTGTAATACCTTGGTAATTCATGCCGGTGGAGATCAACTTACAGCCGTGGGTAATGCGGTTTTGACAAAACAGGGGAAGACCCTCAGTGCTAACCAAGTAGAATATTTTCAAAGCAGAAAATATATGGAAACAGTCGGAGATTGGGCGCGCCTGACTATGGACGACGGTCAAAGCAGTTTGGATGCTGCGTATATTAATTATGATATGAATGCAGGCATAGCAAATGCCAATGGCAGCGTGCGCATTAATAGTTCGGTTCGTAGACTGACGGCCAGCAGTGATAAGGCTGTTTATAACACAAATGAGGATGACGGGACTATAGAACTTATAGGGAACGCTACGGCTACCCAAGATGGAAATACGGTTTCCGGCCAAAGTTTGACCCTAAGGGGTACAGGCGGCAGTATTGCTGAAGCAGACGGTAAAGTAAAACTTGTATATTTACCTAAACCACAAACAACAAAACCCCAAGTTATAGAGGCCTAACAGGCAGTTCCTTCAGCAAGTGTCTGTAGTTAGTGGCTCAGAAGGAGAACCCATTGAAAATACAAGCAAATAATTTGATAAAACAATATGGCTCACGCAAAGTGGTAGATAATGTGTCCATTGAAGTGGAGCAGGGCAGTATTGTGGGGCTTTTAGGCCCTAATGGTGCAGGTAAAACCACTACTTTCTATATGATTGTTGGATTGGAAAAACCGGATTCAGGACAAGTAATTATTGACAATAAGGATATTACTCATATGCCCATGTTTCAAAGGGCTTTGGCAGGCATTGGTTATTTACCACAGGAGGCATCTATTTTTGGCAATTTAACGGTAGAAGATAATCTGCTGGCAATTTTAGAAGCGGTTGAACCATTAGAGAGCAAGCGCCTAGCTAAAATGCAGGAATTAATTGCAGAATTTCATATTGAACATATTAGACAAAGTAAGGGTTCAGCTCTTTCCGGTGGTGAAAGAAGGCGAGTGGAAATAGCTAGAGCTTTAGCCACTGATCCGGCTTTTATCCTTTTAGATGAACCTTTTGCCGGCATTGACCCTATTGCCGTTGCTGATATTCAAACTATGGTTGCCCATTTAGCTCAGAGGGGAATTGGCGTACTTATTACCGACCACAATGTCCGGGAAACCCTGAGTATTGTAGATAATGCTTACATTTTAAACAATGGTGAGATTTTGGTAGCGGGCAACAGCGAAATGGTTGCCAATGACCCCACGGCCCGTAAGTTTTATTTGGGCGAAAAATTCAAAATGTGAGGAAGATAACTTAATGCGCATTTTAGATAAATATATTCTTAAACAAATGTTAGGCCCCTTCTGCTTTGGTGTGGCTGCTTTTTCTACAATTTTTGTGGCTAGCTCCTTCCTTTTCAGAGTGGCGCAATACCTAACTGAATACGGGGCTTCTGCGTCTTCTTTGATCAGACTGTTTTTTTGTCTCATGCCGGAAGTTATCAACTACACTTTTCCTATGTCTATGCTCCTAGCATCTCTTTTAACTATGGATAAACTGTCCGGTAGTAGCGAAATAACGGCTATGCGCTCAGGCGGCATCAGCTTTAAACGTATAGCTGCTCCCATACTTATAGCAGGGTTTGTAGTGAGCATGTTTTCAGTTATTTGGGCAGAAAAGGTAGTGCCTCCTGCTAAAACAGAATATGCCCGTATTATTGACTATGAAATCAAGCATGATACTAAACCCAAAACTCAGGATCATGTTGTTATTAAAACTATTAAAAATGGTAAATTGGATCGTCTAACCTATGCCCGCACCTTTGATGAAGAGCAGGGAGTTCTTAAAGACATCACTATTGAAGAATTTCAAGATGGGCAATTGGCGCGTATTCAGAAGACCCCTTTAGCCCAGTGGACCAATGGCACTTGGATTATGGAAGGCGGCAGTATCACTGATTTAACAGGGGCGGCAGGAGTTAGTCGTTCAATGACCTTTGATAAGCAAGTATTACCTATTGCAGCTACACCGAAGGCTATCACACTAGATCAAAAAACACCTGAACAGATGACTATTGGCGAATTAAAAACATACATTAATATTTTGCAAGGGCAGTACATGCCTACCGAAAAGTATGTGATGGAAATGTATATGCGCTTTTCTATCCCGCTGGCTAGTTTCTTTTTTGCCCTGATCGGCGTACCTTTGGGAATGCAAGGTCAGCGTACAGGTACTTCCATGGGTTTAGGCATTAGCGTGGTTATCATTTTTGTTTACTATTCCGTTATGACTTTTATGACAGGTCTGGGCAATGGGGGAGCATTACCGCCTATTATTGCGGCTCTGGCACCTAATGCTCTTTGTGGGGTTTGCGGTTTGTGGCTTATGTGGAAAAAAGATAGATAGATATATTTTAATCTATGTTTTTCTGTTACTTGGGAGGTGAGGCAATGTTTGGAGTACAGTTAATTTTAATAATAGCAATTATGGGTGGAGCTATTGCGTTTTTGGGTGACAAGCTGGGTAGTAAGATAGGGAAAAAACGGCTAACTGTTTTGGGGCTCAGACCTCATTATACTTCTATCCTTATGACTATTATTACCGGCGTTGCCGTAGCCGCAGCGACTATGGGCATTTTGATGGTGTCATCTGCCAGTGTGCGCACGGCTCTCTTTGGCATGGAAAAAATAAGAACAGAAATAGTAACTTTAAATAAAGATAAAACAAATATTTTACGGGAATTAGATACGCAAAAAGCCAAAGTTAAGGATTTGGACCAAGAAATTAAACAATCCTCCGTGGATTTGGTTGCGGCTACTCGGCAAAAAGAAGAAGCCCAGAGGAAAGTAGCCGAATTGGAAAGCAGCTATCAAGCTGCCCAAGAAAAATTAAATGTGGCGCAAAGCCAGATGGATATACTTCAGGCATCGAGGGATAAGCTGACGGGCGAAGTAAGCTCTCTGGAAGCGGCAACAAAGACCCTGAGGGAAAATATGACGGCCATGCGTGAAGGCAATGTGCTTTTCCGCTCAGGCGAAATTCTTTACGCGGGGGTACTGAAGGCAGGGCTTAATCCTGAGGAAAATCAAAAACAGATGGATACTTTTTTGGCTTTAGCTAACGAGCATATTTTGGAGCGCACTGGGGCTAGGGAAGATACCCAGGCTTTGTGGGTGTCCAAAGATGCGGTAAAGAGAGCCTTGCAGGCGCTGGCAGAAGGTAAAGGCAATATTTATACGCGCGTCTGCGCCGCGGGCAATATTCTTGCAGGAGAAATGGCGGTTAGCCGTCTGGAAATGGTTCCCAACAACAAAGTATATGCTAATAATGCAGAAATTTTAAGTCAGAGAATTAATGTGGATGTAGGATCGCAGCAAGTAGAAATGGCTCTTTTGGCCTTTTTGAAAGACGTGAATAAAACTGCGGTGGCCCAAGGGGTAGTAGCGGACCCCTTGACGGGCAAGGTTGGTGCTATTGATGCTTCCGAAATGGAAAACATCAGCGCTGCTATTCGTAAGCTGGGTGGCAAGGTAGAGATTACAGCTAGAGCCAAGGGGGACATTGCGGTTTCCGGACCGGTTTTACTGAACCTTGAGGTGCAAAGCTATGAATAGGGAAGAACTGATTTTAGGAGTGGATCCCGGGAGCAGCAAAACAGGGGTAGCTTTGCTTACCGAAGATGGCGAAATAAAAGATACCGAGGTTTTGCTTATGACGGATTTTGCCCGGGCCTTGGGAGAATTCCTTGGCCCGAGGGCAATTAAGCTTTGCGTTATGGGCAACGGAACTACTTCTGATGCTATGAGAATTATTTTAGGGCGGCTTCTACCCCGGGCAGCCATAATAACCATGGATGAGGCACATAGTACCGAGGAAGCCAGGACGCTTTATTGGCAGCTAAATCCGCCCAAAGGCTTGCGCAAGTTATTTCCCCTAGGCATGCAGGTGCCGCCTGTGAATTTAGACGGATTGGCGGCGGCAGTTTTGGTAAAAAGATACTTGCAAAAAAATGTTGCAAATTCGTGAAACAGATGTTACAATTACCTTGTAAATTATTTACTTTGCTTTATAATGCCTCCCGAGAGAGACGTGGACTGGGATTCCAACTAGGAGTAGAGGAAACAAGGTTACTCGCACGAATAGTCGGCGGAACAGGTTGCTGACCTCCCCTTTGGCATTGTAAAAATAAAATTCCTTAAGGGGGATATTTTCATGAAAAAGACATTAGTATTAGCAATGGCAATGGCTCTTGGCGTTAGCGCTACAGCTTTTGCAGCAAACCCATTCTCTGATGTACCGGCTGGTCACTGGGCTTATGCTTCCGTAGCTAAATTGGCTGCAGCAGGCGTGGTTGACGGTTATCCTGACGGCACCTTCAAAGGCAACAACTTAATGACTCGTTATGAAATGGCTCAAATCGTAGCTAAGGCTTTGGCCAAAGGCGCTATCGGTTCTGACGACAAATTGGTTGGCGAATTCGCTGACGAATTAGACAACTTGGGCGTTCGCGTAGCTAAGTTGGAAAAAAATTCTGACAACGTAAAAATCACCGGCAACATTCGTGCTACTTATGTTGATTACTCTGGCAGCACAGATCCTAAACCTGTTTCTTATTCTAAGATTCGTACTCGTTTGTTCTTCGCTGGCGAAGTTAATGACAACTGGCATTATGTTTCCATGTTGCAAAACGAACAAAATCTTAATAATGGCAGCGGCGACGAGACTACTCGTTTCCAACGTGCTTATTTAACCGGTAAAATTGGCCAAGTTGGCGTAACTGCCGGCCGTTTTGAAGGCTTTATTGCAGAAGGTAACGTCTATGATAACCGCGTTGACGCAGTACAACTTACTGCAGGCAAAACTGTAAAGCTTACTGCTGAAGTTGGTAAAATGTCCAGCAATAATGGTACTGTAGAAACCGTTAGTAGTACTGGCGTTGCTGGTGGAACAGGTACAGCAGCTGCCGGTAAATACTACCGCATTGGTTTAGGCGGCAATGTTGGCCAAGTAGCTTTAGAAGCTAACTATGTAAAAGCTAACGAAGTAGCTACTCTTGCTAGCACTGACGACAAGATTTATACTTTGGGTGCTAACTACACTACAGGGAAAACCACTATTGGTGCTATGTACTTAAAGGGTTCTTCCGACTACACTGATGACTACGACATGGATAACAAGGGTTATGTAATTTCCTTGGCTTATGGCGCAGCAAAAGCTAACAAAGTTGGTTCTTTTGGCGCATGGGCTAAATACTACAACCAAGGTGCTTCCACTGTTATCGCTCATACAATGAACGGTGCATATCTTGGTGCTTATGGCTTGAAGGGCTACGGAATTGGCGTTGACTACACTGTTGCTAAAAACATGGTAGCCGGCATCCAATACTTTGACTTGAAGGATAAAGACAACTACACTGAAGATGGTAACCAAAAACACAAAACTTTGTGGTCTCAACTTATCATCACTTTCTAATTTTAGAAACTTTAAAAGAGCAGTTCCTCCGGGAACTGCTCTTTTTGTATGTCATTTTGCTGTTTGTGGTTAGAGTGGCTACTTAGGGAAATGTATCGAGAGTACACATGCTTATTTATAGTTATTAGCTTTAGTCATTTGCAGGAGCAGGCTGGTGCCGCTGCCCCCTAAAAGCTCTACATCGCTGACTATTACCCGCATTACTCTGTTTTTGGAAACATGGCCTTCCTCATCACGGGTGCCATAGGAACCTGCCGCATGTATCATATAAGAATGTCCGTTTTTTTCGCCTAAATATAGCATGACGTGATAGGGAGTAAACATTAGGCTGCCGGGTTCTAAAGCTTTAATAGCGCGAATCCTTTCTTCCCTGTCCAGACCGATCATATTTACACCGGGAAAGGCAGCTGCCTGTTCATCACCATTGCGTGGCAGCTGCACCCCTACGGTTTTATAGACGTCTTGCACGAAAGCTGAGCAGTCTACGCTGTTTTCCATACCACCCCAGCCATATGGTGCCCCTAGATGTTTAAAAGCCATACGGAGTAGATTGTTCCGTGTAAAGGGCAGATACCCCCTATGCAGCTCTTCATTAAAAATGGCAGGTACTTCTGTAGAGACTAAATATCCTTGCCCGTTGCGGCCGGGAACAAGCAATTTTTCGTTGACTAGAGGAAGCTTAGCTCCCATTTGATAGAGTAGTCCTTTTATATTGACTAATCTATCCGTAACCACGGCGAATTCTCTAGGTTCTACATACTTAAGCCAAGTTGCTCTGTCAGTAACAGCTACTTGGTTTCTAGGGAGCCAGCCACGATAGCTTCGCAATTGTACGAAAAGAAAATCGCCCCTTAGGTTTTTATGCAGGATTAATGCCGGTTCACCCGGGTCTACAGCAGTTTCCTGCCACATATCAAAGTGGGTAGCTTCCGGTGTTTCCAGTGCTGCTGATAATGTGGGGAAACTGCGTAAATTGCTGCGGCAGATAATTACCCCGTAGGCAGCAGGGTTATTTGGGTTAATTTTCCCATTGGCATCTTCTAGTAGCTTTCCGGCATAGGAATCAGAGATGGGAAGGCCGTTCACATAAAGTCCCCGGTCAATTTCATAATGAGCTAGATAACCTTGCAGTGTGGTCCCGCTAATGGTAGAGGGAAAGGCGGCTAAGTCACACATGGTATTGGATAACATGGTTTTGTTCATAGCCCTTATACGCTCCGGCGATGCAACGATTTTTTCACCGGCCGCAGTAAGCCAAAAAGGTGCATTTAACATGGCTTTAGTGGTGTTAGGCATTAGCTCGGGGCTAGCAAAGACTGTGTTTGCACTTAAAAACAAAAAGCAGGCCAGTAGGAATATTTTTTTCATACTTTTCACCTCAAGGTATATTATACATTAAAATAGAAAATGAGGGTATTATGGGTTTTCTTTGCCCCTTCTTCTTCTTTGTGTTAAAATAATGTTATGTCTATGATGTCCCTTGGAAAGAGGACTTTTTCGGGTGCGTATGGTAGCAATATAAAAACCGTCCATCTGTGATGAACGGTTTTTGCAGGTTAGTTATCCAAGGCATTTTTTGCTTCTTGATCTCCGTACCTAGGCGTAATATAGTTTCTAAAGATAAATGCTAACAAAGCTCCGGAAATGTTATGCCAAGCACTGAAAATAGCTCCTGGAACCGTGGCCATAGGCATGGCGGCAAAATGGGTTTTTGCCAGGCCTGTTGCCAAACCGGAATTTTGCATGCCGACTTCGATGGCAAGGGCGATAGATTTCTTCCAAGAAAGGCCAACCATACGGGCTACGCTAAAGCCCAGCAAATAGCCCAGGCAGTTATGCAGCATAACTACTAAAATAATAGTGCCGGGAGTTTTTAAAATATTATCACGGCTGGCACCGATAACGCCGGCAATAATAAGAGAAATGGCAATGGCGGAAATGGCCGGAGTATAGGTTGTTGAAACCTCGGCAATTTTCGGGGAAAAAGTTTTGATAATAAGGCCTAAAGCTATGGGGATAATAACAATTTGAATAATACTCCAGAACATGCTGATAGGATCAAAAGAAATTTTTTCTCCTATCAGCTGATAGGTAATGAAAGGTGTTAAAATAGGAGCTAGTACAGTTGATACCGTGGTCATGGCTACGGATAAGGCCAAATCACCTTTGGCCATGAAGGTAATAACATTAGAGGCTGTTCCTCCCGGACAAGTCCCAACCAAAACTACGCCGGCAGTTAAGGCCGGGTCAAGATCAAATAGAGTAGCTAGGCTATAGGCTAGGGAGGGCATAATGATAAATTGGGCAAAAGCCCCAATGACTAAATCTTTAGGATGTTTTAAAACTAGGGTGAAATCACTGATGTTCATGGTCATACCCATGCCGAACATAATAATGCCCAGCAGCAATGATAAAGTACTGATGCCTGCAGTTTTACCCAATACCCATTTGAATTCGCTGGGCATGGTCATTCCCAAGATAAGGAAAATAACCGCGATGATACCAAAATATTTACCGATAGCAGCACAAATTTTTTTCATAAAAACACCTTTCTTTCCTTTATTAACCCCTGATTAAACTCATTTATTATAACAAATTATTAGGCGTTGGTAAAGATAGCAGAGGCATTTTGCATTATAATGTTAAGACGTGAAGGGAGGAAACCATGAATTGCTACACAATTGTCCGCCCGTGGCAGAATGAAAGTAAAATAGAAAAATCGCGGTTTATCTGTAATCTGCAAAAAGTGACTACGGAAGCACAAGCACAAGGCTATATAAAAGAGATGAAGAAAAAATACTGGGACGCTACCCATAATTGCAGTGCCTATGTGCTTGGTAAGGATTGTACTGCTCAAAGATCCAATGACGATGGAGAGCCCTCAGGAACTGCGGGAGGGCCTATGTTGGAGGTGTTGCGTAAAAACGGGATTTACGACACGGTTGCAGTAGTAACACGTTATTTTGGGGGTATTAAACTAGGAACGGGGGGATTGGTACGTGCCTATACTAATAGCGTAGTGGCAGCCTTGGAAGGGGCAGGGCTGGCCACAGTCGTTATTATGGGCAGGTATAGCTTTTTCTGGGAGGTAAATGCCGTGGGGAAGGTACTTAACCTTATTTACGGGCAGCAACTATTTACTGTGGGCTCGGTTGAATATGGTGACCGGGCTAAATTAACTCTAGTTTTAGAAGCAGCCCACAAAAGCGAGGCAGAGGAGTGGCTCACGGAAAATTTGAGCAGGGTTGTGGAGTTACGGGAGGAAATAACTTATGGGGAAGAGCGCCCGGTGGGGCGGGCGTTAGAAGAATAGTTAGAGGGGGATTAAGCAATGAAATTTACCAGATGGTATTTTATACTTACGCTTACGCTCTGGTGTATTTTGCTGACGGGGTGCGGGCAAACAGGTGCAGGAAAAATCGCTAACAGCGCACCGCCTTTATCTACGGAAGATAAAGTACGTAACCTAGTAGCCAAGATGACCTTAGAGGAAAAAGTGGGACAGATGATGATAGTGGGCATTCCCGGCAAAGTGGCAGATAAAGAGACTTTGGATTTAATTAGAAAATATCATGTTGGCGGTATACTATATTCTGAGAGGAACCTAGATACTCCGCAACAAGTGCAGGCCTTAACTTTGGCATTGCAAAGTCAAGCAGAAGAAGAACCCTTTCCCATTCCCTTGTTTATATGTATAGCTCAAGAAGGCGGGCAGGTGGCCAGTATGAGAGGTTATTTGCCTGTAGCTCAGTCTCAAGCTTCTATTGGCATTATGGGCAATCCTGTGCGGGCAAAGGAATGGGCGGTGCAAACTGCCACGGGAATTAAGAAACTGGGTATTAATGTTAATTTGGCTCCTGTAGCCGATTTGGGCTCTAGGGCAGGGCGTTCCTACGGTACCGAGCCGGAGCAAGTAGTCCCTTTTGTTGCTGCTGCCGTGGAGGGTTATGTGCAAAGCGGAGTCATTAGTACTCTAAAACATTTCCCCGGAGTAGGCAGAGCCATGGGTGATTTTTCCTATGATGTAGCGCAAGTATCCGCTAGTAGGGCAGAACTAGAGCAGGAAGACATGGTGCCTTTTAAATACGTGGTGGATCATAAACCCAACAAGCGGTTTATGATAATGGTTTCTAATCTAATCTATCCGGTTTATGAAAAGGTTCCTGCTAGCGTTTCTAAGGTGCTTCTAATTGATTTGCTGCGGGGAAAATGGAATTATAAAGGCGTCGTTATTACTGACGATATGTCTAGAGGCGGGTTGTCAAGCTTATATTCGGTAGCGGACATGGGCGTGCTGGCAGTGAACGCCGGGGTGGATGTACTGCTTTTAGGGGGAGAGGATCCTACGGATACTGTTACTATTTATAAAAGTGTAGTCGAAGGAGTAAAAAATGGAACTATTCCTAGGGCGCGTATTGATGAAAGCGTAACTAGGATACTTATGACTAAAGAGGAAAATAAGCTGCTTAGCCTAGAGAAGTTGGCAGGATAAAAAAAAGATATGTCGAAAATAATAACCGTTGCAAAATATCAATTACCGAAAGAGTGAAAGGGCGAAAAAAACATATGAGAAAAATATTTTCACTGCTATTTTGTTTAGTATTGCTGGGAGCTCAGAGTATGGTTTGGGCTGCTGACAATGTTGGCGATGTACGCACTATTGGCAAAACAGAAAAGAAAGTTACTGTGGAATATCCTTTTGTCATAAAAGGAAGCACGATTGTTAATGAAAAAATAAATTCTGAAATTGGTAAAACCGTGGATTCTTTGGTGGGAGAGGCCAATACTTTAGGCGGCGGTAAAGTGCATTATGACATGCACAGGGTTTCTTCTGACGTTATTAGTATGAGCATTATTATGACTCCTAACCAAGGGGTGGAAGAAACGGTGGGTTTAACTTTTGACCGTTCTACAGGGGACAAAAAACCTATAAGCTGCTATTACGACAAAGATGAACTGGTGCGCAGGGCGGCAGACGGTTTAAAATATCTTTATAACGTTGCTCCTGATAAAGCCAATGTGGCACCGGATACTTATTATGTTGATGAAGATGGTAATATTATTGGCCTTTATCATGCCGGGGCCGTACTGGATAAAAGTGAAGGAGAAATAGAAGTGGATTTATCTGCTGCGGCTCCTGCTGCTGTTAAAGAGCAGGCAGCCTCGGTGCCGGCACAAAGTCCTGCATCTGTCCCAGTCCCTGCTGCAGATGCTAGCATGGTTCCTGACACGGGTGCGGTGGCTGCTAGCCCAGCTGGTGAGGCCGCTGCTGCTGTTTCTACAGATACAAGCACTCAAGGTACCATTACAGGTACAGAAGTACGTATGCGCGATGGTGCAGGTACCGCATCTGCTATTTTGGGCTACTTTGCTAAGGGCGAAGGTGTGCAAGTATTAAAGAGTGATATGGTTGATGGAGCTAAGTGGTACAATGTGCGTCGTAACGATGGTACCAGTGGCTGGGTTTCCGCAGATTACTGTGCTCTGAGCGGTGAGGCGAAAGTAGAAGTGGAAGCGGCTGCTCCTGTTGAAAAATCAGGAAAGATTGTGGGTACTGATGTAAGAATGCGCCGTGAGCCTAGCCTTGATGCTGATATCTTGGATTATTTTACCAATGGGGAGTCTGTAAGTATCTTGGACACAGCGGGGAGCGGTAATTCCAGCTGGACTAAGGTGAAACGAGCTAACGGCACTATTGGTTGGGTGTTTTCGGCTTACTGCAAGGAAGAATAAGGATTCTTTAGCTTTCTTTTTTGGGAGCTTTATGTTAAGATTAGGTATAAATCATTTGGGAGGTAATAATGAATGAATAAAATATTTAAGTATTTGCTTTTAGGCGTGATGGCAGTATGTTTTACCGCTCCTGTGGCGGCCAAAGTTGAGGCAGCAAAGATAGCGGTATTGCCTTTAATTGTTAACGTAAAAGACGAAGGCGGCATGAATTCTATTTTGTATAGTGATGCTTGTGCTAAATTATTTAAGTATCCTGATTTTGATTTTGTAGACACCGATTTGGTTAAAAAAGCAGCAGCCGCACAAAGCAATATTTTCTCTAAGGCAGGTATGCAGGCGATTTTGGATGCTACCGGTGCTGACATTGTTGTGGCTATGAGCGTGGACAAGTTTGACTGGAAAGAAGATCGTATGCGGCAAGCACCTATGACAATATTGGATTTCCGCGGCAGATTTGCCACTTTGAACCGATTGACCGGTAAATATCAGCATGAGAACTGGGTCAATGATACGCAAATGGAATCAGAAGCGATTAGCCCTCGTAACGACTTCCCTCACCAAGAGTTCGCCCGCAGCGTGCGCTTAGAAATTAAAAAGGCAGCTAAATAATACTTAAACCTAGAAAGGCGGCCATAGGCCGCTTTTTTATTGAAATAATGGAGCAGACATATGGATTATAAGAAATTAAAAATTATTGGAAAAAGTTTATATCAAACACATATCCCTAAGGAAATGAAACGTTATTTAGTATTTTTGGGCAGGTGTTATTTGCATCAAAAGGAAGTAACTGCCTTCTTTACTTTCCTTGAGAAAACACCCTTGCGCCAAAAACTTTTGGCGTGCAATCCTTCTTTTGTAGAACAGGTAACCAGAGCATTTTTTTATAAGGATGCGGGCTGGAAGGAACGTATTGCTCTTGTGGAAAATCATATTCAATATTTGGAAAATGTTTTTAAACCGGAGCTTTTGGGAAAAATTTATTGTGAACATGAGTCGGTAGAGTTATGGAAAGATGAGTTTCAAGAGCAGCCTTTGAGTTTGGCGCTATGGTTTCACGGAGGGCAACGGAAGGAAGGCTGCCTTTCTTTGGTGCTGCGGCTAGGTAAAGAAGATTTATATCAAATAATGTTTTGGCTCTCTCCAGGATTAGATGCTGGCGAACCGGCATTGTGGATTGGGGCTTTGCAAGGAACGCAGCAGGGCAATGCTATTATTAAGGCTATGACTAAGCACTTTTTTGGTTATCGTACTAAAAATTTAATTTTTTACGGTATGCGCAACGTGGCAGAGGTTTTGGGCTGCAAAAATATTTACGCAGTGACTAATGCCGGTTATTATGCTATGAACCATGTGCGAATAGATCGCAAACTAAAAACTTCTTTTAGTGATTTCTGGGAAGAATGCGGCGGTATTGCTTGTAAGGACAAGCGTTTTTATGTAATCCCTATTGCCGAGAGCCGCAAGGAAATGTCTGAATTAAAACCATCCAAACGGGCAAGCCATAGGCGAAGGTATGAACTAATGGACGGTATCACAGCCACTATCAACGCAAATATTGCTCCCTACCTAAAGAAAGCCCAGGGAAGTAAATAGTTCCCTTAAAAAAAGATACATACTTTTTCTTATTTATGTTAAAATATGGATATGAGTAGACCAAACGGAGGTGTTTTTCTTGAAAAAAATTTTAAGCTTAATTTTAACATTCGTATTTTGTTTAACCTTTGTAGTGTCAGGTTTTGCTGAAGAAGCAAGTTCTCAGACGGCACCGGAGAAATTGCAAAAAGTAGAAAAATACTTGTATGGTACTGAACAAGCAGGTGCTTTGGTAATGCGTATTGATAATTTGGAAATGGATGTATATGGACATAGAACCAGCGATGCAATTTTAACTCGTATTGATAATTTGTACAATAATATAGAAGGAGTGCCTACTGATGGCTCCCCTTCCTTTGCTGCAAAGCTAAACGCCGTGGAGTGGCAGTTCTCTGATAGGATGTCCACAGGTCCGGCTAAGACTAGGATAGAAGAAGCGGAAATGACCTTAAATGGTCAAAATAGCACACAAAAATCTTTGATTACACGTGTAGACAATTTAGTCAAAGCGGCTTTCCCTGCAGGCAGCCTTGTGGGCAGTACGGCAGTTTTGCCTAAGGATTCTTTGATAAAGGTTAAATTCATGCAGGACCTTAAGAGCAAAGTTAATCACGAAGGTGACGAAATAGATTTTGTGGTAGCTGATAATGTTTATGTAGGTGAGACTTTAGTACTTCCTAAAGGAGCTAAAGGCTCCGGTACTATTAAAAAAATTGTTCCTGCTAGAAGTTTTGGACGGGATGCCCGCATTGATTTGAATTTTTCTAATGTTGTTGCCATCGATGGCAGTATAGTTCCTGTTTATGTTGGCGATTTGGCCAAACAAGAAGCTAAAACAGCTGCCGGTGCTGCCGGCGCTTCTATTGGCGGTATGATTTTGTTTGGGCCGATTGGAGTTATTGGGGGAGCCTTTGTAAGCGGTCAGTCTGTGGTTATTCCAGCTGGGGCCAATACTTTCGTACAGGTTGCTAAAAACGCTACTGTTAATGGTATTGTTCAAACGGCAGCAACTGCAACAGCGACTGATGCCAAGCTTCCTGTGGTCACGGAGGTTACGGCAGTACCTCCTGCCAATGGGACGGCAACTGCTGTAACTAAATAATAAATTTATGTGAAAAGCCTCGCATTTTGAATAAATGGGAGGCTTTTTTGTGCTATAATGTAGAATAGATTAAATGCGGATAGGAGAATACTTTCATGACAAATAAAGCACTTGCTTTAGCAGTAACTTTATCTTTAACCATGTCCACGACTGCTTTTGCCGCCGTGAATTATCATGGAGAAAAACTTAGTGATAATTATGGGCCGGATTTTGTAGCGGTAAATAGTACTACTACAGCATATCCCGATGATCAAAAATCCCCTCTTGTTGTGAAGGGAACGAAACAGGATACAAAAGAAATAGGGACTAAGGGAAGTGGTAAGACGGCCGCCCAAGAGGCTCTTCCTATTACATTATACGGGGATCATGTGGTTTATCATCAGGACTCAGGGGAATTTACCGCTAAGGGTAATGTGCGCATTTACCAAGGTAAGCAAGAGCTCTATACTACTTTGGTAGAAGGCAATATGAAAAGCGGCGACGTGTATATGAAAAAAGGCGGTCGTCTAGTGGAGGGAGAAACTTCCACTACCAGTGAATGGGCTCATTATAATTTTACTAATAAGAGTGGGAAAATAAAAAAACTCAGCGGAACCAGTGGACCAGATATCTACCGTTCAGAGGAAGGAACTATCTACCCCGATAGAATAGAATTGGATAAAGGTGCTGTAACTACTCGCTGTCCGGCAATACACCATTCGCCCTGCTTGGAAATTAGGGCAGGAAAGGTTGTTATTTATCCGGGGGACAAGCTAATTGCCTATGATGTGAAAGTTTATGTCAAAGGGAAACATATTTATTCCAGAGATCGTTTGATCAGCAAACTTTCGGAAAAAGAAAAACAGGGCGTTATCATCCCGCATATTGGTTATACCAGCGATCATGGTATGGAACTTGAATATAATTATGAGCATGTTTTCAGTGCTAACGATACAGCCAATGCGGATATGAAATATTATACGAAAATCGGCTGGCGGCCTATGTATTCATTTAGTCATGATGATAAAAATTTTTACGTCAAGGTACAAAACGGCTATGATGAGGATAATGATAATAATTGGATTAAGAAACAGACAGATGTTTTAATTGGTTATAAAAGTCATAAGTTCAGCAGCAAATTACCCTTAAACTATAGCATGTATTATGAACATGGTTTGTGGAGTGACAATACCCAAAAAAGCTGGCATACGGCCTATGGTGTTTTTATTAATCATGACCGCATTCATTTTGGTGGCGATAAGACTACTTTCTTGGACTTGGGCATCGGCCATAAATGGGTTAATGAAAGTCTGACAGATAGTACAATGACTACCATGCTGTATAAAGCTACGTTAGGAAAAGGGTTTAAGTACGGCTGGGATACGTGGCTGGGATATTATTGGCAAAGGAACCAAGATGAAATTTTTAATTATGATGCCTCGGATATGGCGGAAGAAGTTCAATTTGGTTTGAAAAAGACCTTTGACGAGAATAACAACCTGGCTTTAATTACTCGTTATGATAAGGGAGATAGCAGCTTGTACAATTACACGGTTCGCTATACCCATAATTTCTGTTGCTGGCGCTTGATTATTGAATATGTTGATCAAAGGTATAAGAACGATCATGAATGGAATATTAGGTACGATCTTGTGCGCTGGTAAGAGGAAAAACGGCTGGTCTTTTGAATATGGAAGAATTTAGGGTATGGGAGGTCCTGTAGTGGATATCATTTTAACGCGCATGGAAGAACATGTAAAAGTAGTGCAAAAAGTCATGGGCAGCAAAAAACTCATGAAAAATATTGCCCAAGCGGCAGCTATGATGAAAATTGCTTTAGCAGCCGGGCACAAAATTATGTTTTGCGGTAATGGTGGCAGTGCCGCTGATTCTCAGCACTGGGCAGCAGAAATTGTCGGACGTTTTCAAAAAGAACGCGAAGGTATGCCGGCCATTGCTTTAACTACGGATACCTCAATTATTACGGCTATTGCTAATGACTATGGTTATGACAGAGTTTTTGCGCGGCAGGTAGAGGCTTTAGGCCGGGAGGGTGATGTACTAGTAGGTATTTCCACTTCCGGTAACAGTTCTAATGTGCTTAGCGCTGTTGCAGAGGCTAAAGCCAAGGGTATTAAGACCATAGGTTTTACGGCCATAGGTGGGGGACAAATGGCCGAAATATGTGACGTATGTTTGGCTATTCCTACAAAAGTAACTGCTAGGGCCCAAGAAGTGCATGAAGTTATAGGGCATATATTATGTGAAATAGTAGAAGAATAAAGCCTGTTATTATGGGGTCCACAGTCACTTATTATTTTTAGGAGGTAGGGATGCATAATTCTCTTTGTGCTCAGTTTTTGACTGAGAAAATTCAAAATTTAAAAATTGCCGTTATTGGTGATGTAATGCTGGACCGATATTTTTATGGGGAAGTAAAGAGAATTTCTCCGGAAGCCCCGGTACCGGTTAATAGAATTAAACGTATAACTTCTGTTCTGGGAGGGGCCGCTAATGTGGCGGCTAATTTGGCCCATTTAGAATGTCAGGTCTTCGTAGGCGGAGTTACCGGTGACGATGGTAATCGCAAACGTTTGGAAAAAATGTTCGCTGATATTGGTGTTGATTATCAAGGCTTAATTAAGACGCAAGGGCGGTCTACTATTACTAAATTGCGTATTGTAGGTGCTATGCAGCAAATGCTGCGCTTGGATTTTGAGGAAATCGGCGATTTAGAGCCGGCAGAGACCATTCAGTTAAATGGCTGGCTTGATGATTTGTTGGATGAAGGACTGGATGGCATCATCATTTCAGACTACGCCAAAGGTGTATGTTCGGATGATTTTTGCCAAAAGGTTATAAAGCTTGCCAATGCTTATAATGTACCGGTATTGGTGGACCCCAAGGGGGCAAACTGGGAGAAATATCGTGGCTGTACTTTCATTACGCCGAACCTAAAGGAAATGTGTGAAGCGGCAGGGAAAAGAATAGCCAACGAAGATTTGGCAGTGCAGGCGGCAGCCACAAGTGCCAGAGAACAATATGGCATAAAGAACGTGATTGTAACTAGGTCAGAAAAAGGCATGTCTCTTATCGGTCAAGAAACCATAATACATGAGCCGGCTACGGCTATTGAAGTGTTTGATGTATCAGGTGCCGGTGATACGGTAGCGGCTACACTTTTGGCGGCTGTGGCAGGAAAGCTGCCTCTTTTAGAAGCGGTTAATTTGGCAAATAAGGCGGCAGGGATTGTGGTTTCTAAGGTAGGCACTTATCCTGTTCATCGAGAAGAACTACTGAAAGAAATTTTATCGGTAGATAGAAAATTGGGCAGTGGTTATAGGCCGCTATCGAGGTCTGAGGCAGTGAGCTTGGCCAAAATTTGGCGGGCAGCCGGTGAGAAAGTGGTTTTTACCAATGGTTGTTTTGATTTACTCCATGTAGGCCATGTAACTTATTTGGAAAAGGCAGCACAGTTAGGTAAACACCTCATTGTGGGAATTAATACAGATGCTTCCGTACGTAAGTTAAAAGGGTGTAATAGGCCTTTGGTGCGCGAAAATGACAGGGCGAGAGTATTAGCGGCCTTGGGATGCGTAGACGCAGTAGTGCTTTTCCCGGAGGAAACGCCTGCGGAGCTTATAAGAGAAATAAAGCCTGATATTCTCGTTAAGGGCGGAGACTATAGCCCTGAGGAAGTAGCTGGCAGAGAAAGCGCGGGAGAAGTTAAGATTATTGAATTTGAAGAAGGATACTCTACTACAAATTTGGTTGAACACATTGCTCAACTGGCCAAGGAGGGCAAATTATGATAATTGTAACCGGTGGTGCCGGGTTTATCGGCAGTAATATCGTTAAAGGGCTAAACGAGCGTGGACGAGACGATATTCTTATAGTTGATAACCTAACGAGTATGATAAAGTTTAAAAATATTCAAGGACTTAAAGCTTTGGACTATATGGACAAAGTTGATTTCATAGAGGCCATTAAAGCCGGGAAATTCGATAAAGCAAAAATTGACGTTATATTTCACGAGGGAGCTTGCTCTGACACCATGGAGTATAATGGGAAATATATGATGGAAAATAATTTCACCTACACCAAAACCCTGATGAATTTTGCTCTAACTCATAAGATACAGTTTATATGGGCTTCTTCGGCTTCTACTTATGGCAGCGGGGCTCATGGTTTTAGTGAAAAACCTGAGTGCGAAGAAGCTTTAAACGTATATGCATTTTCTAAACTGTTTTTTGATAACTATGCCCGCCGTTATTTTTCTACAGTAGAAAGCCAATTGGTAGGACTGCGTTATTTCAATGTATATGGCCCACAAGAAAACCATAAGGGTAAAATGGCTTCTATGGTTTTCCAAATGTTTAATCAATGGATGGCTGAGGGTAAGGTTAAGCTGTTTGATGCTTATGACGGCTATGGACCGGGCGAACAAACCCGCGATTTTATCTATGTTAAAGACGTAGTCAAAGTGAATTTATTTTTCTGGGAGCACCCGGAACTAAAAGGTGTATATAACTGCGGTACAGGGCATGCTCACCAGTTTAACCATATGGCTAAGGCTGTTTTGAAGTTTTTTGGCAAGGGGGAATTGTGTTATATTCCTTTTCCGGAAGTACTGAAGGGCAAGTATCAAAGCTTTACCCAAGCCGATTCTGCCAAACTGTTGGCTGCGGGTTATGATGGCGGATTTACAGATTTTGAAACGGCAGTTATGGAATATTGTCAGGTACTGGCAAAAACCGAGGGATACTATACTAATCACTGAGACATTGGAGAATATTCATGAAGCATAAGGCGGTATTTTTAGATAGGGACGGCGTTATTAACGTTGACAATGGTTATTTGTTTAAAACAGAAGAAATAGAATGGGTAGATGGGGCTAAGGAAGCTGTAGGTTATTTGACCGGAAAAGGCTATGAGATATTTGTAGTCACTAATCAAAGCGGCATAGCTCGTGGTTATTATGGAAATGAAGATGTGCATAGGCTTCACGAATATATGAATAGGGAATTTGCCAAAGCAGGGGGCAGGATTACTAAGTTTTATTTCTGCCCTCACCATCCTACAAAGGGTATAATCCCGGAATATTCCGGTGATTGTGATTGTAGGAAGCCTAAACCGGGAATGCTGCTACAGGCTATTAGAGAGTATGATGTAGATACCGGTAAGAGCTTTCTTGTGGGAGATAAAGAGACGGATTTGGAAGCAGCAACGGCGGCCGGAGTACGCGGCTATTTATTTACCGAGGGTAATTTGCTGTCCTTCGTAAAAAAAATTTTAGAATAAAATTGTTGGGGAGCTTTTTTTCTCCTGGGATTTACCGTAGGTGGTGAGAGTTTTGGAATACAAAAACATTTTAATTATTAAAATGAGTTCTCTGGGCGACATCTTGCATACCTTGCCTTTTGCAGCAGCATTGCGGGAACGCTACCCCGAATCCAAAATATCTTGGTTGGTACATCCGCAATTTGCAGGGTTTGTCCCTGACCCGCCTCTTATTGACGAAATCATTTATTTTGATAAGGCGGCTTTTACCAAAATGAGTTGGCCAGCGCGGTTGAGTTTTGCAAAAACTTTCCGCCGCGAACTGCAGGCTAAAAAATTTGATTTGGTAATTGACATGCAGGGGTTGTTTAAAAGTGCCATAGTGGCTTTTTTGACGGGAACAAAAGATAAAATAGGCTACTGCCAGATGCGCGAAGGCAGTGGCTTTATTAGTAAGCCCATTTGTGGAGAACATTGTGGTGATCATGTCATAGAACGGTATTTAGATGTGGCGAGGTATTTGGGCGTACGGGTTAACGGGATTAAATTCCCCATGCCGAATTTAAAAACAGAAACAGTTAAAGTGCATGAACTATTGGAAGAAGCCGGAATGAAATTTCTTCGTAAACAAAAAAATATAGATGGGAAAGTGCGTTCCGGCAAGAGTCCAGGGAATCTTAGCTTTCCTGTTTTTAAGGGTCAAGATTCTTGGGAGCCTTCTGCTTATGTTGTTTTTGTTCCGGGCGCTAGATGGGAGACAAAAAAGTGGCCACCGGAATATTTTGCTAAGTTGGCGGCTATGTTTATCGCCGATGGTTTGTATGTAGTATTAGCAGGAAGTAAAGAAGATGAACGGCAGGGAGAAATTATTAAAGAGTTGGCCAATTCTCCGCAGAAAATGATTAATCTAGCGGGCAGAACTTCTTTACGTGAGCTGGCTGCGCTTATTAAAGGGTGTTATTTTTATGTTAGTGGGGATACGGGGCCTTTACATATAGCTAGTGCATTGCAGAAGCCTTTGTTAGCAGTTTATGGACCAACTAGGCCTGACAGGACAGGCCCTTATGGCAATAAGGATGCTACGGTGCTTGTTGCCCCTGTAGAGTGTGTGGGCTGCTTGAAAAAGCAGTGTAATAATTGGGTTTGTATGTATAAAGTGACGCCGGAAATGGTTTACCAAACCTATAAAAATAAAATGGGGGCGCGGCATGATTGAGTTGGCTGGTAAGAGGATTATAGTTACTTTTCTTATGCACCTAGGTGACTTAACCTTGACTACTCCTTTTCTGCGGGTTTTGCGCAAGGCGGCTCCCAACGCTCATATAACGTATTTGGTGGATGGCAAGCTCCAAGATGTGGTCTTGCATAACCCTAATATAGATGAAGTGTGGACTATAGATAAAAAGGGTAAGGATAATAATTTGAGGGCGCTATACTCTATGAGTCAAAGAATTTCTGCAGGTAAATTTGACGTTTTAATAAATTTGCACCCCAACGAAAGGTGCTCCTTTATTGCGGCTTTTGCCCATGTTCCCAGTAAATTTGGGGCAGCACATTTTTTATTCAGGCCTTTTTTTCATCCCTATTTAAAGCTTAATCGTAAGTTGCATGCGGCGGATATGTACATTGATGTACTTTCGCGGTTAGGTGCTGAGGATTTAAGCAATAATGGGCTAGAGATTTTCCCGGGATACGCAGAAAAACAAATAGCCGAGGCTTTTTGGCAGCAGCAGTGTTTAGAAAAAGCAGATAAATTGGTAGGGTTTAATATTGGCAGTGCTGTAGAAACTAAACGCTGGCCACCGGAGAGATTTGCTGAGGTAGCAGATATTTTAGAAAAAGAAGGCTACAAAACAGTATTCTTTGGAGGCTCTATGGATGAAAAGATGGTTTCTGAGGCAGTTGCCTTTATGCATGCTAAACCTATTATAGCTACAGGTAAGTTTACTATTGGTCAATTAGCCGCGGCTATGAGCCGCTGCAGTTTAATAATCACTAATGACAGTGGTCCTATGCACGTGGCCATTAGTCAAAAGGTTCCTATTGTTGCCATGTACGGTCCTAGCAGCCCGGCTTTATATGGGCCTTATACGAAGCAGGCAACTATAGTAACGGCTATGCCTCCCTGTAAAGGTTGTTTAACCGGAATGAAGCACCATTGTGATGATTTGCAGTGCATGAATAGATTAAAGGTTGCACAAGTAATAGAGGCTGCTCACAAGTGGTTAAAATGACATAGGAAAGTTAAAAAAGAGCTATTTATCATGAGTAATGATAAATAGCTCTTTTTTAGTTTATTTTCTTTTAGCTACTTCACCAAAGGCAATTTCTGCTGCCTGCAAGGTTTTTTCGAAGTCTTCATCGCTGTGGGCAAGGGATATAAAGTTTGTTTCAAATTGTGAGGGAGGTAAATAAATACCTTGTTCCAACATGGAGTGGAAGTAGATTTTAAAGGCAGCTTGGTCGGAAGTAAGTGCCGTAGAGTAATCTATCACTTTGTTCTCAGTGAAAAATACGGTAAACATAGAACCTAGCCTGTGGAATTGATAATGCAGGCCGGCTTTTTCCGCTGCGTTTTGTAATCCGGCAACGAGAATTGCCGTACGTGCAGTTAATTTAGCACAAACATCATGTTCTAGCATATATTTCAGACTGACGATACCTGCTGCCATAGCCAAAGGATTGCCGCTAAGGGTGCCTGCTTGATACATGGGGCCTATAGGCGATACCATACTCATAATATGACGTTTACCACCATAGGCGGCAACTGGGAGCCCACCGCCTATAACTTTGCCTAGGCAAGTAATATCAGGGTCGATAGCATATAAAGCTTGAGAGCCACCTTGGCCACTGCGAAATCCCGACATAACTTCGTCGCAGATAAGTAAGGCCCCATATTTTTGGGTAAGCTTACGAATATTTTCTAGGAAGTTAGCTTGGGGAAGAACTAAACCCATATTCCCGGGAGTAGGTTCCATGATAACGGCGGCAATTTCACTGCCTTTTTCTGCAAAGACTTTCTCTAAAGCAGGTAGATCATTAAAAGGTACGAGCAAAGTTGTAGCTACAGTTCCCTTGGGCACTCCGGGACTGTCAGGTGTTCCTAAAGTAGTAGCGGCAGAACCGGCTTTAACTAAAAGACCGTCGGAATGACCATGATAACAACCAATAAATTTTACAATATAATCCCGGCCTGTATAGGCGCGGGCAAGACGAATAGCACTCATAGTGGCCTCTGTGCCGGAATTGACCATGCGTACCATATCCATGGAAGGAACTAGGTTACAGACCATTTCTGCCAAAGTAACTTCGGCCGCTGTAGGAATACCGTAGGAGGTGCCACCTGCGGCAGCAGAAGCTATAGCGTCAACAACTACTGCGGGAGCATGTCCCAAAAGTAAGGGACCATAGCTCATAATGTAGTCAATATATTCGTTACCATCTAGATCGTAGAGTTTACTGCCGCGGCCATATGCCGCAAAAGGCGGATTGCCACCCACACTGCGAAAGGAACGGACGGGGCTGTTAACGCCCCCGGGAATAACTTTTTTGGCAGCTTCAAAGGCTGCGGTAGATTTAGCGTGGTTTAACATTTTATTCTCCCCTGCTATTCTTGCAGCCATTTGGCGGCATCAAGAGCGTGATAGGTAATAATCATTTTAGCTCCGGCGCGTTTAAAGCCGGTAAGAGTTTCTAAAACAATACGTTTTTCATCAATCCAGCCATTTTGAGCTGCTGCTTTGACCATGGCGTATTCGCCACTAACATTATATACACATAGGGGGCGATTAAAAGTAGCGGCAACACGAGACACTACGTCTAAATAGGCTAGAGCAGGTTTTACCATAACGATATCGGCACCTTCTTCAATGTCCAGCTCTACTTCTCGCAAGGCTTCGTTACCATTAGCAGGATCCATTTGGTAACCCTTGCGGTCACCGGCTGAAGGAGCAGAATCGGCAGCAGCACGGAAAGGACCATAGTAAGCAGAAGCAAATTTAGCTGAGTAAGCCATCAAAGCTACGCTAGAGTACCCGGCTTCATCCATAGCTAGGCGCATCACTTTAATATGTCCGTCCATCATGTTAGACGGGGCAACCATATCAGCTCCGCAGCGGGCGTGGCTTACAGCAATTTTTGCTAATAAAGGCAAAGTTTCATCATTATTAACGGTACAGCCATTTTCTAAAACGCCGCAATGCCCATGGGTTGTATATTCACAGAGACAAGCATCGGTAATAACTACCAAATCGGGATATTTTGTTTTAATGGCCTTTGTGGCTTTTTGCACAGGCTCATTATCATCCCAGGCACTGCTGCCAATGGCATCTTTATAGGACGGGAGGCCAAAAAGTAAAACGGCAGGAATTCCCAATTCTACTACTTGCGCTACAGCTTCGACTGCTTTATCAACAGAATATTGATAATTGCCCGGCAGGGTGGCAATTTCGTTTTTAATATTGGTACCGGGAACAACAAATAAAGGGAAAATTAAATCTTTTACGGATAATGAATTCTCGCGTATCATACTGCGCAGATTTTCTGTGGCACGTAAACGGCGAGGACGATAAATAGGAAAGCCCATAATAAATCACTCCTTATAATATTTCTTAATAGCTTCAACTAAACCTGCAATAGTAAATTCGGAGGCGGTTATATCTGTGGTTAAGCCATGTTTTGCACAGGTGGCGGCAGTAATAGGACCAATAACGGCAGTTTTCACTTTTTGTAAAAGGGCAGCCTCCTCACCTAAAGCAGACAAAAGGTTGGTAACTGTTGAAGAGCTGGTAAAAGTAACCAAATCTACTTCCTTATTTTTTAGTGCTGCAATTAAAATTTCACGATTAGGACAATCGGTTACTGTTTCGTAAGCATTAACTATATCTACAATAGCACCCAGAGATCGGAGAGTTTCCGGTAGTATTTCTCTGGCAATTTTTGCTCTGGCCAGAAGAATCTTGTCACCTTGTTTAATTTGTGAAGCCATAGCTTTTGCTAAATCTTCTGCTTTGTAAGCCGAGGGGACGATATCTGCATAAAGGCCTTTGGTATTTAAAGCTGCCGCAGTCTCAGAACCAATAGCGGCAATTTTTAGATGGGATAGGGCACGACTATCTTTGCAGGCTTTAAATAAGCGTTCATAGAAGAAAGAGACGCCGTTTACACTGGTAAAAACTAACCAATTGTAGGTAGCTAGCTCATTAATGGCCTTATCCAAAGGTGCAAAATCAGCAGGAGGTATAATTTTAATAGCGGGGACTTCTATAACTTTGGCCCCATCAGCTTCTAAAAGTTTGGTTATGGCGCTGGCTTGAGCACGAGCGCGAGTTACTACAATGGTTTTGCCGAATAATGGTTTATTATCAAACCAAGTTAACTGCTCACGGAGTTTAACTACGTTACCCACAATGAAAATGGCGGGTGGTTTTAAATTGGCAGCTGCCACGTCAGCAGCTGCTTTTCCTAGGGTGGTGACTAAGGTTTGCTGTTCAGGTTTGGTTCCCCAACGAATAAGGGCGGCCGGGGTATCAGCACTAAGCCCGTGAGCCATAAGCTGTTTAGTAATATTAGTTAAATTTTCTACACCCATTAGGAAAACTAATGTATCTACAGCCGTAGCAAGGCCTGACCAGTTAATAGTGGAAGCTCCCTTAGAGGGATCTTCATGGCCGGTAATAACGGCAAAAGAAGTGGCAATGTTACGGTGGGTTACGGGAATACCGGCATATTCGGCTACTGCTATGGCGGAAGTGATGCCTGGGACGAATTCAAAAGGTAATTTAGCTTCTAAAAGCGCAATTGCTTCTTCTCCGCCGCGACCAAAGACAAGGGGGTCGCCACCTTTTAGACGTGCTACAATTTTACCTTCTGCAGCTAGTTTTACTAAAAGACTATTAATATCCGGTTGACGCATAGTATGCTTGGCAGAAGCTTTGCCTACGTAAACCATTTCCGCATTAGTTCTGGCATAAGCTAGAATACGGGGATCGGCCAAACGGTCGTAGACAACAGCGTCAGCTGTTTGTAGGCATTCCATCGCTTTAATGCTAAGAAGTCCCGGGTCACCGGGTCCTGCGCCAATTAGATAAACTTTTCCGGTTTTTGTCATGTTTTCACTCCTTAAAGTATTGCGGACAGTATTTTATTGCCGCCGTTGGTTAACATTTTTCTGCCTAACTCTGCTCCTAATGCAATGCTGTTAACTGCCTTGCCACAAATTTTATCTCTTAAAACCGTTGTGCCGTCCAAAGAGGCAATAACGGCAGTAATTTCTACTTCGTCATTTTCTATAAGTGCGTGTACGCCTATGGGAACTTGGCAGCCGCCACCCAAAAGACCAAGAAAAGCACGTTCGGCGTCAGTGGCTTGTTTAGTTTCTGTGTGATTTAAAAAGTCAAGCATAGAACGTACTTCCATATCCTGTTCTCTGGTTTCTAGAGCTAAGGCACCTTGGCCTACAGCCGGTAAGCAAAATTCCCCAGGGATAATTTCTTTGATGCGGTCGTTATAACCTAGACGCTCTAGACCCGCTGCGGCTAATATTATAGCATCCATAGTGCCGGTGTCTAATTTTTTAAGACGGGTATCTACATTGCCTCTCAAGTCTACAATTTTAAGATCAGGACGTGCGGCTAAAATTTGTGCCCGCCTGCGGAGGCTGGAGGTGCCCAAAATAGCTCCTTGAGGTAAATCTTCAATGCGTTTATATTTATTGCTGACAAAGGCATCACCTGCTTTAGCGCGTTCAGTTATAGCTGTTAAAATTAAGCCGCTGGGTAATTTTGTGGGCATATCTTTTAAACTGTGGACGGCTAAATCTATTTCTCCGGCTAAAAGAGCCGTTTCTAATTCTTTGGTGAAAAGGCCCTTGTCACCTATTTGGGCCAAGGGGACATCTAAAATACGGTCACCTTTTGTGACTATGTGTTGCAGCGTAACGGTACAAGAAGGGTACTGCTTCCTCAGGCGGTCGGCGATATAGTTGCTTTGCCAAAGGGCTAAAAGACTTTTTCTAGTTCCAATAATCATATTCTTTTTCATTACCGAGATCGTCCCCTTCGTTGTTGTCTAACAAAAACAATTCACTTATCATTTTACGATACCGTTCTTCATCGCAGGTTCCGGCAACGGTATTCATGGCTGTCATAGGTTCCCGTAGAAATTTATGGGTTAACCGCTGGGTCATTAGATCAATAATATGACGTTGGTCATTGGTGAGTTCGGGCATTTTAACAAAGGCGTGTTTAAGCACACGTTGACGCATAAGATCCATCTTATCACCCAAGCGCAGCATAATGGGGCGCATGGATAAATAACGTAGTCTTTCTTTAAGTCCTTGTACTTCTTCTTCAATGATTTGTTCAGCAGTTTCTGCCTCTATTGCTCTAAGCGCTTTGTTATTATCGACTACGTCTTCCAAATCGTCAATATTATAGAGCAGAACGCCTTTCATTTGGCCTACTTCAGGAGCTACGTCTCGTGGAACTGCGATGTCAATTAAAATTAGGGGGCGGTCTTTGCGCAGGGGTAAAATTCTCTCCATGCCTTTTTGGGTAATTATGTAGTGGGTCGCTCCGGTAGAGGTTATAATAATATCGGCTTTAGCAGCACTATCCCAAAAAGCATGAAATTCGATGGGAATGCCATGACATTTAGCAGCCAGCTCTGTGGCTTTTAAGGGGTCACGATTGGCCACAAAAATTTTCTCTGCACCCTTATCACAAAGGTGGCGAGCGGTTAATTCTCCCATATGTCCGGCACCAATAATGAGCACATTGGCCTTAGCAAGGCTGCCTAGCACCTTAACTGCTAAATCTACGGCGGCGGAAGAAACCGATACTGAATTATAGGCAATACGAGTTTCTGTGCGAACACGTTTGCCCACGGCAATAGCGCGGTGAAAAAGGGTGTTTAGAAAGGTGCAAGTCATTCCCTGCCTACGCGCGATGCTATAGGCATTTTTTATTTGGCTGAGTATTTGTCCTTCCCCAATAACTAGGGAGTCTAAACTGGAAACAACACGAAAAAGATGTTTAACACAGTTTATACCTGTTAGATTATAGAAATAGTTTTGACTATACTGCTGCCCGGCAATGTGTTTTAAGAGATGGCGCATAAAAGACAGTCCTTCTTCAGGTTTGTCCAACACCAAGTAAATTTCTGTTCTGTTGCAGGTAGATAAAAGAACAACCTCAGAGAGGAACTCTGAAGCACGTAAACGCCTTAAAATTGCTTCCGTGCGCTCAGCAGAAAAGTTGAAGCGCTCGCGAACTTCAACAGGGGCAGTTTTATGGTTTAGGCCTAAAACAATTAATTGCATTAGTGATGTTCTCCTTTGCTTGTTCAATGTTGCCGGTACGGACTAATTGCATGATTTTTGGCGTTAACATTTCTTGCCAAAGTTTTTCTCGTTCTAGAGGAGTAGATGGTATGTTTTTTATATTGTTACGCATTTCCAAAAGAAAATCGGCAAAAGCAGCAAAATTATCGCCGTATGAATCACGCAATTCTCGTGTTATAAGTTTAGTTAGAGCGGGGGTTCCGCCGGTAGTTACTGTAAAAATAAGGTTACCATTTTGTATTGTGCCCGGGACGATAAAGTTTCCTAAATTGGGGCTATTAATAACGTTAACCAATTGTTTATGGCAAGAAGCCTCAGCCGCTATAGCTTCGTTAACAGAAACATTATTCGTAGCCGCAATGATGAGAAAGGCTCCCTTGGTATCCCCAGGAAGAAATTCACGCCGCAAGAGGGTGATTTTTCCCTCTTTAGCTAAGGCAAGTATTTCTGTATTAAGAGCAGGCGCTATAAGAGTAATTATAGCCCCTGCCTGCAACAGGCGTTTAACCTTTCGTAAGGCTACTTTGCCACCGCCAATAACTGTACAGGGTTGATCTTTAATATGCAATTGGATGGGATAAGTTGAACACTTTTTATTCACAACAAAACCAGCTTTCAATAGTACAATTGTAATTAAGAAGACCAATAATATAATAGCATAAAATGGGACTACTTTCTACATAGAACTTCCTTCCAATAAACTCAGTCCTAATAGTAGTGCTAGTAGTTATAAAAAAGTTCTTGCCAAATGAGCGTAAATAATGTAATATATATCAGTAACATGTTTGCTAGTATGGTCCGCTAGCTCAGTTGGTAGAGCACCTGACTCTTAATCAGGGTGTCCAGAGTTCGAGCCTCTGGCGGATCACCAAACTTGGCCG
>Ga0183100_1000090_pt1 | contig 88504 bp, 71 predicted proteins | sample Biomet2_FD_127789 | JGI IMG/M metagenome (GOLD analysis project Ga0183100, IMG submission 127789) | Microbial communities from bioreactor (seeded with anoxic lake sediment) at LBNL, California, USA - Biofuel metagenome 2 | ecosystem: Engineered > Bioreactor > Anaerobic > Unclassified ...
GCGGTTGATTTATCTGTAAAGCATTCCTGCTGTTACATATGAAGGTCTTCGTCCGTGACCTCGCCCTTGGCCACGATGTTGGTAGGGCCGGTGAGCCAGAGGTTTTTCACCTTTTCGCCCTCCAGATCCACGGTGATAATCAGCTCGCCGCCGGTCATCTTCACGCGAACGTCTTTCCCGCTGACCTTGCCCTGCAGGGTGAGGACCGTCACAAGAGATCCCGTGCCGGTACCGCAGGCGTAAGTAAAGTCCTCCACGCCCCGCTCGTAGGTGCGCTCATACACCTGATCGGGGCCGGTAATCTCGTAAAAGTTCACGTTGGCCCCCTTGGGGAAGGAGGGATGATAGCGCATCTTGCGTCCCAGATCGAAAAGTTCCCGCTCCGGAATGTCCGCCAAATGCGCCATGGGCACCACCGCGTGAGGAAGGCCCGGATTGCCCAGCTCCACATAGGAGCAGGCGTAGGTGCGTCCGTCCACTTCCACGGGGGCATCCAGACGAATGGTAGTGGGATCGTTGAGCCGGACCTTGTAAAGACGCTCCGTAATGCGCTGGCCGGTGACGATACCGGCGGTGGTCTCGATGGTCTGCCTTTCCCCGGCAAGGCCCCGCTCAAAGCCGTAGCGGCAGATACAGCGGGCGCCGTTGCCGCACATCTCGCCCAGGCTTCCGTCGCTGTTGAAAAACACCATGCGGTAGTCGGCGTCGCCTTTGGCGTTTTCCACCGCCATCATGCCGTCGGCCCCGATGGACATATGCCGCTCGCACAGGATCTTGGCCACGTCTCCCAGCTTTTCCGCCGGGATCTTTTCTTCCCGGTTATCCAGGATCACAAAGTCATTGCCTGCTCCGTTCATTTTCCAGAATTTCATGTTTAGCCTCCTCGTGTCTTTTTATGTATAATATCCGTTAACACAGAAACGCTTTTCGTTAAGTTTTTGTTAATAATATAGCAATTTCCGTGCCAACTTGCAACGAAAGTTCTTTTTTGTCGAATGTGCCAATTCTGTTCCGTCATTTTTGTTTGTTATGCTTACTATTTTTGCAGGAAGCATCTGTTTTCTGTTAAATTTTTCTCATTTCCCATATCTTTCCAGTTAAATTGTTCTGTTTTCAGGACAGTTCTTCCCGGAATAAGAACCCCTGCAAGCGCAAAAAAGAGGGCTTCCACCGGTGTGGAAGCCCTCTTTTAACCGTTAAAACAGGATGCGTCATTCAATATTATATTCTTTCAGCTTGCCGTAAAACACGGTCTTGGAAAGGCCCAGGTCTTTCATGGTCTGGGCCCGGTTGCCCCGATTTTGCTGCAGCGACTCCTGAATGATCTTGCGCTCCTCCTCTTTGAGGCGCTCCCGCAGGGTCATCTGCACAGGGGTGCCCTCCAGGCGGATATGCTCGCCGTAAATAATATCGGTGTCCGACAGCGCCACCGCGCTTTCCAGCACGTTTTCCAGCTCCCGGATGTTGCCGGGCCAGTCGTAGTGCAGAAGCTTGCTGAAAGCCTCGCCGGAGAGGCATTTTTCCGGCATACCATAGGTGGTGCGGATTTTTTCCATGAGGTTTTCGATAATGAAATAGATATCCTCCCGGCAGTTCCGCAAAGGCGGCAGCTCGATGGCGAAGGCGCTGAGCCGGTAGTAAAGGTCCTGGCGGAAGCGGCCGGTGGCCACCTCCTGCTTGAGATTGCGGTTGGTGGCGGCCAGGATCCGCACGTCCACCGGCACCATCTTGGTGGAGCCCACCCGGCAGACCACCTTATTCTGGATGACGTTGAGCAGCTTGGACTGAATATTCAGCGGGATCTCACCGATCTCGTCGAGGAAGATGGTGCCGCCGTTGGCCTCTTCAAAAAAGCCCGCCTTGCCTTTGGGGTTGGCGCCTGTAAACGCGCCGCCCACATAGCCGAACATCTCGCTTTCAAACAGCGTGGGGGTGATGGTGGAGCAATCCACCGTGACAAAGGGGCCCTTGCGCCGCTGCGCCCGGCAGATGGCCGACGCCAGAAAGGACTTGCCGGTGCCGCTTTCGCCGGTGATGAGCATGTTGCAGTCCAGCTGCGAGAGCTTGAAGGCCCGGCGCTTCACCGCCGCCATAGCCGTGCTGTTGCCGAAAAGGGAGCTGAAGGCGTTGCTCTCGTCCAGAAAATTCAGCCGCTCCGTCTCCCGGTACTTTCGCTCCGCGGAGCGGATGGCGGTGTTGCGCTCCAGAATGGTATCTTTCATGTACTCGATGTTGCGGAAACGGACGATGACCCCCGCCACCTGCTCCCCATCCATCACAGGCAGCAGCGACGCCACCAACGCGTAGCCGTTGACCTCGTATTCCTTGTCCTCGTACTGTGCCGCCTCGCCTGTCATCACCCGGCGGATGTCGTCGTCAAAGACCTTGCCCTCAAAGAAATTCTGGTAGTGGTAGCCCACCACGTTGATCTCAAAGTCCGGGCTTTTGGCGATGAAGCTGTCGCCCCGAAACAGGTTGCCGATGGACTCTTTCCGGGCGGAGTAGCCCTTTTCCTCCCAGAACTTGACCTTCCGGGTGTGGCTGTCGATGGCCACCAGCTGGGCAATGCTCATGAAATAGGGGATGGCATAGCTCTCGCCGTCCACCTCCACCCGGGCCTGCCGCTCCTCGCCGCCGATGAAAACGCGGATGTGAAAGCCCTCGAACTCGGTTTCCAGGCTGAACTGGTCGGTGATATCCCGGCGGCGCAGGTATTTATAGACTCCGCAGCTGCCGGGCACCCGGTACAGGCCCACTGCCAGCACCGCGTCCCCCTTCTGTATCTTCTTGTCGCTCACACCGATGGCAGAAAGCTCCTGGGGCTGCAAATTGCCGTCGTCATCCCCCAAAAAGGTGTCCGCCACCACAACGATATCACCCTCTGCCAGACGGCCCGCTTCATGGGCGGCGTGGCAGTGGTTCACAAGACCGAACTGTTTTTTCGCGTTTTGATTGATATGGGTGATGTCCCCCCCGGTGTTCAGTATGAACATGGCCTGTGAGGAACTCTCCATAATGCTTTGCAGAATATCCACAGGGCTTAATCCTTTCTTTCATCGGCGTCGGCGAAAGCCAAAAGCGCCCTTTTTACTCTTCGTGTCCCGCCCCACGGGGCGTACACGCTTCTATCCTATCGTTTTTCCCCGCCGTTTTCAACGCCCGTTTTTTCCTTCTTTTCCGGGCTAAAGCGAAAGCGGGCGCGGCACACCGTCTCCCCCTCCCGGCTGAGACGGCAGAACCAATCGCCGCCGCCGCCCTGACGGCTGATGAGCAGCTCCTGCCCCTCACGGCACTCGCTGTCGTAATGCACCTCCGCCTCCTCAATATCCCATGCCATCAGCGTCTCATGGGGGAAGGTGTTCAGCGCCAAACGCACATACTCCACGTTGTTGACGTGGTGGGACATATCAATGTGCTGGGAATAGATCCTCTGGCGGTAGACCGGTCGGTCGGCCGCCGGGTCAAAGCGCAGCTTGTCGAAGACCGGGGGGCAGACCGCCGGGGGAAAGCCCTCCGCGGGGTAGGGAAACTCCTCCAGCCGCCGGGGCTTGTGGGTCTCAAGATCCAGCGGTACCAGCTCCTGGCATCCCACCACCAGCAATTCGCCCGCCGGGGCGCGCAGCTCCATGTTGATATGCGCCCGCACTCGGCGGTTGTCGATGGGATACACTCGCAGCACCACCGGCTCATCCCACGCCGGGCGGCGCAAAAAGCGGAGTTTTGTTTTATAGACCACCCAAAACGCTCCGTAGTCGCGGCGCAGGGGGATATTGTCGCATTGCAGCTGTCCCAGGCACGCTGTCATGCCGTCTTGCAGCATAGCAAAGGTCTGATAGGTGCCCAGGCGCACCGTTCCGTCGGTATCCGAGGCGGTGACGATCCGTTCCTGCCGGTAGATCATTCCATACACTTCTTTCTTTATTCTCATACACTGTCCCGATTATAGCACACTTTTTTCGCAAAAACCAGTCCGGGGCGTATGGGTTGATTTGCCAGCCGGAAGAGTCTATAATGGCACCATTCCCCACGCTCCGGCGCGCGGTATTCGGAAAGGGGTGGCACAGTGGACGCGTTTTGGTACAGTCTTTTCTATATTGTCTTCTGGGGCGTCGCCTCCCACTTCATCGGCCAATGGCTGCCCCGGTGCTGGTTCCATCCCGGGCGGGGCGTGTTTGCCTGCCGCCCCTGGGAGCGGAACGGCCGAGCCTATGAAAAGCTGGCCATCCGCCAATGGAAGACCAAAGTCCCGGATATGAGCCTGATCCTGCGGGATATGCTGAAAAAAGAAGTCAGGGCCGACAACACCTCCGCCGGTCTTTTCCGTCTGGCCACGGAGACCTGCGTGTCCGAAACGGTCCACGTCCTGCTGATCTTTGTCTCCGTCCCCATCCTCTTTCGGTGGAGGAGCCGCTGGGGCGCGGTCTTTTGTCTGGTCTACAACGTGCTGGGGAATGTGCCCTACATTTTCATCCAGCGGTATAACCGCCCGCGTCTTTTGGCGCTGGCGGAAAAAAAGAAGCAAAAGGAAGAAAACGCATGAAACTTCTGATCCTGTCCTGCAACACCGGCGGCGGGCACAACTCGGCGGCGGCCGCCATCCGCAGCCGTTTCGAGGCTGCGGGACACCACTGCCGGGTCGTCAATACGCTGGATTTTCTGCCCAAAGCCACGGCGGAGCTCATCAGTAAGGGCCATGACTTTGCCTACCGTCACATTCCGCTGATCTACGGCGCAGGCTATCGCTATGAAGAAAAGCACGCCTCCGTCCCCTTTTACGAGCAGACTCTGCGGGGGGCCGATGGCCTGCGGGAGTATCTGTCCGATCACCCGGCGGATCTGGTGATCTGCGTCCACGTCTTTTCCGCCATGATGATGACGGAGCTGCGGCACAACTGGGGGCTGCTCCTTCCCACCTACTTCGTGGCCACCGACTATACCTGCAGTCCCGGCGTCAGCGATCTGGACGTGGACGGCTTTCTCATTCCCCACAGCCGTCTGGTGGACGAATTTACGGCGGCGGGCATCCCGGTGGGAAAGCTGTATGTCACCGGTATCCCGGTGAAAGAGGAGTTTACCCGTCGGGAAAGCCGGGACGAGGCCCGGGACACGCTGGGTCTGCCCCGGGAGGGGCGGCTGGTGCTGCTGGCCACGGGCAGCATGGGCTGCGGCCCTATCCGCACCACCTCGCTGCGTATGGAGCGGGTGTTGGGTGAAAACGACCGTCTGGTGGTGATCTGCGGCAAAAACAAGCGTCTTTACCGGGACCTCACCTTTCTCTTTTTCCAGAACAGCCGGGTGAAGATCGTGGGCTACACCGACAAAATGCACCTGTATATGCGTGCCTCCGACGTGCTGGTGACAAAGGCCGGTGGCCTGAGCACCACGGAAGCCGTGGCCGCCGGAGTGCCGCTTTTGTATCTCAACGCCGTGCCGGGGTGTGAGAGCCGCAACATCGAGTTCATGACCCGGTGGGGCTACGCGTTGGCGGCGGAGGACGAGCTGCGTCTGCCGGGTCTTCTGAGCGACTGTCTCAGCGGCGCGGTTTCCTTGCAGGCAATGGTGGCCCGTCGGGAGGGCGCTTTTCCGGAGCACGCGGCGGACAACATCTTCCGTCTTACCCTGCGGGGCGACACCCGATCCAAAAAAATCAGGACGATGGCCACATAAAAAAGGCACCGGAAAAACGACAATTTTGCTTTTCCGGTGCCTTTCCCTTTGCCGTTTTATTCTCTTCGCAGCGCCTCGATGGGATTGAGTTTGGATGCCTTGACGGCGGGGATCAGTCCAAAGACGATACCGATGCCCATGGAAAACACCACCGCGATCACAATGGCCGGTATACTGATGGCCACCGGCGTGGCCATCACCTGCGCCATCAGTTTGGCCAGCATGATGCCCACAATGACGCCCAAAATACCGCCCAGGCTGGTCAGCACCGCCGCCTCCGTCAAAAACTGCCACATAATGCGCCGCCGCTTGGCGCCGATGGCCTTTTTCAAGCCGATCTCACGGGTGCGCTCGGTGACGGATACCAGCATGATGTTCATGACGCCGATGCCGCCCACCAGCAGGGAAATGCTGGCGATCCAGATAAGCTGGCGGTTGGTGGAAGCGGAGAGCTGTTGCAGCTGCTTGGCCTGCTCCAGCAGGTCAAGGCTCTTGTAGCTGTACGTCTGTCCCGCGATCTGACTGCCCGCCAGAGCCGCGGCCGCCGCCTTCCCCGCCTTGGTCATATCGTCTGTGGACACGGCCCGCAGCGCCACGTTCTGGGGTTCATCGTACCGGTAAACCAGAGGCCAGCACTCCACGGGGATAAACAGTGCCCCGGTGGAGGTGTCGGCATACATCTGGTAATCCTGCACGGTTTTGATGGTGGGCTTGAAGGCGCTGTTTTTCCCGACCACGCCCACCACCGTAAAGGGCTCGCCCTGGATCTCCACCGTGCGACCCAGGGGGTTCAGACCGGGGAACAGCACGCTCACCGCCTTTTCACTGACGATGACCACCTTGCGGTTTTTTTCAAAGTCCGCCTGACCAAAGCCCCTGCCGTACAAAATGCGGTAGCCGTTCACCGACAGATAGTGGCTGTCCACGCCGAAGAGACTGCCATTGAAGGCGGTGGCGCGGTAGTAGATGCCGTCGGTATAGGTGCGGCTGCGGTAGAGCGATGCCTCCTGCACACCGGCGATCTCCTCCAGCGACGCGCGGGTCTGCTCGGAGATCACCGGCACGCCCGCCGGCAGATCAGAGTAGCCCATCTCCACCGGCGTGTCGTTCTGGCACAGCTGCACGTTCACCACGTTGGTGCCCGAGCCGATGAGGTTGGCCTTGATCTGCTCGTTGGTGCCCTTGATGGTGGAAACGATGGTGATGATGGAGGCGATGCCGATGATGATGCCCAGCATGGTCAGAAGAGAGCGGAGCTTGTGGTTCCAAATGCCCTGAAAGGCCAGCGCTATATTTTCCAGCATTCCGTTCCCCCCTTAATATCCGTAAAACTGATCGGGCGTCGCTTCCGTGGTCTGCGCGCCGCTGCGTACCGTATTGCCGTAGGGGAAGGCCACATAATCGGACACCGTGAGGCCGTCCAGCACTTGGGTGTAGTAGCCCCAGGCGCTCTTCCCCGTCCGCACCGTGCGCTCTTCCAGCCGGCCGTCCGTTCCCCGGATGAAGACCACGCTCTTGCCGTTTTCCGTAAGGATAAATTCATTTTGCAGGTAGATCCCCTCTTGCGTATCCGCCGGGGTATAGAGCACCTGCACCATTTCCCCCTCCCGCATCTTGGCATCGCCGCTCACCTGCACAGTCAGCGGATAATAGGTATTGCTGCCGCTGCCGCCCACGAAGCTGCTGTCCATGGGCGTGTCACCCAGCGCCGTCACCGTGCCCCGGTATTCGTTGTTGTTCTCCCAGGAGCGAATGGTGACGCTCTGCCCCAGACGCACGGCGGCGCGGTCCAGCTCGCTGCACGCCGCTTCCACATAGAAACCGCCCCCGTCCGAGATCTCGATGACGGGGCTTGCCGTAAGGGAAGCTGTCTTGGCGTCCCGCACGGTTTTGACAACGCCGCCCGTCTTGGCCGTCACGGTTCCGCTATCCTTCTCCTGCTGCTTTTTCTCATACTCCACCTGGGCGATCTGGGCGGAGATGGTCAGTTTTTTGATCTCCTGCTCTTTCCTGGCCCGCTTCACCGCCAGCTCCTCGGCGGTGAGTCCCTTTTCCGTCTCCTGCCCCGTGATGGCCGGCGGCAGCTGCGGCTGATACATCCGGAACGTGATCTCGCCGTCCTTCTCCGTCAGATGCAGACCCCAGCTTTCCTCCACAGCGCCGGTCCGGGTGGAACCCATCCGCACCAGAAAAACCGCCCAACCCTCCGCCGCCCCCTGGGGCAGCAGGGTCTTGAGATAGGCCCGGGAATAGGTATTGTCTGTCCCCCAAAGGATGTAAAGGGGATCGTCCTCCGTCCCCTTACCGCTGAGCAAAAAGGGCGTTTCCAGCGGTGTTTCGTCGTCTTTTGACGGCGTGGAGGGCTGCTGGTTTTGCAGCGCCGTCAGCTCTCGCCGGGCGGTCTCCAGCTGCGCCTGCAATTTCTGGGCCTGGATCTTGGCCTGCTGCAGCGCCAGATCCGACAGCGTGGTGTCATAGCGCAAAAGCACGTCGCCCTTGTTCACCTGCTGCCCCTCTTTTGCCAGCACCTCCGTCACCTGCTGGGTGCCGGAGAGATACACGTTTTGCAGGTGATCGGCTTTCACGGAGCCGCTGGTCTCGGTGCCGCCGTCCACATAGTCGGTCATGGAAAAATTCTGCACGGCATAGACCTTGACAGCGCCGCCGCTGCCCCGCGCCAGAAGCAAAACACCGTAGACCAGTCCGCTCACCGCCGCCAGAATCGCCAGCGTCAGAAGGGTCGTTTTCACTGCTTTAGGCATGAGCATCCCCTCCTCCCGACAGCACGCCATCCCGGATCTGGTACACCATCTGGGCGCAGGCGGCAATGGCGGCGTCGTGGGTGATCATCACGATGGATACGCCGCCGTCGTGGAGCTTGTCAAAAAGCTCCATCACCTGCCGGCCCGAAGCGGAATCCAAAGCGCCTGTGGGTTCGTCCGCCAGCAGCAGCTGGGGCTGACACACCACGGCCCGGGCGATGGCCACTCGCTGGCATTGTCCGCCGGAGAGCTGATCCGGCCGGTGATCCATCCGATCCTCCAACCCCACCAGCGTCAGCGCTTCCACCGCCCGGCGCCTGCGCTCTTCCCGGCCCACGCCGCCATAGAGCAGCGGCAGCGCCACGTTTTCCAGCGCCGTCATTTTGGGCAGCAGGTTGAAGGACTGGAACACAAAGCCCAGCTTCTTGTTGCGTATTTCAGAGAGGTGGTTGTCGGAGCAGCCCACCACGCTCTCGCCGGAGAGCAGGTATTCCCCCGAGGTGGGCACATCCAGACAACCGATGAGGTTCATCAGCGTGGTCTTTCCGGAGCCGGAGGGGCCCATGATGGCCACATACTCCCCCTGTCCCACTTGCAGGCACACGTTTTTCAAAACCGGCGTCACGGTCTTTCCCATGGGGTAATCCTTGCAGATATTCGTCATTTCCAGAATCATTTTGCCGCCCCCGTACTGCCAAGGCCCTTGTCGGCGACGGTGATGCCCGCGTTCTCGCCGCCGCCGAAGGAGTAGGCGTCCAGCCGGGACACGGCTATTCCCTCTTTAAGCGTATCGTCGGGATAGGCGATGTAGTCCTGGGCCGTGAGACCGCTGTCCACGCGCCAGGTATCGGTATCCGCCTGATGATTTGACAGTTTCACCGGGCGTTTTTCCAGCTTGTTCTGGGCGCTAGCCACCCATACCCAGGGGCTGCTTCCCGCTGCGTCTGCAAAGTAGTCACTGGGCAGCCGCAGTTCCGCGGACTGACCCTGCCCCACATCCGGCTCCACGAAAACGTGCTGACCCAGCAAAAGCCCCTCCCCCGTTTCCAGCTTCACATAAAAGGGATATTTGCTGGCCCCCGCGGCTGTTTCGCTGCCGCCGGCAGAAGAAGAAGAAGCGTATTTTTCTGTCATAAGGCCGCCATTGCTGGTGGAAATGGGATTTTCCCAGTCGATGCGGGACACGCTGCCTTTCCACACCGCCGTGTCGTCCACACGGGAGCGGATCAGCACCGCCGTTCCCTCGGTGAGGGCGGCGCGGTTGGTCTCGTCGATGGTGCCCTTGACCTGATAGCCGCCGGCTTCCACCAGCGAGACCGTCGGCTTTGCGCTGCCGCTGCTGTCCGTGCCGCCGTCGGTGTTCACCGCCAGCACCCGGCCGTCCACCGGCGATGTCACGGCATTGCCGCCCACAGCGCCTTGCAGCCTGTCGATCTCCTTTTGCTGCAGCGTCAGGTTGTACTGCGCCTCCCGGATGGCGGTTTCCAGCGCTTGGATCTCCAGCGTGTAGGACAGCTGGCCCTCGGCGGGCGCCGCGGCCTTTTCCTTTTCCAGCTGCGCCTTCTGATCGCTTTGCGCCTGGATGTCCACCTGCATCTGCTGGTGTTGCAGCTTGGCCTTGTCCAGATCCATCTGTGTGGAGGCGGTGTCATAGGTAAAGAGCGTCTGTCCCTTGGTGACGTCGTCGCCCACGGACACCCATACCCGCTCCACCGTCTTAGTATCGTCCTTCTTCACGTCTGTCTGTTTGCCGGCGGAGACCACCCCCGCGTAGCGGTTCACCTGTCCCGCCGCGTCAAGACCGGTGAGCATAGCCACCGACTGCGCTGTCACGCCGTTGCTGCCGCTGCTGGCGCCGCAGCCCGCCAGGGTGGCCAGCAGCAGTGCCGTCAGCAAGATCGTACCGATTTTTTTCATACACATTTCCTTCCTTTTTGATCGGGTGGGAGTTTAATTCTTAGACGGCAGGCGCGTTCCTTTTGTTCCGCCGGGGCAAAAGGGAAAATCCTCTCCCGCAAAAAGCGCAAAAAAACAAGAGGGAACATCCCTCTTGTTTTTTCCTTTATTTTTCTTTTTCGATCAGGGGCAGATACTCCATATATTTGGTATCCATGGCACAGCTGTACTGAGCGCAGTCGCAGAATTTTTCCACGGCTTTCCGGGTCTTTTCAATGGGCTGCAGCGTCCCGGCGCCGGCCACGCAGCCACCGGGGCAAGCCATACCCTCCAGCAGATAGCCGTCGTATTTGCCCGCCTTGGCCATCAGCAGCAGTTTTTTGCACTCCTCCAGACCGTCGGCGTAGGCCACCTTCACTTCCCTGTTCGGGTCGATGCGGTGGATGGCGTTCACCACCGCCTTGGCCACGCCGCCGGAGACGGCAAAACCTCTGGCGTCACTGCTGGCGGAGTTCAGCGCCGAAGCTTCGGACATGGGGATCTGCTCTTTGTCCACGCCCTTGGCGGCGAACATCCCCAGCACCTCTTCAAATGTCAGCACGAAGTCCACCTCGCTGCGGACGGTGCGGCGGCTGGCCTCCAGCTTTTTGGAGTCGCACGGCCCCACAAAGGCCACCTTGCAGCCGGGATGCTTCTCTTTGATCATGCGGGCGGTGAGCACCATGGGCGTCAGCGCCACGGAAATGTTGTGGGACAGCTCCGGGAACATTTTCTTCACCAGATCGCTCCAGGAGGGGCAGCAGGAAGTGACCATGAATTTGTGCTTTTCCGGCACCTCTTTCAAAAAGTCCTCCGCCTCTTCCACCACGCACAGATCCGCACCGATGGCCACCTCGTACACGTCCTTGAAGCCCAGGCGCTGGAAGGAAGCCTTCATTTTGCCGGGAATGGCGTCTGAGCCGAACTGGCCCACAAAGGCCGGAGCCAACGCCACGTAGACCGGCGTGCCGCTTTTGATGGCCATGATGGTCTGAAAAATCTGGCTCTTGTCGGCGATGGCGCCGAAGGGACAGGCCACCAGGCACTGGCCGCAAGAGGTGCAGCGTTTATAATCGATGGTGGCCCAGCCGTGTTCGCCGGCATTGATGCATTTGATGCCGCAGGCCTTGCGGCAGGGGCGCTCCTGGCGCAATATCGCCGTAAAGGGGCAGGCCGTCACGCATTTGCCGCACTTGATGCACTTGCTCTGATCCACGTGCGCCTTGCCGTTCTGCCGGTAAATGGCGTTCTTGGGGCAGATCTCCATGCAGGGATGCTCCAGGCAGCCCTGGCAGGCGTCGGTGACATGCACCATGTTGTCGGGGCATTTGTTGCAGGCGAATTTGATGACGTTGATCAGGGGCGGCTCATAATATTTTTCCGCCACCACGCTCTCCTCAATGCCGTCGGAAAGCTGGGAATATTCCGAAAACTTGCGGGCAGGCATTCCCATGGCCAGGCGCAGCCGCTCGCCCACCACGGCCCGTTCCACGAAAATACTGTCCCGATACGTGGAAATTTCTCCCGGTATGATCTCAAAAGGTAGTTGCTCCAGTCTTTTGCCGTAGTCGCCGCCTTCATAGGCCATTCTGGCAACTTCCGTAAAAACCTGGTGACGTATCCGGGTCTTACCGGTTTCCATTCCGCGCATAGTGTCAATGCCTCCGTCTTTCTGTCCTTAAAGTATTTCTTTTTCTGTCATTCGCAAGTACTATGCTTATAATTTCACAAAGTTTCATTTCTGTCAACCCCCTGCGGCCGCTAAACAGGTGCTTATTTCCACATTTCATCTTTTAACACAGGAAAGGTCTCTTTTTCCCCTCTCAGACTGTCAAAATCTCATCGGGTCCCCGCCGCCCTGCCGTTTCCTTTTTCCGCCGCCGGGCGGGGTGCCGGCGTCAAAAAAGCGGCGCGCGCCTTTTTCGACAATTTGGGACAGGAAAGGTTTCTTTTTCACGTCTCTTGTGGTAAGCTAATAAAAAAACGCGGGGGGCACCCCCGCATTGGGGGAGAGTTTTTTGCAGTACATTGCCATCAGCGGGACGGTGGGCTCCGGGAAGACGACGCTGCTCAACCGTCTTTTGCAGCGTCTGGGCGACCGGGCGGATTTTCACCGGGAGCGTCCCGAGGATAACCCGTACATCACCGATTATTATGCCGATTCCCAGCGCTGGTCGTTTCACAGCCAGGTGGCGTTTCTCTCCTTATATTTTGACGATCCCCGCTGGAACGGTTCTCACCGGGAGTTTTTCTTTTTTGACCGCAGTTTTCGGGAAAATCTCATCATCGCCCGCTATCGCCGGGACCAGCAGGATCTGACGGAGGAGGAATACCGCATTCTTTGCCGCTTGGGCGAGGGCATTGCCGACCTGATGCCGCCCATCGACAAGTACATCTATCTGGACTGCTCCTCCTATGTCATCAGCGAGCATATGAAGGCCCGCGGCCGGGACTATGAAGAGGATCTGGATATGTTCTATATTTTTGAGCTCAAGCGTCTTTACGACGAGTGGGAGGGAACGCTGCCCAAAGAAAAAACGCTGGTGGTGAATATGGATGAGGAGTACGATCTGGAGGCCATCGTTCGTTTTATCGAAAGCTGAAATTCGCACAGCCCCGCGGGTGGAATGCCGCGGGGCTGTGCGTTTCCTTATGCGCCATAGGCCACAAGTACGATCTGCTTTCCAAATTTCTGAGCAAAAGTCTGCTCCATGGAGACGATCTCCGACTGTTCGCTGACACTCAGTGATGCAAAACCTTCTGTCATGATGATTCCCTCCCGCCCATATTCTGTGCCCGCAAGGCGCTGCTTATGCGGCAAAGCGGCCCCGGCAAAACAAAAAAGCCCGCGGCCTTTAAAAGGCCACAGGCTTTTGGTGCCCCGTCGGGGATTTGAACCCCGGACACCCTGCTTAAAAGGCAGGTGCTCTGCCGACTGAGCTAACGGAGCAAACGGTTATCGGAAAGGATGCAGACATCCAATGATTTTTGGCAGGGATGGCTGGACTCGAACCAGCGGATGAGGGAGTCAAAGTCCCTTGCCTTACCACTTGGCTACACCCCTATGTGGAAAAGAATAAGGGATTGGGATTGCTCCCAATCCCTTATTAGTGGGGTGGGTAAAGGGACTCGAACCCTCGACACCCGGAACCACAATCCGGTGCTCTAACCAACTGAGCTATACCCACCATATAGGTCATTTGCCCGCTGACTTGTCCTCATTTACGAATAGAGGTGGTACCCCAGGAGGGGTTCGAACCCCCGACCTACCGCTTAGAAGGCGGTTGCTCTATCCAACTGAGCTACTGAGGCTTATCAATTGGAGCGGGTGACGGGAATCGAACCCGCATCCCCAGCTTGGAAGGCTGGTGCCCTGGCCATTGTGCTACACCCGCATTTGGCCCTCCGCCTAAATCGTCAGCTTAAAGATAATAGCATGGAAGTTGCGTTGTGTCAAGGCGTATTTCAAAGAAAATTCGTGTTTTTTTGTCAAAGAAGCAGAAAGGTAACGCCCCGGTTGTAAGCGTCCAAATCTCTATCCTGCCGCAGAGCCGGACACAGGGCAAACGACGCTCTTGTTTCCTCTTCAAAAATGCTGAAAGTCTCCCCCGGCAGGCACTTGCGCAGTTCTCCCCGCTCCACGGCGGCAAGGGCATACTTCCGGCATTCCGTGCGGATGCGTCCGCCTTTTCCGCTGGAGCCGTAGCCATGGATCACTTTGAGGGCCGCGCATTTCTGCCGCCGAGCCTGTCCGATCTCCATGGCGAGGCGCTTCACAGCCTCGTCCGCCGCCGGGCGCCCCTCCTCCAGGTCGATGATCCGCAATCTGTTCATTTTTTCGCCTCTTGTGATAAAAAATAGTGAAATAAAGGAGCCGCGTCCACCGCGTCGTCCCGCGCTCGGTCATAGGACTGCCGCTCCGGGTGCCACTGCACGCCCAAAATGGGCAGTTTTCTGTGGACGACAGCCTCGATCACACCATCCTTGGCCCACTGCGCCACCTCAAGGTCCGTTCCCAGGCGCTCCACAGCCTGGTGGTGGTTGCTGGTGACGCAGGCCGATGGCCCCCACAACTCACGCATCACGCCCGCGGTCTGCGTCGGGTGGATGAGATCACCCCCCGGCGACTGATGCCCCGGGATCCTGGCAAACAGCGTGCCTCCGAAGTAGACGTTCAGCGCCTGCATACCGCGGCAGATGCCAAGAATCGGCCTTCCGCTGCCCGCAAACGATTGTATCAAAAAGGTATCGGTGGCGTCAAGGTCTCTCAGAATATCGCCGCCGCCGGGCAGCAGCAGCGCGTCGCAATCCAAACTCCGGTACAGATCTCGTGTCAGCCGCACCTCCGCGCTGCAGCGCCGCAGCGCCGCGGCATAATTGCCGTACTCTCCGTTTTCTCCGTAAAGATACACCGTCTTTCCCATTTTGAACCGCCTCCCTCCTTCATATAATGAGTGGTCTGAAAGAGATATTCACAAAAATCAATATTGCAAGGCGGCAAAAAGCATGGTATCATAGTTGCGTTCCATTTTGGCACGAATCTCCGCGCCGATGAAATCTGTATAAGGACAGGTGTCAAAGTGGTCATAACGGCCCTGACTCGAAATTCCTTGTGCCTTAGGTCTTTTCGTTTCACAAGAATCCTTTGTTTTCAAGGGTTTAGGGCGGGTTCGAAAACTAAATATTTTGCTGTTCTACCCTGGAGTTCTACCTTTTGAATTTCTTTTTGAAATTTTGAAAATTTGGTAAAAAACCAGGTGAACATACATGGAAGCGTATCGAAGTGGTCATAACGGCCCTGACTCGAAATCAGGTAGCCCGCAAGGGCTCGTGGGTTCGAATCCCACCGCTTCCGCCAAAATCCCCTGGAAATGCTACATTTTCAGGGGATTTCTCTATCTAGTCGTGCTGCCTGGATTTGAATTTCGCAGCTTTGTGATGCCCAATGCTGCTCGGATTTTGCTGCCCATTGGCTTTCGTCGTTTTCGGCCTTATAAAAAGCATACGGAGAAAATGTATAGCGTGATGCCCGTTTGATGCCCACATTCCCTAAAAAGCTATAAAAAGTAGTGTGGAGCTGTAAAAACTCACGTCGTTTACAGCTCCATTTCACTGCTTTTCTTTTTGCTCTGCTTCGCCGGTTTTGCAGGCTTCTCGGGCTCTTTCTGCGGATGCAACGCCTTGTGGTAGGTATCCAGCACGGTCTTTTTTCTGTCCAGCCGAACATCGACATACTGTGCTGTTACTGCTTCAAGGTTGGTGGAGATACCGAGCGAAATCCCGATACCTTTGAGTGTATGCCCTAAAATTTCACCGACGGTATAAAAATCGCCGGTGAGCTGGTGCATGTTCGTGGCCGCCGTATGCCTCAAATCATGAAAGCGAATATGCGGCATTTCAAGGTGCCGGATAAGTTGCCCAAAAGCGGTTGATACGGCGTCGCGCCGATAGGGTGCACCATCCGGCTTGGACACCACCAGATTGTTGTCGTAGTACGCTGCCCCCGCCGCTGCGGTCAATTCCTTGCGGCGCTCCTGCATGGCAAGCTGCCGTTCAAAGTAAGCTTTCGTCAAATCCGTGATAGGCAAGATGCGGTCGTTGGATTTCGTCGGTGCCATATCACTCTGACCGATTCAGGGATGGAAATCGCCGAGCGTATAAGCGTATATATACGCGCCATAGATTGCTGACCGATTTTTTTATATGGCTGGGCGTGGATAAAATACAGCTCGTGAGGATGCCTGTAAAGTGGACCACGACCTCAGCGAGAAAACCTTTGAGGTCATCTGCCAACATGTAGACAGGGAGAAAAGGTAAGATTAAAAAATCTTTGAAATATCATGGGCGAAGAAAAAATAATGGAAATGGACGAACAGCAATTCCTTGTGGTGCAGGATTCATCTCAGGTAGATATGTGGGATAGAAAGAGATAAAACAGATGAGATATACGGTATTATTTCGGGGTATCAATGTCGGCGGCCAAAACATTGTCAAGATGAACGACTTGAAACAGTTGTTACTTAACATGGAATTTAAAAACGTTCAAACCTATGTTCAAAGCGGTAATGCGGTTTTGGAGTCTGATCTTGATGAAACTGCCTTACAGAACAAGATTCACGACGGTTTTATTAAACGGTTTGGGTTTGAAAGCGGCGTGATAATCAGGAGTATTGATGAGATTCAGTATCTTATCGCCCAGCTTCCGTTCTCACCGGATGAGCTGATTGCTGCCGAAATGACCGACCCTCAAGTGGAACATCTATATGTTTATTTTTTAGATAGCCTGCCGGAGCAATCCCAGCTGGATACCATTTACAGAAAGTATGACAGCCCGGACATGCTGCGGGCGGGGAAACGGGAGTACTATCTTCTTTGCCATCAAAGCATACGAAAATCAAAACTGGCTGGTTATATGTCCAGGGCATTTGATATGGTTACAGTACGAAACTGGAAAAGCGTTTGCAATTTATATAATATGATGGCAGATATACCGGTACGAAAAAAATAGGAGGGTGTTTATATGCCGTATGGGCCGAGTCCAAATGCCGTTTACCCAAATGAAAATATCAAAAGCATTTATTTCATTAAAAATACCATTACCCGTTCTAATATTACCGTGGGTGACTACAGCTATTATAGTGGCCCGGACGGTGCGGAGCGATTTGAAAAGCACGTAACCCATCATTACGAATTTTTAGGTGACAAGCTCATGATCGGAAAATTCTGCGCCATTGCTAAAGGCATCGAATTTGTTATGAACGGTGCAAATCATCGGCTGTGCAGTGTGACCACCTATCCATTCAATATTATGGGGCATGGTTGGGAAAAGGCAGCTCCATCTTTGGAAGATTTGCCGTTTAAGGGAGATACCGTTATTGGCAACGACATTTGGATCGGGCAGAATGTCACGGTTATGCCTGGAGTACACATCGGAGATGGTGCGATCATTGCCGCAAATTCCGTTGTAGTAAAGGACATTCCGGCTTACCACATTGCGGGAGGAAACCCCGCGCACATTATCCGCAAACGCTTTGATGATGATCTGATTTCCTATTTGTTGGAAGTGAAATGGTGGGACTGGCCTGCTGAAAAAATTTTCGAGAATTTGGATGCCCTATGCAGTGGAGATTTAATGAAAATCAGGAAAATCCAACTTTAATAGCTGATGTTCACGTTGTATTTTAAGGATAGCATTTTCTTTCTTTGTTGCAGCGGTCACGCAGACACATATATATGCTGTATAGTTGGACAAAAGAAAAAGCCATTGCGATCACTATATAGCGATCGCAATGGCTTTTTCTTTTAGAATATTTGTAAATATGTCTGCTCCCGTTCAGGAACATACTCAAACATAGCGTGGTCACTGGACAAATCAAATACACGCTTTTTCCCGTTACACAGGATTACACGAATCTGCGCATTACAGCCTTCACGAATGATTCCGCTCATTTTTCCACCCACAGGAGATCGTAGCGGATGCCCTTCTTGATGTGTATTCACCATAATATCAAGAGAAAGGCCTTTTTGCTCCAATTGGATATGGTGTTCCTCTGCTGATTTAATTTTAACACCCTTGTAGGTTGCCAACCTGTATTCTTTGCCTCCATACATGATTGCACAGATGCAGCCGGTAAAATGCATGACGCCAAAGGGAATGTGCGCAATGGAAAGCATGATAGCACACTGTTCGGGGAAATTATTGCAGTGCAACCACAGATAGGAGCGTGGGAACGACACCCCGCTGTCCTTTTCAATATATCCTGTCCCGCCGTCAAAAGAATGTTCTTCCCGTTCAATTCGAATGCTTCCGGTCAAGCTATGTGCCATACTGATAACTCCATGGCGGCACTGCATCGGCAGGTAACGAAACAGCCCCATAATATCAGATTCAAGCGGTGTTAATGGGCCATAGTTGATTTCGCCCTGTATGCCCGGCAATTCAATCCTGCACCCATGTTCAGAAAACAAACAACTGCCGACATGAATCCCCTCTTTATCCACCGTCAATTCTGGAAAGTCATATTGCATAGAAGACTTTTTTGACAATACCTGAACAAACACACCGCTTTTTGCTTTCCCCGGAATAAAGGCAATGACATCATCGTCTTTTTGATGCTTGAAATACCATCCCTCAAATTTATTATTCCACATGGCTGTCCCTCATCGCCGGGTTTTCGATGATTCGTCCGTGCTCATCAAACCGAGATCCGTGACAAGGACAGTCCCAGCTGTGTTCACTCGCGTTCCACTTCAAGGCACACCCAAGGTGAGAGCACCGCTTTGCGGCAGGCGTGATGAAATCAAGCAGGGTCGTACCCATATTGGAAAACAACTGACCTGTGAGCATATTCCGATTCGGGGAAAATGCTTCCGCATAGGGATTATCTCTCCGGATTACCATATCCGTGAGAATATTTGATGCCACCATCGAGGTCGTCATTCCCCAAAGGTTGAACCCTGATGCCACATACACATCCGGCATAGCCGTACTGTAAACGCCGATGTACGGGACACCGTCCAAGCTGACACAGTCCTGGTTTGACCACGCAAATTTCTCTTTTGCTTTGGGGAAATACTGCTTGGCAAATGCTCGGACTGCATTATATCCGCCGCCTTTCTTTCCCGTTCGATGGTCACCCCCACCAATAAGCAGTAAGCCATTATAGTTTCGCAGGTAAAATCCATTCTCTTTCATGTCCTCAATGGTGCATCCCAAATCGGGTGCGTTTTCATATGCGACCACATAGGAACGCTGCTGATACTGCTTCATAAAATAAAGACCATGCCGGTTTACAAAGGGGAAATGGGTTGCCACAATTACCTTTTTTGCATGAATCGTTCCATGATTTGTGATAGCGGCTGTGCCGTTTAGTTTTTCCACAAAGGTGTTTTCATAGATTTTCAGCTTTTGCGCCGCCCCGTACAGGAATTTCAGCGGATGAAACTGGGCCATCTGCGGATAACTCACCGCTCCAGCAACGGGAAAGGGCATAGCGGTATTGGTTAAAAACTGGGCGTTAAATCCCAGTGATGCAACAGCTTCTACTTCCCTTTTCATAACCTCGCCGTCATGTAGGGAGTACATGACCGACGGCTTGTCCTCAAAATCGCAATCAATATCCATTGAAAGCTTACGGAATTCCTCCACAGCCTGAAGGTTTGCGTGTAGATACATTCCTGCCTTTTTGGCGCCCTGTGTTTTGATAAGCTCTCCATACAGCGTATCGTGCTGGGCAGTCAGTACAGCGGTGGTGCCTTTGGTAATACCGCCACCCACCTGCTTTGCTTCTACCAACAGATAATCCACGCTATTCTGCTCAAGTTTCAGGGCAGATAGTACCCCCGCCATGCCACCGCCTATGATGAGCACATCGGTTTTTCTGTCGCCGTCAAGTGTAGGAAGATCAGGCTTTTTAATATTCTTTGTCCACAAATACTCCATTTTTACCACCCCGTTGCTCATAGTATTTCCATTTTTGTGCAAAATAATATCGAAAGATATAAAAATGGAGATTGCATTTGATGCTGTATACTGCGAACCATCGGCGCTAAATCGTTCACTTGGGTACCTAAACCGTAAGTTATTTCTGTATAGAATTACTTTACATTTCTGCACCCCCTCGCCACTCTGCACCCCCCATAACGCAAATTGCACTCCCCATGGCTTTCTATTAAAATATGAGTCCTTTGCCGCAAAAGTCCAGTAACCGTGCCAGGCTGCCGGACTTTTCTTTTTGTCCTGCGGCCTGCCGGTTTGCTCTTGCGCAGTTGTCCTCCCCTAAAGCAGAACAGACCCGGCGCAGCATGGCACACTTTCGGCATGATCAGGCGCAGGGCCGCGAAAATGAAGTCTCCCGCCGGCGACTTTTTGACGTTCAAGATTTTTCTTGGTGGGACGGGGCGCTGTGTGGTATAATAGACCAAACGGGAAAATCTGTCAGAAGCAGTTGGCCCAAAGGAGGCGTCTTCGTGAACTGTCCGGTGTAAGTACAACGCAAAATACAGTGCGCTGCTGAAAGCGGCGCTGATTTGTTGTGCCTGAAATCGGAGAGGAATAAATCGTTCATGAAGAAAAATATTGATCTGATGTATGCCATTGCGCTGTTGCAAGGCATGGTTTTTTACGGTCCCGTGGCCACCTTGTACCGGCAGGCGCAGGGCGTTTCCGTCTTTGAGATCACCCTTATCGAAAGCATTTCCCTGCTTTTGTGCCTTTTGCTGGAGATTCCGTGGGGCGTGGTGGCCGACAAGATCGGATACCGGCGCACCATGGTGTTTTGCTGTATGCTGTATCTCGTCTCCAAGATCGTGTTCTGGCAGGCCAGCGGATTTTGGGGCTTCTTGCTGGAACGCGTGATGCTCAGCGTCATCATGGCCGGTCTGTCCGGCGTGGATACCAGCATTCTCTATCTCTCCTGCGAACAGGGAAAGAGCCAGCGGGTGTTTGGCATTTATGACGGCCTGCTCACCGCCGGACTGCTGATCGCATCCGTGGTCTTCTCTGTCTTTATCGGAGACAACTACCGCCTGGCGGGTGGTCTCACTGTCATCAGCTACGCCCTGGCGGCGCTGTGCTCCCTGGGGCTGACGGAGGTCAAAGCGGAGCGGAGCGGAGCTTTTTGCCTGGAAGAGAGCAAGGCTGTTTTTCGCCGGATCTTCCGAGACAAATATCTGCTGCTCTTTTTGGCGGCGGTAGCCTTTTTGTCGGAGACTCACCAGACCATCACCGTGTTTTTGAACCAACTGCAATATGTGAAATGCGGTCTATCCGCCCCGGCCATGGGGTATATTTATACAGCTGTGACGCTGGCCGGTCTGGTGGGCGTGTACTCCGCCCGCTTCACGGGAAAAACCGGTATGGGCCGGTCGGGCCTTTTGTTTTTCGGCGGGGCGTCTGCCGCCTGTCTGGTGCTGGCCCTTACCCACCAGGCGGCGCTTTCTGTGGGCAGCATACTGATGCTGCGGATTGCCGCCAGTCTTTTCCAGCCCTTTCAGCTGGAGCTGCAAAACCGCCAGATCCGCACGCAAAACCGGGCCACGGCCCTAAGCGTCAACGCCATGATCACAGACAGCATCGGGGCGGGTACCAATCTGCTCTTCGGCGCGTTGGCCCAGCGCAGCCTGCCCGGAGCCTTTCTCTTTGGCGGGGGGCTGTGTTTGGCGGGTCTGCTCCTGTTTTCCGTCTGGTACGGCAGGTGGAAACAGCATCCCGGCACCATGCCGGAGGGCACGCCATAAGATACCCGGGAAGCTGCGGCAACCGGGCGGCAAAAATCAAAAAACGCATCGAGTGGACCGCCGCGCCATGGCGGCTTGCTGTAAAGGAGGTCCTGGGCTACGAAAAAAGTCATCGCGCTGCTGGGAAGCCGGCGAAAAGCCAACACATACGGCGTTCTATTGCAGATACAGGCGCTGCTGGCGCAAAATGGCACACAGCTTGAGATCGTGGAGCTGTATCAATACGACATCAGGGACTGCGCGGGATGTGACGCCTGTGTGCTCACCGACCGCTGCCCGCTGAAGGACGATGTTCCCGCTCTTATGGAAAAGCTGGTGTCGGCGGACGGCGTCATTTTGGCCTCTCCGGTCTATTTGCAGCAGGTCAGCGGAAAGATGAAGACTTTTTTCGACCGCACCTGCCGCTGGTATCACCGTCCCGTGCTCACCGGAAAGCCGGTGCTGTGCGTGGCCACCACCAAAGGCTCCGGGCTCAAGGCCACCCTTTCGTATCTAAAAAACGTGGCTGCTCAGTGGGGCGCCGTCCCCGCCGGGACTGTGGGCCGCACCATTTTCGATCTCAAAAAGAAGGTGACGCCCGGGGAGATCGCCCGCTTTTCTCTTCTGCTGGAGACACCGGAGCGGTTTGTGCCCACGGTCCGTCAGCTCATTGACTTTGAAGTGCAAAAATCCCTGGCGCAGTATCTCAGCGGGCTGGACAGCGCTTACTGGCGGGAAAAGCAGTGGCTGGACCATCCGTATTTTTACCCGTGCCGCGTCTCCCCCTTCCGGCGGGCCGTCAGCGGCACGGTCGGGCGGGCCATGCGCCGAAGCATGGCCCGGAGCGCGCCGCCCGACGTTTCCTCCGCCGACGGAGAAGGCGGTTCCGCCTGCTGACCCATCCCCGGTCCCCTATCCAAACGTCAAGCCATATAAACGCCAAGCGAGGGCAGGCCTTACGGTCTGCCCTCGCTTTTTTGCGAGAACTCTTGTGGGCGGAAGGCGCTGTGGAAGGCGGGTCAGTTGACCCCCTCGGTTTCCTTCCAGAACTCCTTTACGGCCTGTTCATAGCCGGCGTGGTCCACCAGATAGCTCATGCCGTGATCGGCGCCGGGCACCACGAAGAGCTTCTTGTGGGATCGGCACACCTTGTAATTTTGAAACGTCATCTCCACGGGGACAAAGTGGTCGTCCGTGCCGTGGATGAACAAAACGGGGGTTTTCGTCTCACTGAGAGCGTCCAGCGTGGAGTAGTCGTCGGCGTTGATCTGAAGCCGGCGGGCGTACATATTCTCCGCCATGGCTTTGTGCAGGCGGTAGGAAATGTGCAGATTGTCTCTGGCCACATGGCGCCAGATCTCCTCGGGAGATGTGAAGCCGCAGTCCGAAATAATGCCTCTCACATTGTCCGGCAGGTCCAGGCCCGCCGCCATCAGCACCGTGGTGGCGCCCATGGAGATACCGCAAAAGTAAACCGGCAAGGTGCTCCCGGTGCGCTGATTGATCCAGTTGGCCCAGTCCAGGCAGTCAAACCGCTCTTTTAGGCCAAAGCCCATGTATTCGCCGCCGCTGTTGTTCTGGCCCCGCTGCTCGGCAAAAAGGACAGAGCATTGGTTGTCATAGATAAAATCCGAAATGATGCCGAAGTCCCTGCTCCAGGAAGAGCGCCAGCCGTGCATGGCCAGTACGGCCCGTTTTGCGCCGGGGCAGGCGTGCCAGTGACCCACCAGCTCGGTGCCGTCGGCGGCGGTGATGGTCACCATCTCCGTGTGGGAGGAGAGCAGTTTTTGTTCCCCTTCCTCGATCCGTCGGCGCACCTCCGGGTCGATGAGCGCGCCGGAGATCCGGTCTCCCGCTATTTTCATGAGGGTGGGCTCGTCTCTGTCCAGCGCCGTTTTCACCAGGATCCTGGTAGTCAAGTAGGCCGCTCCTGCCGCCACAGCGCCCATGCAAGCGGCGGCGCCGGACGCAATCATATAGCGTTTGGTTCTTTCTTTCATGTGGTCTTGCCTCCTTTGACTCTCTCGCCAGCACCGCTGCGGGGCTAGCGAGCCTTTCCCGCATTATAGGGTGTTCGGCGGAAAAATGCAAGTACCGGCACGGTGTCTTTCAACCATCCTCCCCTGACAGCCGGCAGCGAAACACGGTGTCCACGCAATCCCGGCCCCGCAGCATTGCCCAACGTATCGGGCAATAAAAAAGAGCCGTGCCGGGCGCCAAATTTCGTTTCTTCGCATCGAATTCTTTTTGTCCGGTGCGGAAAAAGAGCCGTTTTTCTCCCCGTTCCACCGGGAAAAAGACGCGAAAAGAGTCACCGACAAGTGCGCCGGCGGCTCTTTTTTGTGTTTGTCCTTCACACCATTTTTTCCGGGGCCGCCAGCTCTTCAAACCGCTCTTTGCTTAAAAGCCCCAGACGCAGCACGGCTTCTTCCAGTGTCAGTCCCTCTTCGTAAGCAAGGCGGGCCGCCCGGGCGGCGTTTTCATAGCCGACGGTGCCGTTGAGACAGGTGACAAGCATCAGCGACTGCCGGAGATGGCGGTCCATGGCGTCCCGGTCGGCGGAGATGCCCACGAGGCACCGCCCGGTAAAGGACGCGAGGGAATCCGCCAGCAGCCGGGCGGAGTGGAGGTAGTTGCGGATGATGACGGGCATAAAGACGTTGAGCTGGAAGTTGCCCTGGGAGGCGGCCACGGCGATGGCGGCGTCGTTGCCCATGACCTGCACGGCCACCATGGTGACGGACTCGCATTGAGTGGGATTGACCTTGCCCGGCATGATGGAAGAGCCCGGTTCGTTTTCCGGAATGCGGATCTCCCCGATGCCGCACCGGGGGCCGCTGGCCAGCCACCGCACGTCGTTGGCGATTTTCATCATGTTGGCCGCCAGCGTCCGCAGCGCACCGTGGGAAAAGGACAGGGCGTCCTTGGCGGTGAGGGCGTGGAACTTGTTTTCCTCCGTGACAAAGGGAAGGCCGGTCAGCGCCGCGATGCGTGCCGCCGCCAGACGGTCAAAGCCATTGGGGGTGTTGATGCCCGTGCCCACCGCCGTGCCGCCCAGCGCCAGAGAGTAAAGTCCCGCGGCAGACGCGCTGATCTGCCCGTAAGAGGTTTCCAGCATTCCCCGCCAGCCGGAGATCTCCTGCGAAAAGCGGATGGGCGTGGCATCCTGCAAGTGGGTGCGGCCGATCTTGATGACGTCCCGGTTTTCCTCCTCCAGACGACAGCAGACCTCAATGGCAGACCGGAGCGCCGGCAGCAGGCGGCGTTCCACGGTCTCCGCCGCCGCCATGTGCATGGCGGTGGGGAAGGTGTCGTTGCTGCTCTGGGACATATTCACGGTGTCGTTGGGGTGGAGCAGCTTCTTTCCGGCCAGGGCGTTGCCCCGGTTGGCAATGACCTCGTTGACGTTCATGTTGGTCTGGGTGCCGCTGCCGGTCTGCCAGACGGACAGGGGGAAATGGCCGTCCAGCACCCCTGTGAGGATCTCGTCGCAGACCTGCGCGATCAAGGCGCACCGCCGCTCATCCAACAGGCCCAATTCCGCGTTGGTCTGGGCGACCGCCTTTTTCAAAAGGGCAAAGGCCCGGATCATCTCCCGGGGCATGAGGTCGTCCCCGATGGGGAAATTTTCAAGGCTTCGCTGTGTCTGCGCCCCCCACCAGCGATCCGCCGGCACCTGCATCTCCCCCAGCGCGTCGTGTTCCATGCGATATTCCATCTCCGTCCACCCTTTCCACAGCTTTTTTCCTATCATAAAAGAAAAACAGGCAAAAGTAAAACAGTTCTTTGCGCCTCCCGCATTTCCGGGTGCTATGCCAGCCCAAAAACGCATACACATATCCATATGGGGCATGAGCCAGTCTGCCCGCAGGGCATACCATATCTTGTCTCTGTTGTTGCGCAGGAGGGAGATGAGCCATTGGATGAACAAAGCATTTCCCGCTTCAGGGGCTGAAAAAAAGCTTTTGGGGTATATTCCCGCACCCGCCAACTGCCTGCCAGCCAGCCGTCTGCCCTCCGGCCCGGCTCTGCGGGGCATGGTGGTCTTTTTGTGGCTGGTCAGCGGAAGAGGGTTCTGGTACCGCGTGGAGTCCATTCGGGACGACATGATGACCGGCTATATCTTTTCGTCAGGCTGGTGGTACTACCTGCCCGTGAGCCGTCGGCAGGTTCGCCGCTACTATTGAGTCAGGAGGTGCCCATGGCAACGCCCAGCGATTCCCCGCTTTTCCCTTCGGCGGCGGGCAGTAACCAATTTGAAGTCATCGCCAAATACAGCGGGGATCTCACCGCCATCGCCCAGGAACTGCAGGCCACGGTCGAAATTCTGATGCAGGGGTACGCCATTATCACATTGGATCGTGCCCTCATCCCCGCTCTTTATTCTTATCCCCAGATCGAAAGCCTGGAGCTGCCCAAGTCGCTCTATATCGCCGCCATCAACAATCTGATTTCCTCCTGCGTCCGGGCGGTACAAGACCCCAAGGTCTACGGGCTCTCCGGCGAGGGCGTTTTGGTGGCGGTACTCGACTCCGGCATCGACTATACCCACCCGGATTTCCGCAACGAGGACGGCACCACCCGCATCGTCTGGCTGTGGGATCAGACCATCGACGGCATCCCGCCCGCCGGCTTTTCCTCCGGCGCCGAGTACAGCCGCGAGCAGATCGACAACGCCCTGCGCTCGCCGGTGCCGCTGGAGATCATTCCCAGCAAAGACACCATTGGCCACGGCACTGCCGTGGCGGGCATCGCCGCTGGCAACGGGCGTTCCGGCAGCGAAGACAACGTGGGCGTGGCTCCCCGGTCAGAGCTGATCGTGGTGAAGATCGGCACCCGCGGCTACCGCTCCTTTGCCCGCACCACGGAGCTGATGCGGGCTGTGAAATACGTCATCGCCAAAGCCGCTTCTTTGCAAAAGCCCGTGGCCATCAACATCAGCTTCGGCATGAACGACGGTTCCCACCGCGGCGACTCCCTGTTTGAGACGTATCTCTCCGACATCAGCACCGTGTGGAAAAACGCCATTGTCATCCCCACCGGCAACGAGGGAGCGGCGGGGCATCATTATGCCGGCACTATTTCCACCGGCCAGACGAAGGACATCGATTTTTTTACCGCCGCCGGCATCGAGCAGTTCTATCTCTCGCTGTGGAAAAATTTTGCGGACAGTTTTTCCGTGGAGCTGGACTTTCCCGACGGCTCTTCCTCTGGTATCGTCGGCATCGAAAGCCAGGTGAAAAACGTCCGCATAGGCAATCTGGTGCTGACGGTGGTCTATGGCCAGCCCAGCCACTATTCTGTGCACCAGGAGATCTATTTCACTGTGCGGGCCACCACAGGCTCTGTGAGCTCCGGTCTTTGGAAGCTGAGGATCATTGCCGGCACCGTGGTGGACGGCGGCATCGAGATATGGCTCCCCACCTCCGAGGAAGTCACCGACAAAACCCATTTTTCAAGCCCCACCGTCACCGACACCATGACCATTCCCTCCACATCGCAAAAGGTCATCAAGGTGGCAGGCTACAACGATCTGGTGGGGAATATCGCCGAATTTTCCGGCGTGGGCAACACCAATCCGGCCCTGCCCAATCCAGATCTGGCGGCCCCGGCGGTGGGGATACTCACCGCCAAAAGCGGTGGGGGCTACGACGCCTTCACCGGCACCAGTATGGCGGCGCCCTTTGTCACCGGCGCCGCCGCGATGATGATGGAGTGGGGGATCGTGCAGAAAAACGACCCGTTTTTGTACGGAGAGCGGCTCAAAGCCTTTTTGCGTCTTGGCGCCAAGCGCACGCTTCGGACGGTCTATCCCAACTCCACCTTCGGCTACGGCACGCTGTGTCTCAACAGCACCATGGGCTTTTTAGAACGTTATCAGTGGGGAGGCTTCGGTATATGGCTGCAGGCGTAACGGACGAAGATTTGCTGCCTCTGGACGAATTTGTCAAGCTGCCCAGCACGGTGGACTTTCAGACCATCAACTCTGACCGTTTCAAGGTCTATATCAAAGATAAGCCCTATATCCACCTGGGTACAGAGCTTGCCAACAATTACGTCGTGGGCTATACCAACGAAAAGAACATCCAGCCCCTTCTAATGGATCTGGGCAGCAATTTTCTGGCCTTTTACCCCAAGATTCTCTCGCCTCTTAGCAACAAGAGCAACGACGACAGCGGCATCACCCAGGTGCTCAACCAGCCGTTTCTGAATCTGACGGGGCAGGGCGTCATTTTGGGATTTGTGGATACCGGCATTGACTTTACCAACAAGGCTTTCCAATTTGAAGACGGTTCCACCAAAATTCTGAATCTCTGGGACCAGACGCTGGACGGAGAGCGGCCCGACTATCTCTACTTTGGCGCGGCTTTTGACAAGGCCAAGATCGACGAAGCGCTTCAGTCCCCCAATCCCCATACCGTCGTGCCCAGCATCGACGAGGACGGCCACGGCACGTTTCTCGCATCCGTCGCCGCGGCCAATGTTAAGGGCGAATACGCCGGCGCCGCTCCCCGGGCCAGTCTGATGGTGGTGAAGCTACGCCGGGCCCGCCCTTATTACATCAACCGCTATCTGCTGCCGCACGACAACCCCAATCTGTATGAATCCTCGGATTACCTTCTGGGCATCAAGTACATTCTGGACCGGTCTGAGGAGCTGAACATGCCGGTGGTCATCTGCATCGGCATGGGCTCCAACTCCAGTGCCCACGACGGCAACACTCTTTTTGAGGACTATCTGTCCTTTGTGTCCCAGCGGGTGGGGTACGCCTTCGCCACGGCCGCCGGGAACGAGTCCAACGCCCGCCATCACACCCAGGGAAAGCTGTCCAAAACCAGCAGCACCGATATCATCAGCATTAAGGTGGGGCAGCAGGGCGTTGATTTTTCCGTCATCATCTTCGGCCCGGCCTTCGACAAGCTCTCCGTGGGCATCACCTCTCCCACCGGGGAGACGCTGCCCCGTGTTCCCTTTAAATCCGGGCTTGAATACGCCCAAAAGCTGGTGCTGGAGAACACGATCATCTACATCAAGTATTTTAAAGATGTGAGCAACAATCTGATCGTGGGTTTTCGCAGCGCCACGGAGGGTATCTGGGACATCACGCTCTTCGGTGACGCTGTGGTCAGCGGCGAATATTGGGCCTGGCTCCCCATCACCGGACAGGTAAGCCCCTTCGTGGAATTTTTGAAGCCCGTGCCGGAATACACCATCGTCTATCCGGCCGCCGCCATGCGCACCATCACCTGCGGCGCCTATAACAGCAGCGACAACAGCCTGTATGTCTCCTCCTCTTGGGGCCCCACCCGCCTGCCCCGCATGGCGCCGGATTTTGTGGCGCCGGGTGTCGCTATCAACGGCATTTATCCCACCGGCTACGGCACCATGACCGGCACCAGCGTGGCGGCCGCCGTCACCGCCGGAGCGGCGGCGCTGATGATGGAGTGGGGCGTGGCCCGGGGCAATATGCCCGCCATGAACGGTGATCTGATACGCAGCCTTCTGATCGCAGGCTGTACCCGGGACGAAACGCAGCAGTATCCCAACATCAAATGGGGCTACGGAAAGCTGAATCTCTACGGCACGTTCCAGGCCATCAAGGAGAGCATCATTAACTACAACTTAAATATGCCGCAAGGAGGAGAACTGCTCAATGGATAATCAGAATACCGCTCCGGTGGAAAACACTCCCGGCGGCTTTGGCACATTGCAAGTCAACACTTTTTTGAATAGTTTTGGCTTGCCGGCGCCGTTTGCCACCGTACGCGTCACCGACCCAGATACCGGCCGTGTGCTGGAGGAGACCAAAACGGACGCCCAGGGGAAGGTCTCGCCGCTGACGCTGCCCACGCCGCCGCTGGAATACTCCATGCAATACGATCAGCCGCGGCCCTTCAACCAGTACAATCTGACGGTGACCTTTCCCGACTTTCAGGAGGCCAACGTGCAGAACGTGCAGCTTTTTCCCACCGCCATGGCGGTGCAGAACGTGATCTTAAAACCGGCTTTTGAAAATATTCTCATTCCCTACCCCACGCTTTGGGGCGACTTTCCGCCCAAGATCCCCGAGTCGGAGGTGAAAAAGCTGCCGTTTCCCGGCAATATGGTGGTGCTGCCGGAGCCGGTGGTGCCCAGCCTCATCATTGTTCACGCCGGCGTGCCCGACGACAAGACCGCCCCCAACTACACGGTGGGCTTTAAAGATTACATTAAAAACGTGGCCAGCAGCGAGATCTACACCACCTGGCCCAAAGAGGCGCTCAAAGCCAATATCCTTGCCATGTTGTCCTTCACCCTCAGCCGGGTCTATACCGAGTGGTACCGGGGCAAGGGGTTTGACTTTACCATCACCAACTCCACCGCCTATGACCAGTCCTTCACCTACGGGCGGAATATTTTTCAGGAGATCTCTGATGTGGTGGACGAAATATTTACCACCTATATCTCCCGCGGCGATATCATTCAGCCTCTTTTCACCCAGTACTGCGACGGCAAAAGAATCAAGCGGGACGGCTGGCTGAGCCAGTGGGGCTCCAAGGATCTGGGGGAGCAGGGGCTGACCGCGCTGCAGATCCTGAAAAATTATTATGGCTATGACATCATACTCAAGGAAGCCAAAAAGGTGGAGGGCATCCCGATTTCCTTTACCAGCGTTTTAAAGCTGGGGGACACCGGCGGCGATGTGAAGACCATTCAGCAGCAGCTCAACGTGATCTCCAAAAACTACCCTCTCATTCCCAAGCTGTCGGAGGACGGCGCCTACGGGAAAAGCACAGAGGAGGCCGTGAAGGTATTTCAGCAGGTCTTCAACCTGCCGGTAACAGGCGAGGTGAATTTCCCCACCTGGTACGCCATCTCCGACATTTTTGTAGCCGTGAGCAAGCTGGCCCAGGCATAAAAAACAGTCCCTGTTCCGTAAGGGAACAGGGACTGTTTTGCTGTGTTTTACATCTTTTCCCAGTCGGGAGCGAAGAGACCGCCGGCGCCGCCGGTGTGGATAAAGAGCACGTTGTCCTCGGGGCGGAATTTGCCCTCCCGCGCCATCTTCACCACCGCGGCAAAGGTCTTGCCGGTGTAACAGGTGTCCAAAATAATGCCCTCGTTTTTGGCCATCAGAGCAATGGCCCTGTTGCCCTCCTCCGAGGGGATGGAGTAGCCGGGACCGCACATATCCACGAGGTCCACCGCCGGCATCTTCACATCGATGTCCAGCAGGCGAGCCGCGCCGTCCATCAGCTCGGGCACGATCTTGTCAAAGGGATCGCTGTCCACCATGGCGGCGGTGATGTGGGTCTTCGGCATATACAGCGCGCCGCCCAAAAAGACGCCCGCCGCCGTGCCGCCGGAGCCGCAGGCGCAGACCACATGGTCAAAGGCATAGCCCTGTTCGGCGATCTCCTTCATGCAGTCTACATAGCCAAGTGCGCCCAGGGGGTTGGAGCCGCCGCAGGGGATCTTGTAAACGGGTTTTCCCTTCTGCGCGGCAATCTTGTCCATCTCGGCATAGATGTCGTCATAGCTGTCGGTATCCACAAAGCGGACTTCCACACCCATGAGATAGTTCAGGATCTGGTTGCCCCGGCGGGTGCAGATACCCCTCTTTTTCAGCACCAGCACCGGCTCCATGCCAAGGCGCAGGGCGCAGGCCGCCGTCAGCATGGCGTGGTTGGACTGGGCCTGCCCGGTGGTCATCACCAGCTCATAGCCTTGCTCCTTCGCCTCCGCCAGCAGGTACTCCAGCTTGCGGACCTTGTTGCCGCCAAGGCCCACGCCGGTCATGTCGTCGCGCTTGATCCAGACGTTGGTGCCCAGGATCTTGCTGATGTTGGGCAGTCTGTGGATGGGGGTGGGGAAGATCCCCAGGGGAATTTTCGGATATTCTTTCATAACAGTTCCTCCTTTTCCGTCTCACGATACACCGTATTGATTTCAATATAGTAGACGGTGCCGCCGGTGTCAACTCCGGCTTTTGGGAATTTCTTTTTCGGAAATCGGGACACCCGGAACCGTGTTCTTTTCCCTGAGGCGCAGGAATATGTATTACCTTGTCGGATGGATATTTATTCAAATCCCGTCAGACCGGTTTTGTCAGGAAAAACATTCTGTTATCGCATAGGGGGAAAGCGGGGAACTCGCGCACGCGGGCTGAGAGTAAGTATGGTGCTTAGACCCGGATACCTGATTTGGGTAATGTTGGCGTAGGGACACATAGTGCTTTTGTACCGGCAGTGTCTCTTTGGGGATGCTGCCGGTTTTTTATGGTGCGGCTCTTTCCGCCGGAAGAAAGGAGTCTTTTTATGGCGGGAATCACCAAAGATTTGCTGGACGGTGTCCGGCAAAAAAGTCCTCTCATCCGCAGCATCGCCAGCTATGTGACGGTGAACGCCGTGGTCATGTGGCTGGTGGGCTTTGTCCTCTACCGTGTGCTGATGAAAGTGGATATGCCCGTGGGCTGCACCCTCCCCGCCATGGCGGGGACTCTTGTGGCGTACCTGCTGTCCCGGCGTTTCCTCTCCTCCAAAGCACCCGCAGAAAAATTCCGGCTTCATTTTGAAAAGAAGCGTCAGAAACTTGTATCCCAAGGCTTGGCGCTTCTTTTCCCTTTTTGTCTCGCCCTCCCCGCCGCGTTTTGCCGACAAAATACTTTGCTTTCCGACAAATTTGCCGTATGATAGAGGAGAACATTTACCGAGAGGAGCTCTATCATGAATCAGCAGCTTTTTTCCTATATTGCCGCCTGCCCCACTGCCTATCAGGCCGTGTCGCACACCGCCAAAATGCTGGAGGCGGAGGACTTTATGCCTTTGCACGAGGCCGACGACTGGCACGTCGTTCCCGGCAAAAGCTATTATGTGACCCGGAACGCCTCGTCTCTGATTGCTTTCCGTATCCCCAAAAGCGGACTTGGCCCCTTCCGCATGGCCGCCGCCCACGGCGACAGCCCCTCCTTCAAAATCAAGGAGAACGCCGAAAACCCCTCCGGCGCCTATGTCCGGCTGGACACGGAGAAATACGGCGGGATGCTCTGCGCCAGCTGGATGGACCGCCCCCTTTCCGTGGCGGGCCGCGTCATCGTCCGCACGGAAGCTGGTGTTGAGACCCGGCTGGTGGACTTGAAGGAGCCCTGCGCCCTGATTCCCAACGTGGCCATCCACATGAACCGCAAGGCCAACGAAGGCTATGCCTACGATTTGGCCGTGGATATGCTGCCGCTGTGGCAGGGGGACAGCTTCCGCCGCCGCATCGCGGACGCCGCCGGCGTGACGGAGGAAGCGCTTCTTTCCACCGATCTCTTTTTGTATAACCCTCAGCCCGGCGTGGCATGGGGAGAATATATCTCCGCCCCCCGCCTAGACGATCTCCAATGCGCCTTTGCCGCGCTGACGGGCTTTCTCGCCGCCCGTGGGCAGGCGGACGTGCCGGTATTCTGCCTCTTCGACAACGAGGAGGTGGGCAGTGAAACCAAGCAGGGCGCGGCCTCCACCTTTTTGTGGGACGTGCTCTCCCGCCTTGCCGGCAGGGATCTGCCCCGCCTGCTGGCCTCCAGCTTTCTCGTCTCCTGCGACAACGCCCACGCCATCCATCCCAATCATCCGGAGCTGGCCGACAAAAACCACGCCCCCGTCCTCAACGGTGGCGTGGTGGTGAAGTACAACGCCAGCCAGCGCTACACCACCGACGCGGTGTCGGCGGCGGTGTTCGGTCTTTGCTGTGAAAAGGCCCGGGTGAGCGTGCAGCGCTATGCCAACCGGGCCAACCTTGCCGGCGGCTCCACCCTTGGCAGCATTGCCAACACCCAGGTTTCGGTGAACACGGTGGACGTGGGTCTGCCCCAGCTTGCCATGCACTCCGCCTTTGAAACGGCGGGTGCCCGGGACACGGAGGCCCTCAGCCGGGCGCTGGCGGTCTTTTACCGCAGCTCTCTGGAAGCCCTGGGCGACGGCGCGTACCGTCTGGTGCTGCCGGAAGAGGGCGAGCGGGTATGACCGTCATCGTCTGCGTGGACGACGACGGCGGCATGTTGTTTAACCACCGCCGCCAGAGTCAGGACGCTTTGCTGCGCGAGCGCATCCTCCATCTCACGGCGGGGAAGCGCCTGTGGATGAACGCTTACTCCGCCGGGCAGTTTGAAGCGTCCCCTCAACTATGCATCGCTGAGGACTTTTTGCGGCAGGCCGGGGCCGAGGATTACTGCTTTGTGGAGGATGCCGATCTTGTTCCCTATGCCCCCCAGATCCGGCAGCTCAACCTCTATCGCTGGAACCGCCGCTACCCGTCCGACAGGCGGTTCCCCCTTGACCTTGCCGGTTGGACGCTGCTTCGCTCTGCCGATTTTACCGGGCATTCCCACCCCATTATCACAGAGGAGATCTATGTACCATGACCAAAAGACGCACAAAAAAGAAGATTTGGCTGCCCGGCACGGTGGTGGTGCTGGCGCTTTTGGCCTTTTATGCCTATCAGAACCTGTCTCCCGCTCCAGCAGCGTCCGTCTCACTGGACAATATTCCGGCCTTTACCGACCAGGCCTATGTCACCGTCAATGACAACAAGCCTTTTTTCAAGGACGGGGAACTTACAACCAAAGTCTTTGAGACGTACAGTGAGGTGGACTCCATGGGCCGCTGCGGCGCGGCTTACGCCAACATCTGTCAGGAGCTGATGCCCACCGAAGGCCGGGAGAGCATCGGGCAGGTAAAGCCCACCGGCTGGCAGATCTCCAAGTACGACTTTGTGGATGGCAAATACCTTTACAACCGCTGCCATCTCATCGGTTTCCAGCTGGCGGGAGAAAACGCCAACCGGCAAAATCTCATCACCGGCACCCGCTATCTCAATGTTACCGGTATGCTGCCCTTTGAAAACATGATGGCCGACTATGTAAAAGAGACCGGTCACCACGTTTTGTACCGGGTCACGCCCCTGTTTGACGGCGACGATCTGGTGGCCAAGGGCGTCTTAATGGAAGCCATGTCCGTGGAAGACCGTGGCGCGGGCGTACTGTTCTGCGTCTACTGCTACAACAACCAGCCCGGGGTGGTCATCGACTACAAGACCGGGGAAAATCACGCGTCGTAAGGCAGGCGCCGCCTTTCCAGTGGCCGTCTGATCCCCTTTGGGGGGTCAGGCGGCTTTTCACCTGTAACATCGGGCGGAAAAGTCGCTTTGCCACGAAATCTGCTGCAACATGTTGAACTGTATCCGCTTTTCGCATATACTGTATTATCTATTGGCATATATTGACGGAGGCTGCGTTAAATCTCTCCATCCTCCGCTTGTCCAAGCAGGGCCGAGCGCGGCGCGCGAAGCCCTCTCGCTTCTTTGTTCTCAGTTTTTGCAGAAGTCGGAGGAATCAACTATGCGGAGAAATTCCCTCAAACGCATATGGGCCATCTGCGCAGGCGTCCTTGCCGTTGCTCTGGTGCTGACGGGCTGCGCGGCTTTTCCCGCCGCCTTCCCCAATGAAAACGGCATCACGCTGCGTGTTTCCATGTATAACGACATCGCTTATTCCGATTGGCGCACCTATGTGGCGTCTCAGTGCCCGGATATTACCCTTGTTTGGGAAAACAACCGCGACAGCACACAAAATCTGATTTATCAGGCCCGGCACGGCGACATGGCGGACCTTGTGATGATCCGCAGCTTTGAAAACGACAGCGCCGCGGATCTGGCGCCCTATCTGGCGGATTTGGGCGGCGACGCGCTGACGGCCACCTTTGTCCGCGGATCGCTGGAGCCTTTTACGTTCAACGGAAAGCTCTGCTGGTACCCGGCCCCCGGCATGATGGAGGTGCTCTACGCCAATGTCTCGCTTTTTGCGCGTGCGGGCATGACGCTGCCGGAGACCGTTGCCCAGATGCAGGACGTCTGCCGCCGGTTCAGTGAGGCGGGCCTTGACGCTTTGAGCATCGAAGCTGCGGTCGGCTATCGCTGCGCCTATCTGCTGGAGGGGTTCAACTACGCCGCCCATTACACCCAGGGCGACGGCGCGGCGTGGATGCAGGCCATCCTGGCCGGGAAAAAAGCGGTGATGAGCGAAGACACGGGGGCACGCCTTGCTTCCATGCTGCGGGATTTCACCCAGGATCACGTCCTGGAGCGCGTCGATCTCACCGCTGGAATGGCCGATACCCGAAACGCCTTTGACTCGGAAAACGCCGCCATGTTTGCCTTTGACTCCGACATCACCTATCAGGGAAAGACCGGCAGCGACTATCAGGTGATTCCCTGTCTGGGAGAGACGCCGGAAGACCGGATCCTGTATACCTATCCCGTCTTTAGCACAGCGGTATCCGAAGAGGCGGCCGCAGACAGCGCCAAAAAGGACGCCATCGACCAGGTGCTGCAAGTGATGTACAGCAGCGAGGCCCAGCAGATCCTCGCCCAGGACACCGACGCGCTCCTCTCCTATAACGAGGGGATTGATCTGCCTGTCAGCCATCAGTTTGCGTCTGTGGCCGATCTGATCGGTGAGAAAAAGTGCTTCATCCGGTTTCTGAACCGAAATTCTTTCAGCGCCTATGCCTCGGCGGTAAAAGACATTGTGGAAGACGGCGTGTCAGACGGGCAGTTCACCGCCGATCTCAATGAGGCCATGAACCGTCCTCTGGATACGTCGGTCATCGGCAGCAGCGACATCCACGCGGGAAATCTCCTGGGGGAGGACTTTCCTCTGGAGCGTTCCGCCGCGTCGGTGATCGCGCAGACCGTCCGCTCGGCTGTGGGAAGCGACGTGGCGCTTGTGGACGGGAAAGCGGCGGCCGCCCCTCTTTATGAGGGAGATTATACGCAAAGCGATCTCAACGCCGCCGTTGCCGATGAAAATTTGTATACGGGTGAGTTGACAGGCGCGCAGGTGCAGGACATTTTTGATGATGTGATCTGGGCCACCACCACCTATCAGTACCACATGATTGAGCCGCTGGTGGATTATCCCGCTCTTGCCGGCATGAAAGCGCATCTCTCCTCCGACGGAAGCCATAGCCTTCTTCTCCTGCCGGACGGTACCGGCCTTGATCCGTCGGCCTCTTATACCGTGGTCATTTCTCAAAATGTACAGTTCGCGCTTTCCTATCTGCAAAACGAAAACGTGAACCGCTTTATCCCCATTGGCGCCACACTGCAAACCACCCTCCGGGATCAGTTGGCCACCGGCTCTCTTCCCAGCGCCGAGGCCTATTTTGAAGTGGAGGCCCCCCAATGAAACAGCTGGTATCTCCTTCCTGCCCGTCCCGACGCGTCCTCAGCATGGTGGCGATTTTTGTGATCGCTTTTTCGGCGGCGGCGGCCATCATTATGGCCGGTTCCATGTATCGCAACATTCAAAAGCGCGCCCATCTGATCCGCTCCTTTGAGGTGAAGCGGGAACAGGCCTATAAGATCGCGGATCAGTTTGAATCCGGCTCCAACACGCTGACCTATGAGGCAAAGATCTTTTGCGAGACAATGGATATGTTCCATTTTGAAGCCTATGTGAAAGAGCTGACCCAGACCAGAAACCGGGATCTTGCCTTGCAATCCCTGTACCGGCTGGGCATCACCCCCCGTGAAATGTCCCGGATGCAGGACGCCAAGATCGCCTCTGACGACCTGACCAACCGGGAGCTGTGGGCCATGGAGCTGGTGGCGCTGGGCACCGGCATCCCCGAATCCGCCTTTCCATCCGGCATCAGCTCCAATATTCTCACCGAAAAGGAGAAGCATCTGCCGCCGGAGGAACAGTACAGCCGGGGTTATCAGTACATCATGAGCGCTTCTTACTTCACTGTGAAGCGGGATGTGGATACCAAGGTGCGGGAGTTCAGCTCCGATCTGATGCAGCATTACGGCGCCTCTACCATTGCCATGACCCATGTGGGCACCACCAATTCCCTCACTTCCTTTGTGCTGATCGTGGTGCTGGTGGGGCTGATGATCGCCATGCTGGTGCTTTACTACCACATTGAAAAGCAAAATGCCGCCAGTCTCTCCCGGGCCATGCTGCAGGCCCGGGCGGCCAGCAACGCCAAAAGCGAGTTTCTCTCCAACATGAGCCACGACATCCGCACCCCCATGAACGCCATTATGGGCATGACCGGCATGGCGATGAAAAGTCTGGCGCAGCAGGACTGCGACAGTGCCGCCGGCAGTCTGAAGATCGTGCAGACGTCTTCCCGGCAGCTGCTCAGTCTCATCAACGACGTTCTGGATCTTTCCCGGATCGAAAGCGGCAAAATGCTTCTGGCCACAGAGCCTTACGCCCTGCCCGACGTGGTGCGGGACATCAGCGAGATCATCCGTCCCCTTTGCGTGGCGAAAGAGCAGCGCTATGACGTGGAGATCAGCGAGATTCGGCACGAGTTTATTCTGGGGGATCAGGTGCGTCTGCGGCAGGTTTTGCTTAATATTCTGAACAACGCCAACAAGTATACCCCGCCGGGAGGCCGCATTCGCTTTGCCGCTGTGGAAAAACCGTCCCAGGTCTCCGGCACGGCGCTGTATCAGTTTACCATTGAGGATAACGGCATCGGCATCGCGCCGGAAAAACTGGATGAGATATTCCGTCCCTTCAGCCGGGAGATCAACAGCACCGTCAACCAGGTGGAGGGCACCGGTCTGGGGCTGACCATCGTCAAGAGCATTGTGGACGCCCGGGGCGGCAGCATCCATGTGGACAGTGAAAAGGGAAAGGGCTCTGTTTTCACTGTTTTGCTGCCCCTTTTGCTTCAGGATACCCAGAAGGCTCTCCAGCGATACGCCCCCTTGCGGGGGAAAAAGCTTCTGGTGGCAGAGCAGGAAAGCGGGGCCAGCGCGGATCTTTGCGCCATGCTGCGTGAAGTTGGGATCCAGGTCTCCACCGCCGCCAATTTGCCTTACGCCGTCAAAGCAGTTCAGGAAGAGTTGTTTCCGGTGGTGCTGGTGGATCGGGGCCGGGACGGGCCGGAAGCCGTCCGGGTCATTCGGCAGGCCGCTCCTCAACAGGCCATGATCCTGCTGGCAGGCGCCCCGGCGCTTAAGGCCATGGCGGATATAGAGGCCAGCGCTTTTTTGGAGAGGCCTCTGTTCCGCAGCGTGTTGTTTGAAAGGATCATGGAGCTCTGCCGGGAGGACGCCTCCAGCATTCCTTCGGAAAAATATTTTACCGGCAGGCGCCTTTTGATTGTTGACGACATGGAGATCAACCGTCTGGTGGTGCAGCTGATGCTGGAGCGTGCGGGTGCCGTTGTCCAGCAGGCCGAAAACGGCCGGCAGGCGCTCACCATGTTTCAGGAATCGCCCCTGGGGTATTATGACGCGATTTTGATGGACGTGATGATGCCGGTGATGGGCGGCTACGAGGCCACCGGCCTCATTCGCGCGCTTTCCCGGGCCGACGCCTCCGTTCCCATCGTGGCCATGACCGCCAACGCCTTTTTGGAGGATGTGAAGAAGTCCCGGGAGGCCGGTATGGATGCCCACATCAGCAAACCGCTTCAGGCCGAAAATGTGCGCCGCGTCCTGCTGGGACTTTTAAACGGGGACCGCGCGCTGTAAAACCGCCGGTAAAACGGTCATTTATTTTCATTTTTCCATCATAATATTAAAAAAAGCTGCATGAGATTTCCGTCTCATGCAGCTTTTTATTTCTGTCGGTTTTTTCCGCCGCAGCTCTTACTTCTACCCGATGAGAGACAAGATGGCGTCAAACAGCAGCTCCGGGCTGATGGGTTTTGCCACATGGCCGTTCATGCCGGCTTCTTTGCATTTCCGCACGTCTTCGTCAAAGGCGTCCGCCGTGATGGCGATGATAGGCACACGCCCGGCGTCCGGTCTGTCCAGCGCCCGAACGGCCCGGGCGGCGCCAAAGCCGTCCAGCACCGGCATCCGCAAATCCATGAGGATCACGTCGAATGTCCCCGGTTCGCTTTTTTCAAACACTTCCAGCCCCGCCTGGCCGTTGGGTGCCGTTACGGTCTCCATTCCCTTGCCGCGCAGCATGGCGCAGGCAATCTCACTGTTCAGGGCATTGTCCTCGCACAGCAGCGCCCGCCTGCCCCGCAGTGCGGGCAAGTCCTTTTCCCTGTCAGCGTCCTCCCCGACGGCAGCGGAGAAATCTACCGTCTCAAAACGAAGGCGTGTAAGGAACTCTGTCCCCTTGCCGGGAACGCTGTGTACTTCCACTGTTCCGCCCATGAGATCCACCAGCTGCTTGACGATGGACAGGCCCAGTCCGGCGCCTTTGGATTCATAGCCCATCCTGTATTCCTGGGTGAAAGGTTCAAACAAACGCTTCTGAAACTCCTCCGACATTCCAATGCCGTCGTCACGGACAGCAATGACCGTATCAAAACCGTCGGACGTCAAGATATTTTTGACGGAAAAGTCCACATGGCCGCCCTCCGGCGTATATCTGACGGCGTTGGTCAGGAAGTTGAGCAGAATCTTTTGCACACTCAGTTTGTCTGCCCGGATCGTCTGCTGGGACAGTCGGGATGTATCAACCGTCAGCGCGAGGTGCTTTTTGGCCGCCGCGGCGCTCACAGGAACCGCCACAGAATCAATGATCTCCTTCCACGCCACCGCCTCCGGATGCAGCTCCAGCTTTCCGCTGTTGGCCTTGGAGATGATCAGCGTGTCGTTGATGAGTTCCAGCAGCAAGCGGCCGGAAGACTGGATCTTTTCCAGATAGTCCCTGGTCTGGGAGGACGTAGCCGTCTCCTGTGCCAGGGCGGAAAAACCCAGGATGGCGTTGAGCGGCGTGCGCATATCGTGGCTGATGCCGGAGAAGAACTGGTTTTTTGACGCCGCCGCTTTTTCCATGACGGCGATCTCATTTTCACGGCGGGCGTTTTCGGCTCTTTGCGCCAGCACCACCGCTTTGTCCTTCTGGCGTCTTTGCAGCGTCAGAACGGCCCAGCCGCAAAGGAACATTACCAGCAGGATCGCTCCAAAGACAATGGCCAGCCGCAGCGGCGGGACCCGGGAGATGGCGGTCTCCAGATTGTCCTGGGGCAGCGTGTTGTTCATTTCGATCTCGTTGAAGCTGTAAGAGGCCGTGCGGATGGCCTTCCCCAGAAGGCAGGAAAGCACGCTGTTGTCGTAGGCGGTGGCGCTGCAAAGCGCCAGAGAGCCGGAAGAAATGGTGCGGATGTTGTAAGCCGACGCCAGGTTCTGGTTGATGAGCCAGGTGGCGCTGGGCAGACCGCAGATGATGGCGTCCACCTCGCCCCGTCTGAGGGCGGTAAAGCAGTCGGACACGGTGTCATATCCCACGAAATCCGCCTGATAGATCTGATTCACAACAGAGCGGATGGTGTCCAGACTTTGCTTTCTGGCCGCGAACGTTTTGATTTTTTTATCCGCGTTTTCCGAGCGGGTGAGAAGCACGGTATCCACATAGGAGTAGGCCCGTGTGATCCGCAGGCCCTGGTCGTTGGCCGTGATCTGCCCATCGCTGAAAAGGCCCAGCACGTCGGCCTGTCCGGATTTGACGGCCTCCACCGCCGCCTCCTGTGTGGCGTAGGCGCGGTAGAAAAATTGCAGCCCCGTCAGCCCCGCGATCTTGGCGTAAAAATCGGGCAGGATGCCGCCGGCGTTCCCGTTTTTATTCACGTCATAATAGGGCGCGTCACCCTCCACCACCGCCACCGTCAGAAGCGGATGCGCCTGCACATAGGCCATCTCCTCTGTGGACAGCGCCTCCATTTCGTATTTGATATTGGCGGTGTATTTCTGGATCAGCTTGTCGAAATAGAGGGTGTCTTCGGACAGGATATTGCTCATGGCGTCGTCCACTTTGCTTTTGAGCTCCCCGTCGGTTTTACGGAACAGAAAGTAGTAGGGCTGGGCGGCGAATTTCTGAATGGTACGAAAACCGTCCATGGCGGCGGAACCGTACAGCCCGGCGTCCACTGTGCCGTCCTTGATCGCCGCCTTGATCTCGTCCGAAATCTGATACACGCGGATCTGCGGCTCGAAGCCGTGCTGACGGCACCAGGCGGTGAAAATATCCCGCACCTTGCTGACTTCCTCCGCGCCGAAGGTCATGGTCTTGAGTTGCTCCAAGTTGTTGTAGGTAAAGCGTCGGTCGTCTTCGGCGGTGTATACGCACATGGAGATCTCCCCCACTTCGTGCTGAGAAAACAGGTATTTCGCCTCCCGTTCCGGCGTCTTCATGACGTCGCACATCATGTCGATCTGCCCGTCGTCCAGCATTTGCAGGGCTTTCTTGCCGCTGTCGAGCAGCGTCACCCGGATATTGATGTTGGCGTACTGGGCGATCCGGTATGCGTATTCCACATTCACGCCGGAAAGGCGGCCGTCGGCATTTTGCCGGGCATATTCGGCGGACGCAATGATGCCCACCCGTATGCAAGGTTTTTCATCCTCTGCCGCCAGCACGCCGGGTGTGAAAAGCACGGTCAGCGTACAGCTGAGCAGTAGTACGGCAAAAAATTGTTTGACTTGTCGGATCATGATGTGACCGTTCCTTTTTCTGCGGCAGACGCCGCGGTATTGTGAGATCCCCATGGCGGGAGCGGTGCTTTGCCCACAGGGCGGGAGCGTGTCCTCGGCCTTACAGCGGCTCGCTTTGGGCGGCGCCGTGTTTTGTCCGGATGGCTTTTTCCATCACATCCCGCAAAATCTCCGGGACAAGCGGTTTTGTGATGTAGCCATCCATGCCCACCCGGCGGCTTTCCTCCTGCGCGGCGGAAAAGGCGTCAGCGGTCATGGCGATGATGGGCACAGCCGCCGCATCGCCCCTTGGCAGGGCACGGATCTGGGCCGTGGCTTCAAAGCCGTTGAGCAGCGGCATCTGGATATCCATCAAAACGGCGTTGTACTCCCAGGGTTTCGAGGCCGAGAAAAGCGCCACGGCACGGCGCCCGTTTTCCGTCGTTTCCACCTCCAGACCGAAGGCCGTGAGAAGGCGCACGGCAATGTCCGTGTTGATCTCGTTGTCCTCCGCCAGAAGGATCTTACCTGCCAGGGGCGTTTTTTCCCGGCAGGCGCCGGCGCACTCCGCCTTCCGGCTCTGGGCGGCCTCCGGCGCAGCAAAGCAGACCCGGATATCCGTTCCCTTTCCAAGCGCGCTTTCGACGCTGATGGTGCCGCCCACCAGATCCACCAGGCGCTTCACGATGGAAAGGCCCAGCCCGGTGCCGCTGCCGGCTTTGGGTCGGTTGGGATTGTCATACTCCTGCGAAAACGGCTCGAACATCTGGTTTTGAAACGCCGGACTCATGCCAATGCCCGTATCCCGGATGCGGATCTCACAAAGCAGTTTTCCGTCAGGCTGCTTTTTCGTGACAGCGGAAAATGTCACCGTGCCCCCCTCGGGGGTATATTTTACGGCGTTTGACAGCAGGTTCAGCGTGATCTGATTCAGCCGGATGTGATCGACCAGAAGCGTTCCGGCGCCCTGTCCCGTCTCCAACACAAAACGGATTTCCTTTTGCCGGCAGAGGGGCTCAAACATATTGCAGATATTGGCAATGTAATCGTCGTAGCGATAGGGCTCCGGCCGCAGCTCGATCTTTCCGCTGTCGATCTTGGAAATGTCCAGCACATCGTTGATGAGACTGAGCAAGAAGGTGTTGGAGGCTTCGATCTTCCGCAGGTCGTCCTGGAGTTTCTTTCGGTCGTCCAGATCCTCCTGGGCAAAGACGGTCATGCTCTGGATGATGCTGATGGGGGTGCGGATATCATGGCTGATGCGGGAGACAAACTCCGTTTTGGCCCGGTTGGCCTCCTCTTCCCGCTGCAGTGCTTTTTTGACAAAGGCCAGCTGCCGCTGCTCCTGGGCATAGGTGGCAGTAATATCCGCCCGAACCACCAGCACCACTTTCCGGGCCCGGTCCAGCCAGCTGTACTGCATCTGCCGCTGTGTGAGTCTGTCCCCCTCACGCAGCGGAAACGTAAACAAATATTCCTCGTTTTGGGAGAGTTCCCTGGCGATGGTTTTCAGCTCTGTTCCCGCCATGTACCGCTTCCGGCCCTCTTCCGGCACAAAATTGCTCCGGATATAGGTGCGCCAGTCTTCATAGCCCGCCCGCTCCTGTATTTTGCCGAAGATGATGTCCGGGCGCTTGTTGCGAAACTCAATGGTCTGGCAGGGCAGGTTAATGAGCGCAATCAAATCGAATTTTTTGGAGAGCAGCTGCTTGATGATCTCCTCGTTTTTCTTGCGTTCGTTGATGTCCAGCGCATAGGTGACCGCCTCCACATCCCCGGTCTTGGGATTCTGGATCATGAAAAGGTCGCCCTCCCGCCAGTAAAGCTGTCCGTCGGGATAGATGATGGGGTATTCGATGGACACCTGCGTGTGTCCCCGGGTAAACTCTTTGAGAAGACGCTGCCGGTCAAAGAGGTGGAAAAATGTCTCTTTGATCTCCGGGTCGGCGATGAGCTTGGAAAATTCCAGAAAATACCCGTCTGCCGTGCCGGATTCCTGCTGCTTCAGCACGAAAGACAGGGGACTTTCCCCGTTGGTGCACCGATTCTTGGTCAGATTCAGATGAAAGCTGCCCAGCGTATAGGGATGCGAGGCGGCCTGCTGCCGGTAAGCACGGGCATACTTTTCCTCCTCCAGCTTCTGGGAGGTGATATTTTGTCCGAAGCCATAGGAGCGGATGGGTCTTCCGTTCTCGTCCAGCGTGGACAGGCAGCACAGATGCTCGCACCGGGGGTCCTGGCCGGGGCGCTGCTTGAACCAGACGTCGCAGTTGGCCCGGGGCGCACCGCTTTCGATGGCGCGGAACATCTCCAGCAGCTGGGGCATACTTTTTGGCTCAAGGTATTCGGCCATGGAGAGTGGGACGTTGTCCAGTGTTCGGGGCATTCCCGCCGTATGATGGCCCGCTTCCGTATGGGGGTTGTCCGCCACGGTGATACGGTGGGCCGCCATATCATACTCCCAGACGGTGAGGTGCGCTTCCTCCACCACCGCTTCATACATCTGTCTTCTCTTCTGAATCTCTGTCTGGACGGCTTTTCCTTCCGTCACATCCCACATGCAGACAAAGACCATCCGGCTCCCGCCCTGGGACACATTCGAAGCCGCGGCACGGTACCAGCGGTATTCGCCATCGTCCTTGTCTTTGAAGCGAAACTCAAAGCGAACGTTCTCCTCCGCATGGGCGACACGGGCCATGGAGGCTTTCACCACAGGTTGGTCCTCCGGATGGATCCTGTCCCGCAGTTTCTTGTCGGGCCGGAAAAAATAGTTCTCCGACACGCCCAGCATCCGGGTGATCTGATGGTTGACGGAAGAGACGCAGATCCGTCCGTCTCTGATCTCGCCCACGCCCACGCCCACCGGAATGTTGTTGACGACAGTCTCCAGACTGTTTTTATCCACCTCCAGATGTTCCTGCCGCTTTTTTTCGTCGGTGATGTCCACGGCGCACACCGCCACGGCCTCCCGGCCGTACCAGTTGATCTCCTGGCAGTCAATGCGGAACCATTTGTCATCAGCGGGGGAATAGCACACCTTTTGATGCAGGCTCCCCTCCTCCGGCAGAGGAATGGCGCACCAGGGACAGGGTGCCTTCCGACCTCCAATAAAAGCATAGCAGGGCTGCCCGTTGAAGTTTTCCCGGCCCCACTGGCGCAGGGCGGGTTCGTTGGCGTAAAGTATCTTATAGGTGTTTTTCTCCACCACATAGGTGACTGCGGGGATGTAGTTCAGCAGCTGCGCGTGCTTCTCCGGCTCAAAGGATGTGCTCAGGAAAGACGTCATCAAAACCGCATCGCCGTCCAGGTATCCCAGCAGCCGGGACTTGGCGCGGATCCACACCGCACCTTTTGTCTTGTGGATAATGCGGCAGGTAACATCAATGTCTTTTCCGTCGGAAAGGATCTGCTTTACCAGCTGCGTCACATGAAGGCGGTCCTTTTCCAGTACGATCCGGGCGGCATCGGAGGCCGCAAGAGCGGTATATTCCTCCTCCGTCATGCCGGAAAGGGCAGGAAGGCTGGGGGATCCGGCAAACAGGATCAGCTTGCCCTGTCGGATCCGATAGATGGCAAAATCACCGGGATTCGCCTGGGCAATGGCCGTGAGGATCGTCTCGTCAAAGTGCATGATCGTTTCCGCCTTTCCTGATGAAATTCAATCCTTTTTCTGTTTCTCTCCAGCCCCAGAGCTGTCATTGGATGGGGCCGTCGGCCGGGGAAAACTGAGCGAACAATACCTGCGCGGGTTGTTTTTGCCCCAGGACTGCACATACATCCGCACCTCTGCCTGCGTGCCGCCCCGGCGGAGGCGGGCGGCTTCCAAAAACGTGTGCAGAACAACCTCGCGGAACGCCGGGGTCAGCCGTTTTTCGCAGGTGGCGGGAATGCGGCTGTCGATGCGGGGCCTGTAGTCCACAAATTCCCAAAAGCGTGGATTTCCCAAAAGCGCGCGAAAGTGGTTATTTTCCACCTCGCAGACGGCGGCGGGCTGCTGCATACTGTTGCAGCTCGGTCCGGGGGGTGGAGGTCCAGATGGTTTTGTTCACCCGCTCCAAATTTTCTGAATCCAGGTACGTGGGCACAGGCGTGCTTCATGCGGTCCATCAGATAGTACCGGCTGCGCACGATCACGTTTTCAGGCATCCGAGCAGCGTCTGGGGACGGCAGGGTTTTGTCACAAAGTCCCAGGCCCCCAGGTCCAGCGCCTCGGCACCGTTTCCCGCCTCCAGAACGGCATACTCCGGCCGGAGGATGCTGCACAGGATCTCACGATTGATCTTCTGGTCCTCCACCACGAGCCTCGTGGTCGTTTCTCTTTCCATACAGTTAATCCCTTTATTTCGCGGGCGGGAGAGCGCCGTTTTTCACAGCCGGGGGCAAAAGCCCTCCGGGCGCCAGCTCTCACGGTCTGCGCGGCCCTTTCAGGCCCGCCCCGCCGCGGTTGGAAAAGTATTTTTCTCTTGGCCATTTGTTTTGCTTTTATCATAATCCCATTCATTTTCTTTTTCAACATTATCCGCTTTTTTTGCTGAAAAGCGGCATATTGTCGTCTCTGCCAAGATACAGGCGTCACACATAGAACATGTGTCAAAAAGTTCACCTAAAGTAAAATTTTTTTCTTTTCGGCAGGGAAGTTTTATGGTATAATTTTACATCAGCTTTACATCAGCAGCCCTTATGTGATTTACGCGGTCATTTCAGCCACATCATCTTCCCGGTCCGCCTCCCCCCAAAAAGTCATTCCCATTTGAACCAAAATAAGGAATCGAGAGGTAGTAAACATGAAAAAACGAGTCTTAAGCGTTCTGCTGAGCCTTTGCCTGGTGGTCTCCCTTCTTCCCTCCCTGGCTCTTCCCGCGTTTGCGGCGGGGCAGGACACTTTCTCGCTGAAAAGCGGAACCTCCATGCCCACAAGTCAGATGAATAGCGTTGCTTTCGGAGACGACGCCTATGTTTCCGTGGGCTATTACGGCGCCATCGTCCGTTCCACAGACGGGCAAAACTGGTCAAGCATCAAAGACAAAGCGGATGTTCCCTCCTATCCGGGGATCACCAGCAATTATCTCGACGGCAGCAACACCTTTGTTTTTTGGGGTACTGCTTTCGGAAACGGCGTATTTGTCGCCGTCGGCGACTGTGGCGTGATCCTGACCTCTTTTGACGGGCTGACCTGGACGCCGACCTTGTCGCCTGTTACCCAGTCCATTACAGATGTCAAGTATCTCACATGGAACGGGGTCGGTGCCTTTTACGCGCTTACCCAGGGCGGCTATCTCACATCCGAGGACGGCTTTTCCTGGTCGATGATGCTCCCCACCGGGATGACGTCCCAAAGCGCGCCCACTGATATATCCGTTGGCAACAACGGGACGCGGCTGGTCATCTCTATGTGCGATACCTCCAACGGCTGGGGCGAAGGCCGCATCATCTCCTCCACAGACGGCACCTGGACCTTCTCCCCCACGCTCCTTACTCCGGACAGCCAGATGGTGTCCAGCATCAATTATGTCACCTGGGTCAACGACCGCTATGTCCTGTCCGATCCTTTCGGCTACATATGGACCTCAGTGGATCTGACAAGCTTCACGCAGGTGGGCGCTCCGTTCAAGGAGAATTCCGCCGACTTCGACAACCAGATGTTTACTGCCATGTATGCCAACGGCACCTATTATCTCTTCGGTTTCCAGAAACCTCAGTCTTATTTGACGGTCTACACCTCCACTGACTTTGTCAACTGGACCATGCAGCCGTATACGCACTACTTTACCGCTCAGAATTCCCAATATCTCAACGGTCTTTATTTCTGCGCCGGCAACGAGGGGCTCCTTGTTTCTTCTGACGGCATCAACTGGAAAAACACATGGGGCAACACCTATTACGACGTGATCTATGACGGCGGCAAATATGTAGCCGCCGGTAAAATAGGCGGCGACGGCGCTATCTGGACGTCCGCGGATCTGACCAACTGGACCCAGGCAAGTCTGTCCGCGCGCACCTCCTACTTCTATGCAGCAGCCGCCGGAAACGGCAAGTACGTTGCCGTGGGAGCCAACACGAACAACAACAGCGTTTCCGCCCTGGCCACTTCTTCAGACGGCTTCAACTGGACCACCGTGAACACACAGACCGGTTTGATGCGTGATGTGGCCTTCGGCAACGGTCTCTTTGTGGCCGTGGGCACCAATTCTTCCAAGGCTGCTTTGAGGACCAGCACGGACGGCGTCACCTGGACCGTCCCCACGCTGCCAGCCACCTCCGCCACGCTCATTCTCTCCGTGACCTATGCCAACGGCCAGTTTGTGGCTCTGGGCAGCGGTCTTATCTGGACATCTCCCGACGGCATTACCTGGACGGACCGCTCCGCCGGCTATACCGCCACCGGTGAAGTGCCGCTGGATCTTGTATATACAGGCGAAACGTACGTTCTTTTGGGATACCGTTCCGCCGCTCCCAAATCGCTCTTTACCAGAACCAGCAGCGATCTGTCCACCTGGTCCGACGCCTCGGAAACCGGCTGCTATTATACCGGCAGCATCGGCGGCAAGCTGGGTGTTCTGGGGAATCATCTCTACGTGCTCGGCCGCGCCGGCGGTACCGTTTCCAGCAGCTACTGCGCGGCTTCTTCCCAGGATCTTGGCACTTCCTGGAGCTTGAGCTCCGTTGATTTTGGTAAAATGATGCCCTATGCCACATCTTCCGCCAATGGCTATGTGCTGTTTACGGGCAATTCCGGTCTGGTGATGGCCGGTGAGGTCGAGATGACCCCCACCATTTCCGTTCAGGCCGCCTCTTCTTCTGACGCGGACAGCACATACGGCGAGGCTTCTGCCGTCAAAACCTATACCGCTTCCTTCTCCGAATACGCCCTTGCGCCTCAGAATGTGAGCGCCGCCTGGTGTGCTTCCGACGGCACCACCGCCGGAGCTCCCGCCGCCGGCACCAACCTCACTGTGGGCACCTACGACGCTCAGACCGGCAATCTGCCCGTTACCTTCTCCACCGATCCCTCGGCGGATGCGGGCGATTACTATATCAAGATCACCTCCGACGCTGACAGCGGAAAGACGCCGGCGGCGGCTGTGGTCAAATTCACCGTCAGCAAGGCCTCTTACGCTCCCCTGTCGGAGCACACCGTCCCCGTGATGGTGGGTGCGGTCCGCTCGGGATCGGTGAAGCTGTCGGAGCTCTTTTCGTCGGTTCCCGCTGACGCCGCTTTCACCTCTGTCACCGCTCCCGCCAGCGCCACCGTGATGGATACCGTGGCGATCAACAGCTCTGACGCCGGCCAGCTGGATTACACCAGCAAAGACAATCCCGACGGCATCGTCGCCAGCGACACTTACACCGTCACCATTGCCAGCCGCAATTATCAAGACCTTACCGCGACCCTTGTCTTTGAGTCGACGCCCAAGACAGTCGTGACCATTTCCGGCCTGACGGCCCCCGCCAGCCTGTCTTACAGCGGCGCTCCGGTCTCCGGCAGCGTGTTTGGCACCCCCGCGGCGGTGGGCCAGCCGTTGCTTGACAGTACGCTGGTCTATACCTATACCGGCACAGACTCCACCGTTTACGGCCCCTCTGCCGATGCCCCCACAAACGCCGGTACCTATCAGCTGACGGTTTCCGTTCCCAAAAGCAACACCGACTTTACCGGCAGTGCTTTCGTTCCTTTCACCATCGCCCCGGCAAAGATCACCGCTTCTGCCGGCAGCGCCCAAATCAGCAAAGTCTATGACGGCACCTCCGGTGCGGGCGCCCTCTCCGGCACGCTGTCTGTCAGCGGCCTTCTGCCGTCTGACAGCGGTGTCAGCGTCCAGCCGGGCGCCGTTCCCGCCTATGCCGCCAAGGGAGTGGTTTCCAATGTCCCGCTTGATCTGCCTGTAAGCCTCTCGGGCGACACGCTGGGCAACTATCAGCTCTCCTCCGTCACCGTTTCTGTGCCCGCCGCCATTACGGCAAAGAATGTCGCTGTGTCCGGCATCACCGCCGCCGATAAGGCCTATGACGGCAAAACCGCGGCCGCGCTGCGCACGGACAGCGCCGTACTGGACGGCAAATTGTCCGCAGACAGCCTGTCACTGACTGTTTCCGGTGCTTTCGACAGTGCGGAGGCAGGCCAAGACAAAACCGTTTCCCTGCATATTGACCTCACCGGGGAAGATGCCGGCAACTACCGGCTGTCCTCTGGCACACAGACCGTGGCCATCGCGTCCATCTCTCCCGCGTCTGTGACCATTTCCGCGTCCGATCAGACCGCCTGGGCCGGCGACAGTGTTCCCAGTCTCACCGACTATACCGTGTCCGGTCTTTTGTCCGGGCAAAAGCTGATCGTCCTTCCCACGCTGTCCTATGCCGCCGTTCCCGACATGACCGTTGCCGGCACGGTGGCCATCAAGGTCTCCGGCGCCGACGCGGGCAAAAACTATACCATTTCCTATATAGGCGGCTTTCTGACCATCCTCGCCCGGCCCGTTGTAACCTTTAACAGCAACGGTGGCTCTGCCGTTGCAAGCGTCCGGGCAAACAACAGCGGCAAGGTGACTTCACCCGCCGCTCCCACCCGTCAGGGCTACACCTTCACCGGCTGGTACGCGGACGAAGCGCTTACACAGCTCTGGCAATTTGCCTCCGACACCGTGGCCAAGGATCTCACTCTTTATGCCAAGTGGACAGCCGACGTCACCGCCGATTCCCTTGTGGAAGTCACAGGCCCCGCCACCCCGCCTGTGACCGTCACGGGTCTTGACGCAGAAGCGGGCGTCGTAGCGGCACAGCAGGCAGATCCCACCGCCTCCGTGGTGGTAAAAATGACCGTGGAGAAAAAGACGGAGTCCGATCTGCTCAGCGTGCCTGAAGTCAAAGCGGCGCTGGACGCCATCAAGAGCAGTCTCACCGCTGCCCCTGACAAGCAGTTGTCCTTCGAGTTCCTGGATATCTCCGTGACCAAGATCATCACCACTCCCGCGGGTAACACGACCTCCTCCCGGATGGGCACCACCTCTCATGTGCTGGAGATCGTGATCCCCTATGACACCACCGGCAAAGAGAATATCTGCGTTCTCCAATACCATGAGGGAGAAGGCGTGCGGGTCTTTACGCCGGACAACACCCGCAGCGGCGCGGACGGCACCTGCTATGTGGATACCGCCGCGCAGCAGATTCATCTTTTTACCCAGAAATTCTCCACCTATGCCATCAGCTATGAGACGGCTGTTTCCACGCCCGCGGCGCCCGTCACGCCTTCCGTGCCCGACGCTCAGCCCACGGGGCCTGCCGCCGCTTCTCCCTCTACCGGTGATACCGCCGGGATTCTGTTCTGGATAACGGCGGCGGCGGTCAGCGGTGCTTGCGGATGCGCCTATGTGTGGGGCAGAAAGAAGCATTCCGCCGAAAAATAAAACACGTTTGGATCCCGCATCTGAAAACATGAAAAAAGGCGGCTTATCCCACTGGATAAGCCGCCTTTTCCACTTTTCTGCTACCGCTTCACCCCCCGCAGGCAGGGGGAGGCGTTTGCTTTTCCCGCTCTCCGCCTGGGTATAAAAGGCATACGGGGCGCATATAAAATACGGGTGATGTGATGTGAAAACAACTGTATGGAAACCGTATCTGGTGTTTGTGCTGCTGGCGGAGGCCGTGGGCGCGCTGGCAGGCTTTTTGACAAAAGACGCCATGGCGTCCTACGACGTGCTTTTAAAATCGCCTCTGACGCCGCCGGACATTGTGTTCCCCGTGGTCTGGGTCATTCTCTACGCGCTGATGGGCATTGGCGCCGCCCGTGTCTATCTGGCCCCGCCCTCCGCCGCGCGGACGCGGAGCCTTTGGCTCTTTGCCGTGCAGCTGGCGGTAAACTTTTTCTGGAGCCTGCTGTTTTTTAACCATCAGGCCTTTGGTCTGGCGTTTATATGGCTGGTGCTTTTGTGGGCGCTGCTGCTGATGATGATCCTCTCTTTTGCCAGAACGGATCGAAAGGCGGCGCTGCTCCAGATCCCCTATCTCCTCTGGGTCACCTTTGCCGGGTATCTTAACTTTATGGTATGGCAGCTCAATCGCTGATGGCGGCACGGTCTGTGTCCGGGGAGGGTGCATGAGCGTTCTTTTTACCTGCGGGGCGAGACCGTCTCCTGCCGTGCCAGCGTCATGGTTTTTTTCGCCGTGAGGGCCGTGTGCCTTGTGCTGACGTCCCTCCAGTTTGTCCGGCCCCGCAGGCAGGAGGCGCTCTTTCCTTGCGGCCATATAAAAAAGCCCCCTTTTGTACCCATTTGTACAAAAGGGGGCTTTTTGCGCGGAGTCATTGGCCGGCCTTTGCTTCCAGCACCGACAGGACCTGGGCCGATGTCAGCCCTTTACTGGCCATATAGCCTTGCAGCGCCGCCATGTCCTCCGACCGCTTTTTGGACAAAAGCTCCTGCTTCTTCTCTTTGAGCGCCACGATATTCTGGGTGTGCCTTTCGATCTTGCTGTCAATGGTATTGATCTGCGCGTCGTAATCGACCAGCGCCTTCACGCCTCTTGCCACATAACCGCCCCCTTTTTCAGATGCTCCCATTATAGCCTGACCTGTGGGCGAAACAGGCAGAAGCCTGTCGTTTATATCGCCCTTTGGGCTGTTTTTTCTGCAAAATTTTCCAAAAACAAAGAGCGAAGGGGCACGCCGGGGCGTTTCATTCTCTCACAGATCGCTTCCGATGGCAAGGAGCCGCCCGCTGGACACTGTCTGTCCCAGGCGGTGAGAGACGGAGAGGACCGTTCGTCCCCGGGCGGCACGGTCAAGGGCTTGCAGGACACGGCGCTCGGTGTCGCTGTCCAGATTGGCGGTGATCTCATCGAGCAGCAGGATCTCCGGGGAAGCCGCCACGGCCCGGGCGATGGAAAGCAGCTGCAGCTGACCCTGGGAAAAGGAGGTCTGGGCGGCGGGGGTGTCGTAGCCCTCCGGCAGCGCCAGAATACTCTCGTGCAGCCCCACCAGCCGGGCGGCGTCCTCCACCTCTTTGCGCCCCACGGCGGGGTCAAAGAGGGAGATCTGCTCCGCCACCGTTCCCTCCACCAGATGAAAGGACTGTTCCACATAGCCGAAGAGGCGGCGCTTCTCCACGTCGGGTATGTCGGCGGCAGGGATGCCCTTCACCGTGACCTGCCCCGCGTCCGGTCGGTAGATCCCCAAAAGCAGGCGGAACACCGTGCTCTTTCCCGCGCCGGTGCGGCCCACAAAGGTGACGGTTTCGCCTTTTTTGACAGAGAAGCACAGATCCCGCAGCACGTCGCCCTCCCCGCCGTAGCCAAAGCGCACGCCGTCGAAGCGGAGCAGCGCTTCTTCCTCTTTCCGCTCTTCCCCCTCCGGGACATTAGCGGGCTCCTCCCGTTCCGTCTCGGCCAGAAACGCCTCGATGCGCTTGACGCCCGCCACGGCGGACTGAATGTTCTGGATCTCCATGCCGATGCTCTCCAACGGTCCGAACACCTTGCCCACATAGGCGATCATGGCCACCGCCGTGCCCACGCTGATGCCGAAAAACGCCCGAACGCCGCCGCCCATGGCGGCGCAGACCATCATCACGGAGATGACGCAGGAGCTGATGAAGATCACGATGGGCGAGTAGATGGAGTCGTAGAGATTGGTGCGGTCGGTGGCCCGGTAGCTCTCTTTGATATAGGTGTCATAGCGGCGTTCCATATAGGTCTCCCGCCGCAGCACATGGATCATGCGGATGTTGGCGATGGTCTCCGGCACATGGTGGTTCACCTTGCCGATGGCCGCGCGGTTTTCCATCTGGGCTTTCAGCATCCGCTTTTGGAACAGCCGCGTCATCACAAACAGCACCGGCGTCACCAAAACCATCAAAAGGCCCAGTCCCATGCTTTTATCCCAGATCACCGCCAAAATGCTGATGACCTTGCAGGCGTCGGCGAACATACTGACGATACCGTTGGTAAAAAGGGCGTCCACCGTATCCACGTCGTTGACGAAGCGGGAATCCGTTTCCCCCGCCGAATGGGACGTGTAATAGGAGGCCGGCAGATGGCGCAGCTTGGCGCAAAGCGCGCTTCGCAGCCCGTGGGTCACCTTCTGGCCCAGCACGGTGATCATCACGTTCTGCCCCGACTCCAGCACGCCCGCCAGCGCCACAAGGCCCAGATAGGCAAACGCCAGCCCAAGGGAGACGCCCCGCCCGGCGGTGAGATCGTTCACCGCCCGCTCCAGCATCAAAGGCGGGAACAGCGCCGCCGCCACGGACAGCAAAATCACCGCCCCCGTCAAAAGGGTGATCCACGGGGAGGCGGCCAGGACACGGCGCACCACGGCGCCCAGATTTCTTTCACGTTTCATCGGCCGTGCCTCCTTTCGCCTGCTCTTCATAGAGCCGGGCATAGGTCTCCTCCCGGCGCATCAGCACCGCATGGGTGGAAAAAATGCCTCCGCCGTCGGATAAAAACAACACGCCATCAAAGGAGGGGAACTGATACAGCCGGTGGGAAATGAGAAACACCGTCCTGTCTCCCGCCGCCTCCCGCAGGTGTTGGAGTATCAGGTGCTCCGTGGCCCGGTCCACCGCCGAAAAGGGGTCATCCAGCACCAGGACATCCCGGGCGTTGTAAAGTGTCCGGGCCAGCGCCAGCCGGGCCTGCTGCCCGCCGGAAAGACGCACACCGCCGCTGCCCACCACGGTGTCGATCCCCTGGGGCATCCGGCAGACCTCCTCCCAAAGGCACACGGCCCGCAGGCAGGGCTCCACATCGCCGGGTTTTCCCAGACGGATGTTTTCCGCCAGCGTGTCGTTCATCAGCTCCGGCTCATGGCCCATGTAGGAGACGCGCCCGCTGCGCCGGGCGTCGTCCAGGTCCCGCAGCTCCTCCCCGCCGATGAGAAGGCTGCCCTCATAGGCCGCCTCCCCGATAAACACCTTTCCCAGCGTGGATTTGCCGCAGGCCACCGGCCCCGTTATCCCGATGATCTGCCCCGGACGGGCGGCAAAGGAAATTTCCCGGAGGACTGGCTCGCTCCCCGGCCAGGCCACGGAGATCTTCTCAGCCCGCACCTCGCCGGCGACGGGCGCTTTTATATCCGGCAGTTCCTCCGGCGCCGGGACGGTTTGCATTAACGGCTTGATCCGCCTCCAGGACACACGGGCCTTTTGCACGGCGTTGAAGAGCTTGGCCGCTTTGGAGGATTTCATGGCCATTTTGGTGAAACAGGAGATAAACGTGGTAAAGGCCGCGATATCCCAGCTTTTCCAGCCGGTGCCCAGCACGTTCCGCGCGCCGAAATACAGCACCAGCACCGCCCCGCAGGTGGCAATGATGTTGTAAAGGGGCGGCATGGTGTTCTCCCACAGGTTGGCCGCCACCGCCCACTTTTCATAATCGCTCAGGCGTTTTTCATAGGCCGCGTCCCGGTTTTCCTCGCAGCCGTACACCCTGTATGTAAGGGCGTTGGCAAGGCGGTCCATGGTAGCGCCGCTGAGCTGCCCGGCGCTTTTTTTATAGGCGGCGCTGCTTTGGGCCACCCGCCCCTTCAGCCGCCCCGCCATGAGATAGGCAAAGGGCGTAAAGGCGCAGGCCATCAGCGCCAGACGCCAGTCGTAAGAAAAGAGCAGGGCCATGTACGCCGCCAGCACAACTCCGGTGTCGAACACCTCGGTGGTGAACTTCCGCATCCCCTCCGCGCAGGCGTCCACATCGGCCACGGCCTTTGTCATCAAGGCGCCCAACTCTTCCCGCTCCAGCTCCGCCCGAGACATACGCACCAGTCTGGCGTACAAAATTCCCCTCATTCGGCGGCTGGTGTCGTTGGCGAAGCGGCGCACGCCGAAGCGTTTCACCGCGCGCATGACCTGCACCAGCAAAATGACTCCCAGATACACCGCCGCCAGCGACACCATGGCGGACGCCGTTTTTCTGCCCTGCATGATGTCAAACAGGCACTGGGCCAGCTGCCCTTCAAAGTAGGGCCCGGCCGCCAAGCCCACGTTATAAACGATGCCCGAAACCGTCACCACCGCCAGCGGTTTTGTCTCCGCCCGGAAGTAGTACCGGATCTCATCGGGCCGCGAGGCCTCTTTACTCCTCTGACGATGCATCCTTTTCCTCCCAAAAACGGCGGGTCAGCGTGGAAAACCCTGCCTTGCTCTCCGCTTTCGACCGCTCGTAGAGCACGTTCAAAAGGCGGCAGAAGGTCCTGTTCTCCTCCGGCGACAGCGCCTCTTCCAGCCACTCGTAATACAGCGACTCCACGGAGACCTTGGAATTTTTCAGGCTGTCCGCCTTTTCCGTGGCGTACAGCAGCTGACTGCGGCCATCCGCGGGATTGGGCTTTCGCACCAGATAGCCCTTGGCCTCCAGACGCACAGCCCGCCGGGCGGCAGCCCCCTTGTCCAGAGACAGGACGTCCCGCAGGGCGGCCTGTGTGATCCCGGGGTTTTTCCGCACCACATGAATGAAATCATACTCCGCCGTGCCCACGCCCTCCCCCTTGAGCACCCGCACCGTGAACTTGTTCACCTCTCTGGCAATCTTGGTGATCTGCCGCTTTGTCGTATCCATCGTTTCTGTTCCCTCCGTTATTAGATGCAGTATCAACTACTTGGATGATACTGCATCTATCTCCGTCTGTCAACCATGGGCGGGGAGGGGCGGTGAAAAAGGAAACGGGCAGAGGGAGCCGGGTTTGCTTTTTGATGAAATGGTGGTATGCTTTAGAAAAAGAAACTTCTTTAAAGTAGGTGAAGCGTCCCCATGAAGCAGAAGAAAAAAATCTCCATGAGTCCCTATGACCTATATCTGCATACCCTCTCCACCCCGGAACTGACGGCCCTCTCCTCTTTTTGGGAAGAGGTGGACAGCCACTGCACCCTGTCCAAAAAGGAGAAGCTGCGGCTCCGGGCGGATTATGAAAGCGCCCTGCTGGCCTTCGCCGCTTTGGGCGTGCCGGTGGGCGCCGCCCTGGCGCGGATGGGCGTCAGGCATCTGGGCGGGTTTTACGCCCGGCCCGCCGTCTTGTGGTACCCTCTGGACGACGCCGCCAAAATTTATCCCCTTTCCATGAAACAGGGGCAGATGGCCGTGTTCCGGCTGTCCGTTTATTTCAAAGAAGACGTGGTGCCGGCGCTTTTGCAGATGGCACTGACCTTCACCATCAAGCGGTTCCCCAGCTTTGCCACCACGGTGAAAAAAGGATTCTTCTGGCACTATCTGGACACCGCCAAGCGGCGCTTTGTCATCGAGCCGGACACCGGCTATCCCTGCCGGCCGCTGAAGGTCGGGCGCAGCGGCTCCCAGTCCTTCCGGGTCATGTATTTCCACAAACGGGTCAGCGTCGAATTTTTTCACATCCTCACCGACGGCACCGGCGGTATGGTCTTTCTCAAGGCGCTCACCACCGAATACCTGCGGCTTCTGGGGGTGGAGCTGGCGGAGCCCGGCAGCGTGCCGGATCTGGATGCCGTTTCCGACGCCGAGGAAACCGCCAACGAGTTCGACCGGGCGGATCAAACGGAAAAAAGTGCCGGCTTCATGGAGAAATCCGCCTTGCAAATGAGCGGCAGCCTCTCCCGGGCCCGGCCCTACCGGGTGCTGCATTTCAAGATGGACAGCGACGCCCTCAAAGCGGCCGCCAAAGGGAAAAGCAGCACCGTGACCTCCTATCTGCTCTCCCAGCTTTTTTTGGCGGGACGCTATGCCACCGACGAGCTGCAAGGCGAGATGAGCATTCAGGTGCCCGTGAACATGCGGAAATTCTACCCCTCGAAGACGGTCCGCAATTTTGCCATGTACTGCGGTGTCCGCCTGCCCCTCCAGCGCATTACAAAGGCGGAGGACATCCTCCCCGAGATCTCCCGCCAGTTGGAGGAAAAAGCCTCCCGCCAGGCCATGAGCGAGATGATGAACGCCACGCGGAAAATGGTGGGCGCGCTGCGGTTTATCCCCCTCTTTATCAAGGCGCCCGCCGCCCGCATGGTCTACGGCTTTCTGGGGGACAAGATCTTCAGCAACACGCTGTCCAATCTGGGGGTGGTGCAGCTGCCAGCCCCGCTGGACGGGTATATTGACAGCATGGATTTTGTGCTGGGCACGGCGCTGACCAACCGCGCCGGCTGCTCTCTTGTCACCTTTGGCCATACGGCCACGCTGTCCATCGCCAAAATGACCGCCGACCCCTCCTTTGAAGAGCGGCTCTATGACCTGCTGCAAGCCGACGGCATCGACATCACTGTGGAAGGGAGTGCCCCTTGTGAAGATTAACATCACCTATCCCCAACCGGGAAAAGAGCAGGCGCTGCGCCGGCATTTTATTGCCGCGCTGCGGTGGCCCTTTCTCTTCGCCGCGTTTATCTGCCCTGTTATCAACGCGGTGGTGGGCGGCAAGGCCTGGAGCGCCGTGGTGGTCTGGTCGCTGTGGATGGTCTGGTCGGGTGCCGTTTCCCCCTCTTTGGTGGAATACAACCGCATCAGCCAGTCCATTAAGTCCATCGTCAACGCCTGCGTGCTCCTGATTCTCATCGACTGGCTGCTGGCGCCCGGCTGGGCGATGGAAACCGTTCCCATTGTGTGCTTTTCCGGGCTGGCCGCCTCCGGCGTCCTCTTTTTCACGGATCTGCAACGCCAGAAGCAGAATATGTTCCCTATGATGCTTTTGACCGTCGGTTCGCTTCTTGGCTCTGTCATCGGGCTTTCGGTGTGGCACGAGGAGACCCGCTGGGCCATGGCCGTGATGGGTGCCGTGGCTTTTTCGCTTCTGGTGGGCTGCGTAGCCACGCTGGGGCCGGATTTCCTCCGGGATGTAAAAAAACGGTTCCACACAAAATAGCGGTTTTTTTCAAAAGCCGCGGAAAATATCTTCTCTTTTCCACTTTTTTTCATCTTTTTTCCCTTCTTTTTCCGAAAAAAGAACTTGCCAAATACAAGGAAATGTGTAAAACTGGTTAAAGTAATTGGTTAAAGAGGTGGGGCGTTATGGATCGAAAAAAAATCGCGCTGATTGCGCTGGACCCCCGGGCAGGGCGTTCCTATCAACAGGACGTGGGGCGCCTGTTCGGCGGCGTGGCGGACATCGTCATGTACTCCGTGCTGGACGGCTCGGCCACCGGGGCTCTGCCGCCGGCGGATCTTTTCGCCGCCTCCACGGACGCCTACGGCTCCGCCGAGGAGCTGGCCCGTCACGTCCCCATCGGCAGTCAGACCATGGGCATCGAAGTTTCCTTCCGCTGGCAGGAGCTGCGGGGACTCAAGGAGCTGCCCCCGGGGAGCCGTGTGCTATTTGTGAACCTCACCGAGATCATGGCCCGGGAGGCCATTGCCCAGCTGGAGCAGTTCGGCATCAATCAGGTGCAGTGGCTTCCCTACTACCCCGGCGCGGCGCTGCCGGAGGACGTACACATTGCCGTGACGCCCGACGAGATGCGCTATGTGCCGGCGGGCATCGAAACGGTCATTGACCTGGGCCAGCGGGTGTGCACCTCCGGTATGATGATTGAGATCGCTCTGCGGCTGGGGCTGGAGCATCTATTGGAAACCCAGCCGTTTCAACATTATTTCCAGTCCATTGCCGCCAACAATTACAGCTTTGACCGGATGTTTTCCCGCTCCATCCGCCTGGAGAGCCAGTTCCATATTCTGATGGAAAGCCTTGAAGACGGCGTCATCGGCGTCAACGAAAAAGACGAGGTCTTTGCCTGCAACCACCGGGCCGAAGAGATCACCCGCGCCAGCGCCGACCTCATTCTGGGGAAAAGCGGCGCGGCGGTCTTTCCCTACCTGCCCTTTTCCGCCTGTTTGCAGAGCCGGGAGCGCATTCCCGCCCGGGTCAGCCGCATCAACGACGCCAACATCAGCGTGGAGGTGGTGCCGGTGATTCGGCAGAACGCCTGCATCGGCGCCTTTGCCATTCTCCAGAAATTCAACGATGTGGAGGCCCGGCAAAACAAATTGCGCCGTCAGCTGTTTCAAAAGGGCTACTACGCCAAGTACGGCTTTGAAGACATCATCGGCGCCTCCCCCGCCATCCTCCGGGCCAAGGAGGTTCTGCGGAAAATGGCAGGCAGCGAAAGCCCTATTCTTCTCATCGGCGAGACCGGCACCGGCAAGGAGCTCTTTGCCCACGCTATCCACAGAGCCTCCCGCCGCGCCGACGGCCCCTTTGTGGCCATCAATGTAGCGGCCTTTCCGGAAAACCTGCTGGAAAGCGAGCTCTTCGGCTATGAAGAGGGCGCCTTTACCGGCGCCAAAAAAGGCGGACGACCGGGTCTTTTTGAGCTTTCCCACAAGGGCACCCTTTTTCTCGACGAGGTGGAGGGCATGAGTCCTGCTTTGCAGGTCAAGCTGCTGCGCGTCTTGCAGGAGCGGGAGGTCATGCGGGTGGGCGGCAACCAGATCATTCATGTGGATGTGCGGATCGTGGCTGCCACCAACGAGGCGCTGGAGCAAAGAGTGGCCGACGGCACCTTCCGCCGGGATCTGTACTACCGCCTTTGTACGCTGCCGGCGGTGCTGCCAACGCTGTCCCAGCGGGGCGACGACCTCTTTTTGCTGTTGGAGCGCTTTCGGGAGGAACTGGGCGGCCGCTTTGCCCTCTCCCCGGCGGTGCGGACCTTTTTACACGCCTACGCCTGGCCCGGCAATATCCGGGAGCTGCGGAACATGGTGGAATACTTTATCTATACCGGCCACCCCGTCATTGAGATGACCGATCTGCCACCCACCGTCTGTTTGGCCGGCCGGGCAGAGCCATCCGTTTTTCCGTCCCCGACGGCAGCGCCGTCGGGGTCTTTGGCAGCGACTCCATTGGGGACGGCGGCAGAGCTTTCCGGCAGCGCCGGGGACTCGGACGCTTTCCGTTTTGTACTGGGCCAGCTGTATCAGGCGTCCCAGAACCAGCGCTCCATGGGGCGGGATGCGCTGCTGCAAAAGGCCAGAGAGGCCCACCTTCCCCTGTCCCAGCAGGAGGTCCGCGCACTTTTGCACCGGATGGCGGAACAGGGGCTGGTGCAGGTGAGCCGGGGCCGGGGCGGCAGTCAGCTGACGCCTGCCGGGCGTCAGCTTTGGGAAACCGGTCAAAAATAGGTTTCTCTTGACCAATTAGCGGATTCCCCCGCGTCTCAAATCCCTTTCGTTTCTCCCCTTTTATTTTCATTCTTTTTTTATTTTCATAATGGCGCCCTCCCATTTTGGGTGTTCTGCCAAAACAAGAGGAATTTATTTGTTTATTGTGCTGTTTTTGGCCGTCATAGCGGAAAGATTTCTCTTTTGGCACAGGATTTGCTCATATAGACGTAAACCAAGCCGTTTATATGACAACAGAAAGGAACTGACAGCTATGACATATGATTTTAATACGATGATCGACCGCTCCGGCAACCATTCCGCCAAATACGACGAGCGTGTGAAGAAATTTGGGACGGATCAGGTCATCCCTTTGTGGATCGCGGACATGGATTTCCGCACGGCCCAGCCTATCATCGACGCTCTCACCGCCCGGGCACAGGAGGGCATCTGGGGCTACACCGCCCGGCCGGACAGCTATTTTGCCTCTATTGCCGACTGGCAGAAGCGCCGCAACCACTGGGACATTGACCGCTCCCTCATGAGCTTCAGCCCCGGCGTGGTGCAGACCATCAGCGCCATGATCCAGCTTTACACCCCCTCTTGCGGCAGCGTGCTCATTCAGGCGCCGGTGTATTCCGAATTTTATGACATGGCCGAGTTCGCCGGCCGCACCGTGGTGGAAAACTATCTGGTGAAGGAAAACGGCAAGTGGGTCATCGACTGGGCCGACTTTGAGGAAAAGCTGGATCAGGCGGATCTATTCGTGCTGTGCAACCCCCACAACCCCCTTGGCATCGTGTGGAGCGAAAGTGATCTGCGCCGGATGATGGAGCTGTGTCTCAAGCACGGCGTTCTGGTGCTCTCCGACGAGATCCACTCCGACCTGATCTTCCACGGCTGCCGCCACATCCCCGCCGCCACGCTGTCGCCCGCCATCGCCGCCAATGTGGTCACCGGTATCTCCGGCACCAAGACCTTTAACCTGGCCGGTTTGCAGGCCAGCACCGTGGTGTTCCCCAACGCCCACATGAAGCAGGTCTTTGACCGCTTCTGGATGAACATGGACATCCACCGCAACAACGCCTTCTCCCTCATCGCCATGGAGGCGGCTTTCAACGAGGGCGAGGAGTGGCTGGAGCAGCTGCTGCCCTATATCAGCGCCAACTTCGACTATGTGGTGGATTACTGCCAAAAGCACATTCCCCAGATCAAGACCTACGCCCCCGACGCCACCTACCTCATGTGGCTGGACTGCCAGGAACTGGGCCTGACCAATGAGCAGCTCCACGACTTCATGATCCAAAAGGCCGGGCTGGGCCTCAACGACGGCTGTTCCTTCGGCCCCCGGCTCAGCGGCTATATGCGTCTCAACGCCGCCTGCCCCAGAAGCGTTCTGGAAAAAGCCATGGCGCAGCTGGAAGTGGCCGTCAAGGCACTGTAAGCGGCTTTTATGCCCCTTACATTTTAAAAGTTGAAAGGAAAGAAACACCATGCAGATATTAGAAACCAAAAACGCGCCCGGCGCCATCGGCCCTTACTCCCAGGGCTATGAAGCCGGCGGCTTTCTCTTCACTTCCGGCCAGATCCCCGTGGACCCCACCACCGGCGATGTGCCGGAGAGCATTGCCGCCCAGGCGGAGCAGAGCTGCCGCAACGTGGGCGCCATTCTTGCCGCCGCCGGCAGCGGCTATGACCGCGTCATCAAAACCACCTGCTTCCTGGCGGATATGGGTGACTTTGCCTCCTTCAACGAGGTGTACGCCCGGTACTTCATCTCCAAGCCAGCCCGCAGCTGCGTGGCGGTGAAGGCGCTGCCCAAGGGTGTGCTGTGCGAGATCGAGGCCATCGCCGTCAAGTAATTTGTGTTCTCATCTACTCTATATATGCCAGGAGGCCGGCGCTGAAATCGCCGGCCTCCTGACCGTCTGTCCCCTTTTGCGGCGCTCTATTGACAGCTGATTTCCAAAGGTGTACGGTTAATGTATCAATATATTGTATCAATATATTACGATACGTTGTGCAAGCATGGCATCGGTTTACGGGCAAAACGCCGCCATGTTCAAAGTGCCGGCCGACCCTAGGCGGATCTTTATTCCGGAGCAGCTGCGCAGCGGGGAAAAAAGCCGCGTCGCACGGGCGGCGGACGCTTTGCCTGCTTTGACACCGGGCTGACCAGGTCACCCTTCTCCCCCGCCGGGTGACCCGGTCCCCTTTGGATTTTACTCTTTGATGCTCACTTCAACTTTACCGGGCGTCATTGCCATGGCGCTCTGCAAGCCTTGCTCCCGGTGTGTCTTTAGCCCCATGGGCTACGCCACGCGGCTGATGTGCAAGACAAAAGCGGAAAGGATGAAAACAAATGCATGAAGATAACGGTATCCTGGGAAAAGCGCGAAAGCGTGAAAAACTGGAGAACCCGGCCCGTGTGGCGGAGCTGAAGCCGGAGGAGACGCTCCGCCAGATCGGCGTTCGCCCGGGCCAGACGCTTTGCGACATCGGCGCCGGCAGCGGCCTGTTCAGCCTGGCGGCCGCCCGTCTGGGGGTGCGGACCGTGTGGGCTTTGGACACCGACGACGCTATTTTGGAAGACCTGCGGAGCCGAGCCGCCGCTGTACCAAACCTGCAAACCGTCTGGGCCGATGGCGGTTTCTCTCCTCTTGCGCCCCGGTGCGCCGATTGGGTCCTGCTGGTGACTGTACTCCATGAGATCGAAGAAAAAAGCGCTCTTTTTTCTGAAATACGCCGGCTTCTGAAAACCGGCGGCAGGGTCTGCCTCATCGAGTTTCAGAAAGCCCGCACCCCCATGGGGCCGCCGCCCGCCCACCGCCTGGGCGCCAAAGAAGCCGCCGCTCTTTTTGCCGTGGAAGGTTTTTCCAAAGAACTGAATTTCCTGCTGGGCGAAAACTTCTACTGTCAAATCTATCGCCTCCGCGCCAAAGCATAATGCAGCAGTAGCCCCGGGCAAATGCCCGGGACCTTTCCATATGAAGCCCTCTTCATCCGGCAAACCGGCCGTGTGGCGCAGGGCGGCGAATGCCGTCGAACTGTTGCGCTTGACTAACGGCGGGGGCGGCGCCTATAATACACATAACCTCTTTGCACTGCATTACATGCCGGCTTGCCGGGATGCGAGATCAACAGTACAAACTGAGCAGGCGATGCCCGGACACGGGCGTGGGGCCGGGCCGTTTGGAAAACGGCAGCAGAGTGTGCTCTTCGCGCATCTGTGGGACAGTTGTATGTTCCACGGGTGTGCTTTTTTTGCGCGCTGACGGGGAACAAACGACCTCAAATGGAGTGCCATAGGAGATATCATCACACCGTTCAAAAGCGGGCAACGGAGGATTCTTTTATGACAGCCAATTCATCGCGCATGACAGGCCTGAGCTCCTCTCAGGCAAAGGAACTGCAAAGCCGGTACGGCAAAAACGAGCTGTTACCCCAGAAAAAAGAAAGCTTTTTCGCAGAAGTCATCCATATCCTGTGCGAGCCCATGTTTCTTCTGCTCATCGTGGCCGCCGTGATCTATTTTCTCCTGGGCGAGCCCCGGGACGGCGCCATCATGCTCATTTTCGTGGTGGGCATCATCAGCATCGACGTCATCCAGGAGTGGAAGACCGACAAGACCCTCGCTGCCCTCAAGGATCTTTCCGCGCCGCAGGTCACGGTATTGCGGGACGGGAAAGAGCAGTCCATCGCCAGCGCCGATCTGGTGCCGGGGGATCTGATGATGATCTGCGAGGGCGTCAAGATCCCGGCAGACGGCGCAGTGATCCACTGTGCCGACCTGTGCGTGGACGAATCCTCCCTCACCGGGGAGGCCGAAGGCGTCTGGAAGGTGACGGAAGAAGCCGCCCCGCCCGCCGCCGACTACTGGCGCAAAGACTTCTGCTACGCCGGCACGCTGGTGACCCAGGGCACCGCCGTGGTGCGGGTGGAGCGCATCGGCGCCCAGACGGAATACGGCAAGATCGGGCTGGGCGTGGCGGCGGCCCCCCAGGAGGACACGCCGCTGCAAAAGCAGACCGGCCGACTGGTAAAGACCTGCGCCGTGATCGCAGGTCTTTTGTTCGTGCTGGTGGGCGTTTTCACCTGGTTCAACATTCCCGATCACGCCCTTGTCCCCCGGCTGATCGAAAGCATCCTCTCCGGCGTGACGCTGGCCATGGCCATGATCCCGGAGGAGTTCCCCGTGATCCTGACGGTATTTCTCTCCATGGGCGCGTGGCGTCTGGCGAAAAAGCACTCGCTTGTGCGCCGGTTGCCCAGTGTGGAGACCCTGGGCGCGGTGTCGGTGCTGTGCGTGGACAAAACGGGCACCATCACCAAAAACGAGATGAGCGTACAAAAAACATGGGTGGCCCAGGGCAGCGAGGAGACGCTGGTGGAGATCATGGGGCTGGGCTGCGAAACCGACGCCTACGACCCCATGGAAAAAGCCATGCTGCGCTGCTGCGAGGCGCACGGCATCTCCCCCCGGCAGCTTTTTCAAAATGAATTTATCACGGAATACGCCTTTACCAATGAACTGAAGATGATGGGCCACGTCTGGCGTCAAAACGGCCAGCTGGTCATTGCCGCCAAGGGAAGCCCCGAACGCATCCTGACCGTTTGCCGCCTCAGCGACGAAGCGCGCCGGGAGGCAGAACGGCAAATCGGCGCCCTTTCCTCAGAGGGCCTGCGGGTCATCGCCGTGGCCGCCGGCTATCCGGAGAGCGAGGCGGACGTTCCCCCAGCCCTTACCGACTGCCGTCTGACGCTGCTGGGCATCGTGGGGCTGGCCGATCCTCCACGGGACCATGTGAAAGAGGACATCGCCGTCTGCAATCGCGCGGGCATCCGTGTGGTGATGATCACCGGCGACAACGGCATCACCGCCTCCGCCATCGCCGGGAAGATCGGAATCCCCGGCAGCGACCACATCATCACCGGCGAACAGCTGGAGGCCATGAGCGACGAAGCGCTGCGGGAAGCGGTGAAAACCGTTTCCATCTTCTCCCGCGTCATTCCGGCGCACAAGATGCGCATTGTCAAAGCGTTTAAGGAAAGCGGAGAGATCGTGGCCATGACCGGCGACGGCGTCAACGACGCCCCCGCCCTCAAATACGCGGACATCGGCATCGCCATGGGCAAGCGGGGCAGCGAGGTCTCCCGGGAGGCCGCGGATCTCATCCTCATGGATGACAACTTCACCACCATCGTGGAAACCGTGCGCGACGGCCGCCGTATCTATGACAACATTCGCAAAGCCGTGGGCTATGTGTTCACCATCCATATGCCCATCGCCCTGTCCTCCCTGCTGGCGCCGTTTCTGGGGATCGCGCCCACGGCGCTGCTGCTTCTGCCGCTGCACGTGGTTTTGCTGGAGGTGCTGATCGATCCCACCTGCTCCATTGTGCTCGAGCGCCAGCCGGCGGAGCGGGACATCATGAGCCGCCGCCCCCGCGACCCTCAGGTGCACCTGCTCACAGGGGCGCTGCTGGGAAAGAGCCTTTTGCAGGGGCTTATCGTTTTCGCGGCATCCTTCGGCTCTTATTTCGCGGTGCTCTCCGGCGATCCTGCCAACGCCCCCGTCGCCCGCGCCATGGGCCTTGGAGTTATTATGCTGGCCAATCTGTTTTTGGTGCAGGTCAACAGCTCCGACCGCGACTTCGCATATCATTCCGTCCGGCGCCTGATAAAGGACGGGGTCATGTGGGCGGTGAATCTGGGTACGCTGGCCCTGCTGGGCGTCATCCTCTACTCCCCTTTATCGGTCTATCTGAAGCTGGCGCCCCTTTCCGCCGGGCAACTGCTGACGGCGTTTGGGCTGGCGGGCGCGTCCGTTCTCTGGTACGAGGGCGTCAAGCTGGTGAAAAAATGGTGCCGGGGTACAAAAAAGGAGCGCTCTGCCCCATAAAGCAAGCGCTTTCTCCTTAAAAAAGCAAATAAAACAGCCCATCTCAGCCTGCCCGAGGCCTTTTCTTTGGCGGGCTGAGATACTTTTTCCCGACCATTTTGCGCTGTTTTCTTCTGATCCTGCACAACTTATCCTCTTGTTCTCCCTTTTTTTACCTTTTCTAAAATATATTTTGGGGCGCACATTAAATTGACAAATCCCCCCCAAGTTGTTATGATACTAAGATAAAAGTGACAGTCGTGTTTGCGGCAGTCAGTAATAGGGGGAGTAAACAACGAAATGGCAAAGTATATTATAAAGAGAGTGCTTCTGGCGGTGCTGACGATCTTCCTCGTCGCTACCATCACGTTTTTTCTGATGCACCTTGTCCCAGGCGGCCCTTTCGTGGCCGAAAAATCCATCAGCGCGCAGGCTCAGGCCGCGCTCAATGCCAAGTTCGGCATGGACAAACCCATTATGGTGCAGTACAAAAACTATATGCTGGGTATTCTCCACGGTGATTTCAGCCTCAGCCTCAAGCAGCGCGGCTGGGCAGTGGCGGATATCATCTCCAGCCGTTTCCCCGTTTCCGCCCGCATCGGCGGTCTGGCGGTGCTTCTGGCGCTGGTGATCGGCATTCCCATGGGTAGTATCGCGGCGCTCAACCGCGGCAAGTGGGCGGACAATCTCATCATTGTCATTGCCACCTGCGGTATCGCGTTTCCCAGCTTCGTGGTATGTACCGTCGGCATGTATCTTTTCGGCGTCAATCTGGGGTGGCTGCCCACCTTTGGCCTGACGTCAGCGGCACACTATATTCTGCCGGTATTCGCGCTATCGTTTTATCCCATGTCGTACATCACCCGACTGATGCGTTCATCCATGCTGGACGTGATCGGCCAGGATTACATGCGCACAGCCAAGGCCAAGGGCCTCTCCAGCACGGTGTGCCTGTTCAAGCACGCCCTGCGCAACGCCATTTTGCCCGTCGTGACCTATGTGGGCCCCATGATGGCCTACACCATCACGGGCAGCTTTATCGTGGAAAAAATCTTTGTAATCCCCGGGCTGGGCGGTCAGTTCGTCAGTTCCATCACCAACCGCGACTATACGGTCATTATGGGCACCACCATCTTCCTTGCCACGCTGATCATTATGATGAACGTGCTGGTCGATATCGTCTATAAGATCATTGACCCGCGCATCCAGCTGCAGTGAGGAGGATATTGAAATGATAAAGAAAAACCCGCTGAGTTTTCAGCTGAATGTGGACGATTTTCTGCCTGCCACGGAAGAGGAACGTCTGAGCCTTGCTCAGCTTCGCCCCAGCGTAAGCTTTTTCAAAGACGCCATGCGCCGTCTTCGCAAAAACAAAGTGGCTATGATCAGCCTCATCGTCATCATCGTCATCATTTTGCTGGCGTTTGTGGTCCCCTCTTTCTACCCTTACAGCTATGAGCAGCAAATCAAAGGCGCACTGTATCTCAAGCCCATGACTTATTCCTTGGATGAACAGGCCCGCATCGCCGCCGGCGAAAAGATCTTTCCCCATATCCTCGGTACGGACAATCTGGGCCGTGACTACGCCATCCGCGTGATGATTGGCAGCCGCGTCTCTCTTCTGGTGGGTATCATTGCTTCCGCCATTATTTTGCTCATCGGCTCCATTTACGGCTCCGTTTCCGGCTTCTTCGGCGGACGCACCGACCTTATCATGATGCGGATCGTGGATATCATCTACACCGTGCCCGATATTCTGCTGATCATCCTGCTGTCCATGTCGCTGCAGGATCCCCTTGACGCGTTGTCCGCCAGGCCCGGGTGGGGCTGGGTAGAAACCATAGGCGTCAACCTCATCAGTATCTTTATCGTGTTCGCCCTTCTCTATTGGGTTGGCATGGCGCGTATCGTCCGCGGCCAGGTGCTGACCCTCAAGCAGAGCGAATACGTCACCGCCGCCCGCGCGCTGGGCGCGTCCAACAAGCGCATCATTAAAAAGCATCTTCTGACCAACTGCATCGGTACTCTGATCGTCACCACCACGCTCCAGATCCCTTCTTCCATCTTTACTGAGAGCTTTTTGAGCTTCCTGGGTCTGGGTGTCGCGGTCCCGATGCCGTCTTTGGGCTCTCTGGCAAGCGACGGACTCAACGGCCTTAGCTCGTATCCGCATCTGCTGCTTGCTCCGGCGTTGCTCATCGGCCTCATTATTCTGAGCTTCAACCTCTTCGGCGACGGTCTGCGCGACGCGTTCGACCCGAAGATGAAGAGCTGACGGCAGGAGGAACAACATGAAAAAGGAAAACGCTTCGGTGGCGGCCGAAACAGAAAATAACGCAACCAAAAACGTGTACAACCCCGAGTATTTGGTGGATATCCAGCATGAACGTCTCTCTTTCTTCACCCCCGCCGGTGAAGTGAAAGCCCTCAACGACGTGTCGCTGTACGTGCGGCCCGGCGAGGTGCTGGGCATCGTGGGTGAATCCGGCTCCGGCAAATCCGTGACGGCTTACAGTTTGATGGGCCTCACCGCTCACCCCGGCCGTCTCATCGGCGGCGATATCTGGTTCAGCGGCCACCATATCAACGACATGACGGAGTCCGAAATGCGCAAAATGCGCGGCAACGAAGTGTCCATTATTTTCCAGGACCCCATGACCAGTCTGAACCCAGTTTATACCATCGGCAATCAGATTACCGAGGTCATTTTGCTGCACACCGACAAGACCCAGAAGGAAGCCAACGACCGTGCCCGTGAGCTGCTGACGCTGGTGGGCATCAACGAGCCCGACAAGCGGCTCAAGCAGTATCCTCACGAACTCTCCGGCGGTATGCGCCAGCGTGTGATGATCGCCATCGCCCTGGCCTGCGAGCCGAAGCTGCTGATTGCCGACGAACCCACCACCGCTTTGGACGTGACCATTCAGGCGCAGATTCTGGAACTGATCATGGATCTGAAAAAGCGTCTTGGCATGGCCGTCATCCTCATCACCCATGACCTGGGCGTGGTGGCCGGCACCTGCGACCGCATCGCCGTGATGTACGCCGGCAAGGTGGTGGAAAGCGGCCCGACGGACGACATTTTCTACCACCCCGCCCATGAGTACACCAAGGGGCTTATTGCCAGCATCCCCAATCTGAAGGATACGGAGCATAAACGCCTGGTCCCCATCGAAGGCTTCCCTGTGGATATGCTCAATCCTCCGGCAGGCTGTCCCTTTGCGCCCCGCTGCCACTCCTGCATGAAGGTGTGCCTGCAGCATATGCCGGAATACACACATCTGACGGACTCCCATTACAGCGCCTGCTGGCTGCTGGATAAGGCCGAGTTTGAGCGTCAGAGAGAGGAGAAGGCATAATGGAAGAGAAGAAACTCATTGAGGTCCAGCACCTTCAGCAGTACTTCCCCGTAAAAGGCGGCAAGCTGTTTGAAAAGAAGGTCGTCAAGGCCGTGGACGATGTTTCGTTCTATATTAATAAAGGAGAGACACTGGGCCTTGTGGGTGAATCCGGCTGCGGCAAGACCACCACCGGACGGACCCTCCTGCGCCTGCACGAGCCCACCGACGGCAAGATCTTCTATGACGGCGTGGATATCACCCATGCCAAGATGCTCCCCTATCGCCGCAAGATGCAGATCGTGTTCCAGGACCCCTACGCGAGTCTGGATCCCCGCATGACTGTGGGTGATATCGTGGGCGAGGCCATCGACATTCACAAGCTGGCGAAAAACGAAAAGGATCGGCGGAACCGCATCATTGAACTGCTGTCTCTGGTGGGGCTCAACTCCGAGCACGCCAACCGCTATCCCCACGAATTTTCCGGCGGTCAGCGCCAGCGCGTCGGTATCGCCAGAGCCCTGGCGGTGAATCCCGAATTTATTGTCTGCGACGAACCTATTTCTGCTCTGGACGTGTCTATTCAGGCCCAGGTGGTGAATATGTTTGAAGACCTGCAGGAAAGGATGGGGCTTACCTATCTGTTTATTGCCCACAACCTTAGTGTGGTGAAGCATATTTCCAACCGCATCGGCGTGATGTATCTGGGCAAGCTGGTGGAGCTGGCAGACAGCTATGAGCTGACCTTCCACAGCGTCCATCCTTACACTCGCAGCCTGATCTCCGCCATCCCCATCGCCGACCCCGCCGAGAACCGCGCCGCCCGGCGCATCGTCCTGGAAGGCGATGTCCCCTCCCCTGTGAATCCTCCCTCCGGCTGTCATTTCCGCACGCGCTGTCCTTACGCCGATGAGTACTGTTCTCAGGAAGAGCCCGAATTTAAAGAGGTCTCGCCCGGCCATTTCGCCGCCTGCCACCATCTTGATCGGGTTAAGTGATCTCTGCACGCGTACATTTCCCTTTTAAGTGCCATTTTACTCTTTACATTGGCAAAGGTTGCGTGTATAGTATGGGAATACCAAGCCCTCGGGCTTTGTATGTTTCTTGCAAAAACTAAAATTTTAAGGAGGAGAATGAAAAACATGAAGAGAACACTATCGCTTGTGTTCGCTCTGGTAATGGCTCTGTCGCTGCTGGCTGGCTGCGGCAGCAAGTCCAACACCAGCGGCGGCACTACCGCCACCACCGGTACGAAGCAGTTGGTCGCCGAAATCGGCCCCAACCCCGAGACCATTGACCCCGCTCTGAACAGCGCAGTTGACGGCGGCAATATGCTGATTTTGGCATTTGACTGCCTGCTCAACGTGGACAAGAACAACAACATCATTGCCGGCGCGGCCGAAAAGTGGGGACCCTCTTCTGACGGTCTCACCTGGACCTTCCACCTGCGCAAGGATCTGAAGTGGTCCGACGGTTCCGCTCTGACTGCCAAGGACTTCGTATACAGCTGGAAGCGCGTGGCTGATCCCAAGACCGCCGCCCCTTATGCTAAAACGGTTCTGGGCATGGTCGACGGCTTTGACAAGGCTCAAGCCGGCGACGTGGACGCTCTGGCCGTCTCCGCTTCCGACGATCAGACCTTCGTCGTGAAGCTGTCCGCTCCTTGTTCCTATTTCGATAAGTTGGCTGCTTTTGCCACCCTCAGCCCCGTGAACAAGACCACCATTGAAAAGAATGGTGACTCCTGGGCCACCAAGCCTGAGTCTTACATCTGCAACGGCCCCTTCTACATCAGCGAGTGGGTCCCCAGCTCCTACATTGTGTTCACCAAGAACCCCAACTATCGTGACGCTTCTTCCATCAAGCTTGATTCCATCAAGCTGCTGCTCATGGAAGATTCCAACGCCTCCTATGCCGCCTACAACACCGGCGAGGCTATGATGATCAAGGACGTTCCCACTGCCGAGATCCCCAACCTGCGCAGCAATCCCAACTTCCATGTGGATCCTGACATGGGTACCTATTACGTCTGCATGAACGATGCCAAGGCGCCTTTTACCAACGCCAAGTTGCGTCAGGCTCTGTCCCTGGCCATCGACCGTGACTATGTGGCCAACACGCTGATGCAGGGCGTTTACACTCCCGCCTACAACTTCGTGGGCACCGGCATCACTGACTGGGACGGCAGCGCCTTCATGGCCAACGCCAACGGTGGCCAGAGCTACATCAGCAAGGATAACGCCGCCAACCTGGCCAAGGCCAAGCAGCTCCTCTCTGAGGCCGGCTATCCCGACGGCAAGGGTCTGCCCACGCTGACTTACTCCACCAACGACGCCAGTTATCATAAAGTCCTCGCGCAGTACCTGCAGCAGGCATGGGCCCAGCTGGGTGTCACTCTGAAGGTCGATGTGGTCGAGTGGGCTTCCTTTACTCCCCTGCGCCGCGCCGGTGACTTTGAGATCTCCCGTAACGGCTGGCTGTTCGACTATAACGATCCTTCCAACATGCTGGATGTGCTGGTTTCCACCAACGGTAACAACGACAGTAAGTACAACAACCCCGCCTATGACGCTCTGATGGAGAAGGCTGCCGCTGAAGCCGATTCTCAGACCCGCTTCGGTTATCTGCATCAGGCAGAGGATCTGCTGATGTCTGATGCCGCCTGCATCCCCGTCGCTTATTACAATGACTTTTATCTGTGCAGCGACAAGGTCACCGGTTACTGGCACTCCCCCTATGGTTACTGGTACTTCCAGTATGCCGACATCACCGCCTGATCTGTTTTGACAGCATTTGAAAAGAGACCGCCTTCTGGCGGTCTCTTTTTTCATCAAGAAAGGCACGCCGGGTCAGATCGAACCGGCGTGCCTTTTTCTTTATGCTTTTGCGTAGTGTTCCGCAATGAAGAGCAGCTCTTTAACAATGCTGTCCATATCTTCGCAGCAGGCGTATTCCAACCGGCTGTGGAAATTGCCGCCGCCCACGCCCAGATTGGGGCACGGCAAGCCCCGGAAGGACAGCGCCGCGCCATCCGTACCCCCCCGAATGGGGTTCGTCACCGGCGTGCCGCCTGCGGCTTTCACGGCGGCGTAAGCCGCGTCGATCATGTCCTTGTGGTCTGGCAATACCTTTTCCATCATGTTATGGTAGCTGTCCTCGATCTGTATGGCCGCCGCGCCCGGGCCATATGTTTCGTTGATGGAGGCGATGATCTTACGCAGTGTTTCTTTGCGGCGGGCATAACACTCCTTGTCGTGGTCACGGATGAGGCAGTGAACGCTGGCACGCTCCACCTCGCCGGTGACGCTTTCGGCAAAGAAGTAGCCCTCGTGTCCCTCGGTTGTCTCCGGCCGCTCCGCTTCCGGCAGGGCCGCAATGAACTCCGTGGCCATCAGTACCGCGTTTTTCAAAATACCCTTGGCAGAGCCCGGATGCACACTGACGCCGGTAAAGGTGGCCACCACATCGGCGGCGTTGAAGGTTTCATACTCCACCGCGCCAAACTCGTCGCCATCCAGCGTGAACGCCACATCCGCCCCCAGCCGCTCCAGATCCAGCAGTCCGGCGCCGCTGCCGATTTCTTCATCGGGGGTAAAGCAGACCTTTATGGTGCCATGGGGAATGGAACCGTCGGAGAGCAGCGTCTCGGCCATGGTCATAATCTCGGCGATACCGGCCTTGTCGTCCGCGCCCAGGAGGGTGGAGCCGTCCGTCACCACCAGGGATTTGCCAATATAGCTTTTGAGCTGAGGGAAGTCGGCACCCCGCAATGTAACGCCGTCGCCCAGCTCCACGTCGCCGCCCTGATACGCCACCACACGGGGTTTCACCCCTTTGCAGGGGGATGCGGAGGCCACGTCCATATGGCTGAGAAACGCCACCACCTGGCCCTTGAAGTCCGGCACATTGGCCGGAATGGTGCCATACACATAGCCGTTTTCGTCCATGCCAGCGTCGGCCACACCGATGGCCCTGAGCTCGTCCACCAGCGCCCGGCCAAAGACGGTCTGCTCCGGTGTGGACGGGCTGGTCTCCACGCCCTCACGGGATACGGTCTCAAATTTTGTATAGCGTATCAGCCGCTCATAGGGCCGCCCCATTCTTTCTTTCATAGCAACGCCTCCATCAAAATCTTTACTACCAACATACCATTTTCGACGCCGTTTGTAAAGCCGCCCCACATTGTATCTCCCTTATCGGCAAGAACGCGCGCCGGGCATCCCCCCTGGGGGCTTCCGCGGTTTCCCGCTTTATGTTATATTTTTAAGGGTAAAAATGAAAAATTGGAGATACATCCATCACTATGAGAACTGCCAAAACATTGAGTCATACCAACAAAAAGCATATCGCCATTCTTCTTGTGATGGTCGCCGCCGTGGTGGTGATGGCGTTTGTCTGCCTTTTTGTGGGCTCTTCGGGGATGTCCGTTGGGGAGGTCGCTGCGGCGCTTGCCAAAGCCGGCACCGCCGCCCATATACGCATCATCTGGCATATCCGCATTCCCCGTCTTCTGGCGGCACTGATCGCCGGAGCGGGCCTGTCAGTCGCCGGCCTTATCATGCAGACCACGCTGAGCAACTCCATGGCCTCGCCCTCCACCCTGGGCGTTTCCAACGCGGCGGTGTTCGGCGCCAACCTTTCCATCATCGCCTTTGCCGGCGGTTTTTTGTCCACCGGGCACAATGTGTCCAACTTCGCCGTGGGCGCCAATCCTTACGCCACCAGTTTCATGGCCTTTCTTTTTTCCACCGTGTCTATTTTGCTGATACTGGGGCTTTGCCGCCTCCGTGCCTTTTCCCCCAATGTGGTGGTGCTGGCCGGTATTGCCGTTGGCTCCATCTGGACGGCGGCCACCACCATTTTGCAGTTTTACGCCACCGATGTGGGTTTATCCGCCGCCGTCATCTGGAATTTTGGGGATCTGGGCAGAGCCACCTACCGCACCGATGCTCTCATGCTGGCGGTGGTGCTTGCGGGTCTTGTCTTCTTTATGCTGATGGCATGGCGGTACAACGCCCTGCTCAGCGGCGAGATAACGGCCAGGAGCATGGGCATCAATGTGGATCTGCTGCGTTTTTTCTCCTTGCTGCTCGCGTCGCTGATCACAGCCGTCTGTGTCTCCTTTCTGGGCGTTATCGGGTTTGTGGGGATCATCTGCCCGCACATCACAAAGAAGCTGCTGGGGCAGGATCACCGGCTTTCCATTCCTGTGTCGGCCCTCAGCGGCAGTCTCCTGCTGCTCATCGCCGACACGCTTTCCAGAAGCATGGGCAGCGGCTCCGCCCTGCCGGTGGGCGCCATCACCTCTCTGCTGGGGGCGCCGTTCTTTATTTTCATCATCTTTCAAAAAGGGGGAACAGGCGATGCTGCATATTGATCATCTGTCCTTCCAGTACACCCGGCGGACGCTGCCTGTTCTCAACGACTTCAGTTTGCAGCTAAAGGACGGGGAGATCGGGATCCTCCTGGGCAAAAACGGTTCGGGAAAGACCACGCTTTTTAAAAACATACTGGGGGTCCACACGCCGGACAGCGGCTCCATCCGCTTTGACGGCGAGGATCTTCTGCGGATGCCGCGAAAAGAGCGGGCTCGCAAAGTGGCCTATGTGCCCCAGGATATCCGCTTTGGCTCCCTGAGCGTGTTTGACTCCATTCTCATGGGGCGTGTGTCCTATTTCGGCCTGAAGGCACAGCCCGAGGACTACGCAGCCGTGGAGAAGATTATGGATGATATGTGTCTTGCTCCCTTTGCCGCCCGAAACGTGCAGGAGCTTTCCGGCGGCGAACGGCAGAAGATCGCCATCGCCCGGGCGATGGCCCAGGAGCCGCGTCTGCTGATCTTTGACGAACCCACAGGCAATCTGGACGTAGCCAATGAACAGCTGATGATGGAAGAAGCGAAGAAGCTGACCCGGAACCGGGGCATCGGCATTCTCAGCTCGCTGCACGATCTGAACCAGGCCATGCATTTCGGCGACAAATTTTTTCTTATCAAGGACGGCGCCATCAAATATTCCGGCGGCGCGGAGTGCATTAGCGAAAGCGTCATCCAGGACGTTTTCGGCGTCAGCGTCAGGATCGTTACCATAGAAAATCAAAAAATGATTATTGGGAGAAACCGTTATGAAAGTTAAAAGAGGACTTGCCCTTATCCTGGCCCTTATGATGACCGTTGCTTTGTTCGCCTGCGGACGATCCAGCCAGACCGAAAGCACCGCCGGCGGGAAGGAGGAGGAGGTCACCATCACCGATCTCATCGGCCGGGAGGTAAGTGTCACCCCCGGTCAGTATCAAAAGGTGGCCTGCATCGGCGCCGGCGCGCTGCGGATGTACAGCTATATCGGCGATACGGCGCTGCTGTGCGGCGTGGAGGACATCGACAACCCCACGCTGGAAAACCGGCCCAAGATGTTCGACTCCGTGGCGCGGCCCTATGTTTTGGCCTTTGGCGACGTCTTTTCCCAGCTGCCCTCCTGCGGCGTAGGAGGCCCCAACGCTCAGGCGGCGGAAGCGGAAAAGATCCTTGCCTGCGCCCCGGATATTGTGATCTCCGAATACGAAGACGTGGAAAAAGAAAATGCCCTGCAAGAGCAGCTGGGCGTTCCCGTGGTCACGCTGAAGGCAGGCCCGGGCGGCGTCTTTGACGACGCGTTCAAAAACTCCATGACCCTGCTGGGCACCCTTTTCGGCAAAGAGGAAAAAGCCCGGACGCTGATCTCCTTTATTGACGCCCAGACGGCCGATATTACCGTCAGGACCGCCGGTATTGCCGACGCAGACAAACCCGGCGTCTATGTCTGCGGCCTTGGCAACTGGGGTACCACCAACCACCTGATGACCGCTCAGAACTATATTCCCTGCCGCATTGCCAACGTGAAAAACGTGGTGAACGATCTGGCAAAGGATGGTATCGGGCCCATCGAGCAGGAAAAGTTCACCGCTCTTGGCAAGGACATAGACATCATCATCATGGATGCCGCCGCCGTCAAGAATATCAAGCCCCTGTACCAGGCGGACAGCTCCCTGTTCGATTCCTGCAAGGCATGGCAGACCGGCCGTGTTTATCTCCAGATGGCCTACAACGCCTACTATACAAACTATGAAACGGCCCTGATGAACACATGGTTCATGGCAAAGACCGCCTATCCGGATCGCTTTACGGACGTGGACATGGCGGCCAAGACTGACGAGATCACCCAGGCATTTCTGGGCAAAGCGCTCTCCCGTGAAATTTTCGGGGCCCCCGCCAGCTTTGGCGGATATCAGCAGGTGGACACCGCCTCCTTTTTCTGCTGACGCCTCATAGTGAACCAGAACAGGAGGACTCTACCATGGAACGTTCCGATGTGATCGCCTTTTTTGATACCCTCGCGCCCACCTGGGATGCAGCCCTGGTCCGCAGCGACCGGATCATCCATACCATTTTGGACCGCGGCGGCATTTCCTCCGGGAAGCGGGTGCTGGACGTGGCCTGCGGCACGGGCGTCCTCTTCCCCGATTATCTGGCCCGCGACGTAGCATCTGTGGTGGGCGTGGATATCTCTCCGGTCATGGCCCATATCGCCGCGGGAAAATATGACGATGCCCGTATCCAGGTGCGGTGCGCCGACGTGCAGGAGCTTACCTTTCCCGAAAGATTTGACTGCGTGATGATCTACAACGCCTTTCCCCACTTTCCCGACCCTGCGGGGCTGCTCTCCCACCTGGCCGGCTGTATGGCGCCGGGGGGGCGTCTCACCGTGGCCCACGGCATGAGCCGGGCCAGGATCGACACGCACCATCACGGAAGCGCCAGCAAGGTCTCCATGGGTCTGATGGCCGAAGATCAGTTGGCGGCGCTGATGGGACAGTGGTACAAGGTGGACACCGTGATATCGGATGAGGAAAAATATATTGTCTCCGGCGTACTGCTGTAAAGCGCAGCGAACAGATCGCCGGGATGATCGGATAAGGGCTTGCCGTCTGCGGAGCATTCACAGGCGGCAAGCCTCTTTCCCGCTCCTTTTTTGCCTGCGTTTCGTGTTTTCCCGCTCTAAAATTCTTTTATTGTGCCAGTTTTTATGCTATACTGTATTAAATTCAGAAAGCTGCCCATCTCACCCAGGCGCAGAAGGCAGACGCGGAGAACAAGGAGGACGGTTTGTGGATCATCAGCTAAGCCACCATGAACACGGGCATTTTCATAATCCGCAGGAAAAACAGCGGGAGCTGAACCGTCTTTCTCGTGTCATCGGACATCTGCAATACGTCAAGAAGATGATCGAAAACGACGAGGACTGTGCCGCGGTCCTGATGCAGATCTCCGCCGCAAGGTCCGCTCTCAACGGCCTTGGCAAGGAGATCATTAACGAGCATATTACCCACTGCATCGCCCACGCGGTGGAAGATGGGGACATGGAGGCCATTGAAGAATTTAAAAAAGCCATTCAAAAATACCTGTAACAAAAGACAGATGCGCCATGTTCGGCGCATCTGTCTTTTGTCGGGAGCAAAGGCCCCATCATCGTTTTTTGCAAAAAGACCAGGGCGATTCCCGGCAGCGGACAACACCTTTTTCAGAGGCATATCGGCGGGAAAAATCGCCATTTCCCTGCAAATTTTACTTTTGCAGATTTGTTCTTATCTTTCACAGACGGTCTGTTGAAAAGGGATTTTGTTGGATCACAGTAGATCTACACACTGGCAGCGGATCATGGAGCGGTGGTACGCACTGGATACCGAGCCGGTGAAGACCGTTCCGGACGACAACGCCAGCTGGATCGGCGGGACGGCGGTCAGTCTTTTATGGAAAAGCAAGCCGTGCTCAATGGGCTGAAGCCGGCCGGCAGTCATATGCTGCCATGCTCCCTTTCCGGCGGACCCTGCGCCCCATGGAGGCGGAGCTGACAGACGGCACTCGCCTGCCCGTTTCACGGGACCGCTGCCCCGTCCCGTGTCAGCGCTGGCTATTTAGCTGTGAAAAGGCAGATCCTGTCGGTGTTTGGCTGCATTCACACGTCGCAATAGGATCCCGCCGGGAGCGGACGGAAAAGGCCCGGAGGGCAAACGCCCTCCGGGTCTTGTATAGGGAGCGGGAAGGCGCCTTAGAAGTCCACCTCGGTGTCGTAGTAGCAGCACTTGAGCAGTTCTTCCATTTCCTTCTGGCTGGGCTGACGGGGGTTGGAACCGGTGCAGGCGTCGGCAATGGCATTTTTGGCGATCTCGGGCAGTCTTGCCAAAAAGACTTCCTCGGGAACGAAGCCATGCTGGGCGGGCATGCCGTCCAAGCCGTAGTGGCTGATGCAGTGGGGAATGTTCAGCGCGTCGTTCATGCCCCGCAGATAGTCGATGAGCAGGCGCACCTTCTCATCGTCGCTGCTGCCGCCAAGACCCATGAAGTCGGCGATCACGCCGTAGCGCTTTTTGGCGGTGGGGTCCTTGGCGTTGAAGGCGATGACCTTGGGCAGGTACATGGCGTTGGCCGCGCCGTGGACGATATGCGCGCCGCAGTCGGCAAACACAGCGCCGGTCTTATGGGCCATGGAGTGAACAATGCCCAGCAGCGCGTTGGAAAACGCCATGCCGGCCAGGCACTGCGCGTTGTGCATGGCGTCCCGCTTGGCCATATCGCCGTTGTAGGAGTCCACCAGATCGTGCTGGATCATGGTGATGGCGAAGATGGCAAGGGGATCGGTAAAGTCGCTGTCGGCGGTGGAGACATAGGCCTCAACGGCGTGGGTCATGGCGTCCATGCCGGTGTGGGCCACCAGCTTCTTGGGCATGGTCTCCGCCAGATCGGGGTCGACAATGGCCACGTCCGGGGTGATCTCAAAGTCAGCGATGGGATACTTGATGCCCTTTTCATAATCGGTGATAATGGAGAAGGCCGTCACCTCAGTGGCCGTGCCGGAGGTGGAGGAAACGGCGCAGAAGTGCGCCTTGCGGCGCAGCTTGGGCAGGCCGAAGACCTTGCACATATCCGCAAAGGTGGTCTCTGGGTATTCGTACTTGATCCACATGGCCTTGGCGGCGTCGATGGGAGAGCCGCCGCCTATGGCAACGATCCAGTCGGGCTGGAACTTCAGCATGACCTCGGCGCCCTTCATGACAGTCTCAACGGAAGGATCGGATTCAATGCCCTCGATCAACTCCACTTCCATGCCGGCTTCCTTCAGGTAGGAAACGGAACGGTCAAGAAAGCCGCCGCGCTTCATGCTGCCGCCGCCCACGCACACGATGGCCCGCTTGCCCTCCAGTGTTTTCAGCGCTTCCAGCGCGCCCTTGCCGTGATATAAGTCTCTGGGTAATGTAAATCTTGCCATACGAAAACCCCCTGTTATATATTTTAACAAAATTTTCAGTTGCGAAAGGGCCGTACCAAAACGGCCTCCCTCTCGGCTTGTTAAAATAATAACATAATTGTTATACGTTTGTCAATAGGAAAGATCTGCAAATTTCTGTATTTTTTTCTCTTGTTTTCGCATACAGCCGCTTTATATTATTTTTTTGTGAACAATTTATAAAGTTTTTTGCATTTGCCGCCTCATGGTATTCCGAGGTCTTCTCTTTTCCGTTTATGTTCCAGCGGCGGATATAAAATCATTTGATTGGTGCATACTAAGGCAGAGGTAATCTGCTTGTCAAAAGCAAGCTTTTATTGCACCGTGACCAATGTTGAGGGGAAACACAACAGCCAAAAGGCCAAGCGCGAACTGGGTATCATCCCCAGAGTTACGTCAAGCCGCGGATTCAACATTGGGTAATCACTTAATGTAGGAGGAACTTTCATGTCTGAAAAAGAAGTCCGCTCAGAAGCAACAAAGAAAATTTCCGGGCAGGAACTGCTCAAAAACGAAAATCCCAACCAGCACCACAACATCAAAAAGCAGGCCCTCGGGCCCAATACCAAGCGATAAGGAGACGCGTATATGCCAAAGGACAGCCAGCCGGACCCCAAAGGTGTGCGGGAGGAAAAAGCTGACGGTAAGACTCCCCTCACCAGAGAAAACCAAAATCAAAACAGGAATAAGAAAAAGCACTCTGTCGCGTGTAACGATGTGTAATAAAAAGCCGCCTGTCTTTCCACAGGCGGCTTTTTATTTGCTATCGCTGCTGAAAATTTCACACCTTGCACCTATGAATTCAGCGATTTATCAAGATTGACATTGTCCCAGTCCGCAGTTATACTGATAAATAAAGATTTATCATAATTTTCTTTCTGAAAATTAAATATTTGGTCCGATAGCATGTGGTGTGGCTGTTTGCCGTAACAACCCGAATGGGTTAGGCAGCAGTCAAAAGGAAACGGGTTTGAAACCCGGCGCGACCGGCACTGTGAGCGTGAGAATGCCCCAAAGCGGTGAAATGCCGCCTGGACGAAAGTCCGCCATTGCAGAGAAATCTGTGAGAAGGTAGGAAGCATACGCGGGAATATTTTCCCAGAACGCAAGCCAGGAGAATTGCACAACAGATGGACCGAAAACAGCGGGCGTTTTCTCCGCATGCGTGTTTTGAAATGCGTTCGCTGATTTTCTTTGGAAAATCAGCGATTTTTTTATCAAAAGCCACCGCCCGCATTCTCTTTTTCTCTGCCGCATTGCGGCTTTTGACAGCGAATCCACAGACGATATTTGCCATATATACGCAAGGATAATGGAAGGCATGAATGCCAAGCGAACCCTTGACAAGGTCAATTTGATGGTCCAAACCGTGGCGGCACTGCGATAGCGGCAGCTGCTGTGCTTGGGAAAAATAGTGCATATTCCGATGAAGTTTCGGCTCAGGGAGATAACATGAAGAAATGGTTTAAGAAAAACAAATGGACGGTGATTGTTTCGGTTTTCGTCCTGGCAATGCTGGCGTTTTCTTTCTGGTACGGCGGCAGTGCGCCAGGGGCACGAGGCTGGTCGGTCATGCCGCGGAACACAACAACCACGGAGACAGAAGCTGTTGGGGAACCGCATTCATCCAAAACGCCCCAGGCCCAAACGTCAGCAGAAGATGAAGTTCCGGAAACTGCAAAGGATGCCTATTTAACAGACCCCACGCCGGCAGGTAAGCCAGCCCCGGTAGAGCCACAAAACGGCGGTGAAACAGGCGCGGAAGCAGCGAATCCAACGGCTTCTGCGGAGACGGGGCTGACTTGCACCATCTCCATTTCCTGTAAAACAATTTTAGACAATATGTCTCTTTGTGACCCGGCAAAAGCTAAAATCGTACCGGAAGATGGGTGGATCCTAAACAGCACTGCGGTGCCGTTTACGGAGGGCGAGTCAGTGTTTGACATTTTGCAGCGTGTTTGCCAGCAGAAGGGTATTCAAATGGAATCCAAATGGGTGCCTATATACAACAGCGCCTATATCGAGGGCATTGATAACCTCTATGATTTTGATGTCGGTGAAAACTCCGGCTGGATGTACAAAGTAAATGGTTGGTTCCCCAACTACGGCTGTTCTCGCTATTGTGTCAAAAGTGGGAATACAATTGACTTTGTATACACCTGTGACCAGGGAAACGATGTCGGCGGCGGAAGCGCGGTGAGGTGAAATGGTGAAAAACACCGTCTCGCGGCAGGATACCTTTGCCGGCTGTCATCCGTTGGTGAATTTTTTGTTTTTCGCGCTTGTCATCATGTTTTCCATGTGCCTGATGCACCCTGTCTGCCTGCTGATCTCGCTCTGTTCTGCCGCGGTCTATGCGGCAAAGCAAAAGAAATCGCTGCGCTTTCTCCTGCCGCTGATGACGCTGACCGCAGTCCTGAATCCTTTGCTCACCCACGCGGGCATGACCATCCTGACATATCTGCCCAGCGGCAACCCTCTAACACTGGAGAGCATCTGGTACGGTCTGGCCGCCGCGGCCATGCTTTCCGCGGTAGTGCTCTGGTTTTCCTGCTACAACGGGGTAATGACCTCCGACAAATTTGTCTTTCTCTTCGGTCGGGTCATTCCCTCCCTTAGTCTGGTGCTCAGCATGTCGCTGCGTTTTGTGCCGCGGTTTCAGGCGCAGATGCGTGTCGTGCGCGAGGCACAGCGCGCTGTCGGGCGGGAAACCACGGGGCGGAGTATAGGCGCACTGGCAAAAAATGGTATCAAAATTTTTTCGATTATGATTACCTGGAGCCTGGAAAACGCAATTGAGACGGCTGACAGCATGCGCAGCCGCGGTTACGGTCTTCCGGGCAGAACCGCTTTTTCTATCTATCATTTTGATCGTCGGGACAAGCTGGCCCTCTGCTGCCTTGGGTTCTGCAGTACCTATTTGTTTGCCGGCTGGGCGGCGGGCGGCGCGTATTTTCAGTATTATCCTTATGTCGATTATGGGCGTTTCACACCGTTTTCCGCCAGCTTTTTCGCAGTCTATCTCCTGCTCTGCCTTATGCCGGTTCTGATGGACGGCGCGGCGCAGCGCAGTTGGAAGGTTACGCAGGCAGGAGGACAGAGCAATGCTTGAAACGATTAGCTTCCCGGTCTACCGGGAAAGTGTGGCGGAGTACGGCAGCGCCGAAGCGCTTTCCGCTGCCTGTCGTGCCCAGGATTGCGACGGAATCGAGGCGGTCTGGGGCGGAGACGATGCGCTCTCTCAGCTGCCCGTCGGGCTGGTGGTCGGCTATCACCTGATGTTCTATCCCGACTGGGTCGATTTCTGGAATGGCAGCGAAGGGGCACTCCTTCAAAAATTTGGCAGCCGCGCGGCATGGACATCCTTTTACGGTGCGGAGAACAGAGCGCAATTTGTCGCCCGATACCGTGAGGATCTGCGCCGAGCCGAACTACTGCAAGTGCGCTATGTGGTGTTTCATGTGTCGGATGTTTCGTTGGAGGAAGCGTATACCTACCGGTGGCTGCACGGAAACCGCGCCGTTCTGGACGCCTCCCTGGAACTTTTGAATCTGCTGTTGGAGGACCGCAGCTACTGCTTTGAGATTTTGGTGGAAAATCAGTGGTGGCCCGGTTTCACATTTTTGGATCCTTCTGAGACGGACTATCTTTTGCGCGGCATCCGGACGGAAAAGAAGGGCATCGTGCTAGACACGGGTCACTTGATGAATACCAATCCCGCGCTTCGGTCGGAGGCGGATGGCATTCAATACCTGCATACGATGCTGGACCGCTATGGCAGCCTGTGTGGGATGATTCGCGGTGTACATCTCCATCAGTCGTTGTCAGGTGCCTATGTCAAAGGCCACACGGGAATGATTCCAGTGTGGAAATCCGATGGCTATCTTGCACGGTTTGAGCAGAGTTACAATCATATTCTACAGATCGACCGGCATCAGCCCTGGACAGATCCAAGAATCGTCTCAGTGCTTCGGCGGATTCAGCCGGCTTATCTGACTCATGAACTTTCCTGCAAAAACAGAGCGGAGCGGGCATCTTCTGTGCGCCTGCAGAGAGGAACGCTTCAGAAAGGCAATTTCTATGAAGAATAACAGCGACACGAGCGTCCGCAGCGGCGCAGCAGCAGGAAGGGGAACCTATGCCCGCCTGCTTTGAACTGGAAGATTTGACCTTTTTCTATCCGGAACAGCCAAAACCGGCTATTCAAAATCTGTCTTTTTCGGTGCAGCCCGGCGAGTTTGTGACGATCTGCGGCCCATCCGGATGCGGAAAATCCACGCTGCTGCGGCAGCTTAAATCCGTGCTGGCCCCGCACGGCAGGCGGACTGGAAAAATTTTCTTTGAAGGAAAATCCCTGGACGATCTGGATCTGCGGACGCAAAGCACGGGCATTGGGTTCGTGCAGCAGTCGCCGGAAAACCAGATTGTGACGGACAAGGTCTGGCACGAACTGGCCTTCGGCTTGGAAAGCCTCGGCTGCGACACAAAGACAATTCGCGGGCGCGTAGCGGAGATGGCAAATTTTTTTGGCATTCAAACCTGGTTTTACAAAAATGTGACTGAGCTTTCCGGCGGCCAGAAACAGCTTCTCAATCTGGCGGCTGTCATGACAATGCAGCCCAGCGTACTGGTACTCGATGAGCCCACCAGCCAGCTCGACCCCATTGCGGCCTCTGATTTTCTTGCCACGCTAGGAAAAATCAACCGAGAACTGGGCACAACGGTCCTGATCACAGAGCACCGCCTTGAGGAGGTTCTTCCGCTATCCGATCGTGTGCTGGTGATGGACAGCGGCATGCGAATTTCCGACGGAACACCGCAGGCAGTGGGCGAACAGCTTCGGAAAATAGGACACGCGATGTTTCTCGCCATGCCAACAGCCATGCGCGTCTGGGCCGCCACGGACAGCAACGCTTCCTGCCCCGTCACAGTGAGGGACGGCCGCCGCTGGCTTGCCGGATTCCAGGACTTTCAACCGGTTCCTCAAGCTCCCACCGTGACAGAGGCACCACCGGCAGCGATGCTGGAAAATGTATGGTTCAAATATACGGAGGATTCACCTGATGTGGTCAAGGATCTCAACCTCCGTGTTTCCAAGGGCTCGTTCTTTGCGCTGCTTGGCGGAAACGGCACCGGAAAGACCACGACACTCTCTATTTTGGCGGGACTCCGCAAGCCCTATCGGGGCAAGGTGACCGTAAACGGCAAAGTGGGCTTTCTGCCGCAAAATCCGCAGACGATTTTTGTAAAAAAGACCGTCCGGGAGGATCTGTTTGAAATATTGCCGAAGGGTTCTGACCGTGAGGCAAAGGTGGCGCGTGCCGTGCGGCTCTGCCGCCTCGAGACGCTGCTTGACCGGCATCCTTACGACCTCTCCGGCGGCGAACAGCAGCGGGCCGCCCTGTGCAAGGTACTTCTGCTTGAACCGGAAATTTTGCTTCTGGACGAGCCGACCAAAGGGCTTGACGCGGAATTCAAGCAAGTTCTGGCGGAGATTTTGCGGGTGCTCCGGCTCCACGGCGTGACCGTGTTCATGGTCAGCCACGATGTGGAGTTCTGTGCGGAATACGCAGATCGCTGTGCCCTGTTTTTCGATGGCGCCATTGTGACGGAAAACACGCCCCGGTTGTTTTTTTCCGGCAATAGCTTTTACACAACCGCAGGAAGCCGTATGGCCCGGGGCTTTCTGCCCAACGCCGTCACAGCCACCGACCTGATTGCCGCCTGCGGCGGCAATATCCCGCCCGTGCCAACACTGGAGGACGATTTCTCACCGCTGCCGCAACCCGCAGAGACCTCCGCGGACTGGAAACCAAAACCGCTGCCTTGGTGGCGAATCGCCGGAGCTGCACTCTCCGGTGGCCTTTCGCTCTATTTATTCTGGAAGGCCATGGGCGTAACCGATCTCACCAAGCTGATCGGTTACGCCGGAACCACGACCATGGGCGCGGTCCAACTCCGGCTCTATGCATTGTTTCTCGCAGCCCTGTTTGTTTTTGCGACCTGCGTCACGCGACGCTCCAACCGGCCGGACTATCTTCGTCAGACGTCGCTGGAAAAGCGAAAACTGTCCCGGCGCACCATTGTGGCCGGGGGGCTGATTTTACTGCTGATTCCCCTGACGCTCTATTTCGGCGTGGCCGTCCTGGGCGGAAAAAAATATTATTTTATCGCGTTGCTCATCCTCCTGGAAACGATGCTCCCATTTTTTCTCGTGTTCGAGGGGCGGAAGCCTCAGGCGCGGGAACTAATCGTCATTGCGGTGCTCTGTGCGCTGGGTGTGGCGGGCCGTGCGGCGTTTTTCGCACTGCCGGAATTTAAGCCGGTGGTTGCGATCACAATCATTTCCGGCGTGGCCTTCGGCGGCGAGACAGGCTTCCTTGTGGGCAGCATGACGATGCTTCTATCCAATGTACTGTTTGGGCAAGGACAGTGGACACCTTTTCAGATGTTTGCCATGGGCATCATCGGATTTCTTGCAGGCGTGCTGTTCCGCAAGGGCCTGCTGCGGCGCAGCAGGTCGGCGCTCTGTGTGTTCGGCGCATTCTGCTCCATTGTTATCTACGGCGGTATTATGAATCCTGTGTCCGCCCTAATTTGGGCACGCACGCTGGATGTAAAAATGCTTCTGGCCTACTATGTCTCCGGTTTCCCTGTGGACTGCGTCCGCGCGGGGGCGACATGGCTGTTTCTCTGGTTTGGCGCGGAGCCGATGCTTGAGAAACTGGACCGAATAAAAGTCAAATACGGTCTCGTGGAATAAAAATACCGTTCCCAGCGGCTTGCCTGTCGTTGGGAACGGTATTCTGCGATATTTTAAAAACAATTACGTAAATAGCGAGGAAAATTAGTCAAAATATTTTACTGGTAGCGTTTTCTGCGTATCTGATCAATGATCCCTAAGAAGCTGAGCGCCATTACAATACCCGTATATGCTGTAAACGCATCTCCGGTATCTGGAGCTGTTTTCTGTATTGACTGTGCGGCCGATTCCGCCTGCACCAGAGCATATATACTAAAACTGTCTGCCTCAAAGGATGCATACCCGTCTTTTACGATACAGTCATATTTCTTCAAGGAGCCATCCTCCAGGACTTTGACGACTTCAATGGCGGAGGTATCAAAACCGGCAGGAACAGGGAACCGAACCGTCAGCGAACCATTGGGCTCTACTGTCATTCCGTCTCTGGTCAGTTGAATCTCATAGGCTACGTAGCGTCCGTTAAAGGAAGCCAGTGCGTTGTCAGTAAAACTGCGCAAATGGTGTTCGGATGCAACCTGCTGAATAGCGACCGACGTATCCGTGGGAATAGCCGTAGGATCGAGAATAATTACCACATCGGTCGTGAGGTCTTTTGCTGTAACAGGTACGGTCTTTAAATCGTGCAGTGCCTTTTCAGCCACAGTCAGCGTATCGTAGCGGGCCACCTTCGCCTGAAGTTCCGCGCTCAGCCCGTTGTAAGCGGTTCTGGCGTCAGTGATGGCGCTTTCGCTGCTTAGCGTCACGGTGCCGATGGCCGCGATCTTGGTGTCCACCGCATCCACGGCAGCCTTGTCAGCTTTGAGCTGCTGCAGCATTTTTTTAGCCATAGTCAGCGTATCATAGTGGGTCACCTTCGCCTGAAGCTCCGCGCTTAGTCCGTCGTAAGCGGTTCTGGCGTCAGTGATGGCGCTTTCGCTGCTTAGCGTCACGGTGCCGATGGCCGCGATCTTGGTGTCCACCGCGTCCACGGCAGCCTTGTCAGTTTTGAGCTGCTGCAACATTTTTTCAGCCGCGGTCAGCGTATCGTAGTGGGCCACCTTCGCCTGAAGTTCCGCGCTCAGCCCGTTGTAAGCGGTTCTGGCGTCAGTGATGGCGCTTTCGCTGCTTAGCGTCACGGTGCCGATGGCCGCGATCTTGGTGTCCACCGCATCCACGGCAGCCTTGTC
>Ga0183100_1000147_pt1 | contig 88140 bp, 95 predicted proteins | sample Biomet2_FD_127789 | JGI IMG/M metagenome (GOLD analysis project Ga0183100, IMG submission 127789) | Microbial communities from bioreactor (seeded with anoxic lake sediment) at LBNL, California, USA - Biofuel metagenome 2 | ecosystem: Engineered > Bioreactor > Anaerobic > Unclassified ...
AAATGCCCGCGGTGCCGCCGTCTACTCGTCATTTATGATCGGATATGACCGTGCAGCGCCGCCACATACGCCTGTACGGCGCCGCCGTCATCCAGCCCCGCGGCGCCTTTCACAAAGTGCTGCTGCTGATCGTAGGGCATGCCTCTGAAATAATTCAGCGCCACGGCATCCTTGGCCAGCGCCATTTCCAGCATTACCGGCATGGTGCCCTCATACCCCTGCATGAAACATCACCTCGGTGCCAGTTTGCCCCGATATCCGCCCATCATACGGTCTTTTCAAAATAGAAGAAGGTTTCATCCTCTCCTGTCCGCCGCATACAGCCGGACAGCATCCGGTAGGACGCCTCATTTTCCTTGTAGCACTTGGCCACCACCCGCTCCAGATGCAGCGAATATAAGGCCCATTCCGCCACCGCCGCAAAGGCCTCCGTGCCATAGCCGAAGTCCGCGAAGGCAGGGGTAATCCGGGCGCCCAGCTCCGCGCCACCCCGCCAGTCAAAACGGTAAAGCACGGCCTCACCAATGAACTGGCCCTCCCGGCGGATGGCAAAGTTCACCGCCTGGTGGTTTTTAAAATCCGTCCGGACCACATCCAGAAAATAATCGTCCATCAGCGGGCCTTTCAGATCGGCGCGATAGTCATAGCCCCACCACTTGTTTCGCTCATCGTCCAGACAAAGCGCGTTATACGCCGCCCGGTCCGCCGGTTTCAGTGCGTCCAGTCGCAGCCGCTCTGTCCGCAGGTGGGGGATCTCCCGAAGATTATCCAGCTCGTTGCCCACTTCCACGCGGATCTTACCGGCCAGATACACCGGCTGATATTGCAGCTTGGAGGTGCGAAGCCCCGAATTGCAGGCGTCGTCCTCCCGGTTGATGTAGACGGCGTTGCCGCCGTAATATGCGGCAAAGGCCTGCACCAGCGTGGGGTAAACGCCCTCATAGCCGTAGAGTGCCTTTTCGATATGGATGATCAACGTGTCGCCGCAGCGCTCTGCCAGGCTCAGCGCAATCAGCCGCCCCTCGTGGATCAGGCCGCCGGCACAAAACCATTTTCTGTGCAGCTGACCCAGCATTTTCTTGGAGAAGGCCAGCTCGTTGCGGGCTTGCACGTCGGTCTTTTCAAAGCACTGGTCGTAATCGGCCCAAAACCGCCGGATCAGCGCTTCATCCGCCTGGGCCAGCGGCACGAAGGACGCCTCCGAATAGTTTTTGCGGAACTTGTTGATGTGGTTGCGCTGGCCGCTGTACTTTCGCCCGGCAAAGGTGACCAGATCCTCCCGCCGGTACAGATAATCCTTCCACACACGCTCGTTGGCAAAGCGCACATAGGGATAGCGGCGCAGCAGATCTGCCGCCTCCATTTCCGGCACCACGGACAAAACAAGCCGCTGGCCCGTCTCCATGCAATAGCGCTCGATCTCCGTCAGAGCGGCGTCCACGTCGCCGTTGGGTCCGGGCACAGGATAGTCAAACAGGTACTTGCCGTTGATGCAGTTGCGCACCACCAGGCACCCGTTGGTCTCCGTGAAGGCCGGATGCAGCCAAGTGCGCCACATCAGCTTGACACCCACCGAATACTCGCAGAGGCGGTAATCGCAATTGGCATAGTATTTTCTCATTTTTCCGGCATTTTTCAGTGTTACGTTTGCAAATTCCAACATCTTATTCTTCGCTTTCCTGTCTTCATTACATTGTCTCTATCATGTCCCGTGCTTCCGCCAAAAATTTGCGGGCCATGGGGCTTAATTCTTTTTTGGAGCGCACGGCGATCCCCAGTTCCCGCGCGGACGGCGGGTCCATGGGCAGCGCCTGCACATCGTCCTTGCGGCCCCTGAGCACCAGCTCAGACAAAACGCTGATACCCAGTCCGTGCTCCACCATGGAGATCACCACCGAGTCGCTGACCTGGGTATTCCGGATGGCGGGGCGCACACGATAGCGGTCGAACACACGAGCGATATCCAGATTGAAGCCCAGCGAGGGCATCAAAAATTCACGTCCTTCAAAGGCAGACATGGCAAAGCTGCCATTCCCCGGCACCTGCTCGTCTTTGGGCAGGATCACCAGCAGCGGATCATCCCGCAGATGGATCCACTCCAGATTCACGTCCTCCTGCCGGCTGGCAAAGCACATATCCACCTTGCCCTCCCGCACCCAGCGATATACTTCCTCCACGCTGCCCATCTGGATATCCACATGGACGCCCGCATACTCTGAGCGAAACTGCTGGATGATCTCCGGCAGCCAGTGCATGGCAATGCTGGCGTAGGCCGCCACGCGCACCGTCTCTTCCTGGGCCGTGTGGATCAGCTGAATCTCGCGCTCCAGCGCTTCGTCCGCCGCCAGAAAACGGCGGATCAACGGCTCCACCCGCTGACCGGAGGGTGTCAGCTTTACGCCGTAATGCCCACGGATCAAGAGCGGGAAACCCACGTCCTTTTCAAGACTGTTCATCATATGCGTCAGGCCTGACTGGGTGTAACCCAGCATTTCCGCCGCCCGGGTAAAGCTGCCCTGCTCCACCGCCGTCATCATCGCTTCCAGCTTTTTGGGGTCCATTGCCCTCCACCGTCCTATCTATGAATATATCTCATGTTTTAATTATAGGACTGATTCCCTTATGGCACAAGGAAATCGTTTTTTCTTCTTTACATATATTTTACCATGACATTACTTCATAGTTATATGAAAGAATGTCGCTTTACTATTTTACGCCGATGGTGTAGTTTAGCAATAGTAATTCCTTACGACATGAATTGCTTTTCCTTTCTATCCTCAAACCGACAACAACTGCACAGGCCGCCTGTGCAGTTGTTGTCGGTTAGGACGAAACAACCCCTCAAAATCTGTTCCCCTCAAAAGAAAGAGTACCGACCGAACCGGGCGGTATTCTTTTTTTCAGTCCATCACAGGGTGGCAAACAGATCGTTGAGTGCCTCTGTCATGGCGGGATGTGTGAAGATCCCGTCCCGCAGGGCGGTATAGGGGTTCTTAGCCTCCATGGCCAGCTTCACCAGATGACAGGGCAGCTCTTCCCGCTCCATCAGCGTCTGGCTGGAGTAGACATAGGGTTGCCCTCCAGCCCTTGAATGTCGGGCGCGGCGGGGCGGCCAAAGCCTTGCCTCCCTTGCCGAAGCCGATGATAACATTCTAAAACTGCTTCATATCAATGATCCTTTCTTGTTTGTGGGAGGTCAGCCCGCGGGGCTCCCTCCTCGTCCTTATGAAAAATCTGTCTGTCGATCTGTGCAATGGTTTGTTGGGCCAGCTGCTTTCGACAGCACTGGTCCAGGTCATCCATCACGCCCTGCATAATGCCTGCCATACCGGAGGCGATCTGGCAGGTCTTTTCCGCGTCGCCGCTGAGCCAGTTGGTTTCCACGATCCGCAGGTTCAGCGCTTCGCAGACCTGCTCCAGTGTGACCCTTTCCGGGTCCTCTACAAACTGGCTGCCGCCTTCACTGCCCTCCCGTGTTTCCAGCAGGCCCGCCTCTTTCAGCCGGGCCGTCACCTTCCGCACACGGGCCGGATTGGTGCAGATGTTTTTCGCCAGCTCCTCGCTGGATACCGCGATCTTGCGGTGATTGAGATAGACCAATGCGTGGACTGCCACGCAAAAATCGCTTTTCATTCTATTTTTCTGTCCCTTCTTATGCTTGGTGCCGTGCAAAGATCTACCCAGCCGCGAACTGTAAATATTTCGTTTACAATTTATACTGTAACAATAGCGCATACAGTTTTATTTGTCAAGCATGATTTGTTTGTACACAGCATTTTTTCTCCGGGAAGGGCCGGTTTATGCAAGGATGCTGTTGGACGGTTTGCCCTGTGCCGGGGAAAACGTGAAAAGCCGGCTCACGCCGTCTTTTCACATAAAAAATCCTGAATGCTTTCGCATTCAGGATTTTGGAGGTGACACCCAGATTTGAACTGGGGAATGAGGGTTTTGCAGACCCTTGCCTTACCACTTGGCTATGTCACCATATATGAGAAACGGAGCTTTCGCTCCGGATCTCATTTTGGAGCGGGCGACGAGGCTCGAACTCGCTACCTCGACCTTGGCAAGGTCGCGCTCTACCGGATGAGCTACGCCCGCGGAATGGTGCCTCCGGTCGGAATTGAACCAACGACACGTGGATTTTCAGTCCACTGCTCTACCAACTGAGCTACAGAGGCAAATGGCGACCAAGATGGGGCTCGAACCCACGACCTCCAGCGTGACAGGCTGGCGTTCTAACCAACTGAACTACTTGGCCATCTACATGGTGGGAACAACAGGGCTCGAACCTGTGACCCCCTGCTTGTAAGGCAGGTGCTCTCCCAGCTGAGCTATGCTCCCACATCAGCGCCGCTTTCCGAACGGCAAGGATGATTATACTAAAAACCCCCCTCTCTGTCAACAGGAAATTTCAAAGTTTTTATTCTTTTCTCTGAATTTCTTCAATGAGCTCTTGCAGCTCCTGTCCGGAAAAGTGATGCACCGCATCGCAGAACTGGCAGGTCAGACTGCACTCGCCCTGCTCGGCCAGAATGGCTTCCAGCTCTTTGGTGCCCAGGCTGATGAGGGCGCGCTCCACCCGCTCCCGGGAGCAGGTGCACCGATACTCCACCGGCACTTCCTCCAGGATCTTCACCTCAAAATCAGACAGCACCGTGCGCAGCATGGCCTCCGGGTCCGGATCCTTATCCAGGATCGCTGACACGCTGCCAGCCGCCATAACGCCGCCTTCCACCTTGACGATGGTATCCTCCGTGGCGCCGGGCATCAGCTGAATGAGATAGCCGCCGGCCGCCCGGACGCTTTGATCCCGGTCCACCAGCACGCCCAGCGCGCAGGCCGTGGGGATCTGCTCCGACTCCACAAAATAGCCCGCCACATCCTCGGCGATCTCGCCGCCCAGCAGGTTCACCGTGCCCACATAGGGGTCTTTCATATTCAGATCCTTGATGACCGTCAGCGTGCCCTCTGTTCCCACGGCGGCGCCCACGTCCAGCTTACCGTCCGGGCGCAGAGGCAGGTCGGCAGCGGGATCGTTCACATAGCCCCGGACATTTCCCTCAGCGTCAGAAACGGCCAGAATGCCCCCCAGAGGGCCGTTGCCCTTGATCTGAAGGGTAAGACTCGCCCCCTGCCCTTTCAGAGCGTTGCCCATCATGGAGGCAGCCGCCAGCGCGCGGCCCAGCGCCGCGGTGGCCACCGGCAGCGTATGATGGATTTGACGGGCCCGTTCGGTCAATTCCCGGCTGCTGATGGCCGCAGCCTGCACCATGCCATCAGTGGAGATGGCGCGTATAATACGATCACTCATGGATTGTTCTTCCTTTTGTCATTGGGATTTTCGGCGGCAGGAAAAAAAGATCCGCTGTTCGTCCGCTTTGGGTGGGCGCATTTTCAGATCACCGCAGACGCGGATATCCTCAAACCCGGTCTCTTCCAGCCACTGTGTCAGTTCTTCTACGGAATAGGCCCGTTCCCGGTGGACCTCCAGACTGCGCTGCCAGACACTGCCCCGCTTCTGGAACAGATCCATCCAGTAGGTGCAGATGCCGGTGCGGCGGGCAAATTCGGTACGCCACACGCAATAGGTATCCTCCGTTTCGTCCAGAAACATCTGGTTGTCCAGATGCTCCAGCTTGTAATGGCTGTTCACATCAAAGATCAGCACACCGCCGGGACTGATAAAAAGGCGCAGACGGCCAAAGGTACGGCGCACCTCCCGTGGATCTGTGAGATAGTTCAGACTGTCCAGACAGCAAATGGCAGCGTCCACCGTGCCGTACAGGTCCAGCTGCGGCATGGACTGATGCAGAAAAACAGGAGGGACAGGTTCATCCCCGTTCCCCTTCTGTGCCGCCTCGCAGAGCATATCCTCCGACGCGTCCACGCCGATCATCTCATAGCCCCGGCCGGTCAAAAGCCACGTCATGGTACCGGTACCGCAGGCCAGATCCAGCACTGTCCGCACCGGAATTTTGCTGCGGCGCAGCAGCTTTTCCAGAAAGTCGGCCCGCTTTTCGTACTGCACATCCTCCGTCAGCTGATCGTAGGAGGCAGCCAGCGTATGATAACTGCTCACTTCTTCATTTTCTCCAGGACGCTTTCATAGCCGCCCGCCCCATAGATCAGCGAACGGTTGACACGGCTGATGGTGGCGCTGGACGCCCCCGTCTTTTCCAGAATATCGTTATAGATCAGCCCGTCATTAAGGAGTGTGGCCACCTCAAATCGCTGTTCCATGGAGCGCAGCTCTGAAATGGTGCACAGATCCTGAAAGAAATGGTAGCATTCCTCTTCTGTCTCCAGGGTCAAAATGGCCTGATAGAGCTTGTCGCTCTTCTCTTTTTTGGCAATTTTGGACTTTGCCGCTCTTACCATTTGTGATTCCCTCCTCAGTATATATAATATTGGTATTTTACCATAGTAACTTGCGAAAGTAAACACAGATTCCAAAGTTTTTCCGCCCCCATCACCCCGGCGGTCAAAGGCGCATAGAGTGAAGTACAGTCAAATCAGAAAGGGCGTGGCGATCCTTGCAGGGGCAGTTGCAGATGCAGACCTACATAGACAACCGATGCTGGAAAGCAGATGATCTGCCGCTGTTGTCGGCAGAGGCGGTGCTTCCCCATTGGGACGGAAAAGGCGGGGAGCGGTTCAACCGGTATTACCGTTCCTACGCGCGGGCCTTTGCTCGCTATTGTGAAAAAGAACTGCTGCCGCTTATCCGGGAGGAATACCGGCAGGCCGTTCTTTCCTCCGGCGCGCTTCCCTCCTATCGGGTGGAGCTTCACACCACCGTGACCTTGCAGAACGATCGTCTGCTCAGCCTCTTCACCGATTCCGTGGAGAGCGGCGGACGGCGGCGGCTGGTGCTGCGCCGAGCCGATACCTGGGATCTTTCCTCCGGGTTCCCCCTGGCGCTCTCAGCCTTTTTTCCCCACGGCGGCATCCGTCTCAAGCTGATAAAGGCCGCGGAACAGCAGATCCGCAAAGAGCAGGAGCAGGGCATCTCCTGCTATGACTCCCATTACCGGGACGGGATCCGCCGCCAGTTCAACGCCCAGAGCTTTTATCTGACGGCGAACGGTCTGTGCTTTTTTTATCAGATGTACGCCATTGCCCCGGCAGCCGAAGGCATTCCCACCTTCTGCCTGCCCTATGACGCCGTTTCCGGCCCCCTGCTGCCAGGCAGCGAGCCACCTGCGGCCGCAGACGGCAGCAGCCAGCCGCAGGCAAAGAAAAAAACACCGAAAAGCCGCCGGACATAAGGGCGGCTTTTTGCCTGTTCCGGGTGAAAAGCCCTTAGGGCTCCTCCCCCTGCATTTCCATCATGGTCACAACGGTTTCCGCCAGTTCCGGCACGGTGCCGCCGGTGAGCGTCACATCGGCGTAGCGGCGGCAGAGCTTGGCGCGCTGCTTATCCGCGGCCGGGGCGCCGCCGGTTTGGTCGGCAGTACCGGCTTTTCCCGTATTTTGATCCAGAAAAAACAGCAGTCCGTCACGGCGCAGCAGTTCCATCAGCTCCGGCCGCAGCACGGCGTCGCTGCCAAGGGCGATCACCACGCCGTCCTTTTCCGCCCGGAGCCGGGCAAGCGTTTGCTGGTCCTCTTTTTCCCCCATGGCATCACTGTCAAAAAAGGGGCGGTGGAGCAGCTTGGCCGCCGCTTTCCCCACAGCCGTCATGCCGCCGCCCTGCAGTCCTATCAGTACCACATTTCTCATACGTTCCCTTACTCTTTCCCCTGTCCGACCGCCAAGGCCTCCAGCAGCGCCTCCACATCCATTTTCCGCAGCTCCGTCCGGCCGCACCGGCGCACCTGCACCAGCGTGATAACGCCGTCACGGCACTTCTTGTCCAGCGGCAGATACCGCCGGTAGGTTTCCGCCCCGCAAGGCAGCTCTGTGGGCAGTTCATAGCGCCGCAGCAAAGCGGCAAGGCGCTCTCTGAGAGCTGCCGTGGGTTCGCCCCAGCGCTCCTCCAGCTCCAGCATCTTCATCATGCCCGCCGCCACCGCCTCGCCATGGAGACAGCCACCGGCGGCCTCGTACACATGGCCCAACGTATGGCCGAAATTCAAGATCTGACGCCGGCCTTTGTCCCGCTCATCGGCCGCCACCACGGCGGCTTTGGCCGCGACGGCGGCGGCGATCACCGTCTCCCACCGGGGGGTGTCGCTCTCCAGCTCCCGGAGAATGCTCTCATCGGCCGCAAAGCCCATTTTAATGGCCTCCGCCGCACCGGCGGACAGCTGCCGCGGGGGTAGGGTGGACAAACAATCCGGGTCCGCCAGCACCAGACGGGGTTGATAAACAGCGCCCACCAGGTTCTTGCCCTGGGGCAGGTTCACGGCAGTCTTGCCGCCCACGCTGCTGTCAAGCTGCGCCAAAAGCGTGGTGGGGATCTGCACCAGCGGCAGTCCCCGCAGCATGGTGGCTGCGGCAAAGCCCGCCAGATCCCCCACTACGCCACCCCCCAGCGCCAATACCGCGTCGGAGCGGGTAAAGCCCGCCCGGGCCAGCGCGTCATAAAGTCCCTCAAGGGCGGAGAGACTCTTGCTGCCCTCTCCAGGAGGTACCGTGATCAAAAATACGCGGTATCCCAACACTTCCAGCTGCTTTTGCAGCGAAGCGGCATACAGCGGCGCCACCGTCTCATCCGTCACCAGCGCCATCTTTTCGCCGGGGCAGACCTGCCGGATTTCTCGGGCGGCGCTCTCCAGCAGCCCCCGGCCGATTTTGACCGGATAGGCGCCCGACGGCGCCGCCACGGTGATTTCTTTCATCTCCCGTTACAGAGCAAAATTCCCATTCGCAAACACAGGAATCTCCCGCCCGTCATGGGTGATACCCACAATGGAAAGATCCCGGGTGCCGATCATAAAGTCCACATGAGTGATGGAATCGTTGAGACCCTTTTCCTTGAGTGTCTCTTTGTCCATGTCCCGGCCGCCCTCGATGCAGGGGTAGGCTTCGCCAAAGGCAATATGGCAGGCGGCGTTTTCATCAAAGAGCGTGTTATAAAACAGCAGCTTCTGGTTGGAAATGGGGCTGTCGTAAGGCACCAGCGCCACCTCGCCGAAGTAGGCCGCGCCCTCATCCACGCTGATGGCGGAGCGCAGGACCTCCTCGCCCTTTTCGGCGTGGGCTTCCACGATCTTGCCGTCTTTCACCACGAAATGAAATTTATCAATGATATTGCCGTCGTTCACCAGCGGCACCGAGGCATAGACCACACCGTTGACGCCGAAGCGCAGAGGTGCCGTGAAGATCTCCTCCGTGGGCATATTGGCAATAAACTCCTGTCCCTTGGGCGTCACGTCGTTGCCAGCTTCCCAGATGTGACCCTCCGGCAGCTCCACCCACAGGTCCGTGCCCAGGGCGTTGGTATAATGCAATTTTTTGAAGCGCAGCGTGTTAAGCTTTTCCTTGCGCTCTTCCAGCATGGCGAGATGCGCCTGCCAACGCTCCACGCTTTTACCGTCGCCGTTGATGCGAACCGTCTGGAAAATGGCGTCCCACAGCTGCTCCATGGCCTGCTCCTCTGACATGTTGGGATAGACCTTTTTCGCCCAGGACGGAATGGGAATGGAGGCAATGCACCAGGGAAAGCCGCTGCTCATCTGGAGACGGTTGAACTCCTTAAGCGCCTTGCCCCCCGCCTGCTGGGAACGCACCAGGCGGTCGGAATTGACGCCCAGGAGATTTTCGGGGTCCTCCGCGTCAATGGCCAGATAGGCCACACCGGCACGGGCATAGCCGTTGAAAAACTCCTCGCGCCACTTGGGGACCTCGTCAAACACAGCATCCTCGGCTCGCAGGAACTTCTCCCGGCTGAGAAAATCGTCGTGCCAGTTCATCACGACCTCACGGCAGCCCACATCATAGGCGGCGGAGGCGCACAGCCTGGCAAAGTGCGCGCAGTCCACGGGAGAGGAGATCACCAGCGTCTGCCCCTTCTGCACAGCCAGGCCCACTTCAATGAGCAGCTTGGCGTATTCTTTCAGTTTGTTTTCCTGTGTATATGACATATTCATTTCCTTCCTCTGTTCTTTCATTTCCGCAGGCATCCCTTGTCAGCTTGCTGCATACGGTGCTATTTTATCCCATTTTTTCCAGAAAGTAAAGGAAGCGCCGACAGGTCCCCTTTTGACCGGGCAAAAAATGGAACGCCTCTCCTTTTGGAAAAAGCGTTCCGTCAGCGGGCGAAAACGCCGCCTTATTTTTGCAAAATATCGTTGAGGTCCTGGAGCATCATGGAACCGGCCACCACGATCACCCGGTCGCCATCCATGATCCGCGTTTCTCCATCGGGAATGATGATCCGGGTATCCCGTGCCAGTGCCGCCACCAGCAGGCCCTTTTTCAGCGGCAGCTCCCGCAAAGGCTTATCCAGCAGCGCTTCGCTGCCTTCGCCTGCCACAAACTCCAGCACCTCCATGGCTCCGTCCAGCATCCGGTGAAGACTTTCCACGGCCACGCCTTCGGAATTGGCCAGAGCCCGGACATAGCGGGTAATCTGGTTGGCAATGATGTCTTTGGGGCTGATAATGCTCTCAAGGCCGGTATCGCCCACCGCCTCCATATAGTTGGGGCGGGTCATCTTGGCCACCACCTTGGGAACACCCGCGTGACGGGCGGAAAGCGCCATCAGCAGGTTCTCTTCGTCACGGTCGGTGAGTGACACAAAAGCGTCGGCATTGAAAATGCCCTCGCCGCTGATGAGGTCGCTGTCCGTTCCGTCGCCTTCAATGATCATGGCGCTGGGCAGCTTTTCGGAAAGCTGCAGGCACTTTTCGTGCTGGCGCTCCACGATCCGCACATGGGTGCCGGTCTGATCCAGCTCCCACGTCAGATACATACTGATGCGGCTGCCGCCCAGAAGTGACACATTTTTCACCTTTTGCAGCTGGCGGCCCATGTTTTGCAGCATGCGCAGCACCTCGTCCCGGGCGCCGATCACATACAGCTTATCCCCCGTCTGAGGCACAAAGGTACCGTCCGGGATCACCAGCTCGCCTTCCCGCTCCGCTGCGCAAATCAGCACATTGGCGGGCTTCTGGCGGCCGTATGCACCCAGCGCCACGCCGGTGAGGGTGTCCGTCTCCATCACCTGGAAGCCAACCATGTCCACGCGGCCGCGGGCAAAAGGCTCCACACTGAAAGCCGCCGGGAAGCTGAGGATCCGGGCAATCTCCTGCGCCGCCACCAGATCGGGATTGATGAGCATGTCCAGCCCGATCTCCCGCTTCAGCACCGGCGCATCCCGGCGGTAATCCGGGTTTCGGATACGCGCCACCGTGTGACGCGCTCCCAGTTTCTTGGCGATCAGACAGCACACCAGATTCGTCTCGTCCCGGCCAGTGACAGCGATCACCAGATCCGCCGAGCGAACGCCCGCCGCGATCAGCACGCTGATGCTGGCGCCGTTGCCTTCCATGCACAAAACATCCAGCTTGCTGTCCGCCTTTTGCAGCGCGGCAACATCCTCGTCCACCAGCACAATATCCTGATTCTCTCCCACCAGCTGGCGGGCAATGGCATATCCTACCTTACCGTTGCCCACAATAATGATCTTCATCTGAAGTCTTACTCCTCTTTCTGTATTTTTTCGGCCAACTGCTGTTTCAGCCGCCGGTCTTTTATTTCCAGTACGACCCCGTTGAACTCCGCCCCCATGATCATCACCGTCCCGCTCATATAAAGCCAGAGCAGCATCACCACGATGGTGGCAATGGAACCGTACAGTTCCGCGTAATGCGCCATATGCTCCACGTAAAAGGAAAACGCCAGGGAAAGCGTCATCCAGGCCACCAATGTCAGCGCTGCGCCCGGCATCACATCCCGCAGCGGCCGCTTCCGCCCCTGCGCCAGCAGGTACAAAAGCGCGATGGAGGCAAACATATAAACGCCCATGATGACAAAGCGGATATAACTCCACACATTGATGAACTCATCCGACACATAAATCAGCCCCGAAATAAAGGACAGCACCCGCCGACCCACCGTCACCAACAGCAGCGTCAGCGCGATGGTCACGATCATCCACACGGTAAAAAGCAGGATCCGCAGCTGGCTGAATATCACGCTGTGAGGACGGCCCAGGCCGTAGGCCTTGCGTACCGAGTGCATCAAGGCACTTGTGGCCCGCATGGGAAACCAGATGGAAAACACCAGGCTGAACCACAAAAGCTGCTGACTGGTGTTTTCGGATACATAATTCAAATACGCCTCCGCCAGATCCACCACGTCGCCCGGCACAAACTGCGACAAAAGCCGCGTGATGCTGGCCACGTCCAGATGCAGCGCGCCCAAAAGAGCGCTGATAAAGATCAGCAGCGGAAAGATGGCAAACAGCAGATAATAGCTCAGTGCCGCGCTGTCACGCCCCACGTCGTGGTCATAGTACCGCCGGACGAGCAGAACAGCCCCCTGTCCAAAACCGCTTTTGGGCTGAATTTCGCCTTTTTTTGACACGTTTTTTCCCCTTTCTCAGGAGTTTCCTTATCTTACCACAACTCCTGCAAAAAAGAAAGCCTTTCTTGCCGCGTCTTCCCATTTTACCCGGCTTTCCGTCTTTAGCTGTCCGGTTTGTCATTCACCCACCTAACTTTTTTGTTTTTTCATTGCGTTTTTTTGTTACTTTGGTGTATAATGAAAAAAATATTATTTTACCGGCACGCAAAAAGGCTTTCCGCGTGCCGGATAGTTATTCTATTGGAGGTTATTTTCATGCAGTCCTCGGACAAGCTGACAGAAGAAATTCGACGAGAGATCCTTTTGCAGTACGGGTCTTTGCGGCATTTCTGCCTGCAAAACGGATTTTCCCTCTCTACCGTTTCCGATATGCTTCAAAACGGCGTTGGCAGCAGCCGCTATCACACCGTTTTCCAGATTTGTTTCGCGCTGGACCTGCCTATGCCCGCCGTTACTTACGGCCGTAGGTACTGTTCCGCTCAGGAAGCGGCGGAAAAAGTCAGCCGGCTGGACAGTGCGGGTATGCAATCTGTTCTAAGTTTTATTGAAGGAATGAACAAAATGTGAATTATTCCATGAATCTTTTTTTTGCTATTGGCGAATGGCCGGATACCGTGCTATAATACGCCATGACAATACTATAAGTAAACGAGGTTACTAATATGGATGATCTGACCAGACTTGTTCAAGAAGAAATCAAACGGCAGTACAAAAGCGTCCGGCAATTCTCCTTCGCTGTGGACATTCCCCTTTCCACCATCAACAGCGCCCTGCACAACGGTATCGGAGGATCTTCTTTTGATACGGTCCTTCAGATTTGCCACGTTCTTGGCATCAAGGCTTTTCAGGTAGACAACCCCTTTTACTTGACCGACGATATGCAGCAGATCCTCAACAAGTATGTAGAACTGGACGACTATGGTCGGCATACGGTCAGCTCTGTTATTCAGGTGGAATATGACCGCTGTTCCAAGGGACAGCCTGCCTTCCCCGCCCGCGGCAAGACGCAGAAGCCCTCCGCTTCTCAGGCAGCCGACGACGAATAAAGCAATCAAACCCATGACGCGGGCGACACACGGTGCTCATAAGGGAGCTTCCTTTGCAGCAGCCGTCTCTCTGCGGCTTCCAAACGTCCTTTTCATGGATCAAGCCCTGTTGTTACAGGGCTTTTTTGCTGCCCGGAAAAAGCTTCTTCTGTGGCTTTTTCACAAAACCGCAGAAGGAGCGGACAATCCCTCTTTACTTTTGACCCGCTCCTCTGTATACTTAATTTAATTATTGACCCGCGGCAAAACGAGGCTCCTCGCATCGCCGCTGTGAAAGAGCGCGGGTGGATCTTCGCCGCTGTCCTTCTTTGCCGCCCCGGCCCCGGAAGTAGACGCGGGCCATTGCTGTGCCGCCTCCCAAGGGCGGTACGGGGCAAGAGCGTTCTTTTTGGCAAAACGCGCAAAATAAGGCACCAAAAAGCGGTTCTGCCCCCGGGCAGAGCCGCTTTCCAATCCAATCCGATTTTGAGAGAAAGAAGGCTTTTATGCTCCTATCCTCATTTTTTGTGGAACATCCAGATGTGGCCATCGCCTTTTCCGGCGGGACAGATTCGGCCTATCTGCTGTACGCCGCCATGCGCTGGGGACACCGTGTGCGGGCTTATTACGTCAAATCCGCCCTTCAGCCTCAGTTTGAATGGGAAGACGCCCGCAAAATAGCCGCGTTCCTGGGCGCCGACATGGTGGCGCTGGAGGCGGATATCCTCTCCTGTTCCGCCGTGGCGGAAAACGGGCCGGAGCGCTGCTATTACTGCAAAAAAGAACTTTTCTCTCTGATCGCCCAGCGGGCGGCAGAGGACGGTTTTCCGGTTCTGGCAGACGGCACCAACGCCTCCGACAGCGCCGATGACCGTCCCGGCATGCGGGCGCTGCAAGAGTTGCAGGTGCGCTCGCCTCTGCGGGAGTGCGGCCTCACCAAGACGGAAATCCGGCGCCTGTCCCAGGAGGCGGGGCTTTTCACCTGGCGGAAGCCCGCCTATGCTTGCCTTGCCACACGCATTCCCACGGGAGAGATCATCACACGGGAAAAACTTATCCGCACGGAATGGGCCGAGCAGTACCTTTTCTCTCTTGGTTTTCATAATTTCCGCGTGCGGCTTTTTCACGGTGCTGCCCGCATTCAGATCCCCACCGAGCAGCTTGGACTGATGATGGAGAAGCGGGCCATGGTGTTTAAGGCGCTGTCACGGGAATATGACGGCGTCCTGCTGGATCTGGAGGTACGCCATGTCTGAGAGCAGAGAGATCCTGCAAGCTGTCCGTGATGGCGCCATGTCTGTAGACGAGGCGCTTTTAAAGCTGAAGACCGCGCCTTTTGAGGACATCGGCTTTGCCAAGATCGACCACCACCGGGCTGTGCGTCAGGGCGTGCCGGAGGTGATCTACGGCGCCGGCAAAACGCCGGAGCAGATCGCGGCCATTATCGGCGCCATGCGCCGCGCCGGGCAGGAGACCATTCTCATCACCCGCCTTTCCCCCGACAGCGCCACCGCCGTTGAGCGGTCGGTGCCGCTGGTCTACCACCCGGAAGGACGCATTGGCATCATCGGTCCTCTGCCCGCCCCATCCGGCCTTGGCACCGTTGTGGTGGCCACCGGCGGCACCAGCGATCAGCCCGTGGCCGAAGAGGCCGCCCTCACCGCCCAGGTGCTTGGCAACCGGGTGGTGCGGCTGTACGACGTGGGCGTGGCCGGTCTGCATCGCCTGCTGGCCCATCTGGATGACATTATGGGCGCCAGCGTGATTATCGCCATCGCGGGCATGGAGGGGGCGCTGGCCAGTGTCATCGGAGGCCTGGCCGACTGCCCCGTGATTGCCGTCCCCACCAGCGTGGGCTACGGCGCGTCCTTCGGCGGCGTTACTGCTCTTTTATCCATGCTCAATTCCTGCGCCAGCGGCGTCTCCGTGGTCAACATCGATAACGGCTTCGGCGCCGGTTTTCTGGCCAGCAGGATCAACCATATGGGAACGCCCAGCGCTCCCCTGCCCAAGGAGGACTCCGCTGTATGAAAACACTTTATCTGGACTGTCAGATGGGCGCCGCCGGCGATATGCTGACGGCGGCGTTATGGGAGCTGCTGCCCGACAGGGAAGGCTTTCTCAGGCGCATGAACGCTTTGGGTCTGCCCGGCGTACACATAGAGGCGCGGCACGTCTTTCGCTGCGGTATCGGCGGCACGTGTTTTGCTGTGACCGTGGACGGCGAAGAGGAGTGCGCCGCCCCCCATGAGCATTCCCATGCGGGTCATGGCAGTCATCATCACCATCATGGAAGCCTGTCCGATATTACCGCCCTGGTAACGTCGCTGCCGCTGCCCGAGAGCGTCCGGGCGCATGTGCTGGCGGTCTACCGCCTTCTGGCGGAAGCGGAGAGTGCTGTCCACGGCGTCTCCATGGAGCAGATCCATTTTCACGAAATAGGGACACTGGACGCCGTGGCGGACATTACCGCGGTGTGTTTGCTGCTGGAAGAGCTGAAACCGGAACAGATCATCGTATCCCCCGTACACGTTGGCAGCGGCCATGTCCGCTGTGCTCACGGTCTTTTGCCCGTGCCCGCGCCCGCCACCGCGCTTTTGCTGCAAGGGATTCCACTTTACGGCGGTTCGGTGCAGGGCGAACTGTGCACGCCCACAGGCGCGGCTCTTGTGAAGCATTTTGCCTCCTCCTTCGGCCCCCTGCCCTCCATGCGGGTGGAACGGATCGGCTATGGTATGGGGCAAAAAGAGTTCGAGCAGGCCAACTGTCTGCGGGCGCTCTGGGGCGAAACGGAAACGGGCGCGAACCGTGACGACGCGGTGGAGCTTTGCTGCAACGTGGACGACATGACGCCTGAGGCCGTTGCCTTTGCCACGGAAGAGCTGCTTGCCGGCGGGGCACTGGACGTGTGGACGCTGAGCGCCGGCATGAAAAAGTCCCGCCCCGGCATCCTTCTTTGTGTTTTGTGCCAGGCCTGTGACCGAGAGAACATGCTGACGCTGCTGTTTCGCCATACCTCCACGCTGGGTGTGCGGGAATACCCCTGCCGCCGCTATACCCTCCATCGGTTCGAGCGCACCGTTTCCACTCCGCTGGGCGATCTGCGCCAGAAAGTATCCAGGGGCTACGGAGTTCAGCGAAGCAAGTATGAATACGAGGATCTGGCCAGACTGGCCCGGCAGACTCATTGTTCGCTGGCCGATATTCTTCGCCAGGCGGAGCCGTAAAACCGGCCGCCGCGCTTTCCCTTTTTTATTCTGTTTGGCTTGTTATTGATACAAAGGCGTGTTAATATAGATAAAGAAATTTGAGGTTTTTCTATGCAGACAGAAGAGAAAATCTGATATACCTCAGAAGGGAGACGGCCGGTTTGTCCTATACGTCCTGTGTCGAAATTGACATTTTTGCGGCGGCGATGCTGCTGATCGTTTTTTTCAGCCCCCGCATCAGTTTGCCACATCTGGCGGCCAGTCAGCAATTTCGACTTATTGTGCTGCTGACCACCTGCGTGCTTTGCTGCGACGCGGCCAGTTGGGTTTTAATGGGCCGGATTTTCCCAGGGGCCAACGAACTGCTTTGGATCCTCAACTTTTTTTACTTTACGCTCTCCGGCGTCATTGCCTTTTCCTGGCTGATCTACACACTGACCACGCTGAAGCATTCTTTGCATCTGCCGCCCCTTGCCTGGATAGGGATGGCCGTCCCTCTCTTCTCTCTCATCATGCTCGCCATGGCCTCTTTCCATCACAAATGGCTGTTTTATATCGACCAAACCAACACCTATCACCGGGGCCCGGTCTTTCAGATGCAGACGGTGGTCTGCTTTGGCTATCTGCTTGCCGCCTCCGTCATCGCCCTGGGGCAAATGCGGCGGGAGTCACTGCCGGAAAAACGGGGGCGCTGTTTGTGGATGGGCTCGTTTGTTGTGATGCCGCTTCTGGGTGGCACACTGGAGATCCTGCACTACGGCATGCTGCTGCTCTGGCCCTGTGCGGCACTTTCTTTGGAACTGGTCTATATGAGCATTCAGAACCAGCAGATTTCTTTGGACGCGCTGACAGAGCTGAATAACCGAGGGCAGTTCGACCGCCACCTTTTCAACCGGTGCAATTCTTATGACGGCAAGTCCCTTTTGGTCTTGTTTTTGCTGGATGTGGACAGCTTCAAGCGGATCAATGACCGCTGGGGGCACGTGGTGGGTGATGAGGCGCTTATATGCGGCGCCCAGATCCTCAAAACCGTTTTTGCCGGGCGAAACGCCTTTCTGGCCCGTTATGGCGGCGATGAATTTGCCGCTATCCTCTCCTGCGACAGCCCCGATGAGATTGACAACGTGCTGGCGGCACTGGAAGTGGAAGAACAGGCCTTCAACACCGCCCCGGATCATCTGCCCTATTCGTTGATTTTCAGCATTGGTTACGCGCAGTACGACCCCAAGTGGCAAAACGACTGTGCCCGGTTCATTGCCGCGGCTGACGCAAAGATGTATCAGCAGAAGAAAGAGCGGCAGGACAGCGAAAGCTTGCAGACGGTTTCCTCCGGCCCCCTGCGGCGTCGTTTTTGAGTGAAGGACGCCGCACAGATATCCATAGCGCATATAAAAAGCGGCAGACTGCATCGTCTGCCGCTTTTTTCTTTTAGATTTAGATAAAGGGTTGTTCTCAGCAGTCCTCCTGCTGGGCCGCCATGCCGCCCAGATCAAAGTCTTTATGGGCGCCATCCCGCTTGAGCATGGTCTCCATCACACGGATGTCGCTTTCGATATCCATGGCATCCACCTGATAGAGCTGATCCAGCTGGCGTTCAAAGCCCGCCACAATGGCATCCATGGTCTTTTGGATCTTCTCTTTGGCCTGGTCCAGATTCTCACCGCTGATGCCCGCCTCTTCAAACTCCGCGTAGGAGTCCAGCAGTTTTTGGGTGGTGGGCAGGTAATAGTTCAGAAAAGTGCTGGCTTTTTCCTTTTTGGAAGGCTCCGCCTCAATGATGCGGAAGATCTTGCCCGCCACTTCCTCCAGCCGGTCAATCTTCTGGGACAAGACCGGATCGGCAATGCGGTCGTTGGACCGATGAATATCCCGCAGGATGCCGGAATAGCCCTTTTCTGCCTCTGGAGGCTCGGACGTGGGTTTTTCCTGCTGCCGGGCATAGTCCGCGGCTGCCTGCCGGGTGCGGAAAAACATTCCGCTGCCCAGATCCACATAGGCTTCCGGTCCCCAGTGGTCTTTCTCCACCATGATCTCCAGATCCTTGACCACCTTGCTCACCGGGACGCTCACCGCGCCGGCAAACTTCTCCAGCGGCACCGCCATGTCATCACCGGCGATGGCCGCGTACTTGGCAAAGCGCCGCTGCCGCAGCATCATGCCTCGGCTGCCCACCCAAAGACCGATACCGCCGGTGCCCATGCCAATGCCATAGATTAAAGCCGAGATCATCTCCCAGCTGCCAAACACCTGATTGAAAGCGCCCAGTGCCACGGATAGTCCCAGGCACAGCATGACCATGCCGATCACCTTCATCAAGCCGGCGCCGCGGCTGGAATACTGGGGCGTCTTGGTCATTTTGCCGCGGACTGTGTTTCCGGCCTGCTCGGCCGCCCGGGCGGCCGAAGCACTGGCCTGATCCCAGGCTCTGCCGGCGCCCGCTCCCATAGAGGCGTACGTCTGCCGTGGCTTTTTGCGGCGGCTGCCGTCGCTGAGCTTAGAGATCAGCAGGATCAGTCCAACGGGCCACAAGCCCGTCAAAAAGAAGATGCCGATCAGCACCCAGGAGCCCACATCATCCTTGTCCGGCTTATTAGGGCTGCCGCCGGGCTGAAAACCGTTGCTGCCATCATAATAGTATGCCATCAGGATGGTGTCCCTCCCCGCTTCGTCAATTTCCGCTTGCGGCCTTGCTCATCCACCACATAGGTGTTTTCCATCTGCGCTTCCAGATTTCCCATGACGGCGTTAAGGTATTCCTGCCGCAGTGCGGCCCGTTCCTCTGTCTCCGCCGCTGTCAGCCCCTCCGGCGTTTTAGCCTTGTGAGCCAACTCGTTGATGCGGTCGATCTTTTTTTGTTCCATCTTCGTCCTCACTCATATTGTTTCAGCGTTATCAGGCAGCGGCCTTTTTTCGTCAGGCCGCCCACTTCTTCCACATGGCATTTGCCAAGACCCCGCACGGTAATGGTATCACCGCCGGCAACCGCCTTGTCCGGTTTCAGACAGTCACGCCAGTTCAGCTGCGCCCTGCCGCCCTCAATCAGCTCCGCCGCTTTCCCCCGGCTGAGGGAAAAGGCCGCCGCTGTCACCGCGTCCAGCCGCAGGGAAGATACCGTGTCCCGGAATACGCGGCTGCGCTCTTCCGGCACCGTCAGTTCTTCGGGGGAGATCTCCTCCACTTGCAGCGCTTCCCGCCCGGCGCTCTCCCAGTTTCGCACCAGAAAATCCGCCGCCGTGGAGGTGACCAGCACGTCCGCGCTGCGGTCGGAGACCAGCAGATCGCCCAGTGTCTCCCGCGCCACGCCCAGCGCCATCAAACTGCCCAACAGATCCCGGTGGGTCAGGGCGTTTTCGTGATAGAACCGACACCGCAGCACCCGCACCGCCGACGGCTCCGGCGCCTCCAGCCAGTCCGGCAGGAAACACAGGCGCCGCCGCTCCGCCCTCTCATAGCCGCCCCAGAAGGTAAAACCCTCCCGCACACCGGCGGCGTGGAGCAGGCGTTCGCTCAGCGCCTGCTCCTGGGGACTGAGAAAACCTGTGTAAACAGGAACGCCCCGCCTTTCAAACTGCTCATACTTATCCAGCACCCGGGCCAGCAGGTACCGTTCGTCCTCGGTTCGCGCCGCACGGGACAAAAGCAGCGCCTTATCCATGGCTGCTCTCCAAATTCTGGGTGCGGTACAGCTGGGCATAGGCTCCATCCGCCGCCAAAAGTACCTCATGACTGCCCTGCTCGGCAATGCGTCCGTCCTGGATCACGAGAATCCGGTTGGCGGAGCGGATGGTGGAGAGCCGGTGGGCGATGATAAGGGTGGTCCGGCCCCGGGACAGCTCGTCAAAGGCGTGCTGGATCCGGGCCTCGGTGACGCTGTCCAGTGCGGAGGTGGCCTCGTCTAGAATCAGAATGGGCGGGTTTTTCAAAAAGATCCGGGCAATGGCCACCCGCTGCTTCTGTCCGCCGGAGAGCAGGGCGCCCCGCTCCCCCACATAGGTGTCAAAGCTATCGGGCATGGCCAGAATGTCGTCATAGATCTCCGCCCGGCGAGCGGCCGCCTCCACCTCTTCATCGGTGGCGCCGGGCTTTCCGTAGCGGATGTTTTCACGGATGGTGTCGGCAAACAGGAACACGTCCTGCTGTACGATGCCGATCTGTTTGCGCAGCGACCGGGCCGTCACCTGCCGCACGTCCTGCCCGTCCACGCAGACGGAGCCTTCCGCCACATCGTAAAACCGGGGGATCAGCTGGCAGAGCGTGCTTTTCCCGCCTCCGGAGGGCCCCACCACGGCCAGGGTCTCTCCCGCCGCCACGTGGAGATCTACATCGTGCAGCGTTTCTTCCCCCTGGTCGTAGGAAAAAGTCACATGGTTCACATCCACCTGCCCGCGCACGTCCCGCAGCGCCGCCGCGTTGGGAGCGTCATGCAGAGCAGGCTCCGTCTCCATCAGGTCCAAAAAGCGGTTGAAACCGGCAAAGCCGTTGGAGAACAGCTCCGCGAAGTTGGAGAGCTTGCGGATGGGGTTGATGAAAGTGGCTACATACAGGCTGAAGGTAATGAGGTCGATATAGTTCATGCGCCCGTCCATGATCAGCCAGCCGCCCACGGCGATCACCGCCACGGACAAAACGCACATGAAAAATTCCAGTGTGGCGTTGAAAAGGCCCATTTCCTTGTGGAACTTCCGCTTGGCCGTTTTGAACACCTCATTGGCCTCGTCAAAGCGCTGCTGCTGTTCGGCTTCGTTGGCAAAGGCCTTGGTGGTCCGGACACCGGAGAGGCCGGATTCGATTTCGGCATTGATGACGCCCGTCTTCTGCTTGGCCGCCTGAGACGCCTCGCTCATACCCCTGCGGCGGCGCATCACCACCAGCAGGAAAACAGGCAGCATCACGCTCACCACCAGTGCCAGACGCCACTCCATGGAGAACATCACGATCAGCGCGCCCACGATGGTAACGGTGGAGATAAACAGATCCTCCGGCCCGTGGTGGGCCAGCTCCGTCACCTCAAAAAGGTCGGTGGTCAGGCGGCTCATCAGTTGGCCTGTCCTGTTCTTATCGTAAAAATCAAAGCCAAGCTCCTGCATATGGGCAAACAGATCACGGCGGATATCCGCCTCCACCCGAATGCCAAAGGTATGCCCCCAATAGCAGACCACATAATACAGCACCGAGCGCAGCAAAAATGCTGCCACCACCGCCACCATCACCAAAAAGAAGGTCTTATACAGGTGATAAGGCAGCCACTGGTACATGGCGATCCGGGAAATCAGGGGGAATGCCAGGTCGATCAGCGCGATCAAAAACGCGCAAGTCATGTCCACCGCAAACAACCGGCGGTGAGGCTTGAAATAGGAAAGAAAAACGCGCAGTGGTCTGCGGGCAGGTGCAGCGGGTGTTTTCATGCAAGAAACTCCTTTTTCATTGTTTGCTTTAACAAAGTATTATATCATTCTTTCCCTCTTAACGCAAGAAGCCGCGTCCTCCGTTTAACAAAGGACGCGGTTTTCTTTTCTTCATTATCCCACCCGGATGATGCATTCCAGTGTGGCGCCGTCCACTGTGGCCCGCAGAAGAGTCTTTCCAGAGGCCACGCCTGTCACCGTGCCGTCGGCACTGACGGTGGCAACGGCTGTGTTCTCAATGCTCCAGGTCACGGCGGATTTGGTGCCGGACACCTGCATGGGGGCAGTGCCGCCCACATCCAGCGAAATATCGTCCTTGGTGCCGTAGATGGTCTCAAGGGTCAGATTGGCCGGGGGTGTGGCGGGCTGCTGCGTGGCGGGCTGCTCCGCGGCCGACACCGTGACGGTGCAGGTGGCGGTGGCCGTCCCGCTGGCCGCCGTGATCACAGCGGTTCCCGGTGCTACCGCGGTGACGACGCCGCTGTCCACCGTGGCTACCGCCGCGTCGCTGCTCTGCCAGGTGTATTCCGTGCCGCCGGTCACGGAGAGCATCTGCGTATCACCCACCGTCAGCGTGGCGGAGGAAGAGGAGATGGTCAGTGTGCCGGAGGAAATATCCGGTGTGGTGGTCGTTTGCTCCGTGGGCGTTGTGGCGCCGCCGCCTTTCGTGAAAAGACGTCCGATGGAGCTGCCGAAAAAGAAATAGATCACAAGTCCCACCAGCAGCACCAACACCACGATCATGGCAGGGCCCAGAATGCTGGGGCTTTTGTGAGAGGCCACACGGTGACCGCCTCGGGTCTTCCGAATGGGCTTATCGTAAGCCGCCTCCTCTTCGCAGAAGGGGCAACTTTTATAACTGGTAGAATACATTTCCCCGCAATCGGGACACTGACGCATACTCATGAAAAAAATACCTCCCACATCTTTATCCGTATTAAACCGCTTTTGTCAAAAAGGGTTAAAATTCTACATTTACATAATACCTATTTCTTTTGATGCCGTCAACTGCATTTGTTGGAAGTTTAACGTTTTTTTACAAGTTTTCCATCGGCGCACCTTGCTTTTCCCGCCATCATTTCCTATAATAATAGACGAAAAATTTTACTTTCCCTGGAGGAACTGAGATATGAATACCATTTTTATGGGTATTGCCGGCGGTACCGGCTCGGGCAAAACCACACTGACAGAACATTTGCAGGCGCGGTTCGGCTCGGACATCAGCGTTGTGCACCATGACAACTACTACAAACGGCAAGACTGTTCCTTCGAGGAGCGCTGCAAGCAGAACTATGACCACCCCGACGCCTTCGACACCGACCTGATGATCCGCGATCTGAAGGATCTCAAGGCCGGCAAAACCATCCACTGCCCCGTTTACTCCTACGCCGATCACAACCGCACCGACGAGACCATCGAGATCAAGCCCACCAAGGTGGTCATCGTGGAAGGGATCCTGATCTTTCAAAACCCGGAGCTTCGCAGCCTGCTGGACATCAAGATCTTTGTGGAGACCGATGCTGACGTCCGCATTCTCCGGCGTGCCCTGCGTGACGTGGAGGAACGGGGCCGTTCCATGCAGTCGGTGGTGACGCAGTACCTCACCACGGTGAAGCCCATGCATGAGCAGTTCGTGGAGCCCACCCGCAAATACGCCGACATCGTGGTGCTGGAGGGCGGCCACAATCTGGTGGCGCTGGACATGATCATGCAGCGCATTGCCAACCACATCGCCGAAAACTGATTTTTATACCGTCTTTTCAAAAAGGCAGAAACCGGGGCACATCTGTGTTTCTGCCTTCTTTTTTTGCGCCGGCGCAGCGTCTTTCAGCACTCCTTGAAATACGCCGCGAAGGCCCGGCCCACCGCCGTGTCGCAGCCGCCCTCGTTCATGGCAAGGGTCGTCTCCGCCGCGGGCACAAGGCCCCGCAGGGGGCGCGCCGTGAGATCGGCGGCGGCGCTGACGGCCATCATATCCGCTGGGACAACGGCGGCTCCCAGGCCCGCCGCCGCCCAAGCCACGCAGGTGCGGGCGTCGTCCGCCACGCAGAGAATGCGGGGCTTGCAGCCTTTGGCGGCAAAGGCTCTGTCCAGCACCTCGGCCCAGCGGCGGTACAGCACAAGAGGCAGCCCCGCCGCCTCTTTGAGAGTGATGGCATCGGGCAGGGACGACAAAAGCTCCCTGGTGCCCATCACCATCATATTCTCCGGCGCCAGGCGGAAGCAGGTAAAGCCCCGGGCGGAAAAAGGCGTCCGCACCAGTGCCACGTCCAAAATGCGGTTTTGCAGCTTGGCCAGGATCTCGTAGGTAGAGCCTTCCGTCACCTCGTAATTGACCAGCGGATAGCGCCGGGCAAAACCCCGAAACCACTTCTCCGCCGCCAGATCCGCCAGACTGCTCACCACGCCGATACGCAGTGTCCCTGTCTCCACTCGGCGGCCGTCTGCCACCGCCGCGGCGGCGCTTTGCGTCATGCGCAAAATACGCACCGCCTGTTCGTAAAACAGCCGTCCCTCCTCTGTCAACCGGATCTGCCGGCTGCCGCGCTCAAAAAGCGTACAGCCCAGCTCCTCCTCCAAAAGGCGGATCTGGGTGCTGACAGGCGGCTGTGTCATGCCCAGTTTTTTGGCCCCACCGTTGATGGTGCCCGCCTCCACCACGGCGGTATAATAGGTCAGCTGCAACAGTTCCATACACTATCCTCTATGAATTTTGTATAGTTCCTATACAAATATTATGAATTGACTATATCTCATTTTGTTGTAAAATACAAGTAAAATCAGAAGAAACCATGTGGGAGGTATTTATGAAATACTTACTGACCTTTTTAAAGCACCATAAGAAAGAAAGCATTCTGGCGCCGCTGTTTAAAATGCTGGAGGCGCTGTTTGATCTCTTGATCCCTTTGATGATGGCGGACATTATCAACCGCGGCATCCCCGCCGCCGACGGCCGCTATATCGTCGGACGATGTCTTATCATGATCCTGCTGGGGCTGGTGGGACTGGCGTGCAGCATCACCGCCCAGTATTTTGCCGCCAAAGCGGCGGTGGAGTCCTGCACTGAGATCCGGCACGGGCTCTTTGACAAGATCCAGTCGCTTGGCTTTGCCCAGACGGACACCGTGGGGGTCAGCTCCCTTATCACACGGATGACCAGTGACGTCAACCAGGTGCAAAACGGGCTGAACCTCTTTTTGCGGCTGCTTCTACGATCGCCCTTTATCGTACTGGGCGCGACGATCCTGGCCTTTACCATCAATGTCCGGGGCGGGCTGCTCTTCGCGGCGGTGATCCCTGTGCTGGCCGCCGTGATCTTCGGCATCATGCACAAGACCATCCCCGGCTATGAAAAAGTGCAGACGCTTTTAGACCGCCTCACCGGAATCACACGGGAGAATCTCACCGGTGTGCGGGTGGTGCGGGCTTTTGGCCGGGAAGCGGATGAAGTCAAGGGCTTTCACCGTGCCGACGCGGCGCTGCTGGAAAGACAGCTGCGGGTGGGCCGTTTTTCCGCGCTGATGAATCCCCTCACCTATGTCATCATCAATCTGGCCATCGTGGCCATTTTAAGCACCGGCGCGGTCTCGGTCAACATCGGGACCATGGCGGCGGGCGACGTGGTGGCGCTGGTAAACTACATGGGGCAGATCCTGCTGGAGCTGATCAAGCTGGCCAATCTGGTGATCCAGCTGACCAAGGCCTCCGCCTGCGCCGGGCGCATCCAGGAGGTGTTTGCCATGGAACCCCAGATGGTTTTCGGTACGGCCCGTCCCCAGCCGGCGGAGTGCGAGGACGCGGTGGAGTTCAGCCATGTGAGCCTTGCTTACGCCCACGCCGGCGCCGAAAGCCTTTCCGACATCTCTTTCACCGTAAAAAAAGGGCAGACCGTCGGCGTGATCGGCGGCACGGGCAGCGGCAAAACAAGCCTTGTGGGCCTGATCCCCCGGTATTACGACGCCACCTCCGGTGAGATCCGCCTTTTCGGTCGGAATATCCGTACCTATGACAAGGACGCCCTGCGCCGCAGCGTCAGCACGGTGATGCAAAAGGCACAGCTTTTCTCCGGCACCATCCGCAGCAATCTGCAATGGGGCTGTCCCGGCACCGATGAAAAAACGCTCTGGCAGGCGCTGGAGATTGCTCAGGCGGCAGAGATCGTGCGGGGAAAGAAAAAACAGCTGGACGAACCTGTGGAACAGGGCGGCCGAAACTTTTCCGGCGGCCAAAAGCAGCGGCTTTCCATTGCCCGCTCACTGGTAGCACGGCCGGACATTCTGATCCTGGATGATTCCTCCAGCGCGCTGGACTTTGCCACTGACGCGGCGCTGCGCAAGGCGCTCAAAACGCTGCCTGCCGCCATGACGGTGTTTATCGTCAGTCAGCGTGCCAGCAGTCTGCGCCATGCCGACGTCATTCTGGTACTGGACGAGGGCCGTCTGGTAGGCAAAGGCCGTCACGACGAGCTTCTGCGTACCTGCGGTGTCTACCGTGACATCTACGAAAGCCAGTTTCAAAAAGAAGATCAGGTGGGCTGATACAGCCCCCGGAAAGGATACAGCCATATGAAACACACACTCACTCCTCCGGATCAGGCCACACCGCGGCGCGTTCTGGGGCTGATCCGGCCCCACCTGCTCTATGTCATCGCGGGCATCGCGGCAGCGGCCGTTTCGGTGCTGGGACAGCTCTATATTCCCATTCTCACGGGCCGGGCCATTGACGGCATGGTGCAGGCCGGCAAGGTGGATTTCGGAATCATCGGGACGCTGCTGCCGAAGATCGCGGCGGTAGCCGTCTGCGCGGCTTTGGGCCAATGGCTGTTGGGCCTTTGCAACAACAAGGTCGCCTACAACGTCAGCCGCCATCTTCGGGACAAGGCCATCGAAAAAGTCCAGACGCTGCCGCTGCGGTATCTGGACGGTCATCCCACCGGCGATCTGGTAAGCCGTGTCATTGCCGACGTGGATCTTTTCACCGACGGGCTTCTCATGGGCTTCACTCAGCTTTTCACCGGCATTCTCACCATCATCGGGACACTGGCGTTTATGCTGGCGGTAAACGTTCCCATTGCTCTCGTGGTGATCTGCGTGACACCGCTGAGTCTTCTGGCAGCAGCCTTTGTGGCCAAAAAAAGCTACCGCTATTTTATCGAGCAAAGCAAGGTGCGGGGCGACGAGACCGCCCTTATCAACGAGCGCATTGAGGGCGTAAAGGTGGTGCAGTCCTTTGGCCATGAGAAAGAAAATCTTTCCGACTTCGACGCGGTCAACAATGACCTGGGCCGTGTCAGCCTGAAAGCCATTTTCTATTCCAGCATCACCAATCCCTCCACCCGTTTTGTCAACGGCGTGGTGTACGCCGGCGTGGGGCTGGCGGGTTCTCTGGCGGCCATCCACGGCGGCGTGACGGTGGGCGAGCTGAGCTGCTTTCTTACCTATGCCAACCAGTATACCAAGCCCTTTAACGAGATCAGCGGTGTGGTGACGGAGATGCAAAACGCCATGTCCTGCGCCGCGCGGGTCTTCGCCTTTCTGGACGCCGAGAGCCAGGTGCCGGAAACGGAAGATGCCGCTGTACTGACAGCCGAAAAAACCGACGGCCGGGTGGACATTTCCCACGCTGCCTTCGGTTATGTGCCGGGGCAGGAGCTGATCCGGGATTTCAACCTCACCGTGCGCCCCGGTGAGCGGGTGGCCATCGTGGGCCCCACGGGCTGCGGCAAGACCACGTTTATCAATCTTCTGATGCGCTTTTACGATGTGGACAGCGGCAGCATCTCCGTGTCCGGCACCGATATCCGCCGCTTCACCCGCCGGAGCCTGCGGGGCAGCTATGGCATGGTTTTACAGGATACCTGGCTGAAATCCGGCACCATCGCCCAAAACATTGCCTACGGCAAGCCGGACGCTCCCCGAGAGGAGATTGTCTCCGCCGCCCGGGCCGCTCGCGCCGACGGCTTCATCCGCCGTCTGCCCCAGGGCTACGATACCGTCATCGGCGAGGACGGCGGCGACATCAGTCAGGGGCAAAAGCAGCTGTTGTGCATTGCCCGCGTGATGCTGTGTCTGCCGTCCATGCTGATCCTGGACGAGGCCACCAGCAGCATCGACACCCGTACGGAGCTTCTCATCCAGCAGGCGTTTGCCTCCATGATGCAGGGTCGCACCAGCTTTATCGTGGCCCACCGGCTCTCCACCATCCGGGAAGCCGACGTGATTTTGGTGATGCGGGAGGGACAGATCGTGGAGTCCGGTACCCACGACGCCCTGCTCTCCGCCGGCGGTTTTTACGCAAAACTGTACAACAGTCAGTTTGAGGGCGTGGCCATCTGAAAACAAAAAGATAGGCGCTTTTTAAGCACCTATCTTTTTGTGTCAAAATTGAAAGACCACGCCCACGACAGCAGAGGCCAGAATGAACAAAATGGGATGCAGTCCCTTTGTGGGCTTTACCCACCGGGTCAGCACCAGCAGCACCGCCGCCAGCGCCACGCCTTTCCAGTTGATAAGGTCTGCCAAAGCGCCGGTGGCGTGGAACTGATCCACCTGCAAAAGGGCCAGCGCCACCACCGAGATCCCCGCCGAAGCCACCATGGCCGTGGAGGCCGGGCGCAGGCCGTAAAATCCGGCGTTGACAAACCGGTTGTCCCGAAAGCTCTTCAGAAAAGCGGCGACGATCAAAATCACGATAACAGAGGGCGTCACCAGTCCCAGCGTGGCCACCAGCGCGCCGGGAATGCCCCGGATGGTAAAGCCCACATAGGTGGCCATATTGACGCCGATGGGGCCGGGGGTGGATTCCGATACCGCCAGCATATCCGCCAGCTGTGATGATGAAAACCACCCCGTCCGGTCCGCCATATCGTACAGAAATGGCAGTGTGGCAAGGCCGCCGCCCACGGCAAAAAGGCCCGTTTTGAAAAATTCATAGAACAAGTTCAAATAGATCATGACGGCCCCGCCCCCTTCTTCATGGGATTTTTCAGCAGGCCGATGACGATGCCGGCCGTGCCGGCCAACAGCACATAGATGACGGGCGAGAGATCCGTCAGCACCGATGCGGCAAACACTCCCAGAAAAATCAGCAGCGCCCAGATGTCCTTTACTGCACCTTTCCACAGCTTCAGCACGGCGTTGAAGATCAGCACGCACACGCATACCCGGATGCCGCCAAAGGCGTGCTGCATCCAGGTGAGGTGTGAAAAACTGGTGATGATACCCGCCAGAAGCATGATAATGATGAGCGACGGAAACACCACCCCCAGCGTGGCCACGATGCCGCCGATGACGCCGCCCCGCTTCTGGCCGATAAAGGTGGCGGTGTTCACCGCGATGACCCCCGGCGTACACTGGCCGATGGCAAAGTAGTCCGCCAGTTCTTCATTGCTGACCCAGCCCTTGTTTTCCACCACCTCGCGCTGCAAAATGGGCAGCATGGCATAGCCGCCGCCAAAGGTCATGACCCCCACTTTGGCAAAGGTCAAAAACAGGCTTCCCAATTCTTTCCCATTTAATTTTTGCACTTGCTCACACCTCAATCCAAATAGCCATACAGGCCCCGGACGGACACTTCGCCGGAGCGTACCGTTTCTTCCCACCCGTCCCGGTGGCGCACCACCAGTCCGAACTGATCGTCCACATCCAGGGCAAACACCTCTTCCCGCTTGTCTCCCGTCACGATCTGCACCGGTTTTCCCACAGTGACGCAGTCCTTGCGGTATTGCTCCAGCCATCGCCGGGGCGCAGGCAGGATCTCATGGTACAGTATGTCCAGTTCCTCCGTCATGGCGGCGGCCAGCCGGGGACGGGAGATAAAGGTACCGGTCTGCTCGTCCAGAGACGAGGCGAGGCGCGCCACCTCCCCTTCAAAATCAGCCGCGCGCTGATGGACGTTGACGCCGATGCCCATGACCACATACTGCACCAGACCGCTTTCCCCCTCCAGCGCCATCTCCGTGAGAATGCCGCAGATCTTCCGGTTGCCCATCACCAGATCGTTGGTCCACTTGATGCCCGGCCGCACGCCGCAGGCGCGCTCCACCGCGTTGCACACCGCCACCGCTCCCAAGGCCGTCAGCGGCAGAATGCCCGCCGGGGCTACCGCAGGCCGCCACAGCGCCGTCAAATAAACACCCTGCCCTGCGGGTGACTGGAACGGGCGGGACATCCGTCCCCGCCCGGCTCTCTGGCAGTCCGCCACCACCACCGTGCCGCCCGGCGCGCCCTCTGTGGCAATGCGCTTGGCATAAGAATTGGTGGAGTCCACTGTCTCCAGGCAGATCAGATGCTCCCTTGGGCCGGACAGATACCTGCGGATCTCCCGCTCCAGCAGTTCATCCGAGGCGGCGTCAAGCCGGTATCCCAGACCGGGCTTCGCCTCCACCTGATATCCTTTTTTCCGCAGGCCCTCCACCGCTTTCCATACGGCGGCACGGCTGATCCCCAGCCCCTCGCTCAGCGCCTCGCCCGACACAAATTTTCCCGGGCAGGCCGACAGCGCTTCATACACCGCGTCACGGCTCATAGCGGCACCTCCTTCTATTTTCCTTTATTTTATACGCCTGCCGCTCCTTTGTAAACTTATTTTGTGAAGGTAGTTGACAATTCGCTTCTCTTGCCGTATTGTAAACCTATATTGCCATTGGAGGTTTACAACTATGACATCTTCCTTCAAGACCCGCGACCTGATCCTGACGGCGCTTTTCGCCGCGCTGACGGCGGTGGGTGCTTTTATCAAGATCCCCTTTGCGTTTTCCGCCATTACCCTGCAATTCTTTTTCACCGCCATGGCCGGCATTCTGCTGGGGCGGAAGTGGGGCGCTGTATCCCAACTGGTGTATGTGCTGCTGGGGCTGCTGGGGCTGCCCATCTTCACAGCCGGCGGCGGCTTTGGGTATTTTCTCTATCCCACCTGCGGCTTTTTGCTGGGGCTGATCCCCTCGGCCTGGGTCATCGGCAAGCTGACGGAAAAGAAAGCGGATTTTATCCATATTGTGGCGGCATGTCTGGCGGGGCTGGGCGTTCTCTATCTCATCGGTCTGCCTTACATGGCGCTGATCCTCAACGGTTACATGGGCAAAAGCCTTGGCGCAGAGGCCATTTTCATGACGGGCATGATCCCGTTTTTGCCGGGTGACGCGGTCAAAATTCTGGTAACCGCGCTGCTCTGCCCCCAGCTGACAAAGCGGCTGCGCGGGGTGCGTTTTGATTGATTTGTGCAATCCATCTCTCTTTTTTGTTTTTTTATTGGATGAAACGTGCATTGCTTTTTATCTTTCCCGCCCGTATAATAAGCAAGAAAAATTGAAGGGAGGCGGGAACCATGGCACGAAGCGTTACGCGCAGCAAAGTCCTTGGCCCCGCTGTTTTTATCCCCACTGCTCCTGTTTTTATCATTTCTTTTTGACCGGTTTTTTAACCGGTCATTTTTTTTGCCTTGTGTTCCCAACCATTTTTATATACGAGAAAGAGAGGCTGTCACATGAAGAAGAAACTCGGACAAGAACCCATCTACGATGTCAGGGAGCTGGGCCTGCCCCGCACACTGCTCCTGGGCCTACAGCATCTGTTCGCCATGTTCGGCGCCACCGTGCTGGTCCCCATCCTGGTGCAAAGCTATGGAATGCCCCTGAGCATCCAGACAACGCTGCTGTGCGCAGGAATGGGCACGCTGTTTTTCCACCTGTGCACCAAATTCAAGGTACCTGCCTTCCTGGGTTCCTCCTTCGCCTACCTGGGCGGTTTCGCCGCCGTGGCCAACCTCAACTCAGGTAAGTACGCGTCCATGACCGGCGCGGAAAAACTGCCCTACGCACTGGGCGGCATCGTGGTGGCAGGCCTGCTGTACCTGTTGCTGGCTCTGCTGTTCAAGATCGCCGGCGTCAACAAGGTCATGCGCTTCTTCCCTCCCATCGTCACCGGCCCCATGATTATCCTCATCGGTCTGAACCTGGCAGGCAGCGCCGTGACCAACGCCAGCACCAACTGGCCTCTGGCACTGGTGGCCATCGCCATCATCATTGCGGCCAACATTTGGGGCCGCGGCATGATCAAGATCATCCCCATCTTGCTGGGTGTGGTCGGATCCTACATCGTGGCCATCTGTTTCCATCTGGTGGACTTCTCCGGTGTGGCCGCGGCCAACACGGTGGGCTTTCAGGATTTTGTCTTGGCCAAGTTTGACGTGACCTCCATTCTGGTGATGGCGCCCATCTCCATCGCCACCATGATGGAGCACATCGGTGACATCTCCGCCATCTCCTCCACCACCGGCCGCAACTTCATCGCAGACCCCGGCCTGCACCGCACCCTGCTGGGCGACGGCCTGGCGACCTCTCTGGCGAGCTTCATCGGCGGCCCCGCCAACACCACCTACGGCGAGAACACAGGCGTGCTGGCTCTGAGCCGGGTGTATGATCCCAAGGTCATCCGGCTGGCAGCTCTCTACGCGGTGGTGCTCTCCTTCTTCCCCAAGTTTGCCGCGCTGGTCAACTCCATCCCCACAGCCATCGTGGGCGGTGTGTCTTTCATCCTCTACGGTATGATCTCCGCGGTAGGCGTCCGGAACGTGGTGGAAAACCATGTGGACCTGACCAAATCCCGCAACCTGATCATCGCCGCCGTGATGTTCGTCAGCGGCCTGGGCTTCTCCCAGGGTGTGACCTTCACCATCGGCAGCGCCAGCATCACCCTCACCTGCCTGGCCATCGCAGCTCTGGCCGGTGTTCTGCTCAACGCCATTCTCCCCGGCAACGACTATCAGTTCGGTGTGGACGTCACCGGCGACAAGTCCGCTGACCTGGGTTCCTACTAAACACTCCCTTCTCTCAAAAAGAGATCCCCAGCCGCTTCAAGCTGCCGGGGATCTCTTTTATATATTATATTGTATCGGCCATCACGGCTTAGTAGTTCTCCTTGCGGACCTCGAAGTAACTCCGGGAATGGGCGCAGACGGGGCAGACGTCGGGCACCTCCTCGCCCACCACGATGTGGCCGCAGTTGCGGCACTCCCACATGGTCTCGCCGGCCTTTTCAAAGACCTGCTGCATCTCCACATTTTTCAGCAGCGAGCGGTAACGTTCTTCATGGTTGCGCTCGATCTTGGCCACGCGGGCAAACTGCTCTGCCAGTTTGTGGAAGCCCTCTTCCTCGGCCTCTTTGCCCATGCGGTGGTACATATCGATCCACTCGTAGTTCTCGCCGTCGGCGGCGTGGGTCAGGTTTTCCGCGGTGCCAACCAGCTCGCCCAGTGCTTTGAACCACAGCTTGGCGTGCTCCTTTTCATTGTCGGCGGTGTGCTGGAAGATGGCCGCGATCTGCTCATACCCCTCCTTCTTCGCCACGCCGGCAAAGTAGGTGTACTTGTTGCGGGCCTGGGATTCTCCGGCAAAGGCTCCCTACAGATTTTTCTCCGTCTCGGAACCCCTGAGCATCGGCTCGCCGGCGGGCGCGGCGGCTTTCCTTTTGGTGAACTTGCTGCCGGGGCAGCGGCAGATGGGGCAGATATACCCTTCGGGAATGGGATCGCCCTCATAGACAAAGCCGCAGATGGGGCACACCCAGCCCTCGTCCTCGCCGATGGTACGGTAAACAGTAGCGGTGGGAGGCGTGGCCGCGGCGTCACCCTTGCCCAAAAATTCGTCCATGGTCATTACGCGGCCACCGCCCAAGACTTCGCCGTCCACGGCGTCGCAGATGAAGAGAACAAAGTTGCCGATCTCCACCGTCTGCACGGTCTTGCAGGACACCAGCGCCACCATGCCGTCTTTCACATAGGGGCTTCCCTCGGCGGTGTGCTGTACGTCGTAGCCCTCAAACTTGTTGACGGCGCGGCTGGATTTATAGCCAAACAGGTTCACCAGTTCCTTGGGGCAGTCCTTGCCCAGCATGGTCACGGAAAAGGCACCGGCGGAGAGCGCGGCCTTGCAGGTCTCGTTGTCCTTGTTCATGGTCACCGTGACCTTGCGGGGATTGCCGCTTGTCACCTGGGCAAAGGAGCTGACGATACAGCCGCAGTCCTTGCCGTCCGTGGCGGCACCCACCAGATACAGGCCATAGTTCAGCTTATCAAATACTTTTCTATCCATTTTTTCTTTCCTTTCTTTTTTCGCCTCGTGGGCGTAGTCATTTCTTTATTGATATTGAATCTCAATTATTATCTTTTATTATTATACGGGTTTTTCTGGAAAAAGCAAGAGAAAAAAGAAAAGTCCCTTTCGCTTTTCTTCATCTGTCTTTTCAAACGCCTCACTGCCCTTATTTTCTGCTGTTATCACTGCCTCATACGGCAAAAAACAGCGAGGCGGGAAACCGCTTCGCTGTTTTGATGGTTATGACAGACGTTCCGCACGGCCATAAAGCCAGGAGGTCTCATGGATCTTCTTGGCCAGACGGGCGCCGGCTTCCCCGTGGAGCAAACGCCACTGCCAGTTGCCGCCCTGAGTGCCGGGGGTGTTGGTGCGATGGCCCTTCCCCAGCTCCAGGTAGTCCTGCATCTGGGTAACAAAAAGCCGGGCATTGGAACTCATGCCGCCGCGGATCATGCCCCAGCAAAAGCCCTCCTGGTCGTTGAGCCCCAGATAGCGCTCCGCCAGACAGATATCGGCAGGGTCCGCCTCCTGCCGCCAAAGGGGCAGGGGGCTGTTGTCGTGGGTGCCACCGTAGCAAACGCAGTTTTCCGGGTAAGTATGGGGCAGGTAGTCTCCCGGTTCCCGGGAGTCAAAGGCAAACTCCAGTACTTTCATGCCGGGCAGTCCGGAATCTTTCAGCAGTTGCCGCACCTCCGGCGTGGTAAAGCCCAGGTCCTCGGCAATGATCTTAAGCTGGGGGAACCAGCTGGTGAGCACACCCACCAGATCCATGCCCGGGCCTTTGACCCAGTGGCCGTTGCGGGCGGTGGTCTCGCCGTAGGGCACAGCCCAGTAGCTTTCAAGGCCGCGGAAGTGGTCGATGCGCATCACGTCAAAGAGCTTGGCGGCGCCGTCCACCCGGCGGATCCACCAGCCAAAGCCGTCTTCACGCATCCGATCCCAGCGGTAGAGGGGATTGCCCCACAGCTGACCATCCTCGCTGAAGTAATCCGGCGGGACGCCGGACACCTCGGTGGGCACGTTCTGCTCATCCAGCAGGAAATTCTCCGGCTCCGACCATACGTCCGCCGAGTCCATGGCCACATAGATGGGCAGGTCCCCGATAATGCGGATGCCAAGGCTGTGGATGTATTCCTTCAGGCTATGCCACTGCTTGAAAAACAAGAATTGGATATAGGTGAACAGCTCCACGTCGTCACGCAGTTGCGTGCGGTATGTTTCCAGCACCTCCGGCGTCTGCCGCAGACGGATGGCGTCATCCTCCCACTCCGTCCAGGCCCGCATACCGAAATGCCTCTTGCAGGCCATAAAGAGGGCATAGTCCGGCAGCCAGTGATGGTTTTCCTCCACAAACGCGGTTACCTCGGCGCTGTCGCGCTCCCAGCCCCGTTCCTTGGCACGGGCCAGAATGTTGAACCGGTATTCATAGATCTTGGCATAGTCCACATACCGGGGATCCTCACCCCAATCTACCGCCTGCACCTCGGAGCGCTTCAAAAGTCCGTCGCTCACCAGCAAATCCAGGTCAATGAAGTAGGGGTTTCCGGCAAAGGTGGAAAAGCTCTGATAGGGGGAATCACCGTAGCTGGTGGGCCCCATAGGCAGCAGCTGCCAGTAGCTCTGCCCGGCGTGGTGCAGAAAATCTGCGAACTGATAAGCCGCTTTCCCCAGTGTTCCGATGCCGTGGGGAGAGGGCAGCGCATAGATCGGCAGCAATATGCCGCTGCTTCTTTTCAATGTCATCATCTCTCTTACAGGTAAAATTCGTCAGCCCTTGACAGCGCCGGCCACCACGCCCTTGATGATATGCTTCTGGCAGCTGAGGTAGAAAACGATCACCGGCAGAATGCTCATCATGATCAGCGCCATCACAGCGCCCAGATCCACATGGCCGTAGGAGCCCTGCAAATACTGGATGTGGATGGGAATGGTCTTGTAAAGGTTGCGGTCCAACGCCAGATACGGCAGCAGGTAGTCGTTCCACACCCACATGATCTCCAGCACGCCCACAGAGATCATGGTGGGCTTGAGCATGGGAAACACCACGGAGAAAAAGGTGCGGAACGGGCCGCAGCCGTCAATGACAGCCGCTTCCTCGATCTCCAGCGGCATACTCTTGACGAAGCCCGTGAACATGAAAACCGCCAGCCCCGCGCCGAAGCCCAGGTAGATCACAGGGATGGTAAAAGGGGTGTTGAGCTTCAGGTCATAAGCCGTGCGGGCCAGGGTGAACATGACCATCTGGAAGGGCACCACCATGGAAAAAACGCACAGATAATACACCACGCGGGCAAAGCTGCTGTCCACCCGGGAGATATACCAGGCGGCCATGGAGGTGCATACCAGGATCAACGTCGCCGACAAAATGGTGATGATAAAGCTGTACATCACCGATTTCAAGAAGGGATAGCCACCGATGGTGACGCCGTTGATATAGTTGTTGAAGCTTACAAAGGACTCCGCTGAGGGCAGGGCAAAGGTGTCCGTGTTGACAAAGGAGTTTTCCTTGAAGGAGTTGTTGAGCACTTCCAGAATGGGCATCACATAGAGAACGGAAAGCACGGCGAACACAACGGTAAGCGCGGTCTTTCTCTTTTGATCGTTCCGCATTACTGCTGGACCTCCTTCCGTCTGGTGCCGGAGAGCTGCACAAAGGCGATCACAGCCACCAGAATAAAGAACAGTACGGCCTTCGCCTGGCCCACGCCGCGGGATGTGGCGTTGAGGTAGAAGGTGTTATAGATGTTAAGCGCAAGCATTTCAGTGGTGCGGATGGTGTTGCCGTCCGCGGCAAAGGTAAAGGGCTGGCCGGCGGTCAGCGCCATGTTCTGGTCGAAAAGCTTGAACGAATTGGTCAAAGTCAGGAAGGTGCAGATGGTGATGGAGGGCATCACGGTGGGAATGGTGATGCGCCACAGGGTCTGCCACTTGGAAGCGCCATCGATCTTGGCGGCTTCGATCATATCTTCGGGCACGGATTGCAGGCCCGCGATATAAATGATCATCATATAGCCCACCTGTTGCCAGCACATCAAAATGATGAGGCCCCAGAAGCCATACTTGGTGCTCAGCACGATGGCGGTGCCGTAGTGGGACAAAATACCGTTGAAAATCATGGACCAGATATAGCCCAGCACGATGCCGCCGATGAGGTTGGGCATAAAAAACACCGTGCGAAAGAGGTTGGAGCCTTTGATGCCCCGGGTCAGTGCGTAGGCCACCGTGAAAGCCAGCACGTTGATAAGGATCAGCGACACGATGGCAAACAGGCCCGTGTACCAGAACGCGTGCATAAAAGAGGGGTCATGCAGCGCCTTGCTATAGTTTTCCAGGCCGATCCATTTGGCGTCGCTGGTGGTGGTAAATTTACAAAACGAGAGGTATACGCCCTTGCAGAAGGGATAAATAAAGCCGATGCAGAAGGCCGCAAAGGTGGGCAGCAGGAAAGCGGGAAATGCCCTTCGGATGGGCCGACGGATCAGCTCCGAATTCACGGCTGCTCTGTCTTGTGTTTTCTTTCTTTTCATAATAGCGATCATCAGTCCTTTCGCATCGTGCGTATTTCAGAAAGTGCCAGGCGGAAGCGAGCGTTTCCACTCGCTCCCGCCTGCACCAAACAGATGTGAAAAACAGAGGAGAAATACGCGTTACTGCGCCTTATACTGGGTAGCCCAGCCCTGCACCATGGCAGTCTTGACATCGTCCCAGGAGCCGGAACCGGCGGAGTACTGAGTCAGAGCGGCCACAACGCCGGCACGCCAGGTATCCACGTTGGGGGTGTAGTTGAAAGCCCAGGTGACGGTGTAGTTGCCCTTGCTGATGTAGCTGTTGGCATCATTGAAGAACACGTTGTCGCTGGCCTTGGCGGACTTGAAGGGGATGGGGCCAAACTGCTGCGCCATCATGGTGGTGCCCTTGTCGGAGGTAACGACCCACTTCATGAAGTCAAGCGTTGCCTTGATGTTGGCTTCGGAAGCCTTTGAGTTGACAGCCCACATATTCTCGGTGCCGCTGCACAGACCCGCTTTTTCTTCGCCAGTCACACCGCAGTAGATGGGGATCATGGTCAGATCAGAGGCGTTCATGTTGAAGCCCTTGGTCTTGTCAGTCACCAGGTTTGCATACTCCCAGGTACCGTTCTGGAAGAACACGGCCTTGCTCTGGCCGAATTCAGCTTCAGCCTGGTCACCGGTGGCGGAGGCAAGAGCAGCGCCCTTGGTGTCGGAGTTGTTGATATACAGATCCCAAATGTTCTTGTAGTTTTCCAGATAGGTGCCCTTGATTTCAGCGGGCTGCGCGGTCACTTTGTTGTCACGGAACTCATAGAACAAAGGCATGTTGGCCAGATGGCCGGAGAAACGCCAGGCGGAGGATCCGTCAAGACCCGCGGAGGTGAAAGCGGCAAAATTCAGCTTGCCGGCAGCGTGCTGCGCAGTGATGTCTTCCGTAACAGCCTTCAAAGACGCGAAGTCCTTGATTTCGCTGACGTCGTGGCCGGCCTGCTTGAGCAGTGCCTTGTTCACGATGATGCCGAAGCTCTCATAGCAGTAGCCGATAGCGGCCAGGCTGCCATCTTCCTTGTGCAGGTTGAAGTCGTTGGTGGTCAGTTCCTTGGCCACGTCGGTATCCTTCAGATTGTAGCAATAGTCGCCCCAGGTCTTCAGACCGGCCTGGTTGCCGCACTGGAACATGGTGGGGGCGGCGTCGCCCTTATCCATTTCGGCGGTGAGGGTCTCCTGATACTTACCGGAAGCCGCGGTGACGACCTTCACGGTAACACCGGTCTCGGCGGTATAATCCTTGGCCAGCTGCTGCCAGGCGGCGTCGGATTCTGGCTTGAAGTTCAGATAGTAGACGGTGCCGGCAGCAGCTTTGCCGGTGTCTTTGCTGGTGCTGGAGCTGTTGCCGCAGGCGACCAGCGCCAACGCCATGACCAAAGCAAGTGTCAATGCAAGAAACTTTTTCATGTTACATTCTCCTTTTTGATTTTATTTTCACACCCTCGCCGGAGAGCGGGAAAATTATGTGAGACGGCGCACGGAAGCGCCCTGGCGCAGCGTGGTGGGCAAAAGCTCATGCCGGTGGCCGCTGCTTCCCTGGATCATATCCACCAGAATCTCCACACTCCTGGTGCCCATCTCTTCCATGGGCTGACAGAGGGTGGTGAGAATCGGATCGGTGTAGTTTGAGATCTCCAGACCGTCGATGGCGATCACGGAGCAATCCCGGGGAACGGACCAGCCGTGCTCCCGCAGGGCCCGCATGGCGCCGATGGCCATGTTGTCGGCAATGGCGAACACCGCCGTGAAATCATCGGTCACTTCCAGCCGCTGTTTCATGCTCTCGTAGGCGTCCTGGATCCGGAATGTCCCGGTGGAGATTACCAGCCGGGAATCACGTTCCATGTGCCACTGCTTCAGTGCTCGCTCATAGCCGCGGTAGCGCAGTTCGCTGATGGCGTGGTCGTCGGTGCGGGAGATCAGCGCCGCGATGCGTCGGTGACCGCTGCGGTAAAGCTCCGTCACCGCCCGGAAGGCTTCTTCCTCGTCGGCAATGGAGACAGAGGAATACTCCGCCGGGTCCAGCGTCCCATACTGATTGCTGTAAGAGCAGCAGACAAAGGGGACGTTCAGCAGCGCCATCTCCGCCGAGGTATAGTCGGAACGGCCGCCCAGAAACACAATGCCCTGAAGCCGTTTTTCCCGCTCCATGATGGCGCCGCACTTGATCTCGTCGTCGCAGGTGCCGATCTGCTGCATGACCATGGTATAGCCGGCCTGGTCAATCTTTTTTTCGATAGAACGGATGATATCGGTGTAAAAGGGGTTGGACACGCCCCGCACCACCAGGCCGATGGTGTCGGACTTGGTCTTGACCAGATCTCTGGCGCAGTTGTTGGGAATGTAATTGCTGGTCTCAATGGCACTGAGCACTTTCCCGCGAACCTCTTCACTGACATCGGGACGGTTGTTAAGCACTCTGGAAACTGTGCTCACGCTTACGCCGCAGAGCTTGGCAATGTCCTTAATGGTCACTGTACCGTCCTCCTTGTTTAAAACCAAAAAACGTTTCCGGTAACATTACCGGTAACGTTTCCAGTCCCTTTATGCTCATATGTTATCAATTTTGCTGTATTCTGTCAATGCAAAACGCCTGTTTTTTGGGTAGATTTTACTGGCTCAATTTTGTGCAATTTCACAACACGCATTTTGCACTGACAACTTTTCCCGGTTTCTTTCAGAATTATACAAGCCGCGTTCCGGAAATATGACAAGCCAACAGCGCTGTGCAAAAGCCGTGCAGCAGCTTAAAGCATCATAAAATATCATGACATTCATAAGGGCGTTTCCGCTGTGAAAAAGGCTCCGTGCCTGTCATATCGACAGGCACGGGGCCTTTGAAAAGGGAGATGCCTTGCTGTGTATAAAGGCATACGCCTTTCGTCTTTATTGGGAGTCGTCCTGTTCCTGTGCCCGGGCCTTTTGGCGGCGGCGCTTTAAAATCAGTTCCACCACCACGGCCGCCGCGATACCCAGCGGAAAGCCCAGCGTCATATTGGCCAGCACCGCGCCCAGCAGACACCCCAGGATCATGCCCAGAAAGATGGCTATGCGCATGGCCTCCTCATCCGCTTTTCGAATTTCTTGCGCCATTTCTTCCGGCGTGGGTTCCGTTCTTTTTTCCTGTTCATCCATGGTCATTTCCCTCCAAAAGCTGTGGCACCTGACTCTCGCCCCAAACAGCGAAACCGGCGTCGCGCAGCACTTGGGCCGCCACGCCCCAGCCGGCACATACCGTTTTGGTAAAGGTGCCGTCATAAATGACGCCGGAGCCACAGGAGGGGCTGCGCTCTTTTAAAATGGCGCCGTCGCAGCCGTACAGCCGGGCCAGACGCACCACCTCCGCCGCGCCCCGGCAATAGGCATCAGTCACGTCGCCGCTCACTTTCGTCACCACCCGGCCGCCCCGGCGCTCCGCCGGTGGCCGGGGTGTGGGAAGCCCGCCCAAAATCTCCGGGCAGACAGGGATCAGCGTGTGGCGCTCCAGAAGCCGCTCCATCTCCGGCAGGGGCTTGCTCTGCCCGTCATAGCGGCAGGGTGTCCCCAGCAGACAGGCGCTGATGAGCAGCTTCATCTCTCCACCTCCTGTCCGTTGAGAACGGCGCCCGTCAGACAGTTGCCCTCATATGTCAGCTTCAAGGAAAAGAAAGGGCCGTTTTCCCGCAGAAGCCGCAAAAAAATCTTGTCCCCTTCCCACTGGGGCAGGGCGGCGATCTTCTCGTGGCTGACCCACTCCAGGCACCCCTCGTCGCACTCGATCAGCTCGCCCGTATAACCGGTGGCGGTAAAAAGGTGCATATACTCCGTCTCGTACCGGTCGGAGACGAAGGTGACGATGCCCCGGTAGCGGTAATCCGTCAGCGTCAGGCCGGTTTCCTCTTTTGTCTCCCGCAGGGCGCAGTCCTCGGGGCTTTCCTTGTCCTCAAACTTGCCGCCCACGCCGATCCATTTGTCGTGGTTCAGGTCGTTTTTCTTCTTCACCCGGTGGAGCATCAGATAGTCCCCCACCGGGTTTTCCACATAGCATAGCGTGCTGTTGATCATCGTTTCTCTCCCCCTTTCCGCTGTTGAAATTCGATCTCATCATACCCTGTTTGGGAGTCTTGCACCTTGCCGTACTGCCAGTCCGGCAGCTCCAGCAGCACCAGCTCGCAGGTGGTGTTGATGATGCAGCCGGGCATGAGATGGCCGCCCAGCGTGGTCAGATCTTCCCGTGAAAGGGCAATATGCAGATGGGTGCGCACCTCGCCGACAGTGCCCGTCAGTGAAACGATCTCGCAATCCTCGCTGATGTTGCGGCAGTTGACGCCGCCCGCGTCCCGCACCCTGGCCCGGGACACGCAGCCCACCGCTGAGAGCACCACTGCCGCCTTGAGGCGATGTTCTTTGGCAATGGCTTCGATGGATGCCAGCAGGTCATCACCCCTGTGCAGCCGCTGACAGATGGTTTTCACGGCCATCCCTCCTTTTTTCCGATTTTACCACAAAACTTCTTCCATGACTATGCTTCTTTCTTCATCTGTTGTATAATCATCTCATTTAATATATCAAGAAAGAGGATGCTCTATGGAAAACATTCGTCCCGGCCGTTACCGCCACTTCAAAGGCAACGAGTACCGGGTCCTTTACACTGCCCGCCACTCCGAAACGCTGGAGGAAATGGTGGTCTATCAGGCCCTTTACGGAGAGCACGGCATTTGGGTGCGGCCCGCCGCCATGTGGAACGAGACCGTCTGCCGGGACGGTTATGAGGGGCCCAGGTTCCTCTATCTGGGAGAGGACGCATGACGTCCTATCTCCTCAAACGCTCCCGGCGGCGCACCGTATCGCTGGAGATCACCCCGGAGAGCACCGTGCTGGTACGGGCCCCGCTGCGAATGCCCCAGACCGACATCGATCACTTTGTGGCTTCTCACGAGAAGTGGATCGAAACACACATGGCGCGCCGTCGTCCTGTCTATCAGCCCACAGAAGAGGAGATTGCCCAACTCCGGGCCGAGGCCCGCGCCCTTTTGCCGGGACGAGTCGCCTACTGGTCGGAGCGCATGGGCGTGACGCCGACGGGGCTGAAAATCACCGCCGCCCGCACCCGGTTTGGCAGCTGCGGCGGCAAAAACAGCCTTTGCTTCTCCCTTTTTCTCATGCGCTATCCGCCGGAGGCCATCGACTATGTGGTGGTGCATGAGCTGGCCCACATCCTCCACAAGAATCACAGCCCCCGGTTTTACGCCTGCGTGGCGCGGTACCTGCCGGACTATAAGGAGCGCAGGAATCTGCTCAAATCATGACAAAAAACACAGGCACGGCCCATGACCAGCCGTGCCTGTGTTTTTTAGTTAAAAGAGGGAGAGAGAAAATGAAAAAGAAAACTTGCTTTCTGTTTGCAAGTACAGTAAACCGCATAATCATGAACAGATTATGCGAATTTTTTGAACAATTTGTGAAGAAAGGAAAATATTTCTCTCCCGCCGCTTTTACCCCAGCCGATACCGCCGGTATACCGTACCGGTGAGTTCTTTCCACACCGCCTCTTCCTCCGTCAAAACCAGATATCCCCGGTGTCCTTCATCCTTGGGCAGCGCCGGCGAGCCGGGATTCATATACACAAAAGACGGGTGCTCCGTGCAGGCGCTGACATGGAAATGACCGGTGAGCAGAATATCGCCCGGCAGCAGTCGCGCAGGATGCTCTTCGTTCCAAAGATCGCCGTGGGTGGCAAACACCGTGCGCCCGCCCAGCTGGAACAGCAGCGATTCCGCTGTCACGGGAAAATCCAGCACCGCCGTGTCGATGGCGGCGTCACAGTTGCCCCGGACGCAGAGGATCCGCCCGGAAAAGACGTTGAGCATTTCATAGCAGCGTTTGGGATCGTAGCCCTCCGGCAGCGGATTGCGGGGCCCGTGGTACAAAAGATCCCCCAGCAGCACCAGCGTATCAGCCTGCTCCCGAAAAAAAGCGTTCAAAACGGCCTCGCAGCACGGGGCGCTGCCGTGGAGGTCGGAGGCAACCAGCAATTTCATGGTTTTTCTTCCTTTCCCTTTGCCGCCAGTGGGAAGTCCGTCCCCGGCGGCTTTTCTTTTGGGCTCAGTATACCACAAAAAGGATTGCATCTTCAAATATTTCCCTATACAATGGAAAAACAAAGAACGAAGGAGGCATCGGCCATGGACAGCGGCATCTGGGAACTGGATCTCCACGGCATGAACATCTGTCAGGCCCGTGCCGCCGTGGACGCGGCACTGCGCCGGGCCAAGGGCGGTACCTACCGCATCCGGGTCATCCACGGCTTCAGCCGGGGCACCGCTCTGCGGGACATGGTCCGCCGCGAATACGCCCGGCACCCCAAAGTCCTGAGGCTGGAGATCGGGCTCAACCCCGGGGAAACCGATCTGGTGCTGCGGGAATTTTAAAGGAGGCGCTTGCATGAAAATCGCTCAGATACAGATGGCGGTCTCCGCCGACAAGGAGACCAACCTCCGCCGCGCGGGTGAGCTGCTGCGTCAGACGGCGGCCGGGGGCATTGACGTTGGCGTCTTGCCGGAGATGTTCTGCTGTCCTTACGACAACAAATGCTTTGACGCGTATAGCGAGCCGGAGGGAGGGCCGGCCCAGCAGGCGCTCTCCGCACTGGCGTCGGAGCTTGGCATCTATCTCATCGGCGGCTCCCTGCCGGAGAAAACCGACGGAAAGCTTTACAACACCTCCTATGTCTATGATCGACGGGGTCATCAGATTGCCCGGCACAGGAAGGTCCACCTCTTTGACATCGACGTGGCGGACGGCCAGCGTTTTTTTGAATCCGACACGCTTTCTCCCGGCCGGGAGATCACCGTCTTTGACACGGAATTTGGCCCCATGGGACTTTGCATCTGCTTTGACTTCCGGTTTGAAGAACTGGCCCGGTTGATGACCCTGCGGGGCGCCAGGGTGCTTTTCGTCCCCGCCGCCTTTAACATGACCACCGGCCCCGCCCACTGGAAGCTGCTCTTCCGCCAGCGGGCGGTGGACAACCAGCTCTTCACCGTTGGCACCTCCCCCGCTCGGGATACTGCGGCGTCCTACACGGCCTACGGCCACTCCATCGTCTGCGATCCCTGGGGCACGGTGCTGCGCCAGTGCGGTGCCGGCGAGGAGATCGCCGTCACGGAGCTGGATCTGGAGCGTCTGGATGCCGTCCGGCGTCAGCTGCCGCTGCTATCCGCCCGGCGCACCGATCTGTACCGGCTGGAGACGGAAAATTAGCTTGTCATCGCCGCGGTGGTGTGTTACACTGGCGGGTAAGAATTATGCTTGGAAATCAGGCCATTTAACAGGAAAGGACTGTCAAAAATATGAAACCTTATGCCCACATGTCCCGTGCGGAGCAGCAGCAGGAATACGCCACTGTTCAAGCCACCTACCAAAACCTCAAAGCCAGGGGGTTGAAGCTGAATATGGCCAGGGGCAAGCCCGGCAAGGCACAGCTGGATATGGTCACCGATATGTTTAACATTCTTGTCAAGCCCGAAGAATTCATGTGCGACGGCATCGAGACCCGCAACTACGGAGAGGTGGCCGGTCTGCCCGCCGCCAAGGCGCTTTTTGCCGATATCCTGGGCTGCAAGCCCGAGCAGTGCTTCGTGGGCGGCAACGCCAGCCTGCAGCTGATGTACGACACCATCGCCAAGGCCTACACCAACGGTCTGCTTCACAGTGAGACTCCTTGGGGCAAGCTGGACGAGGTGAAGTGGCTGTGCCCCGCTCCCGGTTATGACCGCCATTTCAAGGTCACCGAGTCCATGGGCATGACGCTCATCACCGTCCCCATGACCTCCGAAGGCCCCGACATGGACATGGTGGGAAAGCTGATCCAAGACCCGGCCGTGAAGGGTATGTGGAACGTGCCAAAGTACTCCAACCCCGAGGGCGTGATCTACTCTGAGGAGACTATCAAGCGTCTTGCGTCCATGAAGCCCGCCGCTCCCGACTTTTTGCTGATGTGGGACAATGCCTATATCATCCACGAGTTCGACGGCGATTATGTGCCCTTCCCCGACATTCTTTCGCTGTGTGAGCAGTACGGCAACGCCGACATGGTGTTTGAGTACGCCTCCACCTCCAAAGTCACCTTTCCCGGCGCGGGCGTGGCCGTGATGGCCGCCAGCGTGGCCAACATCGAGTATATGTCCAAGCTTATCAATATCCAGACCATCGGCTTCGACAAGATCAACCAGCTGCGCCACGTCCGCTACCTCAAGGACAAGGCCCACACGCTGGATCTGATGAAGCGCCACGCTGCGATCCTGGGGCCCAAGTTCAAGGCCGTGCTGGACGCGCTGGATCAGGAGATCGCCCCGCTGGACATTGCCGACTGGAAGCATCCCAAGGGTGGCTACTTCGTCTCCCTTGACGCCATGCCCGGCACCGCCAAGCGGACGCTGTCCCTGTGCAGGGAAGCGGGCGTGGTAATGACCGGTGCCGGCGCCACCTTCCCCTACGGTATCGACCCCAACGACTCCAATATCCGCATCGCCCCCTCCCTGCCTCCGGTGGAGGAACTAAACGAAGCGGTAGCGGTGTTTTGCACCTGCCTGCGCCTGTCCGCGCTGGAAAAACTGATGGCGGACTGAGCCACCCGAAGATCCCATATGATTCTATCGAGCCCCGCTGTTTGCAGCAGCGGGGTTCGGTTTTTTGCGTTTTCCTGTTTTTCTTCTTGCGATTGGCAATATGTCTATGCTATAGTGTAATCGTATAAATTTTTTTATACAATTTTATTTCGGCCGCGGTTTGCTACTCCACCTAATAGCTTGCCGTGGTCACAAAAGGAGGATTTACATCCGCTTGACTGGCGGTGCGGCAGTGTGGAGACCTGCCGTAAAGCGGCTCCGGCTAAAAGGCCGGCCGCGAGGCTGCCCCTTGCGATGGCAGAGCAGCCGCAGTCGTTTACATGGCAAAGGTGATTCTGAAAAACCTGAAGAAGGTCTACCCCTACAGCGGCGATGAACAGAAAAAGCGCAAAAAGGGCGAGGAACCCGCCGAAAAGAAACACAACCTGCAAATCACCGAAGAGGGTGTGCTGGCTGTTCAAAACTTCAGTCTGGAGATCCAGGACAAGGAATTTATCGTACTGGTGGGTCCCTCCGGCTGCGGCAAATCCACCACCCTTCGTATGATCGCTGGATTGGAGGATATCTCCGGCGGCGAACTCTACATCGGCGACAAGCTGGTCAACGATGTGGAGCCCAAAGACCGCGACATCGCCATGGTCTTCCAGAACTATGCTCTGTATCCCCATATGACCGTGTTTGAAAACATGGCATTCTCCCTGAAACTGAAAAAGACACCCAAAGACGTCATCGACAAGAAGGTGCACGAGGCGGCGGAGATCCTGGACATCACCCAGTATCTGGACCGCAAGCCCAAGGCTCTGTCCGGCGGTCAGCGGCAGCGTGTGGCCATCGGCCGCGCCATTGTCCGTGACCCCTCCGTCTTCTTGATGGATGAGCCTTTGTCCAACCTGGACGCCAAGCTGCGTAACCAGATGCGCGCTGAGATTATCAAGCTGCGCTCTCGCATTGACACCACGTTTATCTACGTGACCCACGACCAGACCGAGGCCATGACCTTGGGCGACCGCATCGTCATCATGAAAGACGGCGTCATCCAGCAGATCGGCACGCCTCAGGAGGTCTTTGACCATCCCGCCAACCTCTTTGTGGCTGGCTTTATCGGTACGCCTCAGATGAACTTCTTCGATGGCAAGCTGCTCAAGGAAGAGGGCCGCTATTCGGTGGAACTCGGCGGCGTCCGCGTGGAACTCTCCGACGAGAAGCAGCAGCGCCTTGCCGCCAAGGATGTGGCGCCGCAGGACGTGACGCTGGGCGTTCGTCCCGACCATCTGATGCTCTGCGCCGACGGTATCAAGGGCAAGGTGGACGTATCCGAAATGATGGGTTCTTCCGTCCACCTGCACGTCTCCGCTGAAAACCGGGACGTGATTGTGATCGTTCCCACCAATGGCGACGCCGCGCACTTTGCCATGGGCAGCGAGGTCAATCTGATCTTCGGCGGCAACGTGGCGCACTTGTTCAGCAAAGAAACCGAAAACAACCTGGAGTGGTAATTCCGCTTGATGGCATTTAAAAAGGAACCCCGCTGTGCGGGGTTCCTTTTTTATTCCTTTGGCCCGCCCAATCGCTCGTTGAGCAGTGTAAAGCCGATGACCATGGCGCCGCCGACAGCCTGCATGGCACTGATACCCTCCCCCAGGATCAGCAGGGAGCACAGCACCGCGGTGAGCGGGTCGGCATAACTCAAAAGCGCCACCGTCCGCCCCGGCAGGTGGCTCAGTGTGGAAAAATACACCAGATAGCAAAGGCCGGTGTAAAAGACGCCCAAAATCAGCAGGCTGACCCATCCCCCGGCGCTCATGGAAAAGGCGTGGATGCCGCCGGTGAACAGGACATAGGGCAAAAGCACCACCCCCGCCGCGGCCAGCTGCACCAGCGTCCTGTCCATGCCGGTCACCGTGCGGATCTTTTTGTTCATCAGCACCACCGCCGCATAGCACACCGCCGATCCCAGCGCCAGCATGATCCCCGTGGCAGAGGCGCCGCCCGCCGCCAGATGCCGGGGATCCAGCATCAGCACAAGGCCCGCCGTGGCGCACACGAAGCAGGCGATCTGCCGCCCGTTCATTCTCTCCTTGAACCAGATGGCGCAGCCCACCGTGATAAGGATCGGGGCGAAATAATACGCCAGTGTGGCAACCGACACAGACGTATAGCGGTAAGCCTGGAACAGCAGGATCCAGCCGAAGCCCAGGATGCCGCCGTTGAGCAGCAGCAGCGGCAGTTCGCCCTTGAGCTTTCGGGGCGACAGGAGACGCTTTCCCACCAGCTGCACCAGCACCAACGTCACCGCGCCGATCACCGCCCGCTCCATGGCGATCTCCGCCGAGGCCAGCGGAATATGCTTCACCGCAAGGCTCATGGTGCCAAAGACCGCCATCACCAGCAGATTGCTCCATTTTGCCCTGCTCTCACCCATATCTGTTCCCTCATTTTCTATCTGATTTTTTATAATGTACCATAAACTTTTCAAATTGCCAATGGTGGTGTTTTATTTTTCGTGCTATAATGGCAAACATATGAAAAAAGGAGGCAAAGCTTATGCGGATCCTGGTGCTTTCCGATTCCCACGGCGGCGTGGATGCCATGGCCCGCTGTGTGGAGATGACGGAACCGAACCATATCCTTCATCTGGGTGACTGCTGGGCCGATGCCCAGGCGCTGCGTTGGCTTTTCCCCTCCATTCCCATGGAGCAGGTACCCGGCAACTGCGACTGGGGCAACGCCGAGCCCGCCGAGCGGCTGCTGGAATACGGCGGACGGCGGATTCTGATGATGCACGGCCACACCCGCCATGTCAAGCACGGCACTATGTCAGCCATCTGCGCCGCCCGTAAGTATGGGGCGGACATTCTGCTTTTTGGTCACACCCACCGGCCGCTGGTGGATTTTGACAGCTCGCTCTATGTGATGAACCCCGGCGCCGTGGGCGCGTACACTGCCCCCACCTATGGTATCATCACCCTCAATGGCTCCCAGTGGGACTGCGCCGTATACCGTCTATAAAGGAGAATTGCTTTATGTTTGCCATTGGCTGTCATCTGTCGGCTTCCAAGGGGTTTTTGGCCATGGGTCAGACCGCGCTCTCCCTGGGTGCCAGCACGTTTCAGTTTTTTACCCGCAATCCCAGAGGCAGTCAGGCCAAAGAGCTTGACACCGGTGACGCCGCGGCGCTGATGGCCTTTGCCGCCGAGCATTGCTTCGGCACGCTGCTGGCGCACGCGCCTTACACCATCAATCCCTGCTCGGACAAGCCCGAGGTGAGGGAATTTGCCCGTCTGATCCTCGCCGACGACCTGCACCGTATGGAAGTGCTGCCCGGCCAGCTTTACAATTTCCATCCCGGCAGTCATGTGGGGCAGGGCACGGAGGCGGGTGTCACGCTCATCGCCGATACCCTCAACGAGATCCTCTTCCCCGGCCAGCAGACCACCGTTCTGCTGGAAACCATGTCCGGCAAGGGCAGTGAGGTGGGCGGCCGCTTTGAAGAGCTGCGGGCCATTTTGGACCGGGTGGAGCACCCCGAGCTGATGGGCGTCTGCCTGGACACCTGCCATGTCAGCGCTGCCGGCTATGACATCACCGGCGACCTGGAGGGCGTTCTGGCCGAGTTTGACCGCGTGATCGGTCTGTCACGCCTGAAGGCCATCCATCTCAATGACAGCAAAAATCCGCTGGGCGCTCACAAGGACCGCCATGAAAAGATCGGCGAGGGCACGCTGGGCATCGACACCTTTGCGCGCATCATCAATCATCCGGCGCTGCGGGAGCTTCCCTTTTTGCTGGAAACGCCCAACGAGCTGCCGGGTTACGCCGCGGAGATCACCCGGCTGAAGTCTTTGCGAAAGGAAGGATGACCCATGCTGCGTGTTTTTTGCGGGGTGATTCTTCTTCTTGGCACTGTGGGGATGCTGTTTCACTCTCAGCTGATCCCTACCGGCCGCATCCGGGCCGGTATGTTTGCCTTTTACACCAACCAGAGCAATCTGGTGGTGCTGCTTTATCAGCTTTTGCTGCTGATCGCCACCTTTTTCCCCGGCAGCCCTTATTTCCGTATCATCACGCCGCCGGAGCTGTTCTTTTCCGTGATGCTGTGCATTTTTGTCACCCATCTCATCTATCACTTTGTTCTGGCGCCCCAGGCTATGCGCTCCGGCAAAGGCTTTGAAGACGGAAAAATCGGCTTTGGCAATCTGTGCGTCCACTATCTGGTCCCCTGGCTGACGGTGCTGGAGTGGTGCGTCTGCGCCGACAAAACCCAACTCTCCATGCGCTGCGTCTATTGGTGGCTGCTGGTGCCCACCGCCTATCTCACCTATGTGCTTCTCCGGGCCCGCACCGGCAGTCCCATCGGCCACACCCGGCTGCTGTACCCCTACCCCTTTATGGATCTGCAAAAACTGGGGACAAAAAAATTCTGGCGGAACATTGCGGGGCTGATCCTGTTCTTTTTCTCGCTGGGCAGTCTGATGCTGGGTGTGGGAAAGCTGCTGCTTTTGGTGCAGTAAAAGAATACATTTTGTAATATCAAAAGCAAATAATACAGCTCGTGTGGTAACTTGTCGCAAAAAGGATCTCCCGGCTTTCGTCCGGGAGATCCTTTTTATATAAACGGTTCGATCATTTGCGGCGGACCGAGAAGAGGTCGATGCTGGTCACATTCAGAGTGCCGGAGGTTACGGCGCTTTGCAGCGCGTTATAGGTGGCGTTGATAAGGCCGGCGGAAGAATAGGTGGCGCCGCTGACGGTATCCACTTCCAGTGTCTGCCCGCTGATGATGGAGGCGAGCACGCTCTTGGCCTTGCTGAAGAAGGAGGCTGTATCGCTCTCACTGACCACCGCGATATCTGTTACTTCACCGCCGGACACCGTGACGGACACCGTGATGTTGCCGTTATACCCGCTGGCACTGCCCTGGTAGGTACCGTCTTTGAGCTGTGCGCCGGAGAAGGCGACCGCCGAGCCGGAGCCGCTGGAAGAAGAGGTATCAGACGGTGTAGTGTCGGAGGATGCGGCGGTATCCGAAGAGATGGTTCCCGATGTTTTACCGGAGGACGAGGAGCTAACCGAAGACGACGTACTGCCGGAAGAAGAAGTCGTCCCGGGGGAAGAGGCGCTCCCGGAGCTGCTCTTGGTGGTGGTGATAGCGGTGGTTTCACCGGCGCCAAGGCGGTCAAAGAGCTGGATCCCCACATTCAGCAGGTGGAGGCCCAGTGTGATGACCAGCAGCACCGTCAAAACGCGGTGAGCTGGCATCCAGTGCTTTTTCAGCTGCTTGCGAAAGACATACGTCAAGGCCAGCAGCAGCGCCAGTACCAGACACGCGGTACCCCAGTTCCAGGTGAAAAGAACAGCGGCCGGGGTGAAATCAGCCAATGTGGCGGAGGGCATGTTGCCGGCAAAAATGCTGTGCAGCAGACCGAAGGCCAGCAAAAGCACGCCGAAGGAAATGTGGATCTTGGAAAAAAAGCGGTTCAGTTTCCGATTTTTGCTGATCCGCGCGAAAAATTTCAAGACAGCGAAGACAGCACACAGCACGGCAAGCCAAGCCAGAATCAAACTGATAAGCATAAATGTTTACCTCCTGGTTTTGTTTTGCCTATCCTACCAATAAGACCTTAAATAAACCTTGAAACATCAATTTTTTTATCTTAGGCCGGCATCCGTCATTTTGTGGAAGAAAAAGCCCCATGTCAATGGAAAAATTGACATGGGGCTTTTTCCTCTGCTGTATCTCTACCGGCAGGCCGCAGCGATGACGGCCACCGCTTTTTCCAGCACGTCCATGGGAATATTTAGTGCGGGCAGCAGACGCACCTTGTCCTTGGCAGTGAGCACCAGCACACCGTTCTCCCGGCACGCCGCCACCACGTCCGCGGCAGGCTTTACCGTCTTGATACCCAGCATCAGGCCCATGCCGGTAACGCTCTCCACGCCGGGCACACCGGAGAGCGCTCCCACAATGTAGGCGGATTTTTCACGCACCGACTGTAAAAGCGCGTCGTCCAGACGGCTCATCACATTCACGGCACCCGCGCAGCACACGGGATTGCCACCGAAGGTGGAGCCGTGGTCGCCGGGGACAAACACGTTCTGGGCCTTTTCGCCCAGCAGCGTGGCGCCCAGCGGCAAGCCGCCGCCCAGGCCCTTGGCCGTGGACACGATGTCCGGTTGCACGCCGAAATTCATATAGCCGTACAGGGCGCCGGAGCGACCGTTGCCGATCTGCACCTCGTCGGCCATCAGCAGAATGTCCTGTTCGGCACAAAGTTGGGCAAGACCCTGCACAAAGGCCTTTTCCAGCGGGATGACACCGCCCTCGCCCTGCACCGCTTCAAAGAGAATGCCAGCCACCTTGTTCTCCGCCACCAGCTTTTTGATGCCCTCCAGATCGTTGGCGGCGGCATAGACAAAGCCGGGGGTCAGGGGGATAAACTGCTGGTGATAGTGTTCCTGCCCTGTGGCGGCCAGCGTGGTCAGGGTGCGGCCGTGGAAGCTGTTGATCAGCGTCACAACGGTATCGTATTTCTGCCCTTTTTTATCCTGTGCGTACTTGCGGGCCGCCTTGATGGCGCACTCGTTGGCCTCGGCGCCGGAGTTGCTGAAAAACACCTTTTTCATGCCTGTTTTCCGGCACAGCAGCTCCGCCAGCTGGGCGCAGGGCGCCGTGTAATAGAGATTGGAGGTATGCTGGCACTTGTCCAGCTGGGCCTTCACCGCCGCTTTCCAGCCTTCGTCGTTCATGCCGAAAATATTGACGGCGATGCCCGCCCCCATGTCGATGTACTCTCTGCCCGCGTCGTCCGTCACCAGCGAACCGTGGCCGGAAACGATCTCCACCGGGAAACGGTTGTAAGTATGGGCCACATAGGCCGTGTCAAGCTCCTTTGTTTTCATCATAGTCATCTCCTGTTACCATCGTACCGGCTCCTTCATCCGTCAGCATTTCCACCAGAATAGAGTGGGGGATCCGGCCATCCATCATAAATACTTTCTTCACGCCACGCAGCACGGCGTCCACGCAGCAGTCCACCTTTGGCACCATGCCGCCTTCGATGATGCCCTCTTCAAAGAGCCGCGCCGCCTGGGATACCGTCAGCCACGGGATCAGCGTACTGATGTCGTTTTTATCCCGCAAAATACCCGCAACATCCGTCATGGCGATGAGGCATTCAGCCTTGAGAGCGCCGGCAATCTGGGCCGCCACGGTGTCGGCGTTGATGTTGAAGGCGTTGCCCGCCCAGTCGCAGCCCACTGTGGATACCACCGGGATGTACCCGCTTTGCAGCAGATCCAAAATCGGCTCCACATTCACCGCGTTGATCTTGCCCACATAACCCAGACGGTCGTCCTTCATGGACGCGTCGATCATGTGCCCGTCCATGCCGGAGATACCCATGGCCTTGCCGCCGCGGGCCTCCAGATAGTTCACCAGCGTCTTGTTCACCTTGCCCGCCAGCACCATCTGCACGATGTCCATGCTCTCCTTGTCCGTAACCCGCAGGCCGTCCACGAAATGACTTTCCTTGCCCACCTTTTTCAGCATCTCCGTGATGTCCGGACCGCCGCCGTGCACCAGCACCACCTTCACGCCCACCAGCGACAAAAGCACGATGTCCTCCATCACCTGAGCCTTCAGGCTCTCGTCTGTCATGGCGTTGCCGCCGTACTTCACCACCACGATCTTGTTGTAATATTTTTTAATGTAGGGCAGCGCCTGGGTCAGAACTTCCGCACGCTGCGCGTTGGTAATATCCTTGAGTGTCATCCTTTGCACCTCACGTCCGGTAGTCGCCGTTGATCTTCACATAGTCATAGGTGAGGTCGCAGCCCCAGGCGGTGGCGGCACACTTGCCGCTTTGCAACTCCACCAGAATGTCGATTTCTTTTTCCAGCAGAACAGTCTTGGCCTCCTCTTCGGAGAAGGGAATGCCCGCCCCGTTTTCGCACACGGCAACGGTGCCCTTGGGCGAGCGGAACGCCACGTTTACCTTTGCCACATCCACGTCCGCGCCGCTGTACCCGATGGCGCAGAGAATGCGGCCCCAGTTGGCGTCGGCGCCGAACATAGCGGCCTTGGTCAGCGACGAGCAGATGACGCTCTTGGCCACCATCTTGGCTATGGCCTCCGTGGCGGCACCGGTCACCTTACACTCCAGCAGCTTGGTGGCGCCCTCGCCGTCGCCCGCCAGCTTGCGGCACAGCCACATCGTCACGGTGTTGAGCGCTTTCATAAACGCGGTGAAATCCGGGCCTTCCTCCGTGATCTCCTCGTTGCCCGCAAGGCCGTTGGCCAGGATGGCCACCATGTCGTTGGTGGAGGTGTCGCCGTCCACGCTGACCATGTTGAAGGTACTCTGTACGTCCGTAGAGAGCGCCTTTTGCAGCATGGCGCCGGAGATGGCGGCGTCGGTGGTAAGAAACACCAGCATGGTGGCCATGTTGGGATGGATCATGCCCGAGCCCTTGGCGATGCCTCCCAGGATGCAGGTCTTGCCGCCCAGCGTAAAGGACACGGCGATCTCCTTTTTTTCCGTGTCCGTGGTCATGATCGCTTCCGCCGCGTCGCCGCTGCCGCCCATGGAGAGACTTTTTGCAAGAGGGGGAATTCCCGCTGCGATGGGCATGATGTCCAGCGGCTTTCCGATGACGCCCGTGGAGGCCACGATCACGTCGGACGGCAGGATGGTCAGTTGCTGCGCCAGCAGCTCGCTCATCTGCTGGGCGATTTCGATACCGTTGGCATTGCAGGTGTTGGCGTTGCCGCTGTTGCAGATAATGGCCTGCGCCGTGCCGTCTTGCAGGTGTTCCTTGGTCACAGTCAGGGGCGCGCCCTTCACCAGATTGGTGGTATAGACCGCCGCCGCGTGGGCGGGCACGGTGCTGTAAATCAGCCCCAGATTCTTTTTGTCCTTATTCTTTCGGATGCCGCAGTGGATGCCGGAAGCCAGAAACCCTTTTGCGGCACAGACGCCGCCGGTAATGGTATGATTCATGTTCTTACTCCTTATTTATAAGATCAGCCCTTTGGTGGCTTCCCATCCAAAGGCCAGGTTCATGCACTCCAGTGCTGCACCGGAGGCGCCTTTTCCCAGATTGTCGTAGCGCGCCGCGAGCAGGATCCGCTCTCTATTCCCAAAAACGGAAACGGTCATGCCATCCTTTCCGGCCATAGCCGCCGCGGAGAGGAAGCCTTCCTCATCACCGCCCGGCACCGCCGTCACCACCGGCCCGGTATACGCTGCGGCATACGCCTCGGCGATGTCCGCGGCCGTCCCCTTGACCTGGGAGGCGAAAAGCGGCACCGTCATCTCCATGCCACACTTGAAATCCGCCACCACCGGGCAGAAAGCAGGCGCCGACGCAAGGCCCGTCACCGCCGCCATCTCTTTGAGGTGCTTGTGCTGCTGGCCCAGTCCGTATTGACGGGGCGCGTCGTAGAGAGCCGGTCTGCCCGGCGCTTCATAGTCAGCAATCATCTTTTTGCCGCCGCCGCTGTAGCCGGTAAGAGAAAAGCAGGTCAAGAGCGCGTCTCTTGGCAAAAGTCCCTGCGCCACCAGTGGGTAGACCAGCGCGATAAAGCCGCTGGCGTGGCAGCCCGGCACGGCGATCCGTCCGGCGCCGCATACCGCCTGTCTGTGTTGCGCCGACAGCTCCGGAAAGCCATAGATCCAGCCCGGCGCCGTGCGGTGGGCGGTGGAGGTATCCAGCACCACGGTGCGGGAATCGGTCACCAGCTCCGCAGCCTCAACGGCCGCTGCGTCGGGCAGACACAAAAATGCCGCGTCTGCCGCGTTGAGCATCTCCTGTCGGGCCTTTCTGTCTTTTCTCTTCTCCTCCGGCAATGTCAGCAAGCACACATCGTCCCGGCTTTGCAGCCGCTCCACGATCCGCAGCCCCGTGGTCCCAGCGCTTCCGTCTACAAACACTTTCTTCATAAGTATTCATCTCTTCACTCATATAAATATATACTCTACCGCCTGGCCTCTCATATACGCATCAAAGCATGCGGTGCCTTCGTATGTTTATATGAATAATAATTTATTATCTTTCTTATTTCAAGTATATTTTTTCAATTATGTCCTTATTTATGCAAATTGTGGCAGGTTACCCATGCCGTTGCTTTTTTCTTTGGTCAATGTCACCAGTTGCATTTTCATTCACTCCATGCTAATATTAGCGTATAAAAATTCATACGCCCCTCGGCGTATTCATCAGGAGGAACACATCATGGAAAAGAAAGATATCAAAAAGATTGTGCTGGCCTATTCCGGTGGATTGGACACCTCGGTCATCATTCCCTGGCTGAAAGAAAACTACAACGATCCCGAGATCATCGCTGTGGCCGGCAACGTCGGTCAGGCCGACGAGCTGGAGGGGTTGGAGGAAAAAGCATACAAGACAGGTGCTTCCAAGTTCTATGCCGTGGATCTGTGTGACGAGATGGTCAACGATGTCATCATTCCCTCCATGCAGGCCGGCGCTATTTACGAAGAGTATCTGATGGGAACGGCATTCGCCCGTCCCATCATCGCCAAGTCCCTTGTGAAGATCGCGCTGGAGGAAAAGGCGGACGCCATCGCCCACGGCTGCACAGGCAAGGGCAACGATCAGGTCCGCTTCGAGCTGGCCATCAAGCACTTCGCCCCCAGCATGACCATCATCGCCCCCTGGCGTGAGTGGGCGATCCAGTCCCGTGAGGAGGAGATCGACTACGCCGAGGCCCACAACGTACCGCTGAAGATCAGCCGCGAGACCAACTACTCCAAGGATAAGAATATGTGGCATCTGAGCCACGAGGGTCTGGATCTGGAAAACCCGGAAAACGAGCCGCAGTACGAAAAGCCCGGCTTTCTGGAAATGGGCGTTTCTCCCCTGCTGGCGCCCGACAAGCCCACCTATGTGACGCTGGACTTTGAAAAGGGCGTTCCCGTGGCGCTGGACGGCCAAAAGATGTCCGCCGCGGACATTATCTGGAAGCTCAACGAAGTGGGCGGCCAGAACGGCATCGGCCTGCTGGACATTGTGGAAAACCGTCTGGTGGGCATGAAGTGCCGCGGCGTTTACGAGACCCCCGGCGGCACCATCCTCTACAAGGCCCATCAGGCGCTGGAGACCTTGTGCCTGGACAAAATGACCGCCCACAAAAAGCAGGAGCTGTCCGTGTGCTTCGCGGAGCTGCTTTACAACGGCCTATGGTTCTCTCCCCTGCGTGAGGCCCTCAGCGCCTTTGTCACCGCCACCCAGAAGAACGTCACCGGCTCTGTGAAGCTGAAGCTCTACAAGGGCAATATTATCAAGGCCGGTCTCAAGTCCCCCTATTCCCTGTACTCCGAAAACATCTGCACCTTCGGCGCCAGCGACTACGACCAGGCCCAGGCCACCGGTTTCATCAACCTCTGGGGCCTGCCCACGCAGGTGCAGGCGCTGATGGAGCAGGGCAAGCTGGAACAATGAGCGCCGCCAAGCTCTGGGCCGGGCGTTTTCAGGAAGAAACCTCCCGGCTGGTGGACGATTTCAACACCTCCCTGCCTTTTGACCAGCGCCTTTGGCAGGAGGATCTTGCGGGCAGTTTGGCCCACGCGCAGATGTTGGAGCGCTGCGGCATCCTCTCCCCGGATGACGTCAAGCAGATCTGCGACGGTTTGAGCGGCATCCGCGCCGACTTGGAAAGCGGCGCGCTGCCGCCGCCTCAGGACGCCGAGGACATCCATATGTGGATGGAGGCGCTTTTGACGGAGCGTATCGGCGAGGCGGGCAAGCGGCTTCACACCGCCCGCAGCCGCAACGATCAGGTGGCCGTGGATCTGCGGCTCTATTTGAAAAAGGAGATCACGGCCATCCGCAAACAGCTTCTTGCCCTGCTGGGCGTACTGGAGCAGAAAGCGGACACGTATCTCGACACGGTGATGCCCGGCTACACCCACCTGCAGCGGGCGCAGCCCATCACCTTCGGCCATCATCTTCTGGCCTACGCGGCCATGCTGCAGCGGGACGTGACCCGTCTGGAGGACTGTCAGACGCGCATGGACGAATGCCCCCTGGGCTGCGGCGCGCTGGCGGGTACCACCTACCCCATTGACCGCTTCGACACCGCCCGCGCGCTGGGCTTCGCCCGTCCCACGGCCAACTCCCTGGACGGCGTGTCCGACCGCGACTATGCCATTGAGTTTCTCAGCGACGCCTCCTTGCTGATGATGCATCTCTCCCGTTTTTCCGAGGAGATCATTCTCTGGTGCAGCTGGGAATTTAAATTCATCGAGCTCTCCGACGCCTATGCCACCGGCTCTTCTATCATGCCCCAGAAGAAGAATCCCGACGTGGCGGAGCTGGTGCGCGGCAAGACCGGCCGTGTTTACGGCGACCTCATCACGCTTCTGACGGTGATGAAATCTCTGCCGCTTGCCTACAACAAAGATATGCAGGAGGACAAGGAGCCGGTGTTCGACGCTGTGGACACCTTAACGATGTGCCTGCCGGTGTTTGCCGCCATGCTGGACACCATGACCGTGCTGCCAGAGCGCATGGAAAACGCCGCCAAGACAGGTTTTCTCAACGCCACCGACTGCGCGGATTATCTGACGCGCAAGGGTCTGCCGTTCCGGGACGCCTACAAGATCGCAGGCACGCTGGTGCATCTGTGTGCCACCCGGGGCATCACGCTGGAGGAGGTTCCCCTGTCGGAGCTGCAAGCGCTCTCGCCGCTGTTTGATCAGGACGTGTACCCGTCCCTGCGCCTTTCCGCCTGTGTGGGACAGCGCCGCAGCTACGGAGCCCCCGCCGCCGCGCCGGAGCAACTGTATCTGCTGCGCCAGTTCCTTCAATCACATACATAAGGGAGAAGCCATCATGAAAAACCATACGCATTTTTTAAAGCTGCTGGACTATACACCCACTGAAATCCAGCAGTTTCTGGATACCTCCGCCGCGCTGAAGGCGCAGAAAAAGGCAGGGGTTCCTCACCAGCTGCTCAAGGGCAAGAACCTGGCTCTGATTTTTGAAAAGGCCTCCACCCGTACCCGCTGTTCCTTTGAAGTGGCGGCCCACGATCTGGGAATGCACGTCACCTACCTCTCCTCCGGCTCTCAGATGGGCAAAAAGGAGTCCATCGCCGATACTGCTCGGGTGCTGGGCCGCCTCTATGACGGCATCGAGTACCGCGGCTACGGTCAGTCCGTGGTGGAGGAACTGGCCGCCAAGGCTGGCGTACCGGTTTTCAATGGCCTCACCAACGAATTTCATCCCACTCAGGTGCTGGCGGATTTTCTCACGGTGCAAGAGCATTTCGGGCATCTCAAGGGCGTCAAGCTGGTCTACATGGGCGACGCCCGCTACAACATGGGCAACTCCCTGATGGTGGGCTGTGCCAAGATGGGAATGCATTTTGTGGCCTGCTCCAACAAGAAATACTTCCCCGATCCCGCGCTGATCGCCCAGTGCCAGACCATTGCCGCCCAGACGGGCGCCACGTTCTCCTTCTGTGAAAACGTGAAAGAAGCCGTCACCGGCGCCGACGTGCTGTATACCGATGTGTGGGTCTCCATGGGTGAGCCGGACGCGGTGTGGAGTGAGCGCATTGGCGATCTGCTCTCCTATCAGATCAACGCCAAGGTGATGGCAATGGCTGGCCCCCAGGCGGTCTTTATGCACTGCCTGCCCGCCTTCCACGATTTGAACACCGGTATAGGCAAGGAAATTTTTGACAAGTACGGTCTGGAGGCGCTGGAGGTCACCGGCGAAGTTTTTGAGTCGCCCCAGTCCATCGTCTTTGACCAAGCAGAAAACCGGATGCATACCATCAAGGCCGTGCTCCTGGAGCTCATGCAGTCCTGACGCCATTCTCTTCCTCAATATAGCGTCGGCGCCCTCGGCATTTGACCGGGGGCGCCGACGCATTTGCCGCGTTTGGAGAGCTATGTGACCTTCTCTGCCGTTTTCCGGTAAAAATCTCCACCGGTGCAAATTTTCTTCTTGACAAGTTTCAATTCTTTGTTATAATAATCAATGCTGTTATCGAGCGCGACGCTATGGAGAGATGGCTGAGCTGGTCGAAGGCGCACGATTGGAAATCGTGTATGCCCTTAAAAGGCATCAAGGGTTCGAATCCCTTTCTCTCCGCCATGAAAACCCCGGAAGCAAATGCTTTCCGGGGTTTTCTTTTTTTGCCCGCAGAGGGAAAAACCTCTCTTGCGGGACAATTGTTCTACTATATATTCTAACATGAGCCTCGTAGAATGTGATCCATGACGCCGGCTGCATCTTGCTGCATTTCCGTCATCACATGGGAATAAGTGTGCAATGTGATCCCCATAAACATGGAAGGTAAGATATAGACCTCGCGCCGGATCTTCTCAGCCAGCCCATCCGCGTTCTGCTTATACACCTCGCAGAAGGCGTCCTTATCCACTTTGCTGTCCATGTAGGCCTTCTCAATGCTCTCATAGAGATTCGCGCCGGGATAAAAGCCTGTTCGCTTTTCAAATTCTTCGATCATCATAACAATGCACTTTCAAAAGTTGAGCTTGATTGTGGGCGGATATCCATTGACTGGGCAAATACAGTTGCAGGAATACAAAGCAAACAACACAATATCAGGGATCATAAGCGAAATACTTTCTTTTTCATGGCAACTCTTCCTCATAGATAGATTCAATCATTCTTTCTATTTCCTCTTGTGTTGACGTACCTTCGAGGGCACATTCATACTGACCAATCCGCCAGACAGCAACCGGCAATCCGGTATTGCTCGTTATGTAATGGGAAATGCCGTGAGTTTTATAAATAAGGCCGCCATTGTCGGTGTCTTTTTCATAAATGTATGCAGCAGCTTCCTCCCCGTTGGGGGTAAGGGAATAGAAAAGCATCATATAATCACTGCTGTTATCTCTGTGATAGAAAGCGTTATAAATTTTGGTACTTCGGTACGAGGTTTCTTCATATGTCGGATAACTGTACCCCGCGGGAAACCATGTAGGCGTCAAAGGAACAGAGGGGCTGTCCTGATCTAATATTTCCTGCAGTCCTATACACGGGGAATCCGCCCGTGAAGTTGCTGGATTGACAGCAGGAAAATCTGTCTTTTTATCTGTTCTCCGGTCTTTAAAGAATTCAAATTGGAATGTTTCGCCGGATCAGCAAATGAACATCTGCCACCACGCCGGATTTCGAGCGGATACGGTAATGAACGAGGCTGTCAAAACCGCCAGAATGATGGCAGCGACGATCATGGAGCGGTGAAGGTGCCGGCGGGGCCTTGTTGTTTCCGCAAAATTTTCAGAGCAGAGGGGGGCGGTATCACGGCCGCTTTTTATCACACGTCCTTTCAACAATTCTTTTTCCCATCTCCGATAGCGGCGGCTGTAACGGACAGGCTCGTCGCCCAGCTCTTCTATGGCCAAACGCACCTCCTGCGCCTGGGCGTCCATCAGAGCCGGGCGAAACGCGGATGCAAATTCTGTGTCATTCATACACCGCAACTCCTTCCGTCAGCTTTTCCCGCAGCATTTTCTTTCCCCGCACGAACCGGACACCCACCGCGCTCTCCGTTATGTGAAGATACCGGGCGACGTCCCGATTGCTCCACTCCAGAACCGCCTTGAGCTCCAGCACCTGCCGATAGATGGATGGCAGCGTCTGGATCTTCGCAACGAGATCCCGGTAGTTCATCTCGTCATCCATCTCACCGGCGGTCACGGGCAAGGGCGGTTCCTCCGTCTGGTATTGCCGGCGGCGCAGCATATTCAACGCGGTATTCTTTACAATACAAACAATCCAGAACTCCCTTTCATTACAGGGAATTTCCTTGTAGGCGGAAAAATGTTCCATGATCTTGACGCACGCATCCTGAACGGCGTCCTCGGCCGATGCCGGATCATGCAAAAAATGCAGAGCAACGGCGTACATCCTGCGTTGATAACTCTGATAGATGTGGGAAAAAAGGATCTGGTCCTCTTCCTGTTCCAACAGGGAAAAAAAGTCGAAAACATATCAACCGCTCCTTCTGTTTTGTTAACCCCCATTTTATGTGATTCAAGAATAATTGTCCATATTTTTATGAAATTAAAATATTTTTAAAAATTGTGTAATAAAAGCGAGTGCTGAATTGTTTTCTTTTTAGATAATTAAATTTGTCTGTAGATAACTTGATACAAACTTAGACAGCTGCGGGAACAGTTTGCACAACAAATTGTATAATAGAATTGAAAGGAGGGCGATTCCAATGTGGAACTCTATGTGGTTGATTTAATTCAATAATGCAGGAATCCGCAATCTAGCTCATCGTTATATTGTTTTATTTATTGGTAAATTTATCAATTGATACCAATTGCTTTTTTATAACTGTATAAATATTGCATGATATAGGAGGATAAATAATGAAAAAGATTGCTTCCCTAATTATCGGGATCGTTCTGATTGCAACAATGGTAAGCCCTGCATTTGCGGAAACACTGCCCATGACCATAGCCCAAAAAAGAGCGTATCTGTCAAGCATTTGTGGATTGCCCAGCGAATTCCTGGCCTCCTCCGCCGATGACATTATAGAAGATATCTATCAAGAAGCAACGACAAATTATGTTGAGTTGGCGTCGTATACAAAAAAGATGGATTTGATCGTAATTCAGAAGGCTTGATTTCCACTTTAAGCATTTCTGGAAACGATTTTTCAATGAGTACGGCAGCCTTAAAAGTAATGAGTAGCGACCGAACAACCTTCCTCTACTATGCAGTCTACACAAACTATGAATGGTATAATCAAAAACCAAGTTGGCGATTGGGAAAAGATGGTATTACAGTGAACTGGGATAATAGTCTTCTTTATTATATGGCTAATTCATTTTATTGTAAGAACTACTATCAAACATCCGGCACAAAATACACATACAGCAATACATCCACACCAGATGAAGTTAATCAGGGGGGAATTGGCATTACATTCGATCTTCACAATGATGAAATGACATATTTGAGTGGAACCGTATTTTTCAGGTTATCTTCTGATCAATACGGCAGTGGAAGATCAACTACAATCAATAGCGTTTATGCACATTCGCTTATATCAATTCCCACTCTTTCAGTAGGGTTCAGCGGATTTGGCGTTGCTTTTTCTCAAAGCGCTGGACGTGATTTTAGTTCCAGTTCAGACACTATTTATTTAGGATAAACATAATAATATAAGGGGTAATTTTTTCTCATGAAGTCTAAAAACTTTTTATATTTGGCTCTTGTCATAGTGGGAACCCGTATCCTCGAGTGGACCATCTGGGGTATTATTTTAACAGCATTGGGGCTATTTCTCTTATTAGTGGAGGCAATTAAGGATTGGTAAAATCTTTAGAGGCAGAGGCAACATCTTTATGTTGCCTCTGCCTTCTCCAAATCCTTCCCTTTTACGTGCGAAAATACGAAAAGCATTTAATACTACGTAATAATACAGAAATAAACGCAGCCATATTTCGCACGGATACTCCCCCATATAAATCAGCAACATAGCCAGCATTTAGGCTGTTTTTGTCTATAATTGTGCTTAATCAAATTGCAGTTATCTGGCATAATAACTGCAAACGAGGCGATGTTGTGCCCATTATTTGCGATAAACTATTTATCATGCTCAAAGAGAAAGGGATCAGCAGCTATCAGGTTCAAAAAACCAGTCTGCTTGGCCGTGCAACAGAAGCGGCAATGAAACATTATACCGGCGGCCCTGATTATAAGGTTTTGTGCTGGCTCTGCGAAACGCTGCGCTGCCAGCCCGGCGATCTGATGGAGTGGATTCCGGACGAGCCGACCGCCAATAGCGAAAAGTCATCTTCCAACGACGCGGCAGTAAGTAAATAAGCGAGAAAGGGCGAGGTGTCAACAAAGCACTCCGCCGTTATTTGCTTATTTGCAAATTGCATTTTGCGCAATTTACTCTACCTCGTAACTTATCGAGGCGCTTATGCATCCTTACCGGTCTGCAAATCCGGGCTTTTTCGTGATCAATACCCGAATGTTGATCCCCGGCACCTCCCGCGCCGATCAGGGTTCATCTGCCGGATATCCGTAAGCGGCGTCTAATGTTTTGCTGAAGATCGCCGCGTATGGAGCGGGCTCCGGGCGAAATAAGTACAGGTGCCGATCACCTTCTTTTAGCGCATAAGAGATTTTGCCCTCTGTGCTGGTTAAAACAATGACACCGTCCTCCCGCAGGGAATAAGAGCCGTCTTCCAGATGCTCCTCACAAGTGGGTTTAAGACACCAGTAAGTTCCGTGATAGTCGTCTATGGTACCGGCGGGGGTAAGCGTTTCGCAAAAAGAGATGGCGTAGTTTGAAGACATCACGCCCGTTACCGAGGCCCCATACTCATAGGTGCCGTGTATGCGGCTTTGCTTCGGCGGCAACAGCAAAAGAGTCAAAAGGACTGCATTGGCGATGAGCGAAAGCGTCAGAGCAATTATGGGAATGCATTTTTTTAAAGTTTTTATTTTCATTATTTTAATCACCCACAATTTTCATAAATATTTTTTTGTAAATCACATTTCCGACATTAGCCCATCGGTATCTCCTCCTTTCCGCCCTCTGCCCATGTAACCGTTTCATCCTCGTGCCTCGCGATAATTTATGCGTGACGGTTTTATATTTGTCATGCTGCTATCGACACACTCACATGTCTATCAGGTTTCATGGATCTGGAATCCTTTTTTTCCGGCTGTTTGTTATTCAGCCGGAAGGAGTACCTGATAGAGCTTCCCCTTATCCACGGCGTAGACAATCAGCGGCAAAGCACCTGTGCCGAAAAGCGACAGCGCGCCCATGCTCCGGGAATCTGTTTGCGCCGGAATCACAAGCTGCTGTGCCACAAGTCCATCACCCTGTTCATACAGCGCATAAAGACGGCAATCAGCGTCCACCGTCAGGGCGGTTCTGCCGCCGCTGCTCAGGCGGTACAACGGACGGTCCGTTGCCGGTCGTCTCAAAAGATCTTGACGATTTTCACCCGACCAACGCACCATTATTCGTTGTGCCTGATTCGTTCCTTCGTTCAGCGAGAGGCAGGCCCATACACTCTCTTCTCCCAGGCAGAAACTGTCAAGCTTCTCCGTCTGTTGCGTCAATCTGATCCGGGAGCGTTCCTGCTGCCCTTCAACGGTAACCATAGTCAGGCAGAAATCTTTCTCACAGGCATAGCAGAATTGGTTCTGCCAGACAGACAGTTCTCCCCGCAGCGGGGAACTTCCCTCTGAAATGGTATAGGTCAGCACATCGTCCGCCTGATTTCCCGTAATGGGCCGAACCCCAAAGGTGCCGGAATTATCTACATAACTGAAGACAGCACTTCCGTCTTGCAGACGGCCCATTTCCTGCACGGTGCGGCTGAGCGTCTGCACAGTGGTCTGCTCTTCGTCCAAACGGATCAGCGCATATTCATTTGTTATGGGGAAGGTGTAATCCAGTGCCGCCGAACACAGGGCAGTTCCATTTCCCAGCAGGCAGCCTTGCTGATAAACAGAGGGTTCCTGCGGCGTCCAGAGAGAAGTGGCCGCTTTTTGCGTCAAATCATAGATTCCTACGCGCATGGTCTGCCGAAAGGCATACAAATGTTCCTCGTTTATTTGTTTTTCTGCACAGCAAATAGTACGGAGGATTCCTCCGCAGAAAGAATTGTTAAACTCTCTCCTTCATCCAACGGGATTTCCAACGGGATCTCCGTTATGACAGGTTCTGTTTTCCCCGGTTCTCCCGGTGTACCTGTGTCTTTTGCGCCGCAGCCTGTTGCGAGCAGCACACACAGCAGTGCGGAGAACAAATTTGCAGTTAAAAAAGTTATATGAAGTATTAGCGCCATTACGTTCGGAAGCTGAAATATAAAAGTTCTTTGCACTATCAGGGTCATCTATTTTGACCTAATGACACATGAAAGCCCCGAAAGCAAATGCTTTTCGGGGCTTTCTTCTTTGCCTGCAGGAGGGGAAATCCTCTCTTTTGGGCACTTGTTCTAGCATGTGCCAATGTGCTTTCCTATAAAATGCCGCATTCTTTTTTCCACACAGGTTTTTTCCTCACAAGGCCGGAAAAAAGGCGGTCACAGCAAGATGTTGGAGGAACGGGAACAGGAAATCCTGTACGACAACAACAACATTCTGACCCAGGAGCGGATTCAGCAAAACAGCGACAAACACCGGTCAAAAAAGTAAGGGCCGACCCCGCTGTTGTTCTTCCCCCCACGCAGCAGTCCTGTCTACCGCGACCCGCAGCAGGATCTCTTAAAACCCATCAGCGCCGCGCCTCTGCCAAGAGCAGAGCCGCAGCGCTTTTTTCGCGTGCCGATCTGCACAGCGTCAAAAGCCCTTCTATCTGACGATTACAAAGCCGTCAGACGGGATACGCGCAAGTTGACAGAAAAAGCAAATGCGGTTTTTATGCCGGCGTGGTTTTGTCAGTCAATGGTCCGCCGGCATCAGAAGAGGGATCCTGCTCATTTTCATCTCTTTCTATGAACAGTTCTTCCGCCTGCTGTTGGACACGGATCAATTTTTTTCTCATCCGTTCCAGCCCATGTTCCGCATCCGTGATGGCATTAAAAAGGATCAGATACTCTTTGCTAATGTTTTCCATGATACACTCATTCCTTTCCGATTGCCGCAATTATAGTTGCTTCCTCTTCTGTTTGTATCATAGCACCGCAAAGCGCAAAAAAATGTCAAATCATGTCGCACGAGCGATAAAAAGAAAAATATTGCCGTCTTATGCGGTTATTCTGTCAAAGGAGAGAGGTCGTGATAGCCGTAAACCCGGCTGTATTCTTTGGTAGCAGGGTCTTTGACCACCTCCACCCGATAGTTGTCCAGCAGGCGGATGATCTGATACACGTCGATCCATATTTCGCTGTTGCATTCTTTTTGCGACTCGTCAAAAATCAGCTGGATACCGAAGTGCAGGTGGGGCGTGTCGATATTGTTGACGTTTTCCTGCTGGCTGTAGCCGGTATGTCCCAGATAGCCGATCACATCTCCCGCCTGGACGCTGTCCCCCTCTTTGAGATCCTTGCGGTAGGGGAAATTCTGCCGCAAATGGGCGTAATAATAGTATCGCTTGCCGTCCAGCGACCGGATGCCAATGCGCCAGCCGCCGTATTGGTTCCAACCCAGCGCCTCCACAATGCCGCCCTCCACCGCCACAATGGGGGTTCCCGTCTGCCCCATCAGATCGTTGCCCAGATGTGTCCGCTCAAAGCCGTAGGTACGACGGCTGCCAAAATCGTCATAGTGGGAATAGGGATAGTTCTTTGCAATAGGGGAAAAGACTTTGATGCCATAGCGTGTCTCCCAGTGGGTGCCGCCGCCCTCTTCATTGGGCACCTCCTGCTCATACTCTCCCACCAGTCCGGCCAGCACCGCCTCAAACGCCTGCCGGTAATACCCGTAGTAGGGCAGTTCCTTTGTCATCGTGGCAATATCGGTACCGTCTTGGAGGGAGGCGGCAATATCCTCCAGCTGCCGATCCCGGTAGTGGCTGAAATTATTGCCGTTTTGCGCCGCCAGACACGCCAGCAGTTCCACATAGTTCACCGGCGTCTCCTCTCCGTGAGAGGCCACGTCCAGATCGACCGCTTTTTTCAGTGCCTCGCTTGTCACATTGAAATCTACCCACTTGATGATGCCGTCGTTTTGTTCCGCGGCTGTTTGCTCCGCTATTGCCGGTGCGGCGGCGTCTGTTTTGCCGCTGCTCCCGATTACCACCAAAAAAACCGACAGCGCCGCCGCGCCAAACAAAAGCCGGGTTATCATTTTGCTAAAACGCATCAGCCGGCACCCCCTTTTCTCTTTTGCTGCCAAAAACGCTATTAGTATGCCGGCGGTGGTGCTTTCTATTCCTTTCGCTTTCTATTTTTGATGTGAAAAAGGACGCCATCGGCTTTTGAAAAGCCAATAGCGTCCTTTTTTCGTTTTTTCACAGCAGGCCGCTGTTTTCCACCGCCTGGGCGATCTCCCGGCACGCAGACAGGGGATTCCGCAGTCCCGCCCTGTCCAGCGTCTCGGTAAATTCCTCCCGCTCCCCGTCTGTTTTCACCACGGTCATATAATCCTCCAGCGCCGCGGCGGGATCGCTTTGTTCCACGAGGCAAAGCTCCAGCGCAGACACAGCCGACGTGGCATAACTGATATAGTAGAACGGCAGCTGGAAATTGTGGATCTGATCCATCCACTCCTCTTCAAAACCGTCGTAAGGCTCATAGCCGTAGCTGGTGTAGACCTGCCGGTAGATGTCCTGCACCCGGTCCGGGGTCAGATTAGGCTCTGCAAACACTTTTTGCTGAAACTCATCGTACATGGCGCCGTCCACTACCGCGTCGATCAGACCCATCAGCACATCGGCCCGGATCAGCGGCGCCGCGTCATCTCCAAAAAAGTCCTTATAATAGGGGAAAAACATCACTTCCATCCCCTGGGACTGCAATTCGCTGAGGTCTCCATCCGCGATGCGGAACAGGAGGTCGCTCCCCACGCAATAGTAGTTGACAAAATGCCCAAACTCATGAAACAGCGTGCTGTAATCGGTGTAATGTCCGACGGGGGTATTGTAGATAAAGGGCTCGTTATAGGCATAGAGCAAGGCGGTATAGCCCGTTTGCAGGCTGCCCTCTCCGGGGTCGATGTTATAAAGCCCATAGGTCATCATATATTGATATGCCTCGGACACCTCCGTGGGAAAATGGGCGGCTCCCGTTCCCAAGGCGGAGAGGATGGCGGCAGGAGAGCAGTCGATGCGGCCCGAGTCATACAGCTCCGCCGACTGAGCGTAGACCTGCTCCCGGCTCCTCTGCGCCAAGGGCGCAAAGGTATCCTTCACCGCCTGGCAGAAGGTCTCTGCCTCTTCCGGCGTGTACTGTCTGGCATACTGCGTTTCATAAGCGTAGGCCGCGTAAGAATCATAGCCCCTATCGGCGGCGATCTCCCGGCGCAGCTCCACCAGATCCACATAGAGCCCGCATACCGCGTCATAATCCACCTCGTCGGCGGAGATCAGTTCTTCATACCGCAGCTCCAGCGTGTGTTCCCTGTCATAGAGATCGTCGCTCTGTTCCTCTGTCCCGGAGCCAACGAAGGTAAGAAACAGCGCTCTCTCCTCTTCCGTATACCGGCTCTCCAGCAGTCCGCTGTGGGAAGACGATGCCACACGCCCCAAAGCAGACAGGAAATCGTTGTAGGCATCCCGGTAGACGCCGTCTATATAAACGCTCTCCTCCGTCACCTCTGTATCATTGGGAGTCGCCGAGCGGGCGATCTCCATCTGCACGGACAGCGTGGCCATATACCGCAGCTCCTTTTCCGCCGCCTCGCAGGCGCTGTCAAAGGTTTGCTGCGCGGCGCCGAAAAGAGACGCCCTTTCAATGGGTTTGAGCAGCGACGCAAAAGCGGCCGGATCATAGTGCTCATAGGGCATCTCCCCATAGGGCAGGTCGCCTCTAACAAGCGCCGCGGGCCGCGCAATCTCCGCCGGGCCGTCTACCGGCACCGCCGGGTTGCCCGCAGGAGCCGCCGGGCCCATGCCGCAGGCCGTCAGCATCAGGAGCAGTGTCAGGCTGATCCCCGCGGCACCCGCGCGCAAAAGGCAGTCACATTTTGTAACTTTCATGCTTTTCCCCTTTTTACCGCCCCTTTGGTGGCCTATCCATTTTCCCCTTGTTTTTCTCATTTAAACATGCGTTTTTTCTTTTGTCAAGCGGCTTTGCTGCTTCGTCCGTTCCCCCCGCCCCGTAAAATGCCGTTGGTGGCTGCCCAAGTTTTCACAAAATAGTTTGTTATTTTTTTGTAATTTTTGTAGCTTTTTCAAGAAGTCTGTGTTATACTTTTGTTACTGATAAGAGGCCCCTTCAAACTAAAAGATGGCAGGTAACTTGTTTATGAACAGAAAACTGGCTTGTCTGCTTTTGACAGTGTCGATGATGCTTTCCAGTCTCGTCATTGCCAACGCGGACGACACGACCACCCTTTCTTCGGATTCTTCCCGGACAACCCCCGATCCGTACACCTCGGCTTCCGCCGTTTTATCGGATCTCGGCGCTTCCGCTTCCGCCGATACATTTGCTTCCAACACCAAGGCGCTGAGCATGGCCATCGATCTGGGCGTGCTGGATAGCAGCGAGTCCCACTTGGATCTGGCAAAGATCGCCGCCCAGGCTCTGGTTGCCAAAGATGAGCAGGCCCGCGCCAAAGCGGCGGCTCAAGCCGCCCAGCAGGCCCGCGTGGATTTTCTGGCCGCTTATGACGGCGCCATGATCCACGGCGGCGTCACCATGTTCAGCGAGGCTGACAGCGATTCGGCTTCCGTCCGTTCCATCAGCGGCGGCAAAGTGGCCCAGCTGTTGGACGTCAGCGGCGACTGGTACAAGGTCACCTTTGCCGGTTCCACCGGCTATGTCAGCGCTTCCGCCTGCGAGCCCGTGCAGTACGCCAATTACGCCGGCACCTCCGCTACCACCACGCTGCGGGAAGACATCATTGCCTACGCTCAGACCTATCTGGGTACCCCTTATGCCTACGGCGGCGTCAGCCGCTCCGGCATCGACTGTTCCGGTTTTACTATGGCAGTCTTTGCTCAATTCGGCATTTCCCTGGCCCACGGCGCCAGCGACCAGTACGCCAAGTGCACACCTGTCAGCGACGCGGAGCGTCAGCCAGGCGACCTGGTCTTCTTCTCCACTTACACCAGCGGCATCAGCCACGTGGGCATTTACATCGGCGGCGGCCTTTTCATTCACGCCAGTTCCAGTTACGGCGTGACCATCAGTTCCCTCGGCAACAGCTACTATGCCAGCTGCTACCTTTTCTCCGGCCGTCTCATCAACGACTGACCCTGCATACGTCAATCAAAATGACCGTTCCCAAAAAGGAGCGGTCATTTTTTCGCGCCGCGCGGGCAGCTTACCGGCGATGGTGCCGTGTCCTCACGCGGTAAAACGCAGTGTGAAATCGCCCTCACGCCTTCCATGCGCGGCAGGCGGCAGAAGCTTTTAAGGAACCCCCCATTTCTTTTCCGGTTTTTATATACCGAATATTTGCATATATATTCATTTATTCATCGGCCATTTTGTGTAATATGCCCATATACAACAGTTGCTATTCTGTTATTATGCATATAATATGAACAAATGTAGCACACATCTTGAAATTTTATGCAAAATATTATTGACAATTATGCACCAGGCGTGTATAGTAAGCATTGTTCAAAGGAAACTTACTTCCGGCGAACGAAACTGTCTATATCCCCAGTGTGGGATCGATATAGAACCATTATTGTTATATTGAAAAGGAAGAGAAACGATGAAAAAGTTGATTGCATTGGCCCTGGCTCTTGTCATGGCCCTGTCACTGGCAGCTTGCGGCAGCAAGGCCAGCACCACCGATACCACCGCCAAGAAGAAACTGGTGATGGGCACCTCCGCGGACTACGCTCCCTTTGAGTTCATTTATCTCGACAACGCCGGTGCCAAGCAGTATGCCGGCATCGACATCTCCGTGGCCAACGCCATCGCCGATGACATGGGCATGGAACTCCAGGTGGAGAACATGGCTTTCGACAATCTGATCGGCAGCCTGCAAAAGGGCGACTTTGATATGGTCATCGCCGCCATCGAATACGACGAAGACCGCGCCAAGTCCGCCGACTTCTCCGATCCCTATTACACCGACAAGCCCCCCGTAGTCATCGTGAAGGCTGACAAAGCCAGCGAGTACACCACTGTCGAGTCTCTGAACAAGCCTGAGATTTCCGTGGGCGCTCAGACCGGCACCACCAAGCTGAACAAAGCCCATGATACGCTGGATAAGGCCAACATCGTGGCGCTCCAGAACGTGCAGGATCTGGTGAATCAGCTGGTGAACAACAAGCTGGACGCCATCGTGCTGGACGGCGCCGTGGGCCAGGGCTTTGTGGAAGCCAACACCGCGCTGGCTGTTTCCTCCTTGGATCTGGGCGCTTCCGAGCCCTACCGTGTGCTGGTGGCCAAGGGCGACCCCAAGGGTCTGCTGCCCGGCATCAACGCCGCCATTGGCAAGATCACCCAGGGCGACACCATCTCCGGTTACGAAGATCTGGCCGCCTCTCTCAGCGGCAAGCAGGTCCAAAACTGATTTTACCCCTCTCAAACGCGCAAAGTGCAAAGCCCTCACGGCTTTGCACTTTCCGTGCGTTTTTCATGGATGCAACATAAGAAAGGAACGTAACAACTATGTGGTGGAGCAACCTTTTTGAAAATATGTCTCCGCAGTCTTTTGTCAACTTTTCATTTTTACCCAAATACACCGTTTTCTTTACCCAAGGTGTCGTTTACACGCTGCTGCTGGCCATCGTGTCGGTGGCGCTGGCCGTTATTCCCGCCCTGCTGCTGGCACTGATGCGTCTGAGCAAAAAAAAGCTGGTGAAAGGCATTTCCGGCGCCTATATCGCCGTGTTTCGCTCCACCCCGCTTTTGGTGCAGCTGTCCATCATCTACTTCGGTCTTTTCGGCGTCATTCAGATCCCCCGTGTGGTGCTGTTTGATTTCATCGACCTCTCCCGCTTCATCCCCGGCGTGGTGGCGTTGGCGCTGAACAGTTCGGCCTATGTGGCGGAGATCTTCCGCGCGGGCATCCTGGCCGTGGATGTGGGCCAGACGGAGGCCGCCCGGTCTCTGGGCATGACCAACTGGCAGTCCATGCGTCTGGTGGTGCTGCCCCAGGCCATCAAGAACATTCTGCCCGCTCTTGCCAACGAAGTGGTCACCATGGTGAAGGAATCCTCCATCTGCTCCATGCTGGGCATGGCGGAGCTGATGTTCGGCGCCAAGACAGTGGCTTCCAGCACCTATATCACCCTCTCGCCATATGTGATGGCGGCTTTGATCTACTTTGCCATCAACTATCCCGCTTCCAAGGTCATTGAAGCGATCGAAAGGAGAATGCGTCGTGGCGACAAACGATAAGCTGATTTCCGTCCAGCACCTGGTCAAAGAGTATAACCAGGGTGAAGTGGTGGCGCTCAACGACTGCAATCTGGAGCTCGGCAAAGGTGAGGTGGTGGCCATCATCGGCCCCTCCGGCTCCGGTAAATCCACGCTGCTGCGCTCTTTGAACCTGTTGGAAACCCCTTCCCGCGGCGCCATCTATTTTGAAGGCGTCAATCTGGCGGACAAATCCGTGGATATCAACCTGCACCGCCAGAAGATGGGCATGGTGTTCCAGCACTTCAACCTGTTCCCCCACAAGACAGTGCTGCAAAACATCGTCATGGCCCCCGTGACGCTCAAGCTCAAGAACAAGGCAGGCGCAGAGGCGCAGGCCTATCAGCTGCTGGATCGCATCGGTCTGCGGGACAAGGCCAACGAGTATCCCAATATGCTCTCCGGCGGCCAGAAACAGCGCATCGCCATCGTCCGGGCGCTGGCCATGGACCCGGAGGTCATGCTCTTTGATGAGCCTACCTCCGCCCTGGACCCCGAAATGGTGGGCGAGGTGCTGGATCTCATGCGGGATCTTGCCAAAGAAGGCATAACCATGGTGGTGGTCACCCACGAGATGGGCTTTGCCCGGGAAGTGGCCAGCCGTGTGGTGTTTATGACGGACGGTTCCATCCGGGAGGAAAATACTCCCTCCGAACTGTTCGATCATCCCCAGGATCCCCGCCTGCAGGACTTTTTGTCCAAGGTACTGTAAAACGTTAAAAATACCCGCCGTCATAAAAGACGGCGGGTATTTTCATGTGATCTTGTTCACGGGGACGCTCTCAGCTTTTTCCCCGGATCTCTCTGCCGCATTTGGGGCAGGTGATGACGATGTTCCCTTTTCCTCTGGGGACCCGGCACATAGCGTGGCAATTCCCACAGGTGAAATACTTGTGATCCTTGTCCCGGGCACGCACTCTGGCATTGGTAAAGGAACGCTTCACCGGATACCAGATCTTGTTCAAAAACCGGGCGTTTTCCTCCCGCCGCTTGGAAAGGTTGCGGGAGAACATACGAAAAATAGCCCACAGCATCAAAACCAGTCCCGCCGCGCTCACAATGGTGCTGGCTGTGCTGTTGCGGATGAAAAAGTCTGCGATATTCAGCACGATGGCTGCCCAGATCATGGTCAGGCCCAGCTGGTCCGCACCGTTGCGTCCGTACATGAACCGTGCCAGAGCATTTCCTATTCTCTGAAAGAAACCCATACAGTAGCCTCGTTTCTTTTCAAAATAAAATCTTACAAGAGTGTATTCTACAAGAAAAAGCCCGGCACGTAAAGAGCTGCGCCGTAAAGTTCACAAATTGGTTACGATTCTCCCGCCATTTTTGGTGTTTTTTGTCTGGCCCTCCTGCTGTCTCTTACTCCGCGGCCGTTTTATTCGTTGCAATCGCGCCGTCAAATTGCTATAATGTTATATGTAACACTATGCCAATATCACAATAGGGCCGGCAGACCATGCCTGCCGGCCCTTATCTGAAAAGCGGCATGCCCCGGCTCCGGGACGGTCAGTTGCGCAAGTGAAGTGGCTTGAACCGTTTGAGCGCACCGCTTACTGTATGGTATGCGTCTTATCTTCCGGCGGTGCGCGGGTCATTGGAGGCCACAGGGCCGCTTTTTTCAGGAACTTCTGATAACTTTGATAAAGGACTGATTTTATGATTAAAATTTCGCCTTCCCTGCTTTCCGCCGATTTTGCCAACTTGCAGCGGGACATTGAGCGCATTGCCGCTGCCGACTATGTCCATGTGGATGTGATGGACGGTTTGTTTGTTCCCAATATTTCCATTGGCATTCCGGTCGTGCAGTCCATTCGCCCGGTGACAGCGCTGCCGCTGGACGTGCACCTGATGATTGACAGGCCGCTTCGCTATGTGGAGCAGTTCTGCGACGCGGGGGCGGATATCGTCACCTGTCATGTGGAATCCGACACGGAGGAAAACATTCACAAGGCGCTGGTAAAGATCCACAACAAGCGCAAAAAGGCGGGTATCGTTGTCAAGCCTAAGACCCCCGCTGCCGCTGTTTTACCCTATATCGACGAAGTGGAAATGATCCTGGTGATGACCGTGGAGCCCGGCTTTGGCGGCCAGAAATTCATGGCCGACATGATGCCCAAGGTGCAGGCCATCCGCGGCTATATCCACGCCATGAACCCCCAGTGCGAACTGGAGGTGGACGGCGGTGTGGATTCGGAGACCGCCAGGCTCTGCATTGCCGCCGGTGCCAACGTGCTGGTGGCTGGCTCCGCCATTTACAAGGCCCCCGACATTCCCGCCCGCATCGCCGAATTGAGAGGTTGATTTCATGGAGTATTTTCCCGCGCCGCTGGAGGCGCTGGTGGAGCAGTTTGCCCGCCTGCCCGGTATCGGCGGCAAGTCCGCTCAGAGGCTTGCGTTCTATGTACTGAGCCTGCCCGCCCAGGAGACGCAGGCTTTCGCCGATGCCATTGTCAACGCCAAAAAAGCGGTCACTTTCTGCCCCGTTTGCCAAAATCTCACCGCGGGCGGTCTTTGTCCCATCTGCGCCTCCCCCAAGCGGGACGAGTCGCTGATCTGCGTGGTGGCCGATCCCCGTGACGTGGCCGCCATGGAACGCACCCGGGAGTTTACCGGCCGCTACCATGTGCTTCACGGCGTTATCTCACCTATGAACCATGTGGGTCCCGACGATCTCCAGATCAAGTCACTGGTGGAACGTGTGGCAGGCGGCGGCATTCAGGAGGTCATCATGGCCACCAATCCCGACACCGAGGGGGAGGCCACCGCCATGTATCTGGGACGCCTGCTCAAGCCCTTCGGCGTGAAAGTCACCCGTTTGGCCTATGGCATCCCTGTGGGCGGCCATCTGGAATTTGCCGACGACGCCACACTGATGCGGGCGCTGGAAGGCCGCAGAGAACTCTGAAACAGAGGATAGGAACCAATTTATGAAACGTTTATTTGCCATTTTACTGGCTGTGGCCATGCTGTTTTCCCTGACCGCCTGCGGCGACTCGTCCTACACCACGGACATTTTTGCCATGGATACCGTGATGAAGCTCACGGCCAACGGCGCCAATGCCCAGGCAGGTGTGGAGGCTGCCGTGAGAGAGATCAACCTTCTGGAATCCCAGCTTTCCAACACCATCGCCAGCAGCGAAATCTCTCAGCTCAACGCCGGCGGCAGCGGCACTGTCAGTGAGGAAACGGCCCAGCTGCTCACCGCCGCTTTGACCTACGCGCAAAAGACGGATGGTGCTTTCGACATGACCATCGCGCCGGTGGTCTCTGCCTGGGGCATTACCACCGACACGCCCCGGGTCCCGTCTCAGGAAGAGATCACTTCCCTTTTGCAGCTTGTGGGCAGTCAGCACGTCACCGTCAGCGGCACCGCCGTGACGCTGGACGCGGGCTGCTCTGTTGATCTCGGTGGCATTGCCAAGGGCTACGCCTCCGACCGCATCGCCGCCATTTTCGCGGAAAACGGCGTCACCTCCGGCGTTGTCAGTCTGGGCGGCAACGTGTACGCCTGCGGCATGAAGGACAGAAAGACCGGCTGGCGTGTGGCCATCCAAGACCCTAAGGATTCCGCCAATTACGCCGCCGTTGTGACGCTCAGCAATCAGTTTGCCGTCACCTCCGGCGGGTATCAGCGCTACTTCACCGCTGAAGACGGCACGGTCTATCAGCATATCATCGACCCCGCCACCGGCTATCCGGTAAAAAGCGACCTCACCTCCGTCACCATCATCGGCACCAACGGGACCATGTGCGATGCCTACTCCACTGCTCTTTATGTCATGGGCCAGGAGAAAGCCATCGCCTACTGGAAGGCCCACAGCGATGAGTTCGATCTGGTGCTGATCAATGCCGGCGGCCAGGTGCTCTATACGCCGAACCTGGAGGGAAATCTGGAGAGTGTGGAGGGCAGCTCCTATGCGTACCAAGTCATCCGCTAAACTCAAGCCCTGCTGGTGGGATGCGCTGGTGGTGGCAGCGGTTCTGCTGTTGGCAGGAGGCGTCTTTTTCCTTTTTTATCTCTCTAACGGCAGCGGCAGCGACCATCTCACCGCTGTGATCACTCATAAAGGAGAGGAAGTGGAGCGTGTCGATCTGACCTCTCTCACCGCCGATAAGACCGTTACCATAGACGGCACCTATGGTATGACCATTCTCCTCTCCACCGACGGCGCACAGGTCATCTCCGCCCAATGTCCCACACAGGACTGCGTCCACACCGGCAAGATCAGCCGCGCCGGGCAGAGCATTGTATGCCTGCCGGAGCAGGTTGTCATCCAGCTGGTGGGCGCCAAAAGCGATATTGACGTGGTCATTGGGTAAGGAGGGGAATCCATGAAACTGACAACGCGCCAATTGGCGCTGTGCGCCGTATTGACGGCGCTGGCTCTGGGTCTGAGCTATATGGAGGGCCTGTTCCCCGTCTCATTATTGATTCCCCTGCCCGGCATCAAGCTGGGCCTCGCCAATATCGTCACGGTCTTCGCGCTCTACGAGCTGGGCGTGTGGCCGGCGCTGGCCATTCTGGTGGCACGGTGCCTCCTGGGATCGGTGTTTGCGGGCAACGCGTCGGCGCTGATCTTTTCTATGATGGGCGGCGTGCTGGCCATGCTGGTGATGATCGTGCTGCGCCGTCTTCGCCATCTTTCCATCTTTGGCGTTTCCATTGGCGGTGCGGCGGCTCACAACATCGGGCAGATCGGCGCGGCTATCATCACCCTTGGCTCCACGGCCCCCGTGGGGTATCTGCCGGTGCTGCTGGTGGTGGCGCTCTTTACCGGCGCTCTCACCGGCTTTGTGGTATCGCTTCTCTTCCGCGCCATGAAAAACGTACACTTGATGCACGAATAAAGTTGTCAGAAAAGTGATCCGATGACTTTTTTGAGACCTCCGCGCCGCACCGCATAGAGCGGCACAGCGCTTTCGGTTCGCCCACAGTGGGCGAAGGTTGAGATATTTTGCCCACGTACACGCCGCGGGCAAAATGGATCATTTTTTTAGTACGCAAAATGTGCCTCTGATGCACGAATAAGGAGTAACGGGCTATGGATAAAAAAGACCAGATCATTTTGCAGCAGATGGAAGTCATCCGCAGCATGACGGAAAAGAATCTCAAGAGCATGGGCGATGATTTCTGGGGTTCTCCCTTGGTGCCGACAACGGAAAAAAAGCCTGCCGCCCCCGCAGGCGGCGGTATTCTGGACATTCCCGAAAAGGGCGCTTCCCAGCAGCCGCCCACAGCCGCCAATACCGGCACGGCCGAGCCGAAAGGCCCGGCGGCGGAGCTGCCGCCCCCGGAAAAGATCGAAGACCTCAAGGCGGAGCTGGACACTTACATCGGCCTCGCCTCCGTGAAAGAAGAGGTACGCAGTCTCATCAACATGGTCTCTGTCTATCAGATGCGCCGTGCCCACGACCTGCCCACCACGGATATGTCGCTGCACATGGTATTTACCGGCAATCCCGGCACTGGCAAGACCATGATTGCCCGGATGATGGCCCGCATCTACCGGTCTCTGGGCATCTTGTCCAAGGGCCAGCTGGTGGAGGTGGACCGCAGCGGACTGGTGGCCGGTTATGTGGGCCAAACCGCCATCAAGACCAGCAAGGTCATCGAAAAGGCCATGGGCGGCGTGCTGTTCGTGGACGAGGCTTATGCCCTCAACGGAAAGAGCGAGAACGACTTCGGACAGGAGGCCATCGACACGCTTTTAAAGGCCATGGAGGATCACCGGGATGATCTGGTGGTGATCGTGGCGGGCTACGACAAGCTGATGGACGCCTTTATCCATTCCAACCCGGGTCTTGAATCCCGCTTCAACCGCTATCTGCATTTTGCCGATTACACCACTGACGAGATGATGCGGATCTTCCAGATGCAGTGCAAAAAGGGTTGCTATGAGCTATCCGGCGAAGCGGAATCCATGGTGCGGGACTTCATTGCCGAAGAAAACGGCGATCCGGAGACCTTTGGCAATGCCCGAGGCGTCCGCAATCTTTTCGAGCAGGTGCTGGTGGCCCAGAACAACCGTCTGGCCACCATGGAAAACGTCACCCGGGAGGATCTCATGAAACTCACCCCCGACGACATTCTTCACGCCAGAGGAAAAATTGACTGACTGCCGCTGCTCACAATGCGGCGCTTGGCACTTCTATTCGCCTTTTTTACATGACAAAAGCACCGGTAACAGCTTGTTCCCGGTGCTTTTTTTAATTCATGTTATGCGCTTCGTTCTCTATGAGTCTGTTTCAATTATAGACGTGTGTAATGTTTTCTTTTGCGTCCTCATCATAAACTTCTTCTCCACGGTCGCACTTAGGCAACGCTGTCATCAGCCCAAACAAGCCGTATTTTGTGGCAAAAGTAAACAGTCTCAAAGTGGTCCGTCATCCTGTATCTGGCGATGCCTCCCGGAATGCTGTTGACGAGATTGTCCATCTCCCGCTTTGCCCTGTCCGCTTCTTCGCTGCGCCGGCACTCATCCTCCAGCACGTAACGGCCCAGCACGTTGTTGAGCCAGGCACGGATCACCTCGTTTTCCACGGGCTTGGGAATAAAATTTCAGGCGCCGTTTTTCAGCGCCTCCACCTGGCAGCTTTCATCGGCGGTCACAGCCAGCACCAAAATATACTCATAGGCGCTGTGTGTGAGCCATTTTAAAAAGGACATGCCGTCCATGCGGGGCATGACGATGTCCAGCAGGATCACCGTGATGTTCCCAGCGTGCTTTTTTACCTGCTCCATGGCGTCCGCGCCGTCCGCAGCGGTCAGGATCCTGTATTCACCGGAAAAAGCAGCGGAAACTGCCTCTCTGTTGGCTTCAACATCATCCACAATCAGCATAGTTTTCTGACTATTCATCCGTTCCTCCTTCGGCAACGTGACAGGCATCCTGCACCAAAGCCTCGTACTGTTTCAGTTTTTCAATATTCTCGGCCGTACCGATGGTCTTGACGGGCTTTCCCGCCTCATTAAAAAGATTAGTACACCGAATATGCCGCCACAGCGCCTGTCCGGAGGAAGCCAAAAGCGGTATTTCATATTCCACAAAAGGAGCGCCGTCATAGAGCTCCTGGTGTTTTTCTTTGTAAAGCGGGACATATGCAGGGGGGATAATGCCGCTGTTTTCTAGAAAGCGGCTGTAATGGGGCGTAATATCGGCAAAGCCCATGGAGGCGCCCTTTATGCCGTTGCAGCAGATGTCCGTGCGCAGATCATGCTCCCAATACTGAAGACCCGAGTGGAGTAGAGCGATTTGCAGCTTCTTGCGCTCCTCTTCCAGATTGCGCGTGGCGCTATGTTCCTTTGTAATGTCAATGACGGTCACATAGAACCAGGGACGGCCGGCTTCGTCATGCACCAGATGGCCAATGTCATGCACCCAGCAGAGGGTGCCGTCCGCCTTTTCAATGCGGTATTCGCATTCGTCCACAGTGCCTACGGCCGTCTGCTTCTCAACCTCCTTCAGGACACGAGCCCGGTCCTCGTGCCAGACCATGCAGGAGAAGCTACCACCCAACTTTTTATGGAAGGTCTCCTGTGTGTAGCTCAGCATACGAAGCATGTTTTCGCTGACAAAGTCAAACCGATCATCTGCCCCGGCGCTGTAGCGGAATATTTCGCCCGGCATCAGATCCAACAGACGCTTGCGGTCCACCGACAGTGCTTCCAGCTCTCTTGCGGTGGCGGCTCGCTCGGTGTTATCCTGCATGAATTGGATGCGCGCTGCACGACCACCCCACTCTGTCAGCTCGCCCTTGAGAATGTACTGCTTGCCGGTTTCGGCGTCCGATACCTCCTGCTCGCTATACTCCTGCGACATTTCACACAGCGGGATACAATGACTGCAGGGGCCGGACTTACTCCAGAGAATCTCATAGCACTTTTTGCCGATGCAGTTTCTCTTTTCCCGGCCGGCTATTTCACAGGCCACCTGATTGAGATACAGCACATCATAGCTTTCCAGATCACAAACCATGACGGCATCGCTGGTCTCATCCAGCAGCCAGTCCAGATTGCGGGAGAGCACCGGAGACGGCATCTCCATATGATCGTCATAGATTTTATATTGACGCTTGCCAAGACGCTTGGCCGCCAGGAGCACTCTGTCCGCATTTTTATAGATCGTCTGATAGTCGGTCCCTTGCACCGGCGCCACCGAAATGCCCACGGTGGCCGCCAGTTCAACACCTCCGTACTTCATTTGCAGCTTTTGACAAAGTTGGCCGGCCTTTTTCTTCAGTTCTTCCATGGAATCAAACCGGGGAGAGAAAACGGCAAATTTATTGCCGCCCAGCCGCGTCACAATATCTGTTTTTCGGAAATTGCGGGTGAGGATCCCGGCGACGGCGATCAGCACCTCATCCCCCTTATCATGGCCGAACGCATCGTTGATCATCTTAAAATTATCCAGGTCGATCATGTAAAAGCAGCTTTTCAGCGTCTTGTCCTCGGAAAACGCCAGATTCACAGCGGTTTCAAGGGCGGTGGGGTTGTAAAGGCCGGTCATGGAATCGTGCTCCACCCGGAAACGCATAACCTCCACCTCCCGGGACAGAGCCTTTTCCCGATCCATCAGGCAGAGCTTTGACTGGGCCATCACGTTGCTTACACGGTGCAGCGCCGCATCCGCGTTATAGGGCTTGGCTATAAAATCGGCGGCACCCATGGAGAGCGCCCGCGCTTCGCCGTCCTCTCCTGTCTGGGAGGTAATGATAACCAGTATATCCCGGAGATCCGAGTCTTCCTTCAGCTTTTGCAGCAGCTGAAAGCCATCCATTACCGGCATGATGAGATCCAGTAAAATAATGTCAATATGCCCGTGGTTTTCTTTTGCGAAGCGGTAGGTGGTTTCGCCGCTGCCGGCCTCGGCAATGGTATAGATGCCGCCAAATATCTGGCTGAGCACCACCCGGTTCAGCTCCACATCGTCCACGATCATCATGATCCGATTTATTATGGCTGACGATGACCCGGTCGTCTCCATCGCTCCCGGCGTCATGGGCCGGTCTTGGCGCAGAAACAGACGACTGCCCCAGATGCTTTTCAAACTGGCAAAGAGGCATGGGCTTGGCGTAATAATAGCCCTGCACATAGGTGCAGTCCATATGACGCAGGATCTCCAACTGCTCCTTTGTCTCAACACCCTCCGCCACCACAGCCAGATTCAGCCATTTGGCAAGACTGATGACAAAGCTGAGAATATTCTTGCTGCTGTTTCTGGCCGTCTCATTTTGAATAAAGTCCATATTCAGCTTTACTACATTCAGCGGAAGCTTGGAGAGCATATTCAAAGACGAGTAGCCGGAGCCGAAATCGTCCATTTCAATGACAAAGCCCAGCTTTCGGAGCTTTCCCACCACGGCAATGAGTTGATCGGCATTTTCCGTGTAGGCGGATTCCGTAATTTCCAGGTGCAGATACGCCGGCTTCAGCCCGTATTTATGGAGCATGTCCAGCAGCAGCTCCGGCAGATTTGAGTTATAAATATCCGCCCGTGACACATTGACGGAAATGGGTGTTACCTTTTTTCCGGCGGCGATCCACCCGTTCATGGCACGGCACATCGTTTCCCACACGTAGAGATCCAGCTCCGTAATAAATCCGTTCTTTTCAAAAATGGGAATAAACTGGCCCGGGGATATCATGCTGCCGTCCGGCCGCACCCAGCGAATCAGCGCCTCCGCACCGGCCACCTGCTCTGTGGCCACATCATATTGGGGCTGATAGTAAACCTGAACCGCCTCGGTCTGCAAGGCGTTTTTCATTTCGCCCAGAACTGTCTGCTCGAATAGGGACCTTTTCCGAATGGCATCATCATAATGGGCATAATGCACATCATATTTGCCCCGGGCGGAATTACAGGCGATCAGTGCCCGGTCACACATCACGCTGACGGGAATGTCCGTATCGTGGATCATATAAATGTCAAAGAACATATTGATTTGGATCGTAATGGGAAATTCATTAACGGCCTGAATGGCTCTTTCAAAAATGCTGTTTTCATAAGCTGGCCGGTGGGGCATCAGACAGGCAAACTGATCGGCGCCGATGCGCCCCGCCACGACTTCTTCCGACAGATGGCACTTCATCAGCATGGCAATATAGCGCAGCAGATCATTCCCCACCCGTATACCGAAAAGATCGTTGACCAGCTTGAAGCGCTCAATATTGCAGCAGATACTATCAAATTTTTTTGTATTGTTACGGATCACCTTGGATACCTGCTGATAAAAAAACTTCTTTTTCAAAAGGCCGGTGAGCTCATCTTTCTGGACGGTGTTGATCAGGGCTGCGGTTTCACGCAGTTTAACGGTATTGGCAATGCGGTGACGGATAATGGAGCGCTGATAGGGCTTCACAATAAAATCGTTGGCGACCATGGATAAAGACTTGTTCTCCGTCTCGCTGGCGTTGCTGCCGGTGGTCACAATAATGGGGATCTGAGATAAGAAAGCATCCTCACGCATCGTCTTCATCACCTCATACCCATCCATCACGGGCATATTCAGATCCAACAGAACCGCAGAAATGCTCTCTTTTTCATGATTCAGTATGGCAAGGGCTTCTCTCCCATTCTCGGTTTCCAAAACCGTGTATTCATCTTTGTATTCATCTTTCACGATTTTGCACAGAATACTCCTATTGATCAAATTATCATCTACAACCAGTAGTTTCTTCTTCGTATACATAAAGATCTCTCCTTACAGAAGTCCCATCAGACACCTGCCCCCGGGAACATGCTACTTTTGTTTATACATTAAAATATGACGTTGCCTTTTACCACAGCCCGGATAAAAAAGCAAACAGACGCCCTGTCCCCGGCGAATTGTTTTCGCAGAGAACAAGGCGTCTTTATACAATGCTCTTTTGTCTGCCGCGTTTCTGTCAGTCACCCGCGGCTATCTTTTTTCTATATCTCCTACACACAAGCAATGCAGTTACCTTTACTTAGAAGCAAAAGCCCATAATGACATAGCCGATCACACAAAGGACAGCCACACTCAGTGCATAGGGCAGCTGCGTTTTGACGTGATCAACGTGGTCCGAACCGGAACCCAGCGAGGAAAGGATGGTGGTGTCGGACAGGGGGGAGCAGTGATCGCCGAAGCAGCCGCCGCCCATGACAGCCGCGATGGCGGCATACACCAAATTGGTGGCCTGACCGCCGGCCAGATTGAAGGCCAGAGGCATCACGATAGGAATCATAATGGCGTATGTGCCCCAGGAGGTGCCGGTGAAGAAGGAAATAAACGCGCAGACGGTGAAGGTCAGCGCCAGCAGCGTCACAGGCGTCATCCAGCCCTCTGTGACACCGATGACAAAGTTCGCGGTGCCCAGCGTCTTGCTGATGGCATTGATGCAGTATGCGGCAGAGAGGATGAGGATGGCGCCCACCACGGACTTGATACCCTTGGTGGCGATTTCCATCATCTCGCGGATGTTGAAGGCCCGCTGAATCAGCAGCACCACGCCCTGATAGACAACGGCCAGCACAAAGGCCTCCAGTGTCTTGGCCGAACCCATAAATATGTAAGTGCCGATGGTCGTGCAGATCACGATCAGGGCGGGCATCAGGAAGTGCAGAAACAGATTCGGCTTGAAGCCCTCTTTGGGAGCGATGTCGTCCAACTCATTGGACAGCATGGGATGGGCGCCCTTGGCATAGACCTCACCGGTGGTGCGGGCACGCTCTTCGGCCTTTTTCATGGGACCGAAGTCGGGCAAGAAGCCCAGCGACACCAGGAAGATCATGAGGATAGTCAAAACGCCGTACAACTGGAAGGGAATGGAATGCACCACGGCGTTCTGACCCAGATTGACGTCGGCAAAGGTGCCGAAGCCCACAACCAGACCTGCCACATATACACCCCAGGCCGTAAACGGCAGGGTGATGCACACAGGAGCGGAGGTGCAGTCGCACAGCCAGGCCAGCTTTTCACGGGAAACCCGGGCCTTGTCGGTGATGGGACGCATCACGTTACCCACGAACAAGGGGCTGAAGTAGTCACTGAAGAAAATGAGAACGCCCAGTGCAGATGCCATGATCTGGGCAATCCGAGCGGTGATGTGCATCTTTTCATTCAGCTTATCCGCCACCGCCTTGATGGCACCGGATTTTTGAAAAAAAGCCACCATGATACCGATAAAGACTTCAATGGCAACCACCCAGATGAAATCGGCATTGCCCAGTGCACTTTGAAGAATTCCGGTAAATCCGAAGAGCAGGTTCTGGCCTGAAATCACGATGCCTACCAGCACACCGGCGAAGATGGAGAAAAGAGCCTCTTTGGTAATGAATGCCAGAATAACAGCAATCAGTGCGGGGACTAAAGAAAGAATACCTACGTTTTCCATGTCCTACCTCCTCATAATTATGTTGTTAATTGTTGAAGAAACAGTGGTTTGTGATATCTCTGCCTGCTTGAAAAGAACAACTGATGTACGTGCCGTTTACCAGATTTTTATAAGTTCGTTGGCGTCTGTCCAGGGGCGATCCTGCTTGAGCGCCGTTTCCTTGAGCGTCAGCTTGCCGTCAAAGCAGGTCATGCCCTTACGCAGCAGCGCATTGTCCTCCATGGCCTTCTTGAATCCCTTGTCCGCCATTTGCAGCAGGTACGGCAGCGTGGCATTTGCCAGCGTGACGGAAGAGGTATGGGAAAATGCCGAGGGGATATTGTCCACGCAGTAGTGGAGGATACCCTCCTCTCGGTAAACGGGATCGGCGTGGGTCGTGCTACGGCAGGTTTCGATGGCGCCCTCGTCATCACAGGCCACATCCACAATCATGGCGCCCGGCTTCATCATTTTCAGGTCCGCCCGGTTTACCAGATGATCCTTCCGGGTCTTCGGCCACAGGATGCAGTTGATGAGCACATCGGAATCCCGCAGGCAAAGCTCCAGATTCGTCCGGTTGGAGATCAGGAAAGACACGTTGTCCGGCATGGTCTTTTTGGCCTCCAGCATGGCCTCCATGTTGACATCCAAAATCCGCACCTTATTGCCGAAGGCAGCCGCCAGCTCCGCCGCTCCAAGGCCGGTATTGCCGCAGCCGATAATGCTGACCACCGGCGCGTCCGCTCCCGCCACATTGGCAAGAAGCATTCCGTTGCCTCCATGGACAGACTGAGAATAGTACAGTGCTGCCAGAAAACCACCCTTGCCCGCCAGCTCACTCATGGGACGCAGCAGCGGGAAACGGCCGTTTTTATCTTCCACATCCTCGTAAGCCACGGCAGCCACATGGCTGCTCAAAAGCACGTCCGTTTCCTCAGGATGGGCGTTGGAGTGGATGTAGGTAAAGAGAATCTTATCCTTGTTCATCCATTTGTATTCCTGGGGGAAAAGCTCTTTAACCTTGTAATAGAGATCCGCCTTCTTCCAGACAGTTTCCGTGTCCGCGATAACGGCCCCTACTGTCTGGTAAGCCTCATCGGAAAAACCGCTGCCCACGCCGGCGCCAGTCTCCACATACACTGTGTGGCCGTGCCGTACCATCTCGTTCACCGTGGCCGGTGTCGCCGACACCCGAAACTCGTTCTCTTTGATTTCTTTTAAAATGCCAATTACCATTGTGCTCTGCCTCACTTTCCATTTTGTTCCATATGCTTTATACATATATTGTATCCCAAGTTGTATCTATGTCAATACATGTGTTAGGTATCCGTAAATTTTTGTAAATAGTAACAATCGAACACAATTGTTTTTGTATTTGTATACAATATTGAATTTAATTATTGACTTTTTTCCTTTCCTGCCGGATGATACAGGTATCATTGCAAAATTTGTGCAATGATCGGCACGCCCTGCATAGCGTGCCGAATCTGAATGGAGGTAATCAAATGGATCGCAAGCCTAAAATCGCCATTCTGCGTTGGGAGGCCGGTCATGTTCCCCAGGGATTGATGCAGCTGGAAACGATGCCCGGCAACAGTACCAACACGGCATCATATCCGTTTCCGGTCAGACTGGTTCAGGTTCCCGGTGCCAACGTGGAAACGGTGATCACCCACCCCAGTCAAAAACTGCTGGTGGATATGATCGCAATTGCCAAGGATCTGGTAGAAAAAGAGGGCATTGAAGCTATCAGCACCAGCTGCGGCTTTAATGCCATATTCCAAAAAGCCCTTGCCGAGGCAGTCGACGTGCCTGTCTTCACCTCTGCGTTGCTGCAAGTACCCTTTGTACAGGCACTGGTGGGGCAAAGCCGGGCTGTGGGCGTCATTACAGCCAACAAAGCCGCCTTGACAAAAGAGCACTTCCACGCCTGCGGCATTACGGGCGACATGAATGTAGTCGTGCTGGGACTGGAAAACGCCCGGGAGTGGAGCAAAATCTTTGACCACCCCGATGAACGGTTTGACATGGATGCCGTTTCCAAAGAGATTTTGGGTGTGGCCCGGGAGGGACTGACACAACATCCCGAAATCGGCGCCATCGTTCTGGAGTGCACCGATCTGCCACCCTATGCCGCCGCTATCCGGGAAAGCCTGCATTTGCCGGTATTTGACTTCAACTCCATGATGGGACATATGGCAATTGCTCTGGGTGAAATACACTTATACTGATTTTCAGACAAATAAAAAGAGCGGACCTGCCGGAAAGATTTCCGAAGGGTCCGCTTTTTTTCAATTTGTTCTTATCATCTGCAGACAAGAAGAATTGCTTCGTTTTTTAGAAGCAAAAGCCCATAATGACATAGCCGATCACACAAAGGACAGCCACACTCAGTGCATAGGGCAGCTGCGTTTTGACGTGATCAACGTGGTCCGAACCGGAACCCAGCGAGGAAAGGATGGTG
>Ga0183100_1000148_pt1 | contig 87890 bp, 71 predicted proteins | sample Biomet2_FD_127789 | JGI IMG/M metagenome (GOLD analysis project Ga0183100, IMG submission 127789) | Microbial communities from bioreactor (seeded with anoxic lake sediment) at LBNL, California, USA - Biofuel metagenome 2 | ecosystem: Engineered > Bioreactor > Anaerobic > Unclassified ...
TTATAAAGATAAAGACGGTTCAAGAAGCGATATGGGGGCATACGGCGGCCCCGGCGGGCAGAGTTATGCATATTTGGATTTAGCCCCCAAAGCTCCAAGGGGAATTACATTTTCATACCACAGAATTGTACTATCCATAAACTGGGCAAGGAACACAGAAACAGATATTAACAGATATAATATATATTCAGATACAGTACAGGGCTTTCAGCCGGATTCCACCCGTCTTATACAGACAACAACGGATACAACATATTTCAAAAAGATACCATATTCAAACAGTCCTGTCTATTACAAGCTGACGGCAATAGATAACCAGGGTAATGAATCAGCTGCATCCGATGAAATAACGGTTAATCTGACGGGGGTAAATGAGCCTAAGATAACACTGCAGGATTATGCATTATATGATGCTTACCCAAACCCCTTTAACCCGTCAACCACAATAGAGTACCGGCTTAGTAAAAGAGGCTATGTAAAGCTGTACGTGTATGACATACAGGGACAACTGATAAAAGTACTGGTAAATGAAGTAAAAGAACCGGGGACATACAGTGTTAACTTTACTGCCTCCAACCAGAGAGGTAATGATTTAGCAAGCGGAATATATATATACTCATTACAGATAAACAACAATAACAGCATACCCGTATTCAACTCAATGAAAAAGATGATTCTTGTAAAGTAAAATAACATATGGCAAGGTAAATCACTATTATCTGCAACCATTTGTGAAACAGATATAGAGCGCTTAAAGCAATGGCAGGGTACTTATAATTACTTTGTGCTTTGTTGCTGGCATCACATTACAACGCCTGTCTCTTAATTGTCTAAGACAAATTTATTTTCTTTTACTATTTTGTTCCTTGAATAAAGAAGGAATGAGAAATGTCATATGGAGAATATAGAAAACTAAAAAATGATTATGCGAACAGGCTTGGCCTGCATAATGAAAAAGAAAATATGTTTACCACCGTAAGCGGCCAAAAGATAAATCCTCTTTATACACCTGACGATATAGCCGGAATTGATTTTAATACGGAAATAAGTTTTCCGGGGGAATATCCTTTTACCAGGGGTATACATACTACAGGATACAGGGACAAAATGTGGACAATGAGGCAGTTTGCCGGCTTTGGCTCTCCGGAAGATACGAATGAGAGATTCAAATATTTGTTAGAACATGGGCAGACGGGACTTTCGACCGCCTTCGATTTACCCACCCTTATGGGACGGGATGCCGATGCAATCCAAAGCGAAGGAGAAGTTGGTATCTGCGGTGTCTCAGTTTCCTCGCTGAAGGATATGGAGGCCTTGTTCAATAAAATTCCACTGGAAAAAGTATCAACCTCAATGACAATAAATTCTCCGGCGGCTATTATTTTTGCTTTTTATCTGGCTGTTGCAATAAAACAAGGTGTTGATCTAAAGCTTTTACGCGGAACCCTGCAGAATGATATTCTTAAGGAATACATTGCACAAAAAGAATATATTTTTCCTCCGGAGCCGTCAATGCGGATTATTGTTGACATGATTGAATATTGTAAAAATGAAGTTCCGGAATTTAATCCCGTTTCCGTTAGCGGTTATCATATCAGGGAAGCCGGTTCAACAGCAGTGCAGGAACTGGCTTTTACGTTAGCCGATGGTTTTGCTTATATAGAGGCATGCCTTGCAAAGGGGATGGATATAGATGAATTCGCTCCCCGTATTTCTTTTTTCTTTAATTCACATCTGGATTTCTTTGAAGAAGTTGCAAAGTACAGAGCAGCACGGAAAATTTATGCAAAAAGGATGAAAGAGGTTTATAAGGCGAAAAATCCCCGCTCATGGTGGCTTAGGTTTCACACACAAACAGCAGGATGCACCCTTACTGCACAGCAGCCTGAAAATAATATTGTCAGAACCGCATTACAGGCGTTAGCAGCAGTGTTTGGGGGTACACAGTCATTACATACCAATTCAATGGATGAAACCTTTGCTCTGCCAAGTGAAAAAGCAGTTAAAATTGCATTAAGGACTCAACAATTAATTGCATATGAAACAGGTGTTGCAAATACCGTTGATCCATTAGGCGGGAGCTATTTTGTTGAATCACTAACCGTGAAGATGGAGGAGGAAGTCTATAAAATATTTGATGTAATTGACTCACTTGGGGGAGTTATTCCCGCAATTGAGATGGGGTATTTTCAAAAGGAGATTGCTGATTCGGCATATCGCTATCAAAAGGAAGTTGAGAGTAAAGCTAAAATAATAATAGGAGTGAACGATTATATTGAAAGTGATGAAAAAGTTGATATTCCAATTTTAACAATTTCTCCAAAAGTTGAAAAGAACCAAAGAATGAGATTACAGGAACTAAAGAGCAGCAGGAACAATGAAAGAGTTAATAATTCGCTTCTTAGAATAAATGAAGCTGCAATAAATGGAGAGAATATAATGCCTGTTTTGGTTGAAGCTGCTTTGAATTACGTAACTCTGGGTGAAATGGTGGAAGAATTGAAAAAAGTATTTGGAATTTATACGGAAACAGTAGTGTTTTAATTGAGAACTCTTCTGATGTTATAATAAAAAAGCTATGTCCATTTACACAACAGATATAGCTTTTTTATAGATAAATATTTTATATAAAATTATTCAACAATAATCGCAATTTGTAAATAATTATTTACAGCACCCAAAATTTTATATTTAAGTTTAAACGCATGTATAAATTCGTGGAAAGCTTTAAACTCATGCATAGGAACGCCATATTCATCAAACATAATTATATCATTTTTATTCAGATAAGGAAAAAGACTTGCTAAAACGAACCAGGTTGATGAATATAAGTCTGCATCCATATGAATTACTTTTCTGTTTTTCCATTGCATGTTTTTTATAAATGGAAGTAATGAATCTTGAAACATACCGGACATAAAATTACAACGCTGGTCATTATTTACATCAGGAAAACTACCCTTTGTGTTATAATCATTTTTCCGTATTACTCCAAAATCTTCCGGAATTCCTGTAAAAGTATCAAAACCAAAAAAACGAGATTCGGAATTTTTATTTTGGTTTACCCACCATTTAAAAGATACACCTTCCCCAACACCAAATTCAAGATAGTCAATTGGGCCGGATAATTTCTCAGAGTCAAAAACATATTTATGTAATTTAAAACGATCATTATAGTTTACATTGCCGTTATAAAAATCATCAAAAGGGAGTTTAGGTATATTTGCCCGCCATTTGGAGAATTTGGAAAGATACAGCAAAGACATTAAAGGGAAGGAGAATATTTCAATAAAATAATATATCCTTAATTTTAACGATAAGGCTTTTATTTTCCTTATAAAAAATAATTTTAAATGTATCATTGCTTCTTTGAATTAATTGAAAAAGCAAATATAAAAAAATATAACCATTTAATCATATTGGCATCTAAATGAAATTAAAAAAAACCTCTCAAAAGAGAGGTTACGCTGAAAAATTATTTAAATAATAATAGCAATGAAAATCATAAAAGCACTTGTAAATTAGTAAACTGTTTTATAAAAAAAGGCGCCGTAGCGCCTCTTTTCAGAGTCTCTATATTTTCATTCTCTTTGGACCTGCTTCAATTACTTCCTGAGAACAGTCCTTTTTGAATAGTTTAAAGTTTTCATTGAATCTGGCGGCCAAAGCATCGTACTTTTTCCAGTATTCGTCTTTGTTGCCCCAACTGTTTGACGGCTCTAATACATCTTCAGGTACGTTTGGGCATGATAACGGAACTTCAAATCCAAATAATTTGTCTTTCCTGTATTCAACATTATCCAGAACACCGTCTAAAGCAGCATTTAACAAATTACGAGTATGCCTGATACTGATACGCTTGCCGACTCCAAATCTTCCACCGACCCAGCCGGTATTAACAAGCCAAACATTTACGTTATGTTTTAACATCCTTTGTTTTAGCATGGCTGCATATTCATAAGGATGGCGGACCATAAACGGAGCACCAAAACATGCGCTGAATGTAATTTGGGGCTCAATACCCAATCCAATTTCAGTACCGGCTATTTTTGAAGTGTAACCGCTTATAAAATGGTATTGTGCCTGAGCAGGATTTAATCTTGCTATTGGGGGCATTACGCCTGAGGCATCGCATGTTAAGAAAATTACATTTTTAGGATGAGTGTGTACATATCCTTCAGAAACAGTATTTGGAATAAATTCTAATGGGTAGGAAGCACGTGTATTTTCTGTTATAATATCATCATCCAAATCAATTCTTCTTGAAGCCGGATCTATCACTACATTTTCCAGAATAGTGCCGAATCTTTTTGTGCACGCATAGATTTCCGGTTCACTTTCTTCTGAAAGTTGAATGACCTTTGCGTAACAGCCGCCTTCAAAATTAAATACACCTTCAGAGCTCCATCCATGCTCATCATCACCTATCAATTGTCTGTTTGGGTCAGCGGAAAGTGTTGTTTTGCCTGTCCCACTTAAACCAAAGAATAACGCAGCATCTCCATTTTTGCCAACATTAGCTGAACAATGCATAGGAAGTACATCTCTAAAGGTCAATAAGAAATTAAGGACGGTAAAAACCGATTTCTTAATCTCTCCGCCATAAAGAGAATTAGCAATTATAGCGGTGCGGGCATCAAAGTTTAAAATTATACCTGTTTCAGTACGAGTCCCATCAATTTTGGGATCTAATTTAAATCCGGGAACAGAGATAACTGTAAACTCAGGACGGAATTTTTTCAATTCGTCTCTATCGGCAGTAGTAATAAACATATTACGTGCAAAAAGACTGTGCCAGGCTTTTTCGGTGATAATTCTTACAGGTAATTTATATTCAGGGTCTGCTCCAGCATAACAATCCTGAACATACAACTCCTCACCCTGTGCCCAAGCTCCCAACCTGTTCATAACACCGCTGAATTTTTCTAAAGAGAACGGGCGGTTATAAATGCCCCACCAGATTTTATCATCAGTGGACTCTTCTTTAACGACAAATTTATCAGCAGCAGCGCGAGCTGTATGCTTTCCGGTTTTAACAACCAAAGGTCCCTGATAAGACAATTTCCCTTCGTTCCTGAAAATAGCTTCTTCATAAAGTGCTTCATCAGGCAAGTTCCAGTAAATGCGGTCAAGGTAGGTTAGCCCGTGATTATCTAAACCGAAGTCTGCGGCAAATTCTTTTGCTTCCTTGCTTGCAGGAGTATTGAATTCCAGATATTTACTCATACCCAATCCCTCACTAATTTACGGTCGCCAATATAAAGTTCATTTGGTGAATTAGGATCTAATGCCCATTTGATTCTTTCAATACCGTCAGTAATATCTTTAATGGAACCACAATAGCTTATTCGCAGATAACCTTCCATACCAAATTCAGCTCCCGGTACGGTAAGCACCATTACTTTATCAATTAAATATTCTGAAAGTTTTTGTGAGCTCTTATTGTAATAACTAAAATCAGCAAAACAATAAAAGGTACCATCCGGTTTTGTTACTCTTACACCTTCAAATGAATTTAACTGGTCGATCAATACGTTACGATTGTTTTCCAAAGTTACACGTAAACTTTCAACAGAAGACTGAATTCCGTTTAACGCTCCGACGGCGGCTTTCTGTAACAGAACAGAAGGGCCCGAAGTTTGATGTCCTTGAATGTTGGTCATAGCTTCTATCAGTTTTTTATTTGCTACAGCCCAGCCGATACGGAACCCGGTCATGGCATATTGTTTTGATACTCCATTTATAACTATGATTTTACTTCTTTCAATATCCTTTTTTGTATAATCAAAGCAATTGATAGGTTTTCTGTTATCAAAGATTAGTCTATGGTAAATATCATCCATTATTAAATAAATATCTTTCTTTTCACAGAACTGTACAATATCGGAAATGAATTCTTCGGAGTACATGGCTCCTGAGGGATTATTAGGGCTGTTTATTATAACAGCTTTGGTATAGGAACCAACACGCATTTCAATATCCTGAATTCGTGGATAAAAGGTTCCATCTTCAGGTAAAGCAGCTACGCCAATTGCTCCGCATAACTTTGCCATTTCAGGATAACTGACCCAATAGGGTGCCGGATATAATACTTCTTCCTGTGGATTTAAAATAGCCTGTAATGCTACCATAATTGCCTGCTTAGCACCGCCGGAAGCAATTACATTTTCAGGCTTAACATTTCTGTCATAAAACTCTTCAGTATATCTGATTATTGCTTTTTTCAAAGCAGGGATGCCATCGGCGGGAGCATATCTGATTTCGCCGGTATTTAGCTGAGCAGATGCTGCAAGTAATGCATCCATGGGAGCTTTACTTTTAGGTTCTCCTCCTCCTAAATGAATAACCGGATCTCCTTTATCTCGCAGGATAGCCGCTTTTTCATTTAATGCAAGAGTAGGAGAGGTCTTTACTGTACGGGCTATTTGACTTAGACTCATATTTCTCCTAATGATTTTTACCACTGAATGATTGAATCAAATTGACCTATGTCTATTTTCATCAATAAACAATTAGTTTTAGTAATTATGTAGTTATTTTGAAAATTTCTCTCTGATTGCAGATTGTACGGCAGGCGGAACAAAATCACTAACGTCACTCTGCAAACTTGCCAAATTTCTTACTATAGTTGAGTTTAAATAAGTATATTTTTCGTGTGGAATCAAAAACACAGTCGTAATTTCGGAAGCCAATTTTCTGTTCATCAAAGCCATCTGGAATTCATATTCGAAATCACTTACAGCCCTTAGTCCTCTAATAATAGATACAGCGCCAACTTCCCGGGCAAAGTCAACTACTAATCCGTTAAATGAATCTACATAAACATTTTCGTAATCATGTAAGCTTTTTTTTAATAAGTCTAATCTCTCTCCAAGCGTAAAAAGTGGGTGTTTAGTAGGATTAACGGCAACCGTTACAATTATCTCATCAAAAAGGTCTTTTGCTTTTTTAATGATGTCTAAATGTCCGAATGTAACTGGATCAAAAGTACCCGGGTATATCGCTTTTCTAATCATTTTAATATTTAAAATAAAATAATAATTCTTATTATAAATAATAGCTAAATTTATTGAAGTGTCAAAGTTTTTATAAGAAAAAATATTATCTCCTCTGGGGAATATAGAACAGACAAATAAATAAAATTTAATATATTCTAATTCTTTTGCTAATAATTATAAGTATAGTAGATCTATATTGTAAATTATTTAATCAAAGAAGATATAATACCGTCACAATTAAAACCAATTATTAAGTATTGGAAAGACTTATTTTTCGATGAGAAATTTCCAATTAGACGTGGGTTGATTTCAGATGGAAATTCATGGATGGATATGTTAAGGGATAGGAATAGAACATCCCATGTGTATGATGAAATTGCGCAAAATATAATTGAAAACTATTATTTTAAGTTTAATGAACTTTCGAATAAACTCAAGTCCGTGGTGTAAAAAGTGATTAATATTCAAAAATTTGAACTGGAAATGATATTATTGAAAATATCAATGCAGGTGTTATTTAAGAGACAAAAAAGTTGAAATAAATTGTACCAGACAAATTTATTTTCTTTTGGCGCAGCGATTTTTTTTCGGCCGAATATCTAGCGAGCCATAAAACCCTGTTGTTTTGGCTGAGGTAATAAATACTTGAAAAGTAAAAAGCCGTTTTATAAGTGATTTCTATAAAACGGCTTTTTTGTAAAACTAATATTTTTACTTAACAAGAGTCATTTTTCCTGCAAGTACTGTATTGTTATATGACAACACATATATATAATTTCCTGAGTTAACTATCTTACCAAAGCTGTCTTTTCCATCCCAGTAAATTTGATATTCACCAGGAGATTTTACAAGAAGCTTATATTCACGGATAATTTCCCCAAGAATATTGTAGATTCTTAGGTAAACATAATCATTTACACTTTTAGCAATATTAAACTTAATGGTTGTGCCGGGGTTAAATGGATTAGGGTAATTACCTAATAATTTAAAGTCAGCAGGTGTAACCTTATGACTATTCTTTGATGTTTCTTCTTTCACTCCTGAAGGAGGGCCAGTAAGGTTTGTAAATGGAGAAGAAACTCCAAATCTGATGCTCAAGTTAATAATTTGCTGTTTTATAACAAGAGCCTGAGAGGAGTTTGGATCCAAAGAGTAATAATCAATAAGTAATGCCTCAATTTTAATTTTGGCCCAAACTTTTGTCAGGAATAAATAGCTAGTGTTGTTGGTATCTGCTAATTGAAATTGATATTGATAGTTAACAGGTTGTCCATATCTTTTACCTGATAGCAGTACATTTAGGTTTACTGCTTCATTGTATCGGCCTGTAATCAATAATTGCTCGCCTTTGTAAAGATTTGGCATCTTTGTAGGGACAACTTCATGAGTAACATTCGGTGTAAAAACAGCATTCGTTTGCAGAAGTACAGGATTACGAATTTTGTCGTAAAAAGCAGTAATTTGCGTTTCAAGCTCATTGTTATCAAGGAAATCTGCGAATCCGTTATTGCTGTTTGAAATGGCTGAAAGCAGTTGCTTATCAACATCCGATCCGACTCCAAAACTAAAAATATTTATTGTGGAATCTATCTGCCTGGTCAGAGTATTAATGTGACTAATTAATTCAGCGTTATCGGTTATTCCTGCAGTTGGTACACCGTCAGTAAAGAATATTATTAATTTTGCTGTGCTGTCATTGTACCCTGCAAACTGTGGAATAGCAGTATCAAAAGCTCCTGATATACTTGTAGAACCTGTTGCTGCAAGATTATTAATATAAGTCAGAGCTTCAGCCTTGGTGGTATTATTATAAAAAACATGCTGAGGTTTGAATGAAGATATTTCCTCGTTAAAAGAAACTATATTAAACTTATCGCCTTCATTCAAATTATTTATAATATAAGCGGCGGCATTTTTGGCCTGTTCCATTTTATTATCCCATCCCATACTGCCTGAACGGTCAATAATAAGAGTAAATACTTTGTTCATAATTAAAGTAGTTTGAGGATTTGGCTCTACCGTAAGTAAGAAAAAGCCAGGGATAGAAGAATCTGCGACAAGGGAATCGGGGAACATACTACTGATACCGCTTAGCCCAAGTTCAGTCTGGTTTAGCAAGTATTGGATTTTGTAATCCTTATCTGCCGGTTGTTCGCTTAAAATTATATTAACAAAAGCAGTGTGAGGACTTTTATTAAAAGTAATAGGAGTATGGTTGTAAACAATTAAAGAATCAATTGTTCTTTGAGAAGTTAAGTTAAATTTCAACTCCTGCTGATTTAATAAATAAGACTGAATTAAGTGATAATCATTAGGGTAACTAAATTCAATTTTACCTTTGTAATATTTAAGAAGTTGGACATAAACAAATTTAAAAATACAAATAGAGTCCTGTCCAAGAGAATTTTCTGGATTAAAATAAAATGGAGTATTACCCAAATAAGTCTTAAGGTTTGCATTTATAGTTCCGGGACCTGGCAGGGTAGTATCAGAGTGACCGGTCGAAAACTGTGCAGTATGCCATTGACCATTGATATAATAAGAAATCCCAGTTGCGCTGGCTCCTTCAGGTAAAGGGAAAGCAAATTTAAAATTGACTGACTGTGCAAACGTGTTTTTAAAAGTCTGAGTAGTGGTTATTACCGCAACCTGGTTGTCAATAGTTGTTTCAACTGAGCTTGATTGTAACACTAAATAGGTTCCTGTAGAAGCATTGATTACTCCAACACCGTTGGAAAATGATAATGGAAAATAAAATAAAACTAATAAAAAACAAAATATTTTTTTCATTAAATATACCTTTGCTGAAATAATTGATTAGCTTATGCCAACTTATAGAATATATTACTAAATGTCAATATATATCAACTAAAAATTGTAATAACTAACGACCTGCTTCCTCCGTAATTCCGGTGCTCGCATAAGTAAATACCTTGCCAAATACCCATATTTAACTTGCCGTTTGTTATTGGGATTGTGAGACTGCTTCCAAGCACAGAGGCCTTTATGTGTGCAGGCATATCATCCGGACCCTCATCACGATGTTTGTAAAATGAAGCATTTTCAGATACAGTAATATTAAAGTGAGTTTCTAAATCTTTTCTTACATCAGGGTCCGCATTCTCATTTATAGTAAGAGATGCGGAAGTATGCTTAATGAAAATGTTCAGTAAGCCAGTGGTGATGTTTTTAATTTCAGGAATTTGAGATAATACCTCGCCGGTTATTAAATTAAAACCTCTTTTCTTAGGCTCTATATGTATTTCTTTTTGAATAATTGGCATTGTTTTCCTATTCTATTTTGCCCCAAGTTCAACTTTAAGTTTTATCTCTTTACCGTCTCTTTTAACAATTACATCTACTATGTCTCCGGGCTTAAATTCACCAAGGGCGTAGGTATAATCATAAATATTGGCAATATTTTTCCCGCCAAAACTTACCATAACATCACCTGCTTTAATTCCGCCTTTTTGAGCAGGGGATCCATCGTTGACCCCGTTTATCTTATATCCGGAACCCTGGTATGAGAAATCCGGAATAGTACCTAAATATACTTTAAAAGTCCTTGCGCGTCCGCTGTCTTTAACAGGAACATTTATATAATCGGGTTTGTTTTTATTGCCGATAATAGAAAGTGCAAGGTCACTTACAAAATCCAATATCTTTACCTCACCGGTAAAATTTATTTTAGTAGCAACGTCGCTTGGTCTGTGGTAGTCTGTATGTGTTCCGGTAAAGAAAAATAAAACAGGAATCTGTTTGCCATAGAAGGAGGTCTGATCGCTTGGTCCGTATCCTTCGTCATTAAAAGATAATTTAAAATTGTATTTCTTATTTTCTTCGTTCAACAGTTTCTTCCACACAGAGGATGTACCCGTTCCATAGACAATCAAGGAATTTTCATCATTGAGTCTTCCAACCATATCAAGGTTTAACATAGAAATCATTTTTTCTGTCTCAATCGGAGAGTTCTTTACAAAATACTCGCTTCCTAAAAGTCCAAGTTCTTCCCCTGCAAAGCATATAAAAATTACACTTCTTTTCAACAGTTTTTTGTTTGTGGCAAATTGTTCAGCTAACTCCATAACACCGGCAGTTCCTGATGCATTATCGTCTGCACCATGGTGGATAAGTTTTTCTTTTCCTCTATACAAAGAGCCGGTTTCCCCAAAACCAAGGTGATCATAATGAGCACCGATAACAATGAATTCATTTTTCAGCTTGGGATCGCTGCCTTCAATCCATCCAGCAACATTTATTCCTTTCGCCTTATTAAAATCAAGACTTGTTGAAATTTTTACCTTACTGAATTTAAGTTCAAAAGAGGCGGGAGTCTTAGTAGAATCAATATTTTTCTGATAGGTTGTAAAATCAATACCTTCTTCTATCAGAATGCTGTTTATATAATTACGCTTTACTTGAACAACAGGGAAGTTCTCCATCCCAGCAGCGCCGTCATAAGTTAACGGCATTAGTTTATCTTCATCATCTTTGGGGGAGAAACCATTTACAAAAATTACTCCGGCCGCTCCTTTCTCTTTTGCTATTCTTGCTTTATACCTGTAGGGCGAATATTTTTCAAAATTTGAATGTGGACTGTCTAAATCAGGATGATAACGCATAATTATTACAATTTTACCTTTAACATCAATATCTTTATAGTCATCATATTTAAGATCAGGAGCTGAAATGCCATACCCGGCAAATACCAAATTTCCGTTTACTTCTGCATTACCTGAAAATGGAGCGGCCGCGTAACCTGTATTTAAAATCGGGGTTAATTTTGCTTTATTTAAGTCAATTTCACAATAATTTTTTCCACTGTAACTTATAGAAGAAATAAATGGGAATTCCTGAAAATATGATTTCTTAAAAAGAGGTTTTAATCCTGATTTTTTAAAATCCCTCATAATAAAATTAGCGGCAGACTCAGCTTCTTTTGTACCTGTAAATCTACCCTTTAGTGAATCAGAGGCTAAAAAAGTAATGAATTCTTTTACTTCCCTGGATGTAATTTTAGGATTATTTTGTGTGTAATTACAAGCTGTTATTGATAAACATAAAATAGAGTATATAATAAATTTTTTCACTTTAAACCTCAAGATATATAATAAGTTATTCAACCCAGTCAGCAATAAAAACATTTGTGTCATGTGGTTTTTTGTTAAACCTGTTAGAACCAAAAATTAGTTTTTTGCCGTTTTTAGTAAACATAGGGAAACTGTTAAATGAGTTATCAAAAGTAATTTGCTCAAGACCGGTTCCGTCAGTATTAATCTTATAGAGATTAAAATTCATAGGTTTGTCTGCGTTCATATTAGAAGCAAATATAATTCTTTTTCCATCGGGAAAGAAAAATGGTGCAAAGCTTGCTTTCCCAAAATGAGTAAGTTGTTTTATGTTTTTCCCGTCGGCATCCATAACACAGATTTCCAAGGCAGTTGGTCTAACTAAACCATCTTTTACTAATTCTTCATAGTCCTTTAATTCTTGTTCGGTTTTAGGCCTGCTGGCTCTAAAAACAATCTTTGATCCGTCTGCAGAGAAAAATGCGCCGCCATCATATCCTTTTTCAAAAGTCAGGCGTTTTTGGTCGCTGCCGTCTATATTCATAGTATAAATTTCAGGATCGCCGTCTCTGGTTGATGTGAATACAATTTTATCACCCTTTGGTGAAACAGTGGCTTCGGCATTATAGCCCGGCGCCTCAGTCAGGCATACAATATTTTTACCGCTTGAATCAGCTTTATAGATTTTAAATGTATCATAAAGTTTCCATACATATCCTTTTGAACGGTCAGCTTTTGGGGGACAATTTTTATCAGCACCATGAGTGGAAGAATAAATGATGGTTTTATTCCCCGGTAAAAAATAAGAGCATGTGGTTGCGCCCAAGCCTGTGGAAACCATATGTTTCCCTTTGCCCTTTAAGTCCATAATAAAAATCTGGTCGCAAGGCAGGTTATCATCGTTTGATTGATAAATGAGCTTTTTGTTATCAAAAGAGAGATAAGCTTCAGCGTTTTGTCCCGCATTTGTAAGCATTTTAATGTTTTTTAGGTGTTTTTCTTCCCTATATCTGTATGGGTCGTTTTTGGTTTGTCCGAAAACTACAGTTATTGATATAACGATTAACAGAGCTGAAAGCTTAGTCATAATAAACCTAACTTTTATTTGAAAATGTATATTTAAAATAATTAACTGCAAGTTAAATCAAAATGATAATACAGCTATTTGAATAGAAAACATTGAAAAAAATAAAATATTTTGCAAAAATGAATAAATAATTAAAAAATTCATTAGATTATCTTAATATTTTATATTATTTTACCAAAAACAAAAAAAATATGAACCGTAAAAATACAACATACCTGTTTATAACAATTATTTTGCTGATTTTGTCTGGTTGCCAAACAAATCCACCTACTTCTCTTAATAGTGAAATTAAGGGCAATGGGAAACTGTTTATCAAAACTACAAATGTTGATTCAGCTTTGATATTTGTTGATAATTCCTTTACTAATAAATATACACCCGATACTGTTACAATCTCAGAGGGTTCGCACATTATCGAACTGAAAAAAAATGGCTATTCAACATATTCACACCAAGTTTCAATTGTTGCCAATAAAGCTGATTCTTTAATATGCAGCCTTGATTTTCAGCAGAACAGAGTAGTTCTAATTGAAGAATTCTCAAATGTAAGCTGCGTTCCTTGTGTAGCAACTAACAAAATAATGGAAAACTTGGCAAAAGAGTATTCCTCAAACCTTACTATTATAAAATACTCATCAAATTTTCCTTCAGCTAATGATCCATTTTATTTGGCAAATAAAAGCAATTGCGATGCAATGATGTCATATTATAAAATAATATCCACTCCAACTGTAATTGTAAACGGAACTGTAAAACCCCCTGCCTCGGATTCAATTAAAATAAAAGAAGCCATCCAGCAGGAATTGACAAAAATCTCGCAGTTTGATATCAGTTTAAAAGATAGTATTTCTGCAAACGATTACTTTGTCATTGTCAACATAACCAATACTGATCAGGCAGGTATAAATTTTGACAATCTGGTATTAAAAACTGTACTTACTGAAAAGGAAATAGAATTCACTTCGCCTCCGGGACAAAGTGGTGAACTTAAGTTTTATAATGTCTGCCGGTCTATGCTGCCTAATAGCAACGGAATGGGTATTCCTGATATTAAAGGAACAAGTAAAGCGTACACATTCCGGTTCCCATTAAACAGTAATTGGAATAAAAATATGCTTAAGGCTATTGTATTTATTCAGGATAAGAGTTCAAAAACAGTTTATCAGGCCGCATTTACGAAGTAAGTATTAAAAATTAAATTACTATGGAAAGTATATGAAAATAAAAGTTGTGTCCTTCTTAATTTTCCTTTTTCTTATTTGTATAACAGTTAATTCTCAGGTTGTTAGAAATCCTGTATTGGAATACTGTACCGGCACATGGTGCCAATATTGTCCATGCGGTCATACTATAATAGAAAACCAGTTGATGCCTGCATATCCAAATGCTATTTTTATAGGTTACCACGGTCCATTAAATTATGGTGATCCCTGGGCTGACTTTCCCGGTAACAACGTTAGGACATTACTTGGGTTTAACAGTTATCCAACTGGAGTAGTCGACAGGGTATCAACCCCGCTGAATCGTACTGGGTGGTTTAACGCAATTGCCAGCCGTATTAATGATTCTTCTTGGGTTGATTTTACTATTTCAAAAACTTATAAGGATTCCTCCAGAGTACTGGATTTTACAGTTAATTTTACCGCGTTAAAGGAATTAACCGGAACTTATCTTTATAGTTTAATCCTGATGGAAAATAAATTGATACATTCTCAAACTGGAAACAGCGGATGCACAGGCGGAACCAGTTATTCTCATAACCATGTGGCCAGAGCAATGATTAACGGAGCTTTGGGCGATACAGTTATTTCCGGCACTTGGGCTAACAACCAAATTGTTAGTAAATCCTTAACTTATTCTGTACCAAGCGACTTTGTTTCAAGGAATTGCGAATTAGTAGTATTAATTTACAAAAAGGATATTCAGCTTAACATTAGCGAGATAGAGCAAGCTAATAAGTATTCTCTGGAAGGTAACATATCTGATGTTGAACATAGTCGCAGCATTCGGATATCAGGTTATGAGTTGATGCAAAATTATCCAAATCCATTTAACCCAAATACCGTCTTATCATATAAAATTGCAAATCCGGGAATGGTCACCTTGAAAGTTTATGATTTACTTGGTAAAGAAATTGTTACTTTAGTAAATGAATATAAATCTCAGGGGGAGTATTCAGTAAACTTTGACGGAAGTAAATTTGCTTCAGGTGTTTATATCTATAAATTAACCGCAGGAGCTTTTTCAGCCCAAAAGAAAATGACTATTATAAAATAGTGCTATCTTGTTGAAATTTGGATATTACTTTATTAAATAATACCGGATATCTTAAATATCCGGCTGGTTTTTCCAATAATAAATTAAATAAAAAATGAAAAAAATATTACTATTCTGTTTATTTTGTTTTGAAGTGAGTTTAAATGCTCAAAGTTTTAATATGGCTTTTGACTCTTATTCCAGACAAGATACTTTGAATGCAGAAGTCGTTTTTACAGGTCATATTACAAATATTTCAAGCCAAAATATTTCGATATTTTTTGTACGTCAAGTTAATGACCTGCCGGCAAACTGGAACTCATCATTTTGCTTTGATAACTGCTTTCCTCCATCTTTAGACAGTATTGCTACAACTACTGATTTTTTAAGTACACCGTTAACGCCAAATGAAACTCGAGAATTTTCCATTCATGTTTCGCCAGCCATAACAATGGGTACAGCTAAAATTAGAGTACTGGTTGGTAATCTGAGAAACTTAGCCGATACCATGTCTTTTAATTTTCAGGTTACATCCATACCTACAGGTGTAAATGATAAAAATGTTGTTTCCAACTTTAATCTGGAGCAAAATTATCCAAATCCTTTTAACCCCAGTACTCATATAGTATTTAATTTGGATAAACCTTCTTTTGTAAACCTTAGTGTATATAATTTAGCAGGGCAGAAGGTTAGCACAGTTGTAAACAAACACCTTACTTCCGGTAGTTACAATATAAATTACAATGCCGAAGGTTTGTCAAGCGGTGTTTACTTATACCGCCTTAGTGTTGATGGAAAAACTTTTTCACGTAAAATGATGTTGGAGAAATAATAATGAAATATTTTATTGCAGTTTTGTTTTGCTGTATGATGCTTAGTGTTTCGACAGCACAGGTTACCGGTAAAAAATATATAAATGTAAAATTGGAAAATACTGATGGGAAGTATGTAGAATTAAAGAACTACATCGGCAAAGGACCCGTTCTGTTAAGCTTCTGGGCAACGTGGTGCAAACCCTGCGTTGAAGAAATGGGTGAGCTAAACAAAATTTATAAAGAGTTAAGCCCTAAAGGCCTTAATATTATTGCCCTTGCTACTGATAATGAAAAAAGTGTCTCAAAGGTTAAACCATTCGTAAAGTCTAAGAATTATCCTTTTGTCTTTTTGCTTGATACAAATTCTGATGCCGCTAAAAAATATTATGCTCAGGCGGTGCCTTATTCAGTTTTAATTGATAAACACGGAAACATTGTTTATACTCACCTTGGTTATATGAAGGGTGATGAAATTACTTTAAAAAATAAAATTGCGGAATTATTGAAATAAAACTAATGAAAAAATATTTTTTACTTCTTTTTCTGATTTTAGCTTTTTATCAGAATAGCATTTTGCCCCAGGAAAATAATGAGACTAAAAGTCTTTTGCCTGAAGGGATTTCACTATCCAATCAGTTGAAATATTCGTATGATATTACACTAAAACAAGAGATTATGGAAAATTGGCTGAATTTGGATTACAGGCATGAAATATTTTCCGCCGGTATCCGGTTTGATATTTTTCAGCCGAATGATCCTAATCCTGCTGTGAATAGAAATAAGAATAAGTATAGTGAAATAGACTATAAATATATTAAAGCCGAAATTGGCGAATCTGATATGGGTATGGATATAACGGCAGGTAATTATTATGCTTTATTCGGGCGCGGAATGGTTCTAAAAATTTATGAAGACAGAAACGTCAGAATTGATAATAATCTACTTGGTGTTAAAATTGATGCCCGTTATAATAACCTAAGATTAAAAGCTCTCAGTGGCATGGCTGAAAATACCAGCAAGGAAAGAAATAACATTTTGCATGCAGTCGATCTGGAATACTCTTTCGATTTTCCGCTGAAAGCCGGAGCCTCTTTTGCCATAAATATTCCTAATTATGATAATGTTGCTAAAACAAGTCTTACCTCCATAAGATTACAGCCAAGCATATGGAATTTTGATTTTTATTCAGAATTCGGTATTAAGCAAAATGCAGATATAAAGAAGTCGGTATTTAATAACAATGAAAGCATTGTCGGTAAGGCATTCTATACAGGTGGTAATTTTTATTTAGGCAGCTTTGCAATTACCGGGGAGTATAAATTGTATGATAATTATTTATTCCAGTCTGATGATGGAACTATAATATATAATACTCCGCCCGCTGTAAGAAAAGATTATACGTACATTTTATTGAATCGCCATCCATCTGCTCTTAACCAGGCAAATGAGCAGGGCTATCAATTTGAAGCCATGTATAATTTTGAAGATGAATCTTCAGTTAATTTAAGTTACGGTATTACTAAATCTTTGAATTCAAATAGCTATTTCCAGAGAATATCAGGGACTAATCTGCCGGTGCAGACTCAATTGAAAGAAGTATTTGTGCAGGCAATTAAGCATCTTAACAAGGAATTTACATTTGCCGGCGGATTTAATTACAACGAAGAATTGACAAGTGATACTAAGAACATTACTCCTGTTGCAGAAGTAAAATATAATTTTTCTGAAATAAATACTTTAAGATTAGTGTTTGAGCATCAACAGACGAAAAACAGAACAACGTTTGAAAAGTACTTTGATGATGTTGTTACTTTGGAGTATTTAAGGTCGCCAAAATTTAATGTTGCCCTTGTTGCCGAAATGCAGACAAAAGAACCTGAATCAGGCAGAAAGGTTAGAAAAGTCTGGACTTTAGTGCAGTTCGGATATAAGTTTGGAGATCATACGGATATTAGCTTGTTGTTTGGTTCAAGGCAGGCAGGTAATATTTGTATTGGCGGCGTATGCCGTTATGAACCGGAATTTAGAGGAATTGAAATTAAAATGCTTACGAGATTATAATTTCATTTTAAGGCAAACTGATATTAAAAAGGCATCTCTTAAAAAGATGCCTTTTTTGTAATAACAAATATTACTGCTATTTTATTATGCACATCTTCCGGGATAATATTTTATTATTAAATTTAAGAGAATAGAAATATATCCCTGATGAAAGCCCAGTTGCACTAAAGTTAATTGAATGCACTCCGGAATTAATATATGTATTTTCTAATACACAGATCTCTCTTCCCAAAATATCATATACAGTAACGGTAACATTCCCGGCGTTTGGAAGGGTGAACCTAATTATTGTAGAAGGATTAAAGGGGTTCGGATAATTCTGTAATAATTCAAATTTCAAAGGTGCATTAAGTGCAGCTTGTTTATCATCAACAGCCGTTACGGACGATCTGCGGTAAGGAGAAATAATAGGGCCCAGTGTCTTTATATAATCTGATAGTACCTGATATTCAGTGGAATCAGTGTATAGATAAACGTTTCTTGGGGTAATACCGAGCTGGTTAGTAAGAACCATATAAAGTAGTTCATTGCCTGTTGCTGAATAATAGCTTGTATCATTTAATTCTACATTATTTATTTTTACCGATGATACTCTCATACTATCAGGTCTATGCATATCATATGAATAACTCATCCCTGAAACCTGAGGCATAAACTCATCAGTATATTCGATATTTCTAAGACATGCATTTAATCCTGCACGTAAATCAGATCCTTTTATCTCAAATTTTAATATCCTGAATCCGAGGCTGTTTACTTCGTTGAATCCATATCCAACAACCCTAAAAATATCAGCACCCACAATAGGCCCGTGATATAGCGGCTGTGCAGTTGAGCCGTTAACTTCAATTGCTATTTGCGTATTTGTTTTCCACCTGAAGGCATCAGTTACCAGATTGCCGATAGGAGTATCATGAGGGCCCGATTGGGTTAAATTATTACCAAGTTCTTCAAAATCAGCAGAGGCCTCACATATCTTTTGGGTAAATACAGTACCTACTTGTTGCTCAATTCCCGCAATAAGTGTATTTACTTCTGAAAGGATATTTGGCTCTTCGGGAATTGAACTGTCAACATCTATTAGATCCCATTTTAGCAATGAAACTTGGTTGTTATTAACTAATAGTTTCATTTTTCCGATTTTTAGATAATGAGAAAGAGATTCAACCCAAAGTGTTTTTTTACCTTCCGGATTATTCCATTCTTTAACATTGGTTGAGGCTGTATGGTCATGTCCGCCTAATATAACATCTATACCGGGGATGCTTGAAGCAAGAACACTGTCTGTTAGCATCCCTAAATGCGACAATAAAATGATTACACTGCAATTTTGACTTCTGAGTGTACTTACAATATTGTTTGCAGTGATAATTGTCTGCTGATCATCCAATACTTCAAGTGGCGAAGTATCTGAAAGTTCAGATGTTGAAGGAGTTATTAAACCGAAAATACCAACTTTAATATTTCCAACCTGCTTAATCATGTAACTATGCACATAATTCTTTAATATCTGTAAGGGAACTGATGTATCGGGGATAGAAATATTTGCGCAAAGGAAAGGGAACCCGGAATCGGGAGGAAAAGAATTATTAAGTATTCCTGTTAAGTTGTAAGGATTGAGATCAAACTCATGGTTCCCAAGCTCAAAAGCATCTAAACCCATAGCATTAAGAAGTTTAAATTCAGGAACATCATAGTACAAATTAAAGAAAAGATCGCCAACTAAAGCATCGCCCGAGTGGAAAGTCAATACATTAGGTTCGCTCATTTTAGTCATTCCTATAACTGTTGCAATTCTTGCAATACCGCCCTGGGTACCGGAGAGGTCTGCGTTTCTGGGTCCAATACTTGCCAGGGAAGAATGTGAGTCATTTAAATGTAGAATTGTTAAGGTATCTTGAGCATTAGTACTGCTAATTACAAATGGTAGTACTAAAATATACAAAAGCAATATTAAATTTTTCATATCCAATTCCTTTATATTTTTACTGAAAATAACTAACGAAAAATTATAGTTATTTCAGAGCGTAGTTGTCATACAATTGTAAAAGATTTTGCAAGATGTGGTAAATAAAATGTAGCATCACTAGATTATAATGTTATTCAATATAAAATTTATTATTAAACCAATATGTGATATGTAAATTAGTTAAAATAGAATGTGTACAGTCGTTGATTTATTGGAAATACCTTACGAAAAAATACCGGCATTCAATTATTTAATAGAGAAAGTTAATTTATTGAATACCGGCATTTTTATATAATGGAATCTTTATAAAGGTCTATTTTAATAAGAGCATTTTCCTGCTTAAATTTACATTATCTCCTGTTAATCTATAAATATAAACACCGCTTGGCAGGTTACGGGCATTAAAAGAATAATTATATTCTCCCTGTTTCAGATAACCGTTAATAATAGTATAAACTTCCTCGCCTAATGTATTAAATACTTTTAAATTATAGTATCCGTCTGATGCAATGGAGCACTTTATTGTGGTAGATGGATTGAACGGATTTGGGAAGTTTTGTGATAAATTCATTGAGTGAGGAATATTTGTCAGGTTATTAGCAATTGTTTTTGGTGCTGTTCTGTGATATGGAGATATCACAGGCCCAATTACACTTGTTATGTAATCCTGTAATACCTGATATTCTGTCGAATCATTATATAAATATACATTTTGAGGCACAATGCCGAATTGTGTTGTTAATATTGCATATAAGTATTCATTTCCCGTTACAGAGTAGTAATGAGAATCATCCAAAGGTGCACCATTTACTGAAATGGAAGTCAGCCTTTGATCTGGGGGTAAAGAAATATCATAGGTAAAGTCCATTCCCGATACTTGTGGATAATACTCATCAGTATATGGTAGAGTGCTTAAACAATAACTCACCCCACTTCGTAAATCAGCCCCAAGAATATCAAATTTAATTATCCTGAAACCGAGCCCGTTTACTTCATTGAATCCAGAACCAAAAACACGGAATATGTCAGCTGCAACAAGCGGGCCCTTATATAAAGGTTGGGCAGTCGATCCGCCCACCTCAATTGCAATTTGAGTGTTTGTTTTCCATCTGAATGCGTCGGTTACTAAATTCCCAATCGGCGTATCGTGCGGGCCGGGGTCTGTTAAATTCGGAATTGTCTCTTCAAAATCATCTGTCGCCTGACAAATTTTCTGAGAGTATACAGGCCCGTACGTACTTTCTATTTCAGTAATAAGATGGTTAACTTTAGCTAAAATGAACGGTTCCTGTGGAATGAAATTATTAAGTTTAATTAAGTCCCAGCTTACTTTTGTAACATTATTACCCCGTACTAAAAGTTTAAGTTTTCCAATTCTTAAATAATTTGATAATGATTGGACATAATAAGTAATTTTTCCTTCAGGATTTGTCCATTCGCGTGCAGTTTCCGTAGCATAATGGTCATGGCCTCCTAAAATTACATTTATTCCCGGAATATTTGATGCCAGAATGCTGTCTCTAATATAGCCTAAATGCGATAGACAGATTATTACCCGGCAATTCTTGCTCTTCAGTGTCCGTACCGTATTATAGGCAGTTAGCAGTGTTAATGAATCATTATAGACTTCTACAGGTGATGGGCTGGAACTTAATGCAGCATCCGGAGTCAATAAACCGAATATTCCTACCTTAACTCTTCCGAAATTTTTAATGGTATAGTTGTTTATATGTCTATTCAATACTTTAAGCTGATGAGTTGTATTCGGAATATTGATGTTAGCGCACAAAATGGGGAATCCTTTGCTGAATTTAAAAGAATTTGATAATATGTCGGAAAGATTATTTGGTCCTAAATCAAATTCGTGGTTCCCTAATTCCAATGCATCAAGTCCCAGAGCATCAAGTAATTTAAATTCCGGAACATCAAAGTATTTATTAAAGAACAAGTCTCCCATTAATAAATCTCCGGAATGGAGAACAAGAACATTCCGGTTGGTAAATTTTGTAAATTCAATTACTGTTGCTGCTCTGGCTATTCCTCCTTGCATACCTTTTAAATTATTGTTTCTTGGGCCGACAGCGGCCAGGGTTGAGTGGGTATCATTTAAATGAAGTATTGTAATAGTTTCTTGAGCATTAATATTAAACTCAGATATACATAAAAAGCAAATTACATAAAGCCAAATCTTGTACATAATTATTTCCTTTACATTTTTTATTTAATACTCAATTAAAATATTCTTTTAAAAAAAATAAGTTGTCATGGTTTTGTAAAAGAAATACCGTGTTGCAGAAAAACAAAAAAACTGTGATATACCTAAAACAATTGTCCGAAGTTTAAATAAATATTTGTGCCTTCGCTGCTCAAACCAACGTCAGCCCTTACTATAAATGTAGTTAAAGTGAAACGCAATCCAAGTATAAATCCTAAATAAAATTTATCCCATGGAGCAAAATTGTTCCCGATATCAACGCCGCCTATTCCACCAAAGTTCTTATATATTGGGAATCTAAGTTCATTATTTAGGAGAATAAAAGCATTTCCTAAAAATCTGTCTTGGTTATAGCCCCGCAAAGTTGAACCGCCGCCTAATGAAGGAAAAAGCTGAACAGGGAGGTTCACAGGGGTGATATTATTATATAAAAGTCTATTTGCAATTACAAAATCCTCATTGAAAAAAGGGAAGTAATGGGCTATTGAAACAACCGTTTTAAAATACTTTGAATCTGTAAAAGAAAATTTCAGCGCTTCCTCAAAAGTTATTTCAAGAACATTTCCGGATTTTGGATTTATGAAGCTTTTACGCGAATCATACTTAAAACCTAAAATAAATGCAAGAGTTTTTACTGTTTGGTAATCTAACGGATTTGAGGAAGAAGAAAGAAGTCCGTTGGGCTTATAATTACTGTTCTTTATGTTTTTAAATTTAGAGCCAACTGAAACGGCTATTTTATTTGTAAAACCTCTGCTGATTAAAATTGAAGCTTCAAAAGGAGTTTTAGTGTAGATTTCATCATTACTTAATTTTGCTTCCTTGTTTGTACCATAAAAGTGACATTTAATCCACTTATCGTAATCAAAACTTACATCTGCCGCCAAATTATACTCTTTACCTTGTCTGATTTCTTTTTCCAAAGTTGAAAAATTAAATGCATACCATCTTTCTCCCTTTGAACTGTTAAAGGCAATAACGTCAAAAGATTCATATGATCTGAGATAATTAACCAAATAAAGCTTTAGTCCATAGCCCAAACCCGTATCACTGTCATAAGTAAGAATAGGGAAGATATTAAACTCTCTGGTGCTTAAAGTATCCATATTTTGAGAGCATACCGGAAAATATAGCATCACAAATAGCATCACAAATAGAAACGCTAATTTGATATTCATAATATGTCTCAAGGTCAGGCGATAAATTTATAACCGGCTTTATAAACAGTTATTAAGTGTTTTGGCTCAGAGGGATCATCTTCTATCTTTTTCCTGATTTGCATTATAAAGTTGTCAATAGTGCGTGTAGTCGGAAAGTTATCATAACCCCATACATCGTCAAGTAATTTATTCCTTTCAATCACTTCACCTAAATGAGCAATTAAATATTTCAGTAGTTTAATCTCCATTGCAGAGAAATATATATGTGTGCTGCCTTTAATTCCTTCATAGTTATTAAAATTGATTTTAACATCTCCAAATGAAAACTCACCAGGTCGTTTTTCTTTGCTTTGAGTCCTTCTTAATAAAGCATGTACTCTGGCAACAAGCTCGCGGTTACCGAAGGGTTTTGTCAGATAGTCATCAGCTCCAATCTCAAGGCCGATAACTTTATCGGTTTCCTCAGTTTTGCAGGTAACCATCAGGATTGGTGTGTCAATATTATTTTTCCTTAGCCCCGAACATATTTCATAACCGTTTTTACCAGGGAGATTTAAATCTAATATCAGTAATTCGTAGGGATTGTGTAATGCTTCCTCATATCCCTTCAGTCCGTCACTAAAAACATTTGTATCAAAATGTTCTTCTATTAGCAAAGTTCTAATGCCCTCGGCAATTGCCGGATTATCCTCAATAACTAAAATATTCTGCATATTATAAATCTCATAAAGTAATAAATCTAAGAATTAAGTGAACCAATGAGAGTTTCTTTCCTAATAACAGGAAGTTTAATAGTAACTGTGGTACCGGAATTTTTAATACTGCTTATGCTAATAATACCATCATGAGCGTCAACAATATGCTTAACAACGGAAAGCCCCAGTCCTGTACCGGGGATATTGTTGGCAATTGCTTCTGCAGCCCGGAAAAATGGGGTAAACAGATTATCCATATCTTTATTGCAAATACCAATACCAAAATCTTTAACACTTATACAGGCAAAACCATCATTTAGGCTTGCGGATATTTCAATTTCTTTTTTCTCTATCGAAAATTTAATTGCATTAGAAATCAAATTTCTTATGGCTTCAGAGATGGCATCTCTATCGGCGGAGATATATACTTGTTCTTCAAAGTTCTTTGTTGTTATTGTAAAGCCATTTATTGTAATTTGATAATTTACTGCATTTATTGTATTTGAAAGCAGCTTGTTAAGACATGTATCTTTTTTTACATATCCTTTTACACCGCTTTCAATTCTTGAATAGTCTAATACGTTATCTATTAAGAAGATAAGATTGTTTGTTTCTTCTTCAATTACAGTAACATACTCTTTCTTTTTGTCAGAATAGGAAGGGTCATCTTTTAAAAAATCTGTATACATTTTTATTGCTGTTAAGGGGGATTTAAGATCATGAGAAACAGCCGCAACAAAAAAAGATTTCAGCTTATATAATTCTTCAAGATTTTGTGCCTCAAGTGTTTTTCTTATTAATTCATTTTGGAGATAGATCCTCTGCAAAATAAAAGAACAATCAGCCGCAACCTGTAAAATAAGTTCAACATCCTCCAGTGAATAGGGTTTGCCGGATTTCTTTTCTCCCAGTGCAATAACGCCTATTACTTTATTTTTATCTGATAGTATCGGCACTATTAAGCACAAATCTGTTTCTTTGTAAAAAGACTTGGGCAGTAGATTAGTATGTATATTAGGTTCTGTTTTTTCCTTAAGTGCATATGGTTTATCAAAATTATCTCCGGCAATTTGTTTAATAAATTTTTCAACAATGAACATTTTGCCGTTAAAGTAATTCCGGTTAATTACTTTAATTTTTGAATCGGCGTTGTCCAGTGAAATGAAAAGCAAAGGATTTACAGGTATAATGTTTTCAAAGCAATCAATTACTTTTTCGGAAAGTTCTTCAATTGTATTTGAGAGCTTAATTTGATTTAAAATAATAGAAAGGGCAGTCCTGAAATTATATTGTATCCGGAAAAATTTTTTATCAACAATTATCTGAATCCTTGATTTTGCGGGCTGAAATAATAATCCTATAATAGTACCAGAAACTACTACAATAATTTTTTGTTCCAGATTAATAATAAAAGATATTGTGCTGAGCAAAACAATATATATGCTTATAAAAAAGGTAATGACAATAATATAGACAATACTTTTATTTATGATTAAGTCAATATCCAGGAAATGATATTTTACAATTGCAATGGCAGTGGTAAGAGGTACAGCCGCCAGCAAGATATTTATAACGGCCTCCGGTAACATACCTTTTGAAAATAATAAAAGCGAAAGTACCCAGAAAACAAGATAAGAGCCTGGGCCGGCAATAAAACCATATAAAATCCATTTTAGTTTCTTTTTATTACTTACATTGTTACAGGTAATAAATGAATATATAAATGTTATTATAGAAGCAAGAAGGGTAACAATAATATACAATCTGAAAATATTGTAAAAATCAATAAATAAATCTGCTCTTGTTTCGTTAAATGAAATAACTGAATGAAGGAAAAAATAATTAAGTAAAAGTCCAAAAAGGCCTGCTATACAATATGCACTTTTAAGGAATATGTCTATTTCAGGCTTCCTTTCAATTGGAAAAATAAAAGCAAAATGGAGGAAAAGGACAGGAATAAAAGCATAACTGAAATGGAAAATAAACCTTAGAGCATATCCGCTGTAAAGGAAAGAACTGCTGTAATTAGCAGGTGTAGTGATAATTACAATTCCGGTTAGAAAGCATGCCCAATGGTATAGCACTGTGGCCCGTCCCTCAGGACCTTTAATTATTACAAATGTCCCCAGTAGGAAGAATAATAAACAACTAACAATTTGCGAGGCAATTTCAAAAAATGAATAGTATGCTGTAAGGTGCATTTTTTGCGAGTAATTTGAGCCGGCATAAGTGTAATTTATACAAAGTTCATTAGCAATGTTCTTACTGTCAAGATAAAGTTCAAGCTGTTCAAATCCGGTAAAGTGTTTATTATCTATTCCAGCAATTAAGGAACCGTTAGGGAGTATTCCTTGTTCACTGTTGCTTGCTATAAGTACTCCATTAACTGCGGTTAAGGAAAACGGCATGCCAGATTTATTAAAAAGATTAATTATGGCAGCGATAAAAATTAAAAAAACCAGAGCATAAACCGGCAGAAAACGAATCTTTAACGGAACCGCCAATTCAACCTCACTATTATCAACTAAAAATAGTTAAAGCATTACAAATTGAATGAACCATACCTCATAATATACTATAAATAATAAATTTCAGCAATGAGGACGGAGTTACAATGGTCAAAATAAGAAAGCAAGTGATTTTACAAGCATTTACAGGGGATAAATACAATTATTTCTTTAAATTTACTCTTTATATTTAATCTAATATTAAGTAATTTACTCTATAAAAAAAGAAATAATATCTACAAATATGAATACACAAGTAAAAGAAAAAATTAAAGAAATTGTAGGCGGGAAGAATTATTTTGATTCTCCCGAAGACAAACTGGTATATTCTTATGATGCAACTGCTGAATTTCAGAAGCTGCCTGAAGCAATAGTTTTTCCTGAAGATGAAGAACAAATCTCAAAGCTGATTAAATTGGCAAATCAGGAGAAGTTTAACATCGTTCCAAGGGGTTCGGGTACCGGCTTGAGCGGCGGTTCTGTACCTGTTGATAATTCTGTTGTAGTAGTAATGACTCGATGGAATAAAATTCTTGAGATAGATCAAAATAACTTAGCTGCCTGGGTGCAGCCCGGAGTTATTACAGGAGATTTTCAACTTGCCGTTGAAAATACCGGACTATTTTATCCCCCAGATCCCGGCAGTATGAATGTAAGTACACTTGGTGGAAATGTTGCAAATAATGCCGGCGGTTTAAGAGGTCTTAAATATGGCGTAACTAAGAATTACGTTATGGGTATTGAAATGATTTTGCCAAATGGTGATTTCTTAAAGACAGGCGGTAAAAACGTTAAAGATGTTGCAGGTTACAACTTAAAGGATTTTATTGTAGGCAGTGAAGGTACATTAGGCGTTATTACTAAAATTTTACTAAAGCTGATTCCCAGGCCGGCAAGTACTATTACTTTGTTGGCTTATTATGACAGGTTAATTGATTCTGCACAATCAGTTTCCGATATCATTGCTGCACACGTCACTCCTTCCATGATGGAGTTTCTTGACAATACTACTATTAACTGCGTTGAAGATTACACACATATAGGGCTGCCGCGTAATGCACAGGCAATGCTTATACTTGAAGTTGATGGAAAAGGATCGGGAGTGCAGGAAGAAGCTGACATAATTTCAGGCATTCTTAAGAAAAACAAAGCTTCAGAAGTAAAAGTTGCTACAAATGAAGCACAGGCAAATATTTTAAAAACTGCCAGAAGGACGGCATTTAGTGCATTAGCACGCAAAAGTCCTACCACTATTCTTGAAGATGCAACCGTACCAAGAAGCGAATTGCCGGTAATGATGGAAAAGATAATTGAGGCTGCCAGAAAAAATGATGTCGTGATTGGAAATTTTGGCCACGCCGGCGATGGTAATCTGCACCCTACCTGCCTTACAGATGAAAGAGATAAAGCAGAATTGGAAAAATCTCACAAGGCATTTGATTTTATCTTTAACGAAGCAATTAAGCTTGGCGGAACCATAACCGGCGAGCATGGTACGGGTCTTGGTAAAAAGCAATTTCTTGAAGGTTTAGCCGGCATACCGGGAATGAACATGATGAAGCAGATAAAATCTGCAATTGACGAAAATAATATTATTAATCCCGGTAAGATATTTGACATAGGCCCTAAATGCGAAGGCAGTCTTCCACGGAATAGAAATCAGATAAAAGATTTCCATATGCATTGATCCATATTTTGCTAATTTAGAAATTTTATAAAATGAGTGTAAATAAAAAATTATTAAATGTACTTCCCAATGATGATGTGCTTTCACAGTGCATCCATTGTGGTATGTGTCTTGCCACTTGCCCTACTTACAACTTAACAAAGGTTGAGCGTTCTTCTCCGCGTGGAAGAATTAAAATGATTAAAGCGGTTGCGCGCGGAGAAATGGAAATATCCCCTACATTTGCTGAGGAAATGGATTTCTGCCTGGACTGTCAGGCTTGCGAAACTGCTTGCCCTGCAGGTGTTCATTATGGGCAGATGGTGGAAGCTGCAAGGGTAGAAGTAGAACATGCTGGGTTTTCAACCTGGTGGGGGCAGGCGTTAAAATCTCTTGCATTAAAATACTTGTTAAAATATAAAGGCGTATTAAACATCGCTGCCGGTTTTCTTTTGGTCTATCAGAAAACAATAAAAAGCTTTTTGCATAAATCAGGGCTGTTTGGTGCCATTTTGCCTAAACTTGGAGAAATGGATAAGCTTGCTCCTACAATAAATACAAAATTTAGCAGCAGTATAATAAAGGAAGTTGAAAATCCTGTTACGGAGCAGAAGTTCAAAACAGCATTTCTTTTCGGTTGTGTAATGGATGTGGGCTTTGCTGACATAAATGTTGATACTGTTGAAGTACTTAAAAAATGCGGAAGTGTGGTTTATACCCCAAAAGATCAGGTGTGCTGCGGTTCTATCCATGCTCATAACGGAGATATGGAAACAGCAAAAGAATTAGCTAAAAAGAATATTGATTCTTTTGGCAGGTATGTGTATGATTATCTGGTTTCAAACTCAGCCGGGTGCGGTGCCTTTATGAAAGAATACGGTCACGTGCTTGCTGATGATCCGGCCTATGCAGAAAAAGCAAAATTATTCTCTTCAAAAGTGAAGGACATTTCGGAATTCCTGTATGAGAACTTAAGCTCATTTAAATTAAACCCGGTAAATGAAAGCGTAACATACCACGATGCCTGTCATTTAGTACATACGCAAAAAATTACAGAGCAGCCGCGCAGCGTGTTAAATGCAATTCCCGGATTAAAGAATACTCCATTAACGGAAGCATCCTGGTGCTGCGGCAGTGCAGGGGTTTATAATATTATGAGATATGATGACTCCATGAAGATACTGCAAAAGAAAATGGAAAACATCAGGAATACCGGAGCCGATACAGTATTGGCTGCAAATCCTGGCTGCATTTTACAGTTGATTTACGGAGCTGAAAAATTTAACGTAAATGTTAAAGTTAAACACCCCGTAAGCATTGTAAGAAAAAGTCTTGAACCCTGATTAACTTGATTAAAGGATTAAACAGTCCTGAACCTTGATTTACTTGATTTTAGGATTGCCTTGATTAAAGAATTGGGATTTGCAGCTAAAATCGTGAAAATCAAGCTAATCATGAGAATCAAGGTTCAGACAACAGATTCATGTAAATCATGTAAATCATGTAAATCAAGTAAATCCTTTAATCAGGGTTCAGACAGCGTAATGACCTATTCGCACACTTTTAACAGCTATTTAAGCTTATATTAAACTGTAGTTCTAATTATTAAAGATAGCTGTCTTCTATGGTGTGTATTCCTTTCGTTTCAAAAACCCCCTAAGAATATTCATATTATAATGCTTTTGGAGAAGATATAAACACTTTAGTAAAGAATAAATTGTTCATCGATCTTTGCAATAATTGCACTGACCCTATTGCGTTTACTTTCTTAGAGATAAGTAAAAAGTGAATGAATAGTATATCCACTAATGGAACAATTATCTGTAAAATTAAGTTAACTAAATGGTATGATAAAATAAAAAAAAGGAAAAGCATTATGCGTTATCTATATGCATTAATAGTAGCACTTTTCTTAACGAGTGCGTTAAATGCGCAAGTAAATCTTAATCTAAACTTCAACCTGAATCGTCAGCCGGCTTGGGGCCCTGCGGGTTATGATTATGTTGAATATTATTATTTGCCTGATATTGAAGTTTATTACAGTGTCCCGCGCCATCGATATTATTACTTTGAAGGCGGACGCTGGATTTATAGATCATCCTTACCTGCGCGCTATAGACATTATGACTTATACAATTCTCATAAAGTAGTAGTGAATGAACGGGAGCCCTGGAGGCATCATGAAACCTATCGAGGCAAATACTCGTCATTTAAAGGTATGCATGATCAGCAGCTAATCCGCGACAACCGGAAGTCAAGATCTTTTGAAAAACCAAACCATCCCGGGAATAACAACCGCGTTATGGAACAAAGACACGACAATGGGAATCATAAGGGCTGGGATAAAGGAAATAATGGTAATGGCAGGAATAAAGAAAATAAAGGGAATGACAATAGGGATAAAAAAGATAGAGGCAATGGCAGAGGCAGGAAATAACGTAATTTGCCCTAAAAGTTAAACTTAATATAGAGCTGTATGAGTGTCCGCCTTCCCCCTTCTTAAGGGGGACAGGTGGATCCGGACTTATATAAATTATATTATATGAAATTATTCAAATATTTCCGGACATATACCATTGTCCGTTTTTAATTTTCACACAGTCTGGAAGTATAATAACAAATCATCTCCGGCTTTAGGCACAGTACAATTCTTCCTACTCATGTAAATCAGCAAATCATGTAAATCCGGAATCGGATATTCTATCAAGGTTCAGACGAACTTGTTTTGAACCATGATTCTCTTGATTGAAGGATTGCCATGATTAGGAAAAAAGAGCATATTAAATTGCAACTAAAATCATGAAAATCAAGCTAATCAGGCAAATCAGGGTTCAGACAACAGAATTAAGATAATCAAGCTAATCTGGTAAACTAGGGTTCAGACAACAGAAACAAGGTCAGCATTTGACTTAAGTTATTGCTTTGCGTAATTTTGGAAATATATATTGGTGTCAATACGGCTCAGGTCAGGATTTTATAACAGCATATTAGTCTAAAATATTTATACACAAGATTGGCATTTTAACAGAAATAATCTTTAAGCTTGTCTTGAACCCTGATTCACATGATTAAAGGATTGCCATGATTAGGAAAAAGAGCATATTAAATTGCAGCTAAAATCATGAAAATCAAGTAAATCTTTTAATCAAGGTTCAGACAACAGGTTTAGGCAAATCAGGTAAAAAACAGGATTAACGTTCATACAATATATGAGGAAAATATGCTGCATGAAGAATTAACTAAAAAGATCATCGGCTGTGCAATGAATGTGCATAGTGCCTTGGGTAATGGTTTTCAGGAAGTCATTTATCAGCGGGCATTGGCTGTTGAAATGGGGTTGCAGAGGTTGTCTTTTGAGAGGGAAAAGGAAATGCCGGTAATATATAAGGGGATTTCTGTCGGTACGCGAAGAGTTGATTTTTTTGTTGAAGACTGCATAATGGTTGAGTTGAAAGCTTTGATAAATTTGGAAGAGGTACATCTTGCTCAGGCAATGAACTATCTTGAAGCATATAATATGCAGGTCGGATTATTAATAAATTTTGGAGCCAAGAGTTTACAGTTTAAAAGAGTTCATAATAATAAAATCCTTGCACCATAAGTAAACTGTCTGAACCATGATTCCCATGATTAAGGGATTCACTTGATGAGGAAAGAGGAGCATCTTAATTTGCAGCTAAAATCATGAAAATCAGGTTAATCGGGAAAATCAAGGTTCAGACAACAGAATCATGTAAATCCGGAATCGGATATTCTATCAAGGTTCAGACAGTTTAGACATTAAAAAAGCGGCCTATAAAGCCGCTTCTTTATTAGATACTCATTTTTAGCAGACGTTATTTCTGCATGACAGTTTTTACCAGAGTAACAAGTGTTTCTTTGTCAAACGGTTTTGAAATGTAGTGTGTGCAGCCGGCGTCCAGAAATTTCTCTTTATCGCCAACCATGGCATAAGCAGTAACAGCAACTATAGGGGTATCCTCATAGCCGGGTATTTTCTTAATTGCCTGGGCGGCTTCTGTGCCGTTCATTCCGGTGCCTAAATTTATATCCATTAAAACAGCAGCATAATTCTTTTTCTTTGCCATTTCAACAGAAGATTCACCGTTTTCTGCCAGGTCAAGTTTGCAAGTTTTATTTAGGAATAAAGTCATAACAGTTCTATTTACAGAATCGTTTTCAACAAGTAAAACCTGCGGCAGGCCCGGATCATTTGACTGATTAATATCTCTGAAATCCATATCTTTTTCTAGTTTTAATTCTTCTTTAATCACTGGCTCATTGTGCTCTCTTTCAGGGAGAGGGAAGTAAACTATAAATTCAGAACCTGTGCCAACAGTGCTGTTAACTTCAATATATCCATCCAGCAGTTCAACAATTCTCTTTGTAATTGTTAAGCCCAAACCGGTACCTTCAAATTGCCTGTTTAAGCCTTCGCTAACCTGTCTGAACTCTTCAAAAATTATATTCAAACTTTCTTTCGGAATTCCAATTCCGCTGTCTATAATTTTAAGTACTACCCAATCAGTGTTTTCTTTTGCAATTATATCCAGTTCAATAATTATTCCGCCAATGCGGGTATATTTAATTGCATTCCCTACTAAATTATTAACAATTTGGGATAGCATATGTTTGTCTATGGCAATTACTATCTCGTCAACTTTACTGCGGATTACAAAATAAAGATCATTTTGCTCTGCTATGGCTTTAAGAGGTTTTACTACTTCTTTTATTTCTTCAAGAAGGTTAATGGTAGTAATCTTAAGTTCAAGTTTATTAGCTTCAATTCTTGATAAGTCCAGGATGGAATTAATGGTATTCATCATTCTGTTACCGGACTTAATAATTTCTTCAACAAATTCCCTTAATTCAGGGGAGTCAATTTCACTGTAAAGTATTTGTGAAAATCCTAAAATACCGACCATCGGTGTTCTAATTTCATGGCTCATATTATTAAGGAAGTTCGATTTTAACCGGCTCACTTCTTCAGCTTTTTCTTTAGAAGAAATAAGGTCAAGCTGCTGGTTCTTACGGTCTGAGATATTTCTAAATATCGAAAGCAGTAAAGATTCTTTTCCATTTATATTTATAAGAGAGTTTGAAAGTTCTACCCATACTTTTTTGCCATTCCAAAGCTCCATTTCAGTTTCAAACTGATTCTGAAAATTATGCGTTTCAAAACGTTCAATAAATTTTGAAATTGAATGATCATAATTAGCGGGAACATAAATATTTGCAAATTTATATCCTTCCAGTTTCTCTCTGGGCAACCCAACTAAACTGCAGTATGCATCATTAACTTTAAGAACAACTCCTTCGGAATCTGTAAGACGCATGGCATCAAATGAGCTTTCCCAAACAGAACGGAATTGTGCTTCAGAGTTTATAATTGCTTCTTCCTGATGCTTTTTCTCGGTTATATCCTCTTTTATAGCAAGGAAATGTGTTATGTTTCCTTTTTCATCCTTTATTGGGGAAATAAAAGCAGATTCCCAGAACAATTCATTATTCTTCTTCTTGTTATGAAGTTCACCGCGCCATTCACGGCCTTCCAAAATATCTTTCCATAGGGAAATATATTCTTCTGCCGGTTTTTCGCCGGATTTCAGTATCCTGGGATTTTTGCCAATTACTTCAGCATAAGAATAACCGGTTACTTGCTCAAACTTTGGGTTTACGTATTCAATATTTCCATTTATATCGGTAATCATAATGGAAGTAGGATTTTGTTCAACTGCGCTGGAAAGCTGCCTTAATTTATTTTCAGCATTCTTTATTTCACTCAAATCCGTTTGAATACTGTATATCTCTTTTTCATCATTGCTGTTTGAAATTAAAACCTGATTAGTATAGACATAAATTAAGCCGCCGTTTTTCTTTTTCAGGCAGGATTCTTTTGGAAATTCATCCTTATTTTCAGTAAATATATCTTCAATTCCGTTATAAACAATACTCTTGCTGTCAGTGGGGTATAAAATTTCTTCCACTTTCTTGCCAATTGCTTCATAATAAGTATATCCGTATGTTACTTCACTTGCTTTATTCCAGTAAATAACAATGTGCTCTCTGTTTATGCCGAATACGGGTATATTCAGAGTATTTTCAAAAACTTTTCTAAATCTGGATTCGCTTTCCAAAAGGGCTCTGTCTGCTTCCTTTTGCTTGGTAGTATCTCTCACAATTAAGATAGAGTATAATTCATTATCTTGAATGTAAGTTGAGACATTAATCTCCGCAAGGAATTTACTGCCGTCCCTTGTTAAAGCTATAGTTTCATAACGCTGAGGCGCGGGTTTTCTTTGAACCCTGCTTTGTATAAAGGATATTATTCTGTCTTTTTCTTCATCGGCAACAAAATCAACAATATTTGTTCCATATAAAGAATCATTACTTTTATAACCTAATAATTCCAAATAAGCATTATTTGCTATCTGGTGGATACCTTCCTTAATAACACAAATTGCATCAATCGAATTTTCAAATATTAGTTTAAACTTCTTTTCGTTTTCGCTTAAAGCATAATATGAGCTTAACTGCTGGGTTAAATCTTTTATTGCGGCAAAAACAATTATTCTTTTGGAGTGATGTACAAATGTAGTAGTAATCTCAACCGGGAAAATTCTTCCCTGTTTGTTCTTATGGTATCTTATCGGAACAAAAACTTTATTACCTTCAGTGTAATTGTGAATATTAATATATGTTTTTTCCGGTTCTAATGATAATTCGGTAAACTTAATATTCAGAAACTCTTCTTTAGAATAGCCATATAGTTTTAATGCTGCTTCGTTGGCATCCAACTGCTGCATTGCTGCCTGATCAAAAATAATAACCGCATATGGACTGTCCTCATAAATGGAAGTCAGTTTCAAATCGCTGGTAATACCATCTTTTATCCTATCGTAATTGAAATCAGAATCAGTGCCGTTATTTTTAAGATCCGGCATAAAGTTGGTTTCATTTAATATAGTGTGGCTTATATCTCTGGATTCGGAATAAAATTCCTTTATAGTTTTATCTTCGCCAAGAATCGGCTTGTTGTCAGATTCAACAAAAAGATATTTTCCATTTTTATGTTTAATTCTGTAAACAACTTTATCGGCCTCATTACCGCCAAGAAGCTGTTTATGGATATCGTTTTTTACTTTATTAAGATCATCTGGATGTATAAAATCATAAACAGATTTTGTAAGTAGTTCTTCCGGCTTATAACCAAAAACATTGTAAACAGAGGGGGAGAGGTAAATAAATGTACCATCCGGTTTCTGGAGAAATGTAATTTCTTTGTCCCTGATAGAGCTTGAATTTAATGAACTGCTTGTAAGTTGTTTTTTTGATAAGTAATTAGTCAATATGGAAACAAACTTGTCATAATTATCGGTAGTTTTTTTAAAATAAAAATCAGCGCCGTTCAGAAGGGCCTGAGAAGCCAGATCTTCCGAGCCTTTATCTGTAAAAATAATTACAATATTTTCAGGATTTTTATCTTTAATTAAAGAAATAACTTCAAAAGGTTTTAAATCCAGTACCTGTAGTTCGCAGACAAAAACATTTTGAACTTTAATACGATAACTAAGGATATGATTTAAAGTGTTAATATCATGAATGTCTATAACTTCAATAGCGGAATCTATACTTTTACGTAACTTTACACGGTCCTTGTAAATATCATCGATATAATAGAGCTTGTTTAACAGCATCAAAAAATGATCCAGGTTGTTTTAGATGAAATACTAATTATCTTTCCTATTATCGAACGAAAAATGGAAATTTAAACAGCTAGAGCAAAATAATCTATATAATAGTAAAATAAAGTAACTTTTGAAAAAAGAAACTTAAAGAAATTATTTTTATAAAACAACCTTTTTTTATAATATAACAGAAAAAAAATATGCCTAAAAGACGATACTGAGAAAAATTGAAAAAAGAAATCATGAATTATGGTAAAAAAGTAATGCTATAAAACGTTTAGAACAAAAACTTAACAGGGTTTAATTGTTTAGAATGTAATAAATTAAGCGCAAATATATAATGCGGAAAGAAAAAAGAAAAAATTATATTTTTTTTGTTCAATAACTTGCATAAAATTGGATTAATCTATATATTTACAAGCCTAATTAAAAAAGATATGCCGGGGTGGCGAAATTGGTAGACGCACAGGACTTAAAATCCTGTGGGAATTAATTCCCGTGCCGGTTCGAGTCCGGCCCTCGGTACTCTTTTTTTCCTAGCAGATCGAGTCCTAAAGTAATGGGCTTTTAGCTCAGTTGGTTAGAGCGTCTGCTTGACGTGCAGAAGGTCAGAGGTTCGACTCCTCTAGGGCCCACGATTTTAAGTCGGAGATAATCTCCGATTTTTTTTATTATATAATAAAATAATGAATACGATAAAAATTACTTTTCCTGACGGAAATATTAAAGAATATAATTCCGGCATTTCATCTTATGAAATTGCTGAGTCTATATCTCACCGTCTTGCTGATGAGGCTCTTGCTGCTGAAGTCGACGGTAAAGTAAAGGATATGCTTGCCCCTATCTCTTCTGATTCTAAGATTAAATTTTTAACTTTTGATGATGAAAAGGGGAAAGAGGTTTATTGGCATTCAACTTCTCATTTGATGGCTCATGCCATTACCTTAATATACCCTGAAGCTAAATTTGGTGTCGGCCCGGCTATTGATTCCGGTTTCTATTACGATATCGATATTAAAGAACAGCTTAAAGAAGAAGATCTTAAAGCAATTGAAGATAAAATGCTTCAGCTTGCAAAAGAAAATTGTCCATTTGTAAGAGAAGAACTTTCCAGAGTAAAAGCACTTGAGTTCTTTGGAAACAAAGGCGATAATTATAAAACTGAGATCATTTCTGAATTAGATGAAAATGAAGTTATAAGTATTTACAAAGAAGGTAATTTTACTGACTTATGTACCGGTCCGCATTTACCTGCTGCCGGAAAAATAAAATATATTAAGCTGCTTAACATTTCCGGTTCATATTGGAGAGGTGATGAGAAGCGTCAGCAATTACAAAGAATTTACGGCATATCTTTCCCTAAAAAGAAAATGCTTGATGATTATCTTGTCCTTTTAGAAGAAGCTAAAAAAAGAGATCATCGTAAATTGGGCAAACAGTTAGATCTGTTTAGCACACATGAAGAAGCCGGTCCCGGTTTGATTTATTGGCATCCAAAAGGTGCCAGAGTCAGAATGGAAATTGAAAATTTCTGGCGTGATGCTCATATTAAAAATGGCTACGAAATTTTGTATACCCCACATATGGGCAAAAGCTGGTTATGGGAAACAAGCGGTCACTTAGGGTTTTACAAGGACAGCATGTACTCTGCAATGGAAGTTGATGACCAGAACTACATTATCAAACCAATGAACTGTCCATTCCATATTATGATATATAAGAGTCATCTCCGTTCTTACAGGGACTTACCTTTAAGATGGGCTGAACTTGGAACTGTTTACAGATATGAAAAAAGCGGTGCTCTGCACGGACTTTTGCGCGTTAGGGGGTTTACTCAGGATGATGCCCATATTTTCTGTGCACAGGAACAAATTGAAGATGAAATAAGAGAAGTTGTTAGATTTGCAATTATGATGTGGAAATCTTTCGGCTTTGAAAATTTAACCTATTATCTCTCAACTAAGCCTGAAAAAGCTGTTGGTGAAGATGAATTATGGGATAAAGCTGAAGCATCCTTGAAACATGCTTTAGAAAAAGAAGGTTTGAACTTTAAGGTTGATGAAGGCGGCGGAGCCTTTTATGGACCTAAAATTGACATTAAAATTAAAGATGCACTTGGCCGTGAATGGCAAATGACAACTGTTCAGTTTGACTTCAATATGCCTGAACGTTTTGGTATGACATACATTGGCGAGGATGGTAAAGAGCATAGACCATTTATGGTTCATAGAGCTTTGCTTGGTTCTATTGAAAGATTTTTTGGCGTCCTTATAGAGCACTACGGAGGCGCTTTCCCAGTTTGGTTAGCTCCGGTACAGGCAGCAGTACTTCCTGTTTCTCAAAACTTTATGGATTATGCAAAACAAGTTGCAAATACTCTTAAGGCACAAGGAATCAGAGCCGAGACTGACCTGAGAAACGAAAAAATTGGATATAAAATAAGAGATTGGGAAACAAATAAAGTACCATATATGCTTATTGTAGGTCAAAAAGAACAGGATACAAATACGGTTTCAGTTCGCCAGCATAAAAAAGGTGATGAAGGAACTTTGTCTTTGTCAGATTTTATTAGTAAAATTGAATCTGAAATTAAAAATAAAATTTAAAAACAGTTGAAAGAGGTCTTATATTAGCCAAAAAGAAGAAGTTCGTATAAATGAAGAAATAAGAGCACCTAAGATTAGAGTTATAGACATAGATGGAGCTCAATTAGGTATTTTTTCAGTAAGAGAAGCAATTAAACTAGCCAATGAAAGAGGTGTTGATTTAGTAGAAATAGCACCACAGGCTAAACCGCCTGTTTGCAAAATCATAGATTTTGGAAAGTTTAAATATGAAATTCAAAAAAGAGATAAAGTACAACGTAAGAACCAAACGGTTACTCTTCTTAAGGAAATAAGACTGCACCCAAACACTGACGTGCATGATTTTGAGTTTAAAGTTAAACATGCAATGAATTTTTTAGATGATGGAAATAAAGTTAAAGTAGTTGTTATGTTTAAGGGCCGCGAGATGGCTTATCAAGATCAGGGAAAAACTTTAATTCAAAAGTTTGTTGAAAAGACTGAAGAATTTGCAAAAGTTGAAGGCGAAATTAAAATGGAAGGGCGTAATATGAGTGTTATATTAGTGCCTGCAAGAGCCAAAGTGAAAAAATTAAAATAAACCAGGACATAGTATGCCAAAAATGAAAACAAATAGCGGTGCAGGAAAGACTTTTAGAAAAACTGCTTCAGGCAAATTTAAAAGACAGAAAGCCTATAAAAGTCATATTCTTACCTCAAAAAGCACTAAAAGAAAAAGAAAATTAAGACAAGAGATAATTGTATCTCCATCGGATACAAAACGTCTTAAAATTATGCTTCAATAATGTAAAGGATTAAGTAAAATGCCACGTTCAAAAAATAAAGTTGCTTCTCACAGAAGACGGAAAAAGATTCTTAAACTCGCAAAAGGATACTGGGGTTCCAGAAGCAAGGTATATACCGTTGCGAAAAACCACGTAGAAAAAGGCTTACTTCATTCTTATAGAGACAGAAAGCTTAAAAAGAGAGTTTACAGACAGTTATGGATTGCCCGCATAAATGCCGGCGCAAGGTTAAATGGTACCACTTATTCTAGATTAATTCATTCCTTAGACGTTAAAGGAATTGACATTAACAGAAAAGTTCTTGCCGCTTTAGCAGTTGAAAATCCTGCTGCCTTTACAGAATTAGTAAAATTCTCTGCTAATTAATTAAAATTACCCTCTTGTCTTCGGACAAGAGGGCTTGTTTTTTATCTTTCTTAATCATGCCTTATGCTCAACAATAAAATAATTGAAAATATCCGTGTCAATTTTGAAAATGAATTGAAATCGGTTGATAAACTGCAGTTGTTAGAAGATTTAAGGATTAAATATCTTAGCCGTAACGGCCAAATCTCAGCCCTCTTTGAACAACTAAAAGATGTCAGTAAAGAAGAAAAACCTCTTATAGGTAAATCCTTAAATGATCTTAGAAATGTTGTAGCAAATCTTTTCTCTGATCTAAAAGCGAAACTTGAAACCACTGATACTAATAAACTTCCTAAAATAGATCTCACTCTACCCGGTAACAAATACGCAATTGGAAGTAAACATATCTTAACCCAAACTCTGGATGAAATTAAATCTATATTTAAAGGATTAGGCTTTTCAGTTAATGAAGGTCCTGAACTTGAATCTGATTATAATAACTTCGGTGCCCTTAATTTTGCCCCTGATCATCCTGCAAGAGATATGCAGGATACATTTTTTATCAGCAAGGATTTTTTGCTAAGGACGCACACTTCACCCGTACAAATAAGGGTAATGGAAAACAATAAACCTCCTGTGCGAGTTATTATGCCGGGCAGGGTTTACAGAAACGAAGCTGTTTCATCAAGAAGTTATTGTATGTTTCATCAGGTTGAAGGTTTGTACGTTGATACTGATGTTACTTTTACTGAGTTAAAAGGTACGCTTGTTTCTTTTGCTAAACAATTTTATGGCAGCGATCTTAAATACAGATTCCGTCCAAGCTTTTTCCCTTTTACTGAGCCCAGTGCCGAAATGGATATAACTTGTTATATCTGCAAAGGGAAGGGATGTAAAATATGTAAACATTCCGGCTGGCTTGAAATATTAGGCTGTGGAATGGTTGATCCTAACGTATTTGGCTTTGTTGACTATGATCCGGAAAAAGTTTCCGGTTATGCTTTCGGTATGGGCATTGAACGTACCGCCATGCTTAAATACGGCATAACAGATATACGAGCATTTTTTGAAAATGACTTTAGATTTTTAAAGCAGTTTTAACGGAGTATAGTATCTTGAAAATCTCATTAAATTGGTTAAAAGATTATGTTGACCTCTCTACTTTTACAGTTGAGGAAGTTGCCCACAAACTAACAATGGCAGGGCTGGAAATTGAAGATGTTTTTGATGAATCTGCAAAATATAAGGGCTTTATTGTTGCTTATGTTAAGGACCGTAAGGATCACCCTAACTCAGACCATCTTTCTATATGTACGGTTTCTACCGGTAATGAAGAGTTGCAGGTAGTATGCGGAGCTCCCAATGTGGCCGCAGGACAAAAAATTATTTTTGCTCCCGTTGGTACTATTATCCCGAATGGTAATTTTAAAATCACAAAAGCTAAAATCCGTGGTGTTGAGTCTTTCGGTATGATTTGTTCAGATGCTGAGTTGGAGCTTAGTGAAGACCATTCCGGCATTAAAGTATTGGATAGTAGTTTAGTAGAAGGAACACCAATAGCTGAGGCTCTTAATCTTAATGATGTCGTTTTTGAAGTAGGTATTACTCCAAACAGACCTGACGCATTATCTCATATAGGCGTTGCAAGGGATGCTGCTGCGTTATTTGAAAAGCAATTATATTATCCTGAGATCTTTCTTTCTGAAACTGATAAAAAAATTAAAGATTATATTGATATTGAAGTTGAGGATACAGTTAACTGTCCAAGATATACTGCAAAAGTTGTTACTGATATCGAAATTAAAGAATCTCCTGAATGGCTTAAGAAAAGATTAACTCAAATAGGGGTAAGGCCAATAAATAATATTGTTGACATAACAAATTATGTTATGTTTGAATCAGGCCAGCCTCTCCATTCATTTGACCTGGACAGAATACACGGCAAGAAGATAATTGTAAAAAGTACAAAGGAAGAATCTAAATTTATTACTTTGGACTCTAAAGAAAGAGCGCTTCCTGTAAACTCCCTACTGATTTGCGATGCGGAAAAACCGGTTGCAATTGCGGGAGTTATGGGCGGTGAGAACTCTGAAATCTATTCTGATACTAAAAATGTTTTAATTGAATCAGCTTATTTTAACCCTTCAAGCATAAGAAAAACTTCTAAAGTATTAGGCCTAAGCTCGGAAGCATCATACAGATTTGAGCGCGGCTGCGATTTTGAGAAAACACAGGTAAATGCGGAAAGAGCTGCTCAGCTAATGGCTGAATTAGGCAACGGAAAAATTGTAAGCGGCATTATTGATTGTTTTGAACCGAAAATGGAACGCAAGATAGTAAGCTTACGGTTTGCAAGAGTAAGTAAAATTTTGGGATATGAAGTCTCTGCTCAGGAAATCGTTTCAATACTGAAAAAATTGGAATTCAAAATTATTAATGAAACAGAAACAGGCATAACAGTTTCAGTTCCCGGTTTTAGACCCGATGTTGAAAGAGAAATTGATTTAATTGAAGAAATTGCAAGAATTTACGGCTATGATAATATTCCTGTTATCAGCAAAATAAATGTAACTTTGGAAGAAAAACGAGATGATTCATCTTTTGTGGATACTTTAAGAACTTATGCAACCGGCTTAGGATTTTATGAGATGATAAATAATCCTTTGCAAAGTGATAAAATTGCTTCACTTATTGGAACTAAAATTCCGGTCAAAAATCCTCAAAGCATGGATATGGCATTTTTAAGGACAAGTTTAATCCCCGGAGTGCTGCATACTATAAATGAGAATATTAAGGTCGGTGAAAAGAACCTTAAAGTATTTGAAATAGGTGATGTCTTTAATAAAAAGACAGAAGGTGAGATTAACAGTTTTTCAGATTTTGAAGAAAAGACAAAGTTAATAATTGCTATTACCGGCAAAGAAGCAAGTAAAAATTGGAATAGCAGTGAAAGGTCAAATGATTTTTATACTTTGAAGGGAAGCGCAGATTGTCTTATCAGTAAAATGAGACTCACATCACAGCTGACTACCTTATATCCGGATATTGTAAATAGTATATTTGAATATCATTTTACAAAAACAAAAAATAATAGTATATTAGGTATAGGCGGAAAAGTTAGTGCTGAAGTGTTGAAAAAGTTTGATATTCAGCAGGATGTGTTCTGTTTTGAGTTTGATTTAGACGAAATGAAGAAGCTAAATTCTGACGAAAAAACTTATAATGAACCATCAAAATTTCCGAAAATATTGAGAGATTTTGCATTTATTTTTGAGAAAAGTATTAATTATCAAGAAATAATTGATTATATTTATAAAGAAAGTTCTAAGTTATTAAAATCAGCAGAGATATTTGATTTATTTGAAAGTGATAGTTTAGGTAAGGATAACAGAAGTATTGCTATTAATTTAGAGTATTATTCTACAGAGAGAACACTTAGAGAAGATGAAGTTGAAAAAGATTTTAATAAGTTGATTCAGAAAATAATAAATAAATTCAACGCAACTTTAAGAGGTTAATAATTGCCTGAAGTATCTAAATATGAAATTTTGCTAAATGAACTTCAAACGCTGGAAGCTCAGGTCCTAAAATTTAGGGCAGGGTATTATGAAAATACCGAAAAAGTTAAAGCATTAGAAGAAATGTTATTGACTACAAAAAAAGAGAATGAATCTTTACTTGAAAAAATAGCATTATATGAAGAGCAAAATCAATCATTTGATTTTGGGCACGAAGAAAAGATTTTAAGTTCATTAGATATTAGAGAGAAAGAAGAATTGAAGGTAAAACTTCAGTTTATGATCGGTAAGATAGAAAACTATTTAAGTTCTTAAAAATTTTGATTGATGATGGATTAAAACATTGTAAAACAGACAATATAAATGAAACAACAGAAGCTTAAAATAAAAATATTTGATAAAGAGTACGCCTTATTAGTTGAAGATGAAGAAGTGGCTAAGGAGCTGGCTTCTTATGTTGATACTGTAATGGAAGAAACTAAAAATGAATTACCCGGGCAGTCTACACAGACAATAGCTATTATTGCTTGTCTTAATATTGCTTATGATTTATTTTTAGAGAAACACAAATCAAAACAATTTATTAATCAGGCAAGCGAAAAAGTAAAAAAAATTAAGCTTCTATTGAATGAGTCAAACATTGTTGTAGATCCATCTTAAGAGTTTCCGCACTGTCAGTCAATCATAAAATAAAAACTAATGTGATAGATTTGGGTTCTTGACTTCAGTCGTCTATTGCAGGCCTCATTTCCGGTTCGCCGGAAAATGTATCCCTAGGGGTGCTACAGTGGAAGCAAAAAGCGGATGAGCGGGTTCCCACACTGTGCTATATAATAGGGTTTTTCCTTATTATGAGTCGGTACTGACGGTGCGGTTTTTTATATACATATTTGGGAGTAAGTATAATGTACATGGCTATTGAGCTCTTTATTATTACTGTGATTATACTTGTCGCAATTTTTTTCTATTTAGGATGGTTTTTTAATTCGAGGTTAGGCAAAAAGAGCTTGGCATATGGTGAGCAAAGAGCTAAGCAATTAGTCGACGATTCTACTGAGAGGGCAAAGCAAATTATTAATGATGCACAGAAAGAAGCTAATAATACAAAACGAGAAAAGCTTCTTGAAGTGAAGGATGAATGGTATAAGAAAAAAGTTGATTTTGATGGTGAAGTTAATCAAAAACGGCAAAAGTTAGGTGTTCTTGAAAAACAACTGATCACACGTGAAGAAAACATAGAAAAGAAATTTGATCTTGTAATTAAAAAAGAGAGAGAGAATAAGCAGCTTGAAAAAGATAACTTTGAGCATAAAAAAGTGCTTGAAAGTAAAGCTGTGGAAATCCAAAAACTTGAAGCCGAACAAAACATTAAACTGGAAAAAATTTCAGGCTTGAGTTCTGATGAGGCTAAAAAAATGTTAATGGATAATATGACTAATGCTGCTAAAGCAGATGTTTCTCATATTATTAAGCAGATACATGACAAAGCAAAAGCTGAAGCTAAGAAAGATGCTCAAAAAATAATCGTTCAGGCAATTCAGAGAACTGCTGCTGATCATTCCATTGAAACTACTGTTTCGGTTGTCCAAATTCAGAATGATGAAATGAAGGGTAGAATTATTGGTAAAGAAGGGCGTAATATACGTGCCTTTGAAGCTGCTACAGGTGTGGACGTTATTGTTGATGATACTCCTGAGGCCGTTATTTTATCTTCATTTGACCAATTCAGGAGGGAAGTTGCCAGAGTTTCTTTAGAGAGACTTATTTCAGACGGTAGGATTCATCCTGCCAGAATTGAAGAAGTAGTTGAAAAAGTTAAAACTGAATTAGAGGAAGATTTAATTAAAGAAGGTGAAAATGCCGTTATGCAATTAGGATTGCATAATATGCATCCTGAATTGATTCGACATATAGGAAAAATGAAATATCGTTCCAGTTATGGACAGAATCTATTACAGCACTCAATTGAAGTTGCTTATCTAACCGGAATTATGGCTGCTGAGATCGGACTTGATACGAACATGGCTAAAAGGGCCGGACTTCTTCATGATATCGGTAAAACAGTTGATAAAGATGTAGAAGGTCCTCATGCTTTATTAGGTTATGAACTTGCAAAGAGATATAAGGAACATCCTATTGTAGCTAATGCAATTGGCTCACACCATGAAGATATTGAAATGGAACACCCTATTGCTCCATTAGTTCAGGCATCAGATGCAATAAGTGGTGCACGTCCAGGCGCCAGAAGGGAACCTTTGGAAGGATATGTTAAACGTCTTGAAACTTTAGAGACACTTGCTAAGTCTTTTGAAGGAGTTGCTAAGACATATGCAATCCAGGCCGGACGAGAAATTAGAGTTGTTGTGGAACAGGATAAAATTAACGATACTGTTGCTGATAAACTTGCCCATGATATTGCTGCTAAAATAGAAGGCGAAATGGAATATCCCGGTCAAATTAAAGTTACGGTTATAAGAGAAGTAAGAAAAATAAGTTACGCAAAATAAAATTTATACTATTCAGCCCTTTCTTTTTAGAGAGGGCTTTTTTTATTTAAACCCTTCTTAAGAAATTCCCCATAAGTGCATTTATTCCTTTATCTTACATTTTCATGTTGGTTTTATTGCTCAAATGGGCTAATTTTGTACTATGATTTATGAATATTCTAGGATACTGATGTTTAGGAAATACCTCGTTTTTTTTAATATTTTGTTCGTTTTTCTGTTTTTTACAGATCAATTTGCTCAACAGAAGAATTATGAGTTCGAAAATTATTTTAATAATTACTTTAACAGTAGAAAAATTCCATCTGCATCTGTGGGAGTTGCACAGCATGGAAAAATTGAATGGCTGGAGACTAAAGGCTACTCTGATATAGAAAATAAAATACCTGCTACTAATAATTCAACTTACCGTATTGCTTCCGTTTCTAAAACTATTACAGCCGTTGCAGTAATGCAGCTTGTTGAAAAAGGTAAATTGAGACTTGAGGATAATGCAAAAAAGTATTTACCGGAATTCAGCCATTGTAAATATGATTTTACTATAAGGCAGTTGCTAAACCATACTTCAGGGGTAAGGGGTTATAAAGAAGGAGAGTTTGACAGCAATGTGCATTTTAAATCATTCTCAGAGCTTCTTAGGTATCTTGCTAAAGACACGCTACAGTACAAACCGGGGACAAAGTATTTATATTCTACTTTAGCATATAATTTGCTTGGAGCTATTATTGAAAGAGTAACTGAAGAAAGCTTTGCTGCTTATGTAAAAGAAAACATCTTTAAACCTTCCGGCATGGAACACACTCTACCGGATTTGTCATCTGAATTCATTAGAACAAGAGCAAAAGGATATGATAGAAAAGGGAGTACTGGCTTTATTGATGCTCCTCTTGTTGATTTGAGCATTAAAATTCCCGGAGGGGGATTCCTTTCAACCTCGGCCGATTTATTAAAATTCGGTATAGCTTTGCTTAACGGAAAATTAATTAAAAGGTCCACTCTGGAAATTATGCTTAAACCTACTTATCTGGCATCCGGAAAAAAATCAGACTATGGGCTTGGTATGGTTTATCAAATGGATAAGACCGGTAATTATTATTTCCATCATGTTGGCGGCGGGACCGGTTTCTCTGCACACTTAATAATATATCCTCATGAAGAATTGGTTACTGTCCATTTAATTAATCTGAAAACTGGTGATTTGGGTGATCCGGCTTTAGACTTATCTAGAATTGCGTTACATAATAAAAATGGTAATTATAAAAATAGTAGTTCTGCTAAAAAATAGTAAACAGTTATTATTTAAGTTTCATCTTTTCCGTACTTGCATTTAACTTCCTTGTAATGCAAATTTATAAATATAATGTGATTATTAAATGAAAATGGATTCTAAAAAATATAGCAATACTAAATTATTTGTTTCAATAGCTGAAAGCATTGCGGGATTTATTATTGTTTTTTTATTTGTTTCTTCAGGTCTAAGTAGAAGTTTAGATAATTATCTTAAAGAAAATTTTAATATAATAAATGACTATTTCAGATTTCTGTCATTTGTCTCCATTACAGGTATTGCAGGAAGTATTATTTCATTTCCCGTAAGCTACTACTCAGGTTTCTATTTGGAGCATAAGTACAAATTATCAAATCAAACCTTTATAGCCTGGATATGGGAGGGGACTAAAGAATTATTATTATCATTGGTAATAGGTGTCCCGATATTACTGATATTCTTTTATTGTCTTAGAACATTTGGGAGTAATTGGTGGTTTGTTTTGGCAATAGCGCTTTTTGTCTTCTCGGTTATACTTGCACGTATAGTTCCGGTTTTTATTCTGCCACTGTTTTATAAAATCACTCCTTTTGATAATGAGAATTTAAAAGATAGATTATTGTTAATGGCAAAGGATGCAGGTTTAAAAATTGATAATATTTATAAATTTAATATGAGCAAGAATACAAAAAAAGCCAATGCTGCTTTTACCGGATTAGGAAAGACTAAGAGAATTATTTTAGGCGACACTCTTATTGAAAAATTCTCTGATGATGAAATTGAAACAGTAATTGCCCATGAGCTGGGCCATTATAAGAAGAAACATATAATTAAAAATATTATTATTGGAACTATTTCAAGCTTTTTAACTTTATACTTAATTTCTGTTTCGTATAGTTATCTACTGCATCAATTTAGTTTTACGGCAGTTACTGAAGTTGGAGCCCTTCCTATACTTGTGTTATGTAGTATGGTTATCGGACTTATCCAAACACCTCTTGGCAATATACTATCAAGAAAATATGAATACGAAGCCGATAATTATGCGGTATCTGTTACTGATAAAAAAGAAATATTTATAAATGCACTGGAAAAACTAACTGAACAAAATCTGGGTGATAAGGATCCCCATCCTTTTGTAGAGTGGTTCTTTTATAGCCACCCTTCAATAAAGAATAGAATTAGTGCTATTAAATCAATTGCAAATATTGTAAATTAATAATGAAGTATTATTATTTTTAGGTTTAAAAATTGGCATCATACATCAAGCTGATTCTTATAATTATCCATGGTTCCGTCTGTTCAATTTTAGCTATGTTTTTTAGCATTATTGATCGGAGCTTCTATCTATATTTTAAACTTTCTAAATTGTTTTCAAACGGTATCTTATTTATTGGCAGAATAAAATTGAACATTACAGGGCTGGAAAATATTGATAAGAATGGTACTTATGTTTTTGTGTCAAATCATGCAAGCCAATTGGATATCGTAACCCTGCAATCTGCTATCCCTGTAAATGCAAGTATTATTTATAAAAAGGAGCTTGGCTATATACCTGTTTTCGGGTGGCAGCTGGTTCTTGGTCCATACTTATCTATTGACAGAAAAAATCCTGAAAAAGCACATAGAACAATTCTGCATGCAAAACACTTAATGCTTAAACGTAAAATGTCAGCATTACTGTTTGCTGAGGGAACCAGAAGTAAAACGGGGTCAATACAACCATTTAAGCGTGGAGCTTTTAATCTTGCCGCAAAAGTTGAACAACCTATTATTCCTGTTACTATTAAAGGAACAAGCAGTATTTTACCAAAAGGTTCTTTCAAAATAAATAGTGGGATTATTTCAGTGCACTTTGATAAACCGATTTCAGTTAATCTGGTATCAACTAAAGCACAAGAGGTTGAACTTATGCAAAAAGTTAGAGAAGTTATTGTTAAAAACTTTGAAAGGATGAATTAACAGTGGCAGTTAATCTTAAGGAAGTAAAGCATATAGCAGAACTTGCAAAGTTGAATTTTTCTGATGAAGAATATACAGAACTGATAGAAGATATGAATAACATTCTTGACTATATGAATAAGCTGAATGAGATAAATACTGATAATGTTGAACCTTTGTCTCATCCAAGTGATCTTTTTAATGAAAACCGAGAAGATATACCAGTTAAAGGTATTACCAAGAAAGATGTTTTTTTGAACTCTTCAAATAATGATGAAAATTTTTTCATAATTCCCAAAATTATAGGTTAAATAATGATAGTTGGTGTTATCCCCGCAAGATTTGCTTCCACCCGCTTAATGGGTAAACCTTTGGCAAAGATTGGCGGTAAACCCATGATACAACATACTTATGAAAATGCATTCAAATCGAAATTTCTTGAAAGACTGATAATTGCTACTGATGATGAAAAGATATGCGAAGCAGCCCGGAATTTTGGTGCGGAGGTAATGCTTACTCCTAAAGATATAAATACCGGATCCGACAGAATAGCATATGTAGTCGAAAAAATCCCATCGGCCGATATTATAGTAAATATTCAGGGAGATGAACCTTTTATCAAAAGTATAATGATTGACCAGGCAATACAGCCGTTATTGTTTGAAAAGAGTGTAAAAGTTTCTACTTTAGCAAAAAAAATTGATTCTCTTGAAGATCTAAAATCTAATTCCATTCCAAAAGTAGTTTTTGACTATTCAAATTACGCCCTGTACTTTTCCCGTTCTATAATTCCTTTTATGAGGGATGCAAAATCCAAAGCCGATTTTCTGAACCGGGGAGATTTTTACAAACATATTGGTCTATATGTTTACAGACGCGATGAGCTGTTTTATTTTACCAAACAAAAGCCTACTGACTTAGAAAAAGCTGAAAAACTTGAACAGCTTAGATTTTTAGAGCACGGGATTAAAATAAAAGTTGTGGTTACCGAATATGAAAATTTAGCGGTAGATACTCCTGAAGACCTTGAAAGAGCACGCTTATATTATGAAAAATTATTAAAAGGAATAGATAATGATTAAACCCGATAAAATTATTCTTGCAAATCTGCCTACTCCTTTGCAGATTAAAAAATTTAATGATAAAGAATTTCTCATTAAAAGAGATGATTTAACCGGTGTTGAGCTTACCGGTAATAAAGTTAGAAAACTCGAATTCTTATTAGCTAAAGCTCTGGAAGAGAAATCTGACATTGTGTTTACTACAGGTGGAGATCAATCCAACCATGCAAGAGCAACGGCAATTGCATGTGCTCAGGTTGGTTTGAAATCCAAATTGTTTTTGTGGGGCAAAGATACTTCCAAACCTGTTGGTAATTTGTTCATTGATAAAGTAATAGGTACCAAAATTGAATTTCTTTCAAAGAAAGAATTCTTTGATGTAGATACAATAATGCAAAAAGAACAAGCTTCATTAAGTAAAAAGAATAAAAAAGTATATGTCATTCCCGGCGGAGGTTCTTCTACATTAGGCATTTGGGGATATATCTCATTTTATGAAGAGCTTGCAAATCAGACAGAATTAAACAGCCTTGAAGGAATATGGGCTGCCTGCGGTTCCGGCGGTACGGCAGCAGGTTTACTTGTTGGTGCTGCATTAAACAAATTGAAGCTTAAAGTTTATGCAGTAAATGTACTTCTTCCTAAAAATATTATCAAAGATATAATTCTGGAGTTGGCGGAGAAGTGTATACAAGATTATAATCTGGATTGCAAGATTGACGCCGATATGCTGGTAATTGTTGATGGATACTCAGAAGAAGGCTATAAGAAAATTGAGCAGAAGAAAATTAAAGTTATTAAGAAATTTGCGCAGACAAATGGGATACTCTTGGATCCTGCATATACCGGAAAGGCGTTTTATGCGTACAATGAGCTGATACTAAATAAAGACATGGGCAGAAAAATTCTTTTTTTGCATACCGGAGGAATATATGGAGTGTTCTGTAAAGCAAAACAATATTTGAAATAATCAAGATAATAAAGAAAAATATTGAATTATTTGTAAATAAAATATTATTTTTGGTTGTTAAATATTAGACGTTTTTATGAGTTGTGTATTTTGTGATATAGTTGAGCGAAAAAGTAAGTCGGAAATTATTTTTGAAAATGAACATATTATCTCTTTTTTAGATATACATCCGGTTAGTTATGGTCATACATTAGTAATTACTAAAAAACATTTCGATTCAATTTTAGATGTGCCGGGTGATTTATTAAGTTTGATTATGAAAGATGTTCAAACTCTTGCAAAAAAGATAAATAAAAGTCTTCCTGCTGATGGTTTTAATTTAGTTGCAAATTCAGGGTCGGCAGCAGGGCAAAGCGTATTTCATTTTCATCTTCATATAATTCCCAGATTAAAGAAAGATGATTTTAAATTTAATCCCAAGTTTATTCACTATACAAATGATGAATTTAGCGGATTAGGAAGTAAATTAAGAAGTTTTATTAATAATGAGGTCGTATAATGGAAAAAAAAATTAGAGTTCTTATTGCAAAAGCAGGTTTAGATGGACATGATAGAGGAGCAAAAGTCGTAGCCGCAGCTTTACGTGATTCAGGTATGGAAGTTATTTATACAGGATTAAGACAGACTCCCGAAATGATAATAGAAGCAGCTATTCAAGAAGACGTGGATGCCATTGGAATAAGCATTCTTTCAGGCGCACATATGACCATTTTCCCTAAGATATTAACTCTTATGAAAGAAAAAGGTTTGGATGACGTACTTTTAACCGGTGGCGGAATTATCCCCGGTGAAGATGTTAAAGCTCTTAAGGAAATGGGGTGTGGCGAATTATTTACTCCAGGTTCTTTAACAACTGACACAGCAAACTATATAAAAGAATGGGTTGCACAACATCCGCGTAAATTAGATGTAAGTAAATAATTGTAAAGAAAACAGATCCTCCTAACTCTCTTTTTAAGGGGGTTAGGGGGATGGTGTTATCTTACTTAAACAAACACATCTTCTTTGCTTCGCTGTACTTACCCGAGATAAGCTTATAAAAATAGATTCCGCTTGATAAATTACCTGCATTGAACTTAATGGAGTAGGCACCTGCCGGCTGATACTCATTTACTAACGTCTCAACTTCTCTGCCGAGCATATCGTATATTATTAGAGTAACGTTATTATTCTCTTTAATCTTATAACTGATAATTGTACTTGGATTAAAAGGATTGGGATAATTCTGACTTAAGCCTGTCATCCCGGGTACCAAAGAATTTTCTTTAACTGAAGTTGCGTTATTTATGTTTATATGATAATCCTGTCCGTTGTTATTATCCCAGGTGTTGTTATTATAATGTATTACAAAGCTAATTTTGGTTACAGCCTGCCTTAGGTTGTTAAAAGGTCCTACTTTAATTGTAAGTGTGTTAGCTGTATCAGGCCCATTCATGGGGGACTGAACTGCTGCAGCTCCTGAAAAGATTGTAGTACCTGTAGGCCAATAAACGCTGTCAGGTAACGCCCAGGCGCTTCCGGTATTATTTATTCCCCAATGGAGCAGCGCTCCCTGCGTTACTCCTCCAACTTTAATTGTAATAGTATCATTCTTAGCAGGGGATGGCGGCGTCCAGCTTACCCCATTTAGTGGATTGGGTGTACTTGAGTTTGAACCAATCCAGCAGTGTTTAATGGGGGAATTTGCAATATTGTTTAAACTGTCTGTTGCTTCAATATAATAATCAACTAATGTATCTTTTAAACCAGTTAAAATAGCTGAGTATTCCTTTGCTTTGAATAATGGCTGCGGATCTGTTGTGGAAGGTTTGTTCTCACCCAGTAGAGTTAATTCCTGCCAGCTAGTTACACCATTGCCGCCGAAATATGTATAGTTATCTTTGGAAGCACTTGGTAAAGGTAGAATATTGTCTTTATCAAAACGGTATTTCAGTTTTACTGATTTTAAGCCGCTTTTATCATAAACATAAGTCCATATTCTTAAAGTATCAGTTTGTACAATTCCCCATTCTTTGCCTCCGGGATTATAGGGCTTTCTTTGAGGCATAAAGATAGTTGGAGGTGTCATGTCTGTACCTTGCACTTGCATAGCTAGCTGTACTGCTAAATTAGAGGCTCTTGCAGGATTTGAATCCCATATGCCGTTTAGTGAGTTATCCCAATACCAATAATCGCTTGCCTCGCCGCATAGTAGATATTTCCATGCATTTATTGTATTAGAATTAGCAGGCGCAATTTGTTCAGCCGTAGACACAATATTTTTCGCGGCAGTAATTATGCCCCAACTGTTTATATCCGGACTATAACCATTAGAGCCGGGATCTCCCAGCCATTTCTTAAACTGCGGATCACCGTTATCAGCACCTGCCCAGGAACCGTCTTCTACATGTATAATATCATTTGTATTTGGAGGGAACATCTGAAGATAATCCTGAACCGTTGTACAAACAAATCGACCGGAATTTGCAGTTAACCAATTTACAAAACTTTGAAAATTTGAATGATAGTAACTGTCTGAACCTCCGCCGTAATTATCGCCATCATGATGAAGGACAATTAAAATAGGATGAGAAGGATCAGTATTATAACTTTCAAGCTGACTCATTACAGATTCGTATTGTAAAGCGCCAAAACCGCCTCTGGCATCCTCATTTCCTAAGTACCTGTCAGTTGGTATAACAATAATTTTGGATTCAATTCCTGTAGCAGGGTTCGTATAACTGGCGTAATGCGGCTGTCTGCCCCAGCGGGCAGAGTTTTTAGTAGGTGCCCAAAGGTTGTTTAACTGTACCCAGTCACTTGGGTCCTGGTTCAGAATATCTGCCTTATTGGGTTCATAGATATTCCCGGAGGTGCTATATGGATAATTCACACAGGTTCTGTCAAAATGAATATTATCAACCATTACCCACTGTATACCTTCACTGAGCAAAGCCGGAATGATATGCTCGGAGAAAGCATTCTCGGGCGGGAACATCCCCTTAGAATAATCGCCGGGAAAATTAGCCTGGAAAATCTGTTTATGCATTTTAATCTGCTTAACAATATCAATGCTGTCTAAAAGTCCTAAGAGAGGGTGAAAATAGGGGAATGCTACTAGATCCATTCGCGGGTTATTCAAGGATGTTTTAAAAGTCCTTATATTATTCCAACTTGATTTCCAATTCTGAAAATTATTGTTTCCATTTGCCTCAAGATTATTAAGATTCTCAATTAAAGATCCGGTAAAACTGACCTGCGCACCTAAATGCTGAAGATTTGCATTTATACCGGACATTAAGGCATCTTTTGTCCATGTTGTATAAGGGCCCATTCTTTGGTTGTGAATATCGGCAACTGAAAATGGGAAATGATGCAGTTGATCCGTTATAATAATAGATTCGTATGGATAATAAATCGGCTGATGCATATGCCATAAAAAAGCAATGTAGATTGGTGGATTAGTATTCTTTTTTACTTCTTTTTCAGACTGACCGAATACTATTATCGGCAATATTAACAAAAATAAAAATTTCTTCATTTAATTCTAATTCCGGAGATGGTTGTTTCTTGAGGTAAAAATTTTATAATTTTGAAACTAAATATAAATAAAAGACTTAACAATTGATAATCTAATTTGTTAATTGTTTACTGTAAATCCATCACTGCCAAGACACTGATGACTGATGACTGTAAAAAAGGTTCTTGTTATTAAATTAACTATTTTATAACTTTGTAAGTTAAAAACAAATAGTAATTATTTTTATGAGAGCAATAATACCGGTAGCGGGGTTCGGAAGCAGATTAAAACCTCACACTTTTTCAGTACCGAAAGTAATGTTAAATGTTGGTGGTAAACCTATCATCGGTCATATTGTAGAACGGCTTTTAGAAGAAGGTATTAACAAAGCTACATTTGTAATTGGGCACCTGGGTGAGCAAATTCAGCATTATATAACTACTGAGTACAAAGAACTTAAAGCTGATTTTATTGAACAGGAAACAATGGAAGGCTTGGGACACGCTATCTATAAAGCGATTCCAACTTTTGATGATAAAGAAATATTTATAATTCTTGGCGATACTATATTTGATGTATACCTAAAAACGGTATTTGCAAATAAAAAAACATCCCTGGGCGTTAAATATGTGGACGACCCTAAAAGATTTGGTGTTGCCGTTATGGAAAACGGATTTATTAAAAAACTGGTTGAAAAACCTCAGAACCAAGTCTCAAATCTGGCTTTAGTAGGACTTTATTATATAGCTAACAGTGACGCATTAGTTAAAAGTTTGAACAAATTAATTGACAACGATGTAAGAACTAAAGGTGAGCTCCAGCTTACTGATGCTCTTCAAATGATGATAGATGATGGTGAGGAGATGACTACGTTTACTGTTGAAGGATGGTATGACTGCGGTAAGCGTGAAACATTGCTTGCAACTAATAAACATTTGCTCAGCCTGAAAAGTGTAAGCAGAAAGTTTGATAATGTTGTTATCGTAAGGCCTGTATATATAGCGGAAGAAGTTGAAATCGAAAATTGTGTCATTGGCCCGAATACTACAATTGATAAGGGCTCAATTATAAAAGAGAGTATAATTAAAAATTCAATAATAGGATCACATGCGCATATTACAGAAGCTTTGTTAAAAGATTCCATTATTGGCGATAATTCAGTGATAAAGGGTTCATATAAAAAATTGAATTCCGGTGATTCATCTGAAATAGATTTTTTCTAAATAAATAACTTAAAAGGTAAATAAATATGTCATTTTTCTTTACATCTGAATCAGTTTCAGAAGGACATCCGGATAAAATATGTGATGCAATATCTGATGGAGTGTTGGATGCTATTTTGGCAAAGGATCCTAACGCAAGGGTAGCTTGTGAAACTTTTGTAACTACCGGCTTAGTTCTAGTCGGAGGTGAAATTACAACGAATAAGTATGTTGAAATTCCAACTATAGCCAGAGATATCGTAAAAGAAATTGGTTATACAAGTGCCGATTATAAATTTGATTCAGAGTCTTGTTCGGTTCTTAATGCAGTTCATTCTCAATCGGCAGATATTGCTATGGGGGTTGATAAAGGTGGTGCCGGTGATCAGGGGTTAATGTTCGGTTATGCATGCAGCCAGACTCCTGAGCTTATGCCTATGCCTATTATGCTTGCACACAAGCTTGTTAAAAAACTGGCAGATATAAGAAAAAAGAATACTAAGTTGATGCCTTATCTTCGTCCTGATTCAAAATCTCAGGTTACTATTGAATATGATGATAATAAAAAACCTGTTAGAGTTGATGCAGTGGTTATTTCAACTCAGCATGACGCTGATGCTAAACAAAAGACAATTAGAGAAGATGTAATTGAAAATGTTATTAAACCTATCATCCCTGCAAAATTGCTGGATAAAAAAACTAAATATTTTGTTAATCCTACAGGCCGTTTTGAAATAGGCGGACCTCATGGCGATACTGGTTTAACAGGAAGAAAAATTATTGTTGATACATACGGCGGATGGGCACCACACGGTGGCGGCGCATTCTCAGGTAAAGATCCTTCAAAAGTTGATAGAAGTGCTGCTTACGCTGCAAGGCATATCGCTAAAAATATTGTTGGCGCTAAATTGGCTAAAGAATGCCTTGTCCAGTTAGCTTATGCTATTGGTGTAGCTGAACCTGTCTCTGTATTTGTTGATACTTATGGAACAGGTGTTATCCCAGATTCAGAAATTTCTAAAATGATTATGAAGGAAGTTGATTTAACTCCTAAAGGCATTATTGAAAGATTACAATTACGCAGACCAATCTACAGAAAAACATCTGCTTATGGTCATTTCGGTAGAAAAGAGAAAGAATTTACATGGGAACAATTAGATCTAGTTCCTGTATTTCAGAAATTTATATAAGATAAAAAAGGATAACCTATGAGTAATGTACCTGATGTGAAAGATGTTAATAAACTGCCTTATAAAGTTAAAGATATTTCTTTATCTGACTGGGGTAGAAAAGAGATAAGATTAGCTGAAGCAGAAATGCCGGGCTTAATGTCTTTAAGAACAGAATATAAAGAATCAAAACCGTTAAAAGGTGCCCGCATTGCTGGATGTCTTCATATGACAATACAGACCGCTGTTCTAATTGAAACTTTGGTTGAATTAGGAGCTGAAGTCCAATGGTCTTCTTGCAACATTTTCTCTACACAAGATCATGCTGCTGCTGCAATTGCTGCCGCAGGTGTTCCCGTTTATGCATGGAAAGGTATGAACGAACAAGAATTTGACTGGTGTATTGAACAGACTTTATTTTTTGGCGAAGATAAAAAACCACTGAATATGATTTTGGATGATGGCGGAGATTTAACTAATATGGTTCTGGATAGATATCCTGAATTAGTAAAAGGTATTAATGGCCTGTCAGAGGAAACAACAACCGGCGTTCATAGATTGTATGAAAGAATGAAAAACGGTAAACTTCCTTTGCCTGCTTTTAATGTTAATGATTCTGTTACAAAATCAAAATTTGATAACAAATACGGATGCCGTGAGTCTTTAGTTGACGCTATCAGGAGAGCAACTGATTTAATGCTGGCTGGTAAAGTTGCCGCTGTTGCCGGTTATGGCGATGTTGGTAAAGGATCATCTGAATCATTGAAAAATTCTCATTGCCGTGTCATTGTCTCTGAAGTAGATCCAATCTGCGCTTTACAGGCTGCTATGGAAGGTTATGAAGTTAAAAAAATGATTGATGCTGTTAAAGAAGCTGACATCATAGTTACAACTACGGGAAATATGAAAATTATAACCGAACAGCACTTTAAAGCCATGAAACATAATGCTGTTGTTTGTAACATTGGGCATTTCGATATCGAAATTGATATGGCCTGGCTGAATAAGAATTACGGACATACTAAAGAAGTTATTAAGCCTCAGGTTGATAAATATACTATAGACGGTAAAGACATTATTGTCTTAGCCGAAGGCCGACTGGTTAACTTAGGCTGTGCAACAGGACATCCTTCTTATGTAATGTCAAACTCATTTACAAACCAGACATTAGCTCAGATTGAGTTATGGACAAATGGCAGTAAATATGAAAATAAAGTATATACCTTGCCAAAAACTCTTGATGAAAAAGTTGCCAGACTTCATTTAGCAAAAGTTGGCGCTGTACTTGATGTATTGAGCGAAGAACAAGCTGATTACATTGGTGTTAAGGTAGAAGGTCCATACAAACCGGATTACTACAGATACTAAATAGTAACTAGTAATTAGTGATAAAGATAATTGAATGGAGAATTAAAGAAATTTTGTTCTCCATTCTTTTTATTATACTGTCTTCTAAGTACTTATACTGAACACGCCACTAAGCCTCAAAACCACAAAGATTTACAGAAATAACTTATCGTTTGTGCCAGTAATTACTCATTACTGGTTACTAATTACTTAAAAAGGAAGTAATCGTTTACTTAGATTTTTCTTTAAAAATGCTAAAATTTTCACAAAAACCAATTGTTTTTGAGGAATAATTTATATTTTTGTAAAGCTATTTTCTGCACTTCGTGCAAAAACTATCATTACTATAACTATTTTTAAACAATTTCTTAAAGTTTAGAGGCTTTCTTATGAGAAAATTGTGTTTGTTATGTCTTACAACCTTAATTCTATGTGTTCTATCTTTTACAACAAAAGCACAACCGACGCATTATCAGTGGCATGCTGAGTTCTTCTCTGATTGGTATGGGACTGGAGTGCAGACTACAACTCAAACATTGGGCGTAGTCGAATATGAAAACGTAAAGGCTCAAGCAACAAAGGGGGCTGTTTCTTCATTTGTTCTTGAGTGGGATTCTGGCTACAATCGTTGGTATAATCAATCAACACCAATTGATGCTGTGTTCTTACTTACTTGGTCGACTAGTCCTCCCAGCGATTCACATCTTAATGTTAACTCTGTATTGAATAGCTATTATACTTTAAGAATTAAAGGACGTGGCTATTCAAACAGAAGTGCAATTATTATGAGAACAACTAACGCTCCTGTTACCATTCCTACAGTTACGGATAATTTAGTGACCCGTGGTACTGGCAATCCTTGTATAGTTTCAATTACGCTATCAGAAACACCATCAGCAGAGGAAAAAGTATTTGTTAGATATACTAATGACAATTGGGCAACCTCTTCATTTGTTCAAGCTACAGGAACGGGCGCAAATTATACCGCCTCGATTGATGAAGCAAATCTATCGGTAAATAGTGGCTATCAATATTATGTATTTACCACTACGGTTGCTGTTCCTACTCATTCTGATGCGGACTTGATGACATTATCTCTAAATAATAATGGCGGTACTAATTTTACTCTTCCTGTCGAACTTACTTCTTTTGCGGCAAAAACTGATACAAAAGGTATAGTCCTAAATTGGAATACGGCTACTGAAGTTAGCAATCTTGGTTTTGATGTTGAGCGTTCTTTGGATAAGACTAACTGGCAGAAAATAGCTTTTGTAAATGGCAGTGGTAACAGTAATTCTCCTAAAAATTACAGCTATAGAGATAATTATTCAGTTCAAGGAAGCTGCTATTACAGATTAAGACAGATTGATACTGATGGAAAATTTGAATATTCAAAAGTTATTGAAGTAAAAGGTATTGGTGCAAAAAGCTTCACTCTTGAGCAGAATTATCCAAACCCATTTAACCCGAATACAAAAATTACATTTACAGTAAATGAAAGTGGTAAAGCAAAATTAATTGTATATGATGTATTAGGCAAGGAAAGGGCAGTCTTGTTTAACGGAAACGTAGAAACAGGAAAGAATTACAATGTTAATTTTAACGGTGCAAACATGGAGTCCGGTGTTTATTTCTATAAACTTACTACCGGTTCAATAACCAGCATCAAAAAGATGATACTTATCAAATAGTTCATAACGTTAAAAGTTGTATAGTTTTTAAAGTTAAGAGGCGTTCGAAAGAACGCCTCTTTTATTTTAAATCGATTATACATAATTTATAATGGATAATTAATCGTCATTTGAAATTTTGCCTATATTAGTTCAGGCCTTTTAACAAATAATACGAATTAATCAATAGAAAAAAATAGAAAAAATATTTTTGTAGTATAACCAAATATATATATATTTGAGACATTGCATGGTAGAATTTCTTTTTATGTCTTATATTATTATCCGTTTGGATTTAATTAATTCTGTAATCATCATTTTCAGCCTGCTTATAACGAGTCAACAACAATAAATAAAAGGTCCTGAGGGAAATATGAAGAATTATGTACTTTTGTGTGTTATTCTATTAGTTAGTTCGATAAATTTGAGCGCTCAAGACGTTACTGTAGATGATGGCGGCGTTTTGACAATTAATGCGCCGGCAACAGTAAATAACTTAACTTTAAATGGAAGTGGTCTTTGCGATCTGAATGGCAATGCACTTACTATTACGGGAACATTAACTATCAATTCGGGTGCTACTCTAAAAGATAATATTGGTGGCGGTAGTATCAATTTAACCGGTGACTTAATCTGTGATGGTACTTTCGGAGAATCCGGAGTTGATAGAATTGATGTTTATTTTAACGGTGGTGCACAGACAATTAGTGGCAATGGTTTGTTTTATGCCTCTAAATTTCATAGGGATGTTGATAATGCGCCTAATACATTAAAGCTAGATAAAGATATAAATTTGTATGGATCTGGTAATGTTTTACTTATTACTGGTCTAAATAAATATACGATAACCGTGTCGGCTACCTATACTTGGAATGCACTAAATGGATATATATCTTTTGACCAAGTTGGTGCGTCTGTGGGTGGTACCGGTACTTTGGACATTAAAGGCATAGTAAATACCCAAGCCCTGGAATTTTTTAATGACAATACCGGTGCGTCTCAAGGTTCAACATGTGTTGCCTTCTCAACTTCAGTTATTAATGTTCAAGAAATCCGTTTCAGAGAAAGTACTTTTATGTCTGGAATAATGTCAGAACCAAACAGCAAAATTTACTTAACGGGGACAGAGCCTTTTGCTACGTACCCTGCCATAAATACTAATATTTATCATAATCTCTCTGGTGAAGTACATTATTCTAAACCAGCAGTTCAAACGATATCAAATGTTTTAAGCTATTTTAAATTATTTCTAGAGGGTACAGGTAATAAAACTATTAAAGCTGGTCAAGAGCTTACTATCCTTTCAGATGGGTCATTAACCCTTGGGGGTGCAGCAAAATTAGCTAAAGGTTCAGGTGCAAATTTAACTTATAACAGTAACAGTACTTTGATTTACGCATGGACCTCAGGTAACTATAATACATCTGCTGAAATCACAACTACTTCTTTCCCAAGAAATGTGACTATTAATAGCTCCGGCGATGTAATATTAAAAAATAGTATTGACCTTGGTTCTTATCCATCTGCAACTCTTACTTTTCTGCAGGGAAATCTAAATACAAAAACTAACACTACAAAAGTTACGTTATATAGTAGCTCAAATTTAGTTGGCGAAACAAATTTAAAACACATTATAGGTGATGTTACATTGTCTTCAATACTTGGGGATGGATCAACACCAACTGTTTTACCTGCTGGCGAATATTTTGGACTGACACTGCCAAATGACATAACAGACGCGGATGGTAGTGATATCACTATTTCCAGAAAAACAGGAACTGCCCTAACAAGTGCTTACAATAGTAACCAAAGTATCCTGAGGTATTGGACAATTTCCGGAACAAATTTAACCTATTCCGGCGGTAACATTACTTCAAAGTGGTTTACATCAGAGCTAAATAGTAAACAAATGTCTAATGCAGTTATTTATGAAAATTTTGATAACTCTGTATCTCCTTTTTGGTTTAGTAAAAACGATGTCTTAGGTATAAATGTTACACCTTCTAGTGATGAGTATACTTTAGCTTCAACTATTGCCCCATCATTTTCCGGCATTGCAACAACTATTTATACTGTTGGTGATGTTGCTAGTCCTATGCCTGTTGAATTAACCTCTTTCATTGCTAAATCTGACACAAAAGGTGTTGTTCTAAATTGGGAAACCGCAACTGAAGTTAGTAATCATGGCTTTGATGTTGAGAGAGCCTTGGTTAATGCAGATGGTAAAACAGGGAATTTCTCAAAACTTGGATTTGTTAACGGTAATGGAAACTCAAATTCACCCAAGAGTTATAGTTTTGTTGATAACAAAGCAGTTTATGGCAAATATGTTTATAGACTAAAACAAGTTGATACTGATGGTAAATTTGAATACAGCAAAAATGTAGAAGTCGAAGTAAAAAACCTTCCTACAACTTTTGTAATGGATCAGAATTATCCAAATCCGTTTAACCCAAGCACAACAATCAGCTTTTCAGTTCCAAAAGCATCATTTGTAAACATATCAGTTTATAATATGCTTGGTCAAAAAGTTGCAACAATAGCTAATGAAGTAATGCAGGAAGGTGCATATGAAAGATCATTCAATTCAACAAACCTTTCAAGCGGAAATTATATTTATATAATGACTTCAGGAAATGCAAAGATTGTTAAAAAAATGACACTAGTGAAATAGTTATAAAGTTTTTAAAGTTAAAAGTCGATAAAGTTAAAAGGCGTTCGAAAGGACGCCTTTTTTAATTTCTGAAACACAATTTGCCACAAAGGCTCGAAGACACAAAGAAGAATGGGAAAGATTTATTATTTCAAACGCTAAAAGGGGATATATTAATTTTTATAAATTTGATCGGAGCCACGTAGTGGCGGTATGTTAATAGAAAAATAATTCAAAAACGAAAAGAGCTCCATGGGAGCGGTATGTTTGACTTTGTGTATTAAATTTCTATTAGTATGCCGTACCTACGGAACTCAAAAAACATTTCATTTCTCCTTTGTTATTAACATAAGGTTCCTACAGAACTAGAAAAATAAATTGTTAAATCAATCAAGGTTCAGGCAATAGATTTCTTAGTGCTCTATCTGCATTCGGATATTTAAATTCAAAGCCTGCATCTTTCAATTTCCTTGGAATAACCCTTTGGCTTGCCACTAAAGAATCTGCAATTTCACCTAATGCGATTTTTAAAAATAATTTTGGCACTTCAAACATTGAGGGCTTCTCAATTACTAGTCCTAAAATATCAGCAAATTTGTACATGGATACTGTCTCTGGTGCAGCAGCATTTACGGGTCCTGATATTGTCGGGTTATCAATACAGAACAGTATTATATTTAAATAATCTTGTATATGTATCCATGGGAAATACTGTTTCCCGGTTCCAATAGGTCCGCCTACGTAAAACTTATAAGGAGTAAGCATTCGTTTTAATGCCCCCTCATCCTTACTTAATACGACTCCAGTTCTTAAACTTATCCTTCTAATGCTTAAATCCTCAACTTTTGCAGCTTCTTTTTCCCAGTCGATACATAAATTAGCTAAAAAATCATTACCCGCTGAAGAATCTTCCTTAAGGCTTTCGTGTCCTCTATCCCCATAGTAACCGGAAGCAGAAGCACAGATAAAAAGTTCAGGTCTATTGCTTGCATTTTTCATAGCATCAACCAATGCTTTTGTACTGTTTATTCGGCTATCGTAAATAACTTTTTTATACTCCGGAGACCATCGCTTAGCTGCAATATTAGCACCTGCTAAGTGGATAATAATATTAGAACCGCCAATGGTATTCTGCCATTCACCGGGAGTGGAGTAGTCAAAATTTACGTATTTATCGGCCTGGGGAGCCTCAGACTGTGCTTTTTCAACCGATCTGGTAAATACAATTACTTCATCATTTCTGCTTTTAAGCAGGGGAATAAGTCTTTTACCAATTAATCCGGTAGCTCCGGTAATAACAATCTTTTTATTCATAATATAAATCTTAACAAAAAATTTTATTTGTTTATATAAAATATTAAAAATATCTTAAATAACAATGTCGCAAGTGAAAAGCCGGTTAAAATAGGGGCTTTTATTGCTAAGTGCTGATTACTTCTCGCTGTAAACAGAAAAGTTATTTCCATCACAAATTTTGTTTGTTAATTCTTTTTTTATATTTTAAGTTACATTGATAAATTTTTAAAATTGAGAGTAAATTATGATTAAAGAAGGAAATAAAGCACCTGATTTTACGTTAAATGATAAAACCGGCAAGCCCGTGTCACTTAAAGATTTTAAAGGAAAAAAAGTAGTTTTGTATTTTTACCCAAAAGATAATACTCCCGGCTGCACTAAAGAAGCCTGCAATTTTAGAGATGAATTTAGCGACTTCAAAGGACTGAATGCCGAAATTGTTGGTATTAGCGGAGACAGTGAAACTTCTCATCAGAAATTTGCTGATAAATTTGAACTCCCATTCACACTTCTTAGTGATCCGGATAAAAAAGTGATTAAAGAATATGGCGTGTGGAAAGAAAAACTCAATTTCGGAGTGACGGCTTTTGGAATTGTAAGATCAACGTTTATAATTGACGAAAAGGGAACAATCGTAAAAATTTTCAGCAAACTTAAAGTTAATGAACATAATAAAGAAGTGAAAGAAGCTTTAGCCGGAATAGGTGTTTAATGATTTATGTAACCAGACGCGAAGTATTTAGCGCTGCACATAGAATTTTTATACCGGACTTGACCGATGAAGAGAATTTTATCAGATACGGAAAGTGCAGCAACCCTAATTGGCATGGGCATAATTATACTTTGGAAGTTGTAGTAGCCGGGGAAATAGATAAGGGAACCGGTTATGTTATTGATCTGAATATATTAAAAGAAATCATTAAAATTAACATAATTGATAAAGTTGATCATAAAAATTTAAATACGGAAACAGACTTTATGCAGGGAATAATCCCTTCATCAGAGAATATCGCACAGGCAATTTGGAATGTATTGGCTGATAAAATTCCTGCCGGCAAATTGTATTCCGTTAAGTTATTTGAGACAGAAAATAATTATTTTGAAGTTAGAGGTGAGTAATTGAACATTGAAAAAGTTGAAATCCTGATTAAAGAATTATTAAAGGAGATTGGTGAAGAGCCCACAAGAGAAGGACTTTTAAGAACTCCATTAAGAGCTGCTAAAGCTTATGAATTTTTAACAAGAGGTTATAAAAAGGATATTAAAGAAATTTTAAATAATGCCATTTTTTCTGAGAAGTATGATGAAATGGTATTAGTTAGAGATATAGATTATTATTCATTGTGTGAGCACCATTTGCTGCCGTTTTATGGCAAAGTTCACGTTGCATATATACCGGATGGTAAAATTGTCGGGTTAAGTAAAATTCCAAGAATAGTTGATATGTTTGCAAGGCGGCTTCAGGTTCAGGAACGTATGACTCAGCAAATTGCCGATACAATCAAGGAAATTTTAAATCCGAAAGGTGTTGCTGTTGTATCAGAAGGTTTTCATATGTGCATGATGATGCGGGGTGTTGAAAAGCAAAATTCAAAGGCAACTGCCAGTGCAATGCATGGCTTATTCAGAGATGACGTTAGGACAAGAAATGAGTTTATGAATTTATTAAATCTGAAATAAAAATTCTCAAACTATAAAGGTGCATTTTATGATAAAGGCAAAAACAGGGATTATTGTAACAGGTGCAAGTTCGGGTATTGGCAAGGCAGCTGCAAAAGAATTTGCACGCACAGGGTTTAAAGTTTTTACTATTGCACGCAGAATAAATGAGCTTAACAGAATAAACGATGAGCTGGAAAAAGAAAAAATCTCAGTTGAAACTTTTCCATGCAATGTGGCATCGGCTACTAATGTTGAACAGGTTATAAAGAAAATTGTTGCCGAAAACAGAATAGGGTGTTTAATCAATAATGCGGGAATAACTTCATTTAAACCGGCATTAGATAACTCTGTTAAAGATATTACGGATATAATAAGTACTAACCTGCTGGGCTCAATATATAATATCAAATATTTGCTGCCGCATTTTATTAAAAATGAAGGTGGTACAATTATAAATATTATTTCAACGGCTGCAAGAAAATTATTTACTGAAAGCTCTGCTTATACTGCCTCAAAAATGGGTCTTTTAGGTTATACTGATGTATTAAGAGAAGAAGTCAGAAAACATAATATTAGGGTTATAAATGTTCTTCCCGGGGCTACTGATACTTCTATGTGGTCAGTAGAAGACAGGAAAGAGCATAGCCATAAAATGATGACTGCGGATGACGTAGCCCGCACATTGGTCTGGTTGTTTTTACAGCAGGGTAATCTTGTTACTGAAGAAATAACTATTAGGCCAATTGCCGGCGATATTTAACTTTGATTTAAGAAGCACAGAATCAAAAACATGATGTGCATCATATCTTTTTTTCTCTAAATAAATTAATTTTGCAGTGTAAGAATGGTTAGTAGTTTAGATGATAATGTAAGGTTAAGTAAAGATGCAAAAGCCGTCCGATTTCGGGCGGCTTTTTTTTTGTCATGCTATTTCTAATACAAATAAACGAAAAATTACTACCACATATTGCAGCCAGCGCCGCAAGTACCCTTACCTGAGTTTCTCATGTTTCTTTTCATACCTTTTCTATCCATGGCAGACGGCATAATATTTTTTAATTCTTTTTTCTGTGCATCAGTCAGTATCTCAGAAACATTGCCCCAAAAATTAGCTCTTTCCAGTGCTATTTTATTATGAATACTATTCATTTCTTCAGCCTGGCTTAAGATGTCTTTTTTATTAAAAGTGCCTCCGCTTATCAAATCTTTTCTGTCAATCTGCTGTTTCTTTAAAGATGCCTGTAAATCAACCATTGTTTTTTGATGGTCAATTTTAAGCTTTTCTATCTTATCTTTCTGGTCAGCAGTAAGATTCAATTTAGATAACATCCTTTCAATACCAAGGCCGGGTTTCATACCTTTACCAGGTCCTTTGCCGCGTCCCTGGGGTAGTGCTGCCGCCGTAATAAATAATAACATAACTGAGAATACAACTAATCTTTTCATGATGGTTCCTTTATATTTATGATTTAATAATTATATGAAAAACGTTAAAGAATATTTCTTCTTTTGTAGCTTTGACAGTAAGTATTAGTTGAAAGGTTTAAAATTAGAAGAATGATGTAATATTCACATGATTTTATTATATTTTAAGCTGGATTTAAACTATTTGAAGAAATGCTATGTCTAAAAGTTAGACAAACAAAACTGATATGCCTAATAACGAAGAAGATGTACAATATATAAATAGATTTCTTGAAGGTGACGAGGCAGCTTTTAATAAGCTTGCAGAAAAGTACCGTCAAAAAATTTATTGGCATGCCAGACGGATGACAGGCAGTCATATTGATGCTGATGAAATTGTGCAGGAAGTTTTACTTGTACTTTATAGAAAGCTGAAAGATTTCAAATTTAAGTCTTCATTATATACCTGGATATATAAAATTACATCCACAAGATGCCTGAATTATTTAAGCAGACAAAAAGTAAGAAGATTTTTATCCCTTGATGAACCTGAAATCTTAAATATAAAAGATAATTATGATGTGTTAAAAAATATTGAAGATAAGGATAAGTTGGCAAAACTTGATCAAATCCTTAAGATATTGCCGGCAAAACAGCGGCAAATATTTATCCTTAGAAATTTTGAAGAAATGTCTTATGAAGAGATTGCTGCTGTTACCGGCAAGAGTGTTGGAGGAATGAAGGCAAATTACTTTCATGCTCTAAATAAAGTAATGGAGAAAATGAATGAATAAAAAATTGTTTTTATATTGTGATAACCAAATGAATGCGGATGAACGGAAAAAGTTTGAAGAGGAACTTAAAACTGATCCGGCGCTTCAGGCCCAGTATAATAATTATTTGGGGAATATTAAAAAATTAAGAAAATACAATTCCGTTGAATTAAACGAGAAGTATTTTGTAAATGCTGTGCCGGTTATGCACGGTAGAATTGAATCAAGTAAACACTTCTCTCTTCTTAGTCCAAAATTCGGTTTGGCACTTTCTTCAATGACTGCCGTTCTATTGGTATTCTTAATGTTTTTTGGAAAAACAACAGATAATACCATAAAGCTTGAAAAATCACTAAAGGGACTTTCTACCGAAGAAATTTCTAATGTGCTTGATACATACTCTAAGAATGAATCTCAGTTAGATAAAACTATTCAGGTTGCGGAAATTGTTGGGGATTCCGGTGTAATAAATGCAGTTGGTGATAGACTGGCATCTGAAATAATACCTAACAATGAACAGCTTACAGCTTTGGAAAGCTCTGAGTCGTATGAGTATTTAACCGGCAGCATAAATGAAAAAGAAGCCGATATTGTCTATAACGAAATTATTAAAAAAGAATTTTTTAAAGGTAAATAAAATGAAAAAGTTATTTTTATTTTTATTAATTGTATTTGCTGCAGGTTTGATTACCGAAAATAATGCACAGGAAGGCAAGCACAGAAACCAGGGAAGGGGTTTTGGACAGGGTGCTCGAGAAAAGATTGAAGCGTTAGAAAAAGCAAAACTCATTGAAGAACTTAATATGAGTGAAGACCTTTCTATCAAGTTCTTTGCAAGAAGAAAAGAACATATTGATCGTGTGCAAAAATACGATAAAGAACTGGATGCCGTTGAAGATAATTTGGAAAAAGCCCTAAACGAAGGAAAAAACGATCAGGCGCTTAAGAAGTTACTTGCAGAGCACCACACCGTACAAAACAAAATTGCTAATGAAAGAGGACAATTTATAAATTCCTTGTCCGGTATACTTTCGACAAAGCAATTAGCAAAATTTATTGTATTTGAAAATAAGTTTAAAGAAGAAGTTAGAAATATTCTTATGCGCGAACGTAATAAACGTACCCAGGGCAACGATTAAAACATATTTAAAAAACAGAAAATATATATAAATATTTCATCACATCTTGCAAATAAGGCTAAAGTAATATATTTTTGTATTCCAAAATTTATTGCGGAAGTGGTGAAATTGGTATACACGCTATCTTGAGGGGGTAGTGCCTTAAGTGGCATACGGGTTCAAGTCCCGTCTTCCGCACTTTTCTAACCCCGATTCTTTCGGGGTTATTTTATTTTAAACTGGATATAAAAACTGTTTTTGCTTTCAACTCCCACTTCGTAAAGGGCGAGTGGTATCAAATCTTAATCATCATTTATACACTTTACTGAGTTTTACATCCTTCTCTGACTAAAAAAATACATTTTGAATTAAAAGATACTCTATACGGTCTAAGTAAAAAATGAATATATGCAGCTTTTCCCCCTCGCCAGCCGCAGGCGAACGGAGAGGGGGGGCGGGGGGTGAGGTCTCATAAGACGAATTATTAAAATATTTCTGCTATAACATTAGAAAACGAACACTATCTATAGGTAAGGGACTTTTCAGGCAGCCTTTCAGTGGGGAGCAAATCTTAATCATCATTACGAGACTGTGTGAAAATCATACTATCTATCCCAAACCAGGGTAATCATGATAATCGTTTAAATCCTGATTCGACAAATAAAAAGCATTAACCGTGCACTTCAAGGCGCTCTAACTGTTTAAATATTAAAGAGATATATAAAGACGAGACGTTCTCAGAACGTCTCTACGATGCAGATGCGAGCTCTAACTGTTACTATTATTCCACTAGGAATTGTTGATCTTATTGAATTTTCACACAGTCTCTTACGGGAGGGGTGAGGTCTTATAAAGTCCATATATGCATTTATGACTTCTTTTATTTGCATCTAAATTCATAATTAGTTATTTTTAATCAGACAAAAATATCTGATTATGGAAAGTTACAAATGAAAAGAAAAATTGTAAAAATAATTGAAGAGAAATGCGATGGCTGCGGGCAATGCATCCCTAATTGTGCAGAAGGGGCGCTGCAGATCATTAACAATAAAGCCAGATTAATTAGCGATCTTTTTTGCGATGGTCTCGGGGCCTGCCTGGGCAATTGTCCTCAGGATGCGATAGTAATTGAGGAAAGGGAAGCTGAAATGTATGATGAATTTAAAGTGATGGAATATATTGTTAAAGGTGGACCGGACGTAATTTCTGCTCATTTAAAGCATCTTAAAGATCACAATGAATTTGCTTATCTTGCACAAGCGAAAGAGTATTTAATTAAGAATAACGTTGTATATAATGAAAATTACGCACAAAAACAGGATAATACTTTACAAGGCTGCCCGGGAAGCAGGGAAAGGGTAATTACCGTTACAGATAATGACAATAATACTTCAGACAATACTCATAGAAAGAGTGAATTAAGACAATGGCCGGTACAGCTCCATTTAGTATCACCCAATGCAGGTTATTTTAAGAACGCTGACGTATTATTAACGGCTGATTGTGTGGGATTTGCTTATGGCGATTTCCATAAGGATTTTCTTAAAGGTAAAGCGCTTGCCATAGCTTGTCCAAAGTTGGATTCCAATAAACAGGTATATCTTGAAAAATTGATTAAAATGATCAATGAATCTCAAATAAACTCAATTACGGTTTTGATGATGGAAGTGCCTTGCTGCGGCGGCCTGTTTGCTTTGGCAAAACAGGCGGTTGAATTTGCTGACCGTGACATTCAATTATACTCAAAAATTATAAGTCTGGATGGAAAAGTTTTAGAAAATTAAAAAAAATAGCCCTCAAGATTAAAAAGAGGGCTATTAAAGTTCATTATTTTAGAAAAGGATTGAAAAATTCACATTTAAACAACTGATGGTTTCTTCACCTGATTCTTTTCCGCCGACATTCAGGAATTGATATTTAATACTGCTGTCCAAAGTAAATACAATCAAATTTATTTCCGCTCCAAATCCTACTCCTACCCCAATTCTCTGTAGCGAACCTGAACTTAAAATTCTGGTTGCTTGCAGTTGTTGGTTTTCAACATTTATTTTTCCAAAGTTATTATAACCTACTTCAACTGAGAAATATGGGCTTATCGGCCCCGGTACAATTGCGTATTCAACCCCCAGGCCGTAACTTGTAATGCTTTGCGATGTCTTTATTTCTTGTCCAAGAGCCGTCACTGAACCCTTAAAAGAATAATAATTAAAAAAGCCAAACGGCTTAAGCGGAATTATGGGAAGTGATAATTTTGCTTTTACGCCCAGATGATACCCGCTGGAGAACCCTAATCCGCCACTATTTATTGATTTTGTATAAACATCAGGGGCTTTGATAGTAGAGAAGCCGCCGCCCACCCCAATGCTAAATTGTCCAAACGAAACTGATGTAATTAATAATAATGATATTAGTAATTTTTTCATATATAGATGCCTAAAGTATTTTCTTAATATTCAAAATATAAGATATTTTGCGGTTTAATAAAAATAATTATAGTGTGAGCGGTCAAAATGCATTATGAATAAATAATATCCGGAAACCTGAAAAGAGTGGCATTATTATAATGGATTCTCCTGCTTGCTTTTTATTTTATTATTATCTAATATTAATATAATAATAATACACAATGTGCATTCGTATTGCAGAAGCTGCTATGCAATGACGGCATTATTTTTCCGAACAACAAGGCAATCTTGATTATCCAAAATTTTGTAACATATCAGGCGAAATAAATGAAGCTGTCATTTCAATTTTTAATTATTCTTATTATTATAAGCTAATATTAGTCTTGAGCGGGTGAATTTAGTAATATAAACCTCCATTCTCTGTCTTCCCTTAGTTCAAGAGATTTTACTTTAAGAGAACTTGCTAACTCACAAAATACCTTGATTTTATAATTGCAAATCCTATTTTTGGCTATTGGTTCTGCACTGGCTTAAGGCCCATTTCATTCACATAGTTTTGAATGATTCTATGACAAAATAGTATGGTTCCCATTCTGCACTCAGGTTAAAGAGACTGTGTGAAAAATATATAAAAATAATGATATATTCACAGAAATATTTGAATAATTACATATAACTTAGTTATATAAGCCCGGATCCCCCTTTATCCCCCTTAAAAAGGGGGAAAATGGATATCCATACAGTCTCTAAAATATTGAGAATTGGTCCGGATATTAGTACTTTTATTTATATTTCAGTAAGTTTTGGTTTTAGCTATATAAGTGATAATTTTATTACTTCAATTTTAGGGATTATTCTCTTTACAATTTTTATTATTAACGGTTAAAATGAAAAAGTTAAGTTATCTTCTGTTCCTGTTCATTTTGTCGCTGCCAGGTACATTTGCTCAAAATGACACTCAAAAATTTAAAACCGCTCTTGATGCTTTTAATCAGGGACGTTTTATTGAGGCTTATACTTATTTTGAGAAGTTTATAACGGATTATAAAGTAAATGATGAGCTGTTTTCAGAAGCCAAATTTTATTCTTCTGAAGCTCTTCTTTTCTTAAATCAATATGATAATGCAATTGCCGGTTATGAATTCTTCCTCAATAATTATAGTTGGTCTATCTACAGAGAAAAAGCTGTTTACAGACTGGCGACAATATATTTTGAAAAGAAAAATTATAAGAAATGCAGATATTATCTTGATATACTGTTAAAGGAATTTCCGAAAACAGATTTAACCGGAAATATTACATATATGTCTGCACAGACCTACTATGAAGATAAGGAATATGAAAATTCAATTGTTGCTTTTCAGGAAGCAATCAGTAAGGAAGGCGGCACCAAAGATGTTGCACGTTCTTATTTCGGGATTGCACAGTCATACCAGGCCATAAATGATTTTCAGAGTGCAATAAACTATTATGACACACTTTTAACATATCATAGAAGCAGCCCCCTCGCTTATCAGGCACAGCTTCAAATAGGTTTGTGTTATTTTAAACTTAAGGACTTTGAAACATCAATTTTAGAACTGAGTAACCCGCTGCTGGCAAATGAAAATTCAGACAGGTATGTAGAGAGTTTATATATTTTAGCCTACTCATATTACAGGAGCGGCAATTTTGCCGATGCTGAAAAAACATTTAATGAAATTATTACAAAATTCAGCCAGTCCAAAATGGAAAGGGAATCAGAATATGGTTTAGCATGGGCTAAATTCCAGCAAAAAAAATATACTGAGGCAAAGGATTTATTTGAGACGTTGGCCGGCTCCAGTTATGATACAATTGCCATCAATTCTTCTTTTAGGGTTGCTACCTGTTTAAGATATAATGGAAACCTTGATGAAGCATTCGATAAATATGTTGATTTCTTAAAAACATATTCTGATTATCATTTAGCTTATGATGCTAATAGTGAAATGGGAATTGTATGTTTTCTTAAAAATGAATATGACAAAGCAGAAATATTTTTTATTAAAGCATTGGAAAGTAACGACTCAACTTTATTAGCCCGGACGGATTTATTTCTAAGCCAGATTAAAATTATTAAACATTCCTATAATGACGCCTTGGTGCTGCTTAATCAGATAACAAGATTTAATAACGTTACTCCGGATATAAAAGATCAGGCAAAATTCAGCCTGGGGGTTACATATTATAATCTGAAAAATTACGAGGAGGCAATAAATCAATTCAATTGGCTGGCAACAAATGAGCCCTCGTTTCTAACCGAAAAAGTGAATTTCTATATTGGAGAAAGTTTTCTTGCTTTGGGCAAATACCAGGAAGCAGTTGATAAATACAATAATATAGAAACTGCTGATGCACAGTTACAACAAGAGTCCAATTATTCAAAAGGTTATGCCTATTTCTATCTGAAAGATTATGATACCGCCCTTGATATTTTTAACGATTTTACAAAACAATATCCGCAAAGCAAAAAGCTTAGCGATGTAAAATTAAGGATAGGCGATTGTTATTATGGTAATAAAAATTACCAGCCCGCTTTGGAAATATATAAAGAAGTTATAAATAAAAGTAAAGATAAGCTTAACAGCCCCGCTGCTTTGTATCAATATAGTGAGATATTATTTAGAGCAGGGAACACCGATGAAGCAATTGAGCAGTTGTCCAACATAGAAAAATCATATCCTAAATCAGAATATGCCTACAGAAGTGCATATCTGGCAGGATGGATTTATTTTAAAAATGAAAGTTATTCAAATGCCATTGAGTCATATAACGAAATATTACTCCGTTACCCTGAAAGCCCAATAGTTCCGCAAGTCTATTATTCATTAGGTGATGCATATTATAATTCAGAAAAATATGAAGAGTCAATAACCAATTACAAAAAAGTTATTACAGATTACCCGGCATCTCCATATTTTCTGGATGCCGTAAGCGGAATTCAATACTGTTATGAAGCTTTAGGCAGTCCGGACAAAGCAACAACTGTAATAGATGAGTATTTGGCAGGTAATACAGGGTCAAAACAATCTGACCAGTTGCTTTATAAAAAAGCTGAAATACTTTTTAATGCAAGATTATATTCACAGGCAAAGGATAATTTCATTAAATTTCTTGGTGCGTACCCGTCAAGCAAATTACTCCCTGATGCATATTATATGCTTTCAAAGTGCTATCATAATCTTGAGATAAAAGAGGATGAAATTGCCAGTCTTAAATTATTGATAAATAAGTATGCTGAAAGTGAAATTGCTTTTAATGCTGTAATGGACCTGACTACGCTTTATAACAAAAATAAAATGTACGATTCATCCGTTGCCGCTTTTGATGTAATGCTGACAAACAAAAAAGACCTCCCAAGGGCAAGTGAATTGTTATATAACAAGGGACTAACATTAGCACATAAAGGGGATGTAAATGCAGCGTTGGATGTATTTGTTGAGACCATGCAAAATTATCAGGGGACAATTTTTTCTGATAAAGCAATGTTTGAGATTGCTTTGATTGAATTGGCTGCTGAGCAGTATGAATTTGCTGAAAAGTACTTTAAGAATTTGGGCGAAACCAGAACTGATGAACTGGGGGCTGTGTCGCAGTACAATTACGGCTTTACAATGTTTAAACAAAAGAAATACCAGGAAGCATCTGAGGCCTTTGAAAAAGTACTTTCTAAATTCTCAAGTTTTAATGAATGGAATACAAAAGCTTCTCTAAAATTGGCTGAGACTTATGTCCTATTAAAAGAGAAAGCCAAAGCAAAAGAATTATATAGAAGTGTCCTTAAAAAACATCCTAAAGATATTTACGGTAAAGAAGCAAAACAGAAATTGGAAAATCTAAGATGATAAAATATATTCTAACATTTATTGCATGCTTGTCTATATTTATATTTGGACAGGATGAAGGCAATAAGCAAAATGAGCCGGATGTGGAACTGCCAAAGTTTGTAATCTATGGTACGCAGAAAATGAATATTGGTAATGTGGAGAAACTGGAAGCTGAGGATGTTTCAAATTTATCCGAAAACATTATTAAACCATTTGTGCTTCTGGATGAGTCAAAAATGTCAGGACTTAGCGGCTCTGAAAATCTTCCGGTCAGAGTGCACGACTCAGTAAAAATTATTAAGAATAATTTGGATCTTCAGGCAGGATTTTATACCATACCATTTGCTAATTACAATCTGCAAATACCGTTTAAATCCGGTTTCTTTCAGGGTAATTTCTTCGGAAAGAATACGCGTCCCTTCGTTGATTATTCGGATAACTATAAAGTAGGGGGCGAACTGAAGTTCTCATTATTCTCTGATGATGTTTCTTCTTTTTTACCCTCAACAAATTATAACTTTATTGCCGGTTTTCAATCTGACGATTACAAGTTTTACGGAGGTAGTGAACCCGCTCTTAAGCGCAGTCTGAATAATGTATATACTCAGATAGATATTAAAAATCTTTCAAAACAGGTTTTTTACTTCGGGGTAAATGCCGTGGACGAAATCAATAATATTAAAACCGAGAACTATTTAGACAACCTTTTACAGATAAAGCCGTTTTTAAGAATGCAGTTGACTGATTTTAGTCTGGGTATTAATGTTGATTATAAAAATCAAAATATAACCAACAATACTGTTTCTAAACAGAATACACAATATTTAGTATTAAGCCCCATAGCCACTCTTAGTTTCTTTGACAATATGAAAGTAAACTTCGGTGTAAATTATTCAATGAATAACTACAAAAATAATTTTGCAATTTATTCTGCTTTAGCGTTAAAAGTAGATAAAAATCTTTCATTATTTGCGGATTTTAATCCTAATACTGAGTTTATTACTGCCGGATCTTTATTGAAACAAAACAAATACCTCAATCTTTCCGGTTTTACAAATATGGTGCTAAAAAAATCAAGTTCATTTTCAGCAATTATTAAGTATGAGTACGAGAACATCTTTCAGGCAAGCGGCGGCTTTAGATATACTGCTTTTGATAATCTGCCATATTACAAAATTGATTCAACCGGCAGCAATTTTAACATCCGTGTGGCAAATGCTAAACAAGCGCAGTTTGAATTAAACGGTATTTTATATCCCGGCGCCTACGGATCATTATATGCATCATTAATTTTTTCTGACACACATAATGATGTTAATCTGAAAGTTCCTTATTTTGAGAAATTATCCGTTAAGGCAGGATATGAGTACAGCTTTGGGAAGTATACATTTGGCGGTGAGTTAAACATTAAAAATTCAATATATACTGACAGCCTAAACCTGAATATGTTAAATAGCTTTTACAAGGTTGACGTGTATACGAAATATCACTTCAGCAATAATATAAATCTTGTTGTAAGGGTTGATAATCTTTTTGACAGTAAAAATTATCTTTGGCAGAATTATAAAGCGCTCCCTTTGGATCTGTCTGCCGGCATTAGCATAAGATGGTAATTATTATTTATTTTTGTATATTAATATAGGAAATAGCATAAATTTAAATAATGAAAAAAATAGACTTAGTTAAAAAGCTGGCTGCTGCAGCCGGAGTAAAAGAAGACTTACAAATTCAATTTTTTGAATTTTTTGTTGCTAAGCTTGCGGAAAAGCTTACCCCCGGAGATAATATAACCATTCCCGAGATAGGTGAGTTTTACATTAAGAAGGGTGCAATCAAAAACGAGGAAATGGATGATATCGATTTTGATAACCCTCTTGATATTATGGCTTATCCCGTTGCCTCCGGTGATCATGTAATCTTTATGGTTACTCAAGTAAGTCCTGCACAATTAAATTCTGTTAATGATATCTTTTCGGAACAATTTAATCCTGTAAAAGCGCTGGGTGTTAACGGTAATGAGTCTATGTCTGAATTACTGGATAAAATTATATCAAACAGCCGATACCACAAAAATTTAATTGTGGGACAGGAATATTTAGTAATAGGACTTAAAGAGCTGCAAGTTTTAGATGCCGGCTATTTTGATGAAATATTTTCTGCGGCTAAAGATAAGCCCGATCTTGAAGACTTCCATGAAAATTTGGATGATGCTTTGGACTCGCAGCCCGAGGAAACGGAAAAACCTGTTACCTCAATAATAGAAGAGTCTGAAGTTGCCGATAAAATTCTTGATGAGTTTGATTACGATTTTGATGATTCTGAATTTGAAAAAGTTGATCCTTTTAATAGTGCCGTTAATAATATATTTCCGGTTGACAGTGAGTTTGAAGAAGATGTTGACAAACTGCTAAATAAGGGAAATAATCCTATTGATTCAGATGAATTTATAAGAATAACGGATAAACCAAATTTTACTCCCGGCTTTAACCAGGAACCTTCACCTGAAGTTGAAACGCTTGAATCTCTTGAAGTTCTGGAAGAACCTGAGTTAGTTATTGATGAGCCTGAAATTGAGCCGTCTCCTTATGAAGAAACAATAAACAATAATGATACAGATAAGGATGATGAGTTAACAGATAGCGAACAGGAATATAGAACAGAATATAAGAAAAGAAGAAAGAATGCCACTTTTATTATCGTTGTAGGATTTTTAATTCTGGTTTTATTGGGGTTGTTGGCTTTTTATAAATTTGGCGGCAAATTATTCACTAAAACAGCCGAAAAAAATGTTACTGTAAAACCAACTACTACTACTATTGAAAGGAAATACGATATCCCCGTAACCTATTCTGATGAGAAGCAGGCGCAGGCTGGGACTCAAAACTCAGAAAAAAAAGCTGCAGTAGTTGAAAATTCTGCTAATAGTGAAAAGAATACTCCTGTTGTTAATAAATCTGGAATAGAAAAAAAAGAAAATATTAAAGAGATAAAGCAAGAAAAATTACCTGTTGATGTAAAAAAGCAGGTACCGGTAAAGAAAGAAATCCCTAAAAAAGAGCCTGTTAAAAAGGAAATAATTACAAAAGAAAGTAAACTAAAAGATAAATCCAAACTGGAGCCCAAAAAGGACATTACAAAGGAAGTATCTAAGAATAAACCGGCTGCAGTAGTTAAACAAGTATCCTCGTGGAAAACGCGCGAACAGGCAGAAGCTCAGGCAAAGAAGTATAGAAGCAAAGGTTATAATGCAACTGTTAAAGCAGTTGACCTTGCAGAAAAAGGTACTTGGTATAGGGTGATAGTTAGTTTTAAATCCTTGCAGCAGTCAAATAGTTTTAAAGAATAGCAAGTGTATTAAGAAAAGATTGTCAGGTTAGTTTAAATGAAAAATACCCAGTCAAATATTGTATCGATATTAGTTTCAGTGCTGATGCATTTGTTAATTATTATTATTCTGTTTATTGTAAAAGTAAATACCGCCAGTGCATCAAAAGAATATGTTGAAGTAAAAATTGAAGACTTCTCCGGAATCGGTAACGGCGGAGGAGGAGGGGGCGGTGGAGGCGGACCTGAAAAATCTTCCGAAATGAAAGAAGGTAATAATCCTGATATTACTGAAAAGACCGCAGAGAAAGTTAAACCTGAAAAGAACATGGATAACAGGGTTTCCGAAGATAAAATTGTTGATAAATCGGTCAACAAAAAACAAATTAAAATTGAAGGAAATAAAGAGGGAAATGTAAAAGTTGCTGTTAAAAAGCTTGGAAGCGGCGGCGGTGAAGATGGCGGAATCGGAACAGGCAAAGGTACAGGAAAGGGAAGCGGACAGGGCTCCGGTTCAGGAACAGGTGTTGGTACCGGCGTAGGCTCAGGTGTTGGTTCTGGTTACGGCAGCGGCTATGGTGACGGCTATAGTATATTTGGACTCGGTACAAGAAAAATATATAGCGCTCCTTTACCTTCTTATCCTGAGGGTGTATTTGTTGAAGATGACATTAAGCTCGAATTTGAAATTTTATCTAATGGAACAGTCGGAGAAGTTAGAATAGTAAAAAAAGGGAATCCCAGATTGGAAAGTGCAGCAAAAAATTCACTTAAAAAATGGAAATTTCAGGCTGAACCGAATATTGCTTCTCAAAAAGTAAAGATAACATTTCCTTTTAGATTGAAATAAAAGGAAATGCTATAAATACTAAGGAGTGACTAATCTTGTACTTCGTCTGCTGTGTCTTTTTTTACTGCAGGTTCTTTGTAGTACATTCTGTAGAAAAAGAACTCAGCTATTGCCAGAAGAGTAAGTGAAAAAGTATCCATGTCAAATTGTACGCCCAAACCTTCAGGTTTCATAACTAGTTTTGCTATCATACTTGTAACTGCCCAGCCTACAGCAAAAAGGATTCCTATTAAGGCCATATTCTGGAATGCAACAGAGAGGCTTTCACTCTGCCATTTCTTTGTAAAAATATATAGTGCAAAAACTAAATGCGCAAAAAATATAAATGCTGATATCATTTAACTAATTTCTCTTTAATTTATTACTTATAAACCATTTGCCAATAAGTCCGCCAACCATTCCCGTTACAGCAAAAATAACTAAATTTCCACACAAACTCATAAATAAATATGCAGCAGAAAAACCATATCTTCTTATTTGGTCGGCTAAATATTTCAGTAAGTCCAAAGGTTCCTTTAGCATTACTTCCAGTTTGTTGTCTTTTATGTATTGCTCGGTCAAAGGAAGAGCCTCAATAAAATCATTTGTCCTTGTAAAATAAGTCATTACAGTATCAAATGCTGTTGAAAATATTGCAGCAGCAATACCCGTGTAAAGACCCATTAAAAGACACGTCTTTACTGATAAAAGTTCTTCCAGGGTAAACTGATTCTTATTAATTTTAAGCAAAAACCATAAGGCTAAAACCGATGCCGCAGGAATTATTACACAACAGCCGCAGCTCTTAAAAATTGGAATTACAGTAACCACCGCTGCAACAAAGCCGGAAACAACTGCCGGAAAATATTTTTTATAAATCATTATTCTTCAAATCATTAAAAAATTCACTTGCAAATATAGATATAATTACAGAAACAACCATAAATCCTGCCGGTAGTCCTGTAAAAAATGCAACTAGCTTGGAATAATTGTACAATCCTATTTTGTAAGAGAATATATCTATAAGCATTGGCAGAAATAGTAAAAGGAAACGTAAGTTTACATTAAATCTGACTTTGCCGGCTAATAAAAAGAATAACGAGGAAAGGAATGCCCCGGCATAAATACCGGTGCAGCGGGCACATACTAAAAAATGGAATCCATTAATCTCAATTGATTTATATGGTATTTGATGGCATATTTTAGAATAAAACAATTTCAAATACGGGTAATATACCTTTATATGAGGATTACTGGTTATTGCCACTATGGAAAAACCAATAATAAAAATCCCCAGCATAAATACCAACAATAGCCGCAGAATAATATCTTTATTCAACTTTTTGATAAATTAAAATATTACTTTTAGTCAGGATATAAAAGCGGTCCTTATAATAAATAGAACTGACAGCAACGGCATCTCCCAGATCAATATTAACTTGAGATAAAAGTATATTGCTGTTATTATTTAAATCCGAAATATAAATTTTATTTTTGCCTGTAAGTGTAATAATGTTGGAAATAATTCTTATATCTGAAATACTATCCGTTAAATTTTCAATTTTTATTCCGGTCCCAAATTGGTCAAAAAGTACAAGTTTTTTATTATCTAAAACGTATAAATCATTATTGTTGCTGATTGCCATTTTAGAAGGATTAGAAAGAGCGAATTTCCCATAATCAAATCCGCCAAAATTGCTGCTGAAATTTCTAAAAATATCAAACTTTACAATCCGTTTATTCTCGGAGTCTAAAATAAACATATCGCCCTGTTTGGAATAAACACAGGCCAACGGAAATCCAAATTGTGCAGAAGGATTATCTGCCTCCCGTGTAGTAAGAACTGAGTTAAAATTTAAATCCCTGTCAAATAGTTTAATGGAATGATTATTTTTATCAGCAACCATTACATACAGTACAGAAGCGAAAACATCATTGGGGCAATCAAACGCCTCATTGTCCCATCCGGTGCCTCCGGCAGTTTTTAATACTTCACCATCCAGGTTCAATTTGGTTATTTCATTAGTGCTGATGTCTGTTATATAGATAAAGTCAGTCGGACTAATGTAAAAAGACGCAGCTTCATAAAAACTGCCCACAGCCTTAACAAATTGAAAGTTCTGTGAATAAACTGCTGTGCTCAAAACAAACAACAAAATTGATAAATAACTTTTCATAAACTTTTAGATTATTTTATATTTTAATGTAATTAAAAAAAACATAAACCGAAATAGAAGTAAAATATCACGCTTTTACCTCTTTACTTTCAAAAATTGGAGTTTCGGTAGTGGTTGTGTCTTTAACCCTGACAGTAAGGACTGGTATATCAAGAGCGTGCCTTACTCCATTTACAGTTTGGCCAAAGATGATATCGTTTATGCCTGAATGGCCATGCGTACCCATTACCAGCATGTCAAAGTTATACTCTTTTGCAATTGCAACAATTGTCTGTACCGGCTTACCATTTCTTAAGCAAAACTCAACCGGCAGATTTGGTCTTTCAATTTCCCTAACAAGTTCTTCCATATAAGCTACGTCTTGTTTTGAGTGTTGTGTCTCTGAAAGGTCACCATATACTAATGCACCGGGGGACTCCATAATATGGATAAGTGTTAATTTTGCCTGATCAGGTTTTGCAATAGAAAGAGCCATGGAAATAATGTCGTTATCACCAGGTCCGTTTTCAATTGCTGCACCAATATTTTTTATGGTTTTTAATGAAAGATTTTTAGCTATAATTTCACCGCGGGTGATAATACCGCTTTCCCATTTTTTCTTTATTCCAAAGAACGGGGCTAAAAATATGTAAAGCAGTACACAAACCAGAAATATGATTACTATGAATATAAGTATAAAAATCCAATAGGGGACAAGGGAGACGATAGAAACTAACTCTATATATACGAGCCAAACATTTAAATATGTAATGGTACCTGCAATAGCCCATGCCAGTACTTTAAGCCACGGTTTATTTGCAAAATTACCCATTTTATCTTTATCTGATGTAAAATGTACAAGCGGAATAACGGCAAAAGGAAGCTGCAAACTTAAAATAACCTGAGAGAGAATAAGCAAATTATAAGTACCTTTATTCCCGGAAATGGCAATTACAATAACGGCAGGTATAAGGGCAACACTTCTTGTAAATATTCTTCTCACCCAAGGGCGCATCTTAAAATTTAAAAAACCTTCCATGACTATTTGACCGGAAATAGTACCGGTAAGGGTGGAGCTTTGCCCTGAAGCCAATAAGGCGGCTGCAAATAAAATTGGGGCAAGGGTACTTCCTAAAACAGGCGCAAGAAGACTGTGTGCCTGTTGTATTTCTGTTACGACTATTCCCTTACTGTAAAAAGAAGCAGCAGCTACAATTAAAATGGCGGCATTTACAAAGAAAGCAGCATTAAGCGCAATTGCGGAGTCCAAAAAATTGTACTTACTTGCTTCAGCTCTGCCAGTATAAGTTTTGGCAATGGATCTGGACTGCACTAAAGAAGAATGCAGATATAGATTATGAGGCATCACTGTAGCGCCGATAATACCTATTGCTATAAACAAAGCACCCTGCGGAAGATGAACAATAAAACCGCCCGCAACGCTTGCCCAGTCAGGTTTGGTAATAAACAGTTCAATTAGAAAACAGCTTGCTATTGTGGCAATCAGCATAATGATAAACGCTTCCATCTTCCGTATCCCCAGCTTCTGAATGGCCAGAAGAAGGAAAGTGTCAAACGCAGTAACAACAGCTCCCCATAAAAGGGGAAGTCCGAATAATAAGTTTAACCCGATAATGGTGCCGAGAACTTCTGCCAGGTCAGTAGCCGCAATTGCAATTTCGGCAAGTGCCCATAAAACTACTCTTATAAAAGGGGGGTACTCTTTTCGGCAGCCCTGAGCTAAGTCGTATCCGGAAACTATACCTAATCTTGCTGCTAACGTTTGCAGTAGAACTGCCATGATGTTTGAAGCCAGCAGTACCCAAATTAATGTATAACCGAAGCGGGAACCGGCTTCAATGTCTGTTGCCCAGTTGCCCGGGTCCATATACCCTACGCTAACTAAGTAGGCAGGCCCTATAAAGGCAAACAATCTGCGCCACCAACTGCCTCCTTTTATTTCAACTTTATCCATATATAACTAATAGCAAAATTATTTTTCTTAATAACTCAAATATATGAATTTATACGAATTAAAAAATATTTAAAGACGGTTAATGGGAATTGTGTGCCCGTTTATGTGGCTTTATAAGAAGCATTTTGGACAATTGATAAATCGAAAATATATTATTTTCTCATAGTTTTGTTATATTGGATTTAGAAAATTAAATATGTGTTTATTCTGATTCATTATCTGATTTATGCACAATTATTAGCGTGCTGCGTATATTAAGCTTTAATGGAGTAATTTTATGATAAATAAAATAGTTATAATCTTTGTGTTATTTACTTATAAGGAGTAAAAATGAATATAAAAACATTTCTTGTTGCTGTTATATCCATTTCTAATCCTGAATTTATTTACGTTCCCGTTCTTGTGTAACTAAATTATTTTTTGTTATTATCATCTTTTTTCTCTGTCTTATTTTCCGGTTTTTTCTCAGTATCCGGTTTCTTTTCACTTTTGGGTTTTGTGAACTTATAAGGCGGAACCAGAACATCTTTTCTGACTCTTGCTGTATTTTGATCAACCCTTTTGGTTTCCTGGAGAGGTAAATCCATTTTCTTTATTTCTTTCTTAGGTGTTTTTACAACCTCATGCCGAATTTTAATCTCATTTATGGTTCTTCCTGTATTCCTTTCTATTTCGGTCTTACTCGGCGCTTTGGTGGTAATGCTTCTTGACCCGTTCTCATTTCTAATAGGATTACTTACTCTATAATTACGAATATTGTCTTGCGTAAAATCTTTATGTTTTACAACATGCCAATGGTGGTTCTCATTCATTTCCCAAGGATTACGATATGTTACTCCTCTTGGCGGCAGAGGTGCCCAGCCGACATTGTCATCGTAATCTACCCACATTACACGTGCCGGTGACCAGGTGTTATCTGAAGGTATCCAGACCCATCCGTTATACGGATCGTCATACCAGTTTCCGTAATGATAGACAATCCAGCCAAAAGGCTCATAGGAAACCCAAGTCCATTCTCCTGAAGCATAAGTCCAATGCCCATTATCAAAAGGCATCCAGTCTGAAACTACATATGGACGCCAGACTCTGCCGTAATTGTTAATTTGTAACCACTCGCCATAGCTGTTCAATTCGTCTAAGTTATAACCACTTTGAGTGCCTTCATCCAAATTACTTTGATTACTGCTTTGACTTCCCACAGTATAACATCCTGCAAGGAATACCGGGGCAAGAATTAAGATTAAAACAGTAAAAGCATTAAATACAATATTCTTTTTCATTTTATTACCTTCGCGAATCAACATTTATCTGAATAATTATAGACTAACATTTATGTAAGTGGGACTGTATAAGTTTAATTTAGGTTTAAATTAATTTTATGAATTTCTCTGTCTACTATTTATATGTGATCTTTACCACCTTAAGCATTTGCAGGGTTGTGCCTCAGTCTTTTACCTTTGAGTTAACTTAATCAAAATAATAGATTTGCAGTGTGTTGATTATTACAGGTGGTAATTCGGAAGGGTAAAACGATAATTAATGAGGTGCTGTTCTGCTGAACTTGTCAACTCTGAAATGAATTATCCCATATGTATTTGTTCAATGCTATATATGGGATACAACATTACGCTTAAATAACTTAGCAGAGATAATTACCTATTTCATTGTCTAAAAAGAAACTTAGGTCTTATCCGCTATTTAATAAAATAACCTCCGGGTACAGACCTATTTTTTTATAAGCTTATAAATACCTGTACTTTCATCTTTTACTAAAGAGTATCCCTCGTTAAGCTCCAGAGTCCAGCCCTCACCGCTAATACTTTTCTTCTCTATTTTTACAGGAGGAGTAACCGAAATTTTATCCCAACGTGGACTCATTAGGGCTCCATTCGTAACTGTAAGTATTCCCCAATTATCGGTAACCCTGATATTGGGATAAACCGTTCCTTTGTCCTCAACAGGCATAATATTTCTTGGGTCAAATGTTATGTTCATCTTTTCAAAAGCAATATCTAAGTGTGGCAGGGTAATAAACTTATTTTTGTATTCGGCAATCAGTGTCTTCGTTTTTTCCTCGCGCGTTTTTTCTTCGGCGACAATCATATCTCCATTGTATTGCTTTAATATAGAGCCAGAAGATTTCTTTAAATCATTTGGCAGAGATAAATCAAATGCCCTGATAAAATAATCAGTCAGGTTTGTTTTAACCGATATTTGCTTATTCCATCCTTTACTGATGTTGTCAAGCAAATACCCATAAACAGGAATAGTTTGATAAGCGAAAGACCGGACAAATGTTGGGTTGTTTATAAACATTCTGATGTTTTGAATTAAGTGCTCAATAGCTTGTGTGTAATTCCTGCTACTTATTAATAAACCGGTATATTCTGCCAGTCCTTCATTAAGCTCTAATGAATTTTCTGTATCCTTTGCATCAGGATAAAGTGAATATCTGTATTCCCTAAATGTTAAAGCATTAGTTAAATGCGTTTTCCGTTCAGGCCCATTGGTAGTTTGTAGTGCTTTTATTAAAGCTTCTAACTCCAGGCGCAAATAAATTCTCCCGTCTTTTTGGTCAAGGTGATTGTTGTCATGGTTGGATAATTTGAAACCTAATGCGGGTTGACTTACGTGGAATAATTCGTGAGCAAGTAAATTTATCCTATCCTGTTTATCCGTAGGTAAGGGCAGAATAATCATTGCCCAGTCTATGCCGTTCCACTTAATGGATGTGTTTGCAAAGCTAATTTCTTTCGGCAGAATTCCTGTATAAATTTTATTAGAAAGTATTAGGGCACCCGCAGAATCGGGGGCATTGGCGAATATTTGCCGGGTTATGGGATTGACTAACAGAATTGGGCCGTATAAATCTTTTGTCCATAATGACTGATGTTCCTTCGCGGCAACTTTTATCTCATTAAAATAGGCTGCTATGCTATCGGTGGGGGTGGAAATATCTTGCCCAAACAATGATTGTGTAAGCATAATAAATAATGTTGCTATAAAAAATCTTTTTGTCATAGCTTAACCTTTTTAGTATAACTTAAAAATCTAAAATATAACAAAGGAAATAGAAATACAAGGGCTGGTTATATAGTAACAAACAAAATCACTTTAAATAAAGTACCTTTTACTCCTATAAATTGAGGAACAGGGAAGATCAGCCGCGTGAAAACACTTCTGTTTTGAACCCAAACCAGACCGTTTTGAAAATTTATTATATATTCTCTCTTAGTACTGCTTGGGAACTAAACTTTTGAAAATAGTATTATACTTAAGTGGGCAGATACGCTAAAAAATATAACAAAATAATAAATTAAAAAAAAAGTAATAGTGGAGCTCGGAAAGAACGATAATGTGCTACCAGCCAAACTTATTTCTCGATTAACATTTAGGAACTATTCAAAGTTATAAACCACTACACCGTTAATCTATATGTATTGCTTTTACCATATATCTTCGTAAGTTGCAAGCATTTATAAGAGCTAAATGCACATAGGGCATTAACTTAATAATTGTCATTATTTTATCGTTTGAGATTTCTAGCAAATGATATAAATATTTAGATACTCCTTTCCCACTTGGGTAAATAATCTTTCTTAAATATTAAATTATTTAAATCTATCATAGCCACATGGATCTCCATTGCAGCTTTTCTTACATCCTCAACACTGATATTAATTAATTGGGTCTTTAATGAACCTCTGGCACTTCCTATCCCCATAACAAAAGTTCCAGTATCAGGATTGAATGATATGCAATTATGAAGAAATTTATTCCGATGAGATTGAGCCTTTTTAAGTTGTGAAATTACACCTTTGTAATTATTCAACCACTTACGTTCTCCTACTAACTGTTCACACAAAGCTCCAATAATATCAAGTTTTTGTGGGAAACTTGCATGATTTACTAAAATAAAGGGCCGGACATCCTCTATAGTATCATAACCAGCAAGTTTTCCTATACAGATATTGACCAATCCTTCAAGTGAAGACCAAAGTGCAGTTATTCGGCCCAATTCTATTAAGTATGCATCAGATAAAGGCCAATCTTGCATGCTATATTCCATAACCTTTTTATTCTTCATGTCTTCCTCGCCATTTTGTTTTAAGAAATTAATCATGAATTACATTGTGAAATACAATTCCTCTATAACTATTAATCGAGTAAATACTGCATAATATATTCCTGCTACATTCTTGATAACAAAACAATAAATGTATTAATATGCAGATAATTTAAATACAAATTAACGTTAATGCTATCCATAGTTACGTAAATTAATATTCAATTATGGAGACGCAATTATAAATTATAGAGCATGAACATAGCAGAAAATATAAATAATTTAAATCAGTAGATAAATAATCACAAAATCAAACAAATAATAATAATTAT